>Ga0105047_10004851_pt1 | contig 23282 bp, 22 predicted proteins | sample MAT04_FD_78384 | JGI IMG/M metagenome (GOLD analysis project Ga0105047, IMG submission 78384) | Freshwater microbial communities from Lake Fryxell liftoff mats and glacier meltwater in Antarctica - MAT-04 (megahit assembly) | ecosystem: Environmental > Aquatic > Freshwater > Ice > Liftoff... | reverse complement strand
TGGCTGTGCTCGGTGACGTGGCTCTGCACGAACACGGTGGCGACGTCGGGGTCGAGCCCGACGGCGAACAGCATGGCGGCCAACTGCAGTGTTGCTTGGCCGAGCACGTCGGGGCGCTCGGTGACGGTGAGCGCGTGCAGGTCGACGATGCCGTGGAAGGCATCCGATTCGTGCTGGCCACTGACCCAGTGACGCAGCGCCCCGAGGTAGTTCCCCAGATGTACGTCGCCGGTCGGTTGGATGCAGGAAAGCACGCGTGTCACGCGGGCAGGCTACCGAGGCGCAGATGGACGGTGCGGGTGGTTTCGTGCTGTCCGCAGCGGCAGCTGTTCGCGCGCCGAGGGCTGGCGGGCATCCGTTGCGGCGGTACGCTCGCTGGCTATGGCCGTCGACGTCTCCACCTCCGTGTACGAGGGGCCGTTCGACCTGCTGTTGCACCTCATCTTGAAGGAGCAGGTCGACATCTACGAGGTGTCGCTGAGCCGCATCGTCGATGCGTACCTGGAAGAGATCGACAAGATGGAGGGCCTAGATCTCGACCTGGCCACCGAGTTCCTCCTGATCGCGTCCACGCTGGTGGAACTGAAGGCTCGCCGCCTGCTGCCCGGCCGTGACGACATCGACATCGACGACGAGCTGGCGCTGTGGGAGGAGCGCGACCTGTTGCTCGCCCGGTTACTCGAGTGCAAGACCTTCAAGGATGTTGCCAGCGTTTTCAGCCGCCTCGCCGACGACGCCGACCGCTCGTTCCCTCGTGCCGTGGGCGCCGACGACCGCTTTGCGGAGCTGATGCCCGACCTGATGGAGGGCGTCACACCGCAGCGGCTGCATCGCGCGTTCGTGAAGGCTGTCACCCCGAAGACAGTGCAGCGCATCGACCTGTTTCATGTGGCGCCCATCCGCGCCAGCGTGGCCGATGCATTGGCCGAACTCATCGACGAACTACCGCGAGCGGGCCGCATGTCGTTCCGCCGGCTCACCAGCGGTCTGGTGGAGCGACTGGAAGTCATCGTGCGCTTCCTGGCCCTGCTCGAATTGTTCAAGCAGGGCCTGGTCGAGCTCGACCAGACGGAACGATTCGGCGACATCGACGTGGTGTGGACCGGCGGCGAGGGTGTCCTCGACGACCTCGTGATCGACGACTATGAAGGATGACCAACTGATCGTGTCCGACCAGCCGAACCCCCTCGACGCAGAAACCGTCCGGGCCATCGAAGCCATCATCCTCGTCGCCGTTGAGCCGGTGCCCAGCGAGCTACTGGCGCAGCTACTCGAGCAGCCGGTGGTGATGATCGATCGGCTCTGCATCGAACTGGCCGACGCGTACGCGGAGGCTGGCCATGGCTTTCAACTTGTGAAGGTGGCGGGCGGCTATCGCTATCAGACCCATCCGGAGCTTTCGCCGTACGTGGAGCGTTTCCTGCTCGACGGCCAGCGCGCCCGAATGAGCGGTGCCGCGCTCGAGACCCTTGCCATCGTTGCCTACAAGCAGCCGCTGTCACGCGCCCAGATTGCCAGCATCCGCGGGGTCGACCCTGATGGTGTCATCCGCACGCTGCAGGCTCGCGGTTACGTCACCGAGGTGGGTCGCGACAGCGGGCCAGGCCAGGCCGTCCTGTTCGGCACCACCCCGTCGTTTCTGGAGAAACTGGGCGTCAACTCGCTCTCCGACCTTCCGCCGATCGCCGAGTTCGTGCCCGGCGCGGAAGTGGTCGAGGCGCTGGAACATGGCTTGCGCATCGATCCTGCGGCCGACGCCCGTGCCTGACCGCGAGCTTGAACCTCCGCTGTGGGAACAGTGGGCGGCGAAGTCGGCCGAACTGCCACAGGGTGAACGGCTGCAGAAGGTGCTCGCGGTGCGCGGGTGGGGCAGTCGACGCCTGTGCGAAGACATGATCACGGCCGGTCGTGTCACCGTCAACGGTGAAGTCGCGGTGTTGGGCCGTCGGGTCGACACCGACAACGACCTGGTGGAGGTCGACGGCGTGCCCATCGGCGTGAAGCCGGGCCTGGTCTACTACCTGCTCAACAAGCCGGAGGGTGTGGTCACCACCGCGCACGACCCACAGGGCCGGCCCACCGTGGTGGAGATGGTGCCCGACGAACCTCGGGTGTACCCCGTGGGGCGGCTCGACGCCGGCACCGAGGGGCTGCTGCTGCTCACCAACGACGGCGACCTGGCGCACCGGCTGGCGCACCCCAGCCACGGCGTGGAGAAGGAGTACCTCGCCGAGGTTGCCGGGCAACCCGGCACCGGCGCAGTCCGTCGCCTGCGCGACGGGGTCGAGCTCGAGGACGGCCTCACCGCGCCGGCAAAGGTGTCGCAACCCAGCCCCGGCGTGCTGCGCATCACCATTCACGAGGGTCGAAACCGGCAGGTACGGCGCATGTGCGAAACGGTCGGCCACCCAGTGCACCGCCTGGTGCGGGTACGGATCGGGCCGTTGCGCGACGCCCAACTGGCGCCGGGGCAGTGGCGCGAACTCACCCAGGGCGAGGTTCGCAGCCTGGTGGAGTCGGCTGCTGGTGAGACCCGGCCGATACGCTAGATAGCCGTGTCAACCAGTCGTCGGGCGAACGTGGTGGGTCTCGGGCTCATTGGTGGTTCCATCGCGCGTGCGCTCACCGATCGAGGCTGGCACGTGGCCGGCGACGACCACGACGCAACTCGTCGTGCACGGGCCATCGAGATGGGCCTGGTGGCCTCGCTCGGGCTCGACCCGCATGCAGAGCTCACCTTCGTGGCCACGCCCGTTCTCACCATTGCAGATCAGGTGAAGCGTGCGCTCGACGCAACCAGTGGGCTGGTGACCGATGTCGGCAGCGTGAAGGCAGCAGTGGTGGCCGCCATCGACGACGCCCGCTTCGTGGGTGGCCACCCAATGGCGGGCAGCGAGCTGGAAGGCCTCGACGGGGCCGATGGCAGCATGTTCGAGGGCGCGGTCTGGGTGCTGACGCCGTCGGTTTCGACTGCGGACACCACCTTCAGCGCCGTGGCTGCCATCGTGGCCGAGCTCGGCGCCGACGTGGTGGCCTTGCCGGCCGAACGGCACGACCAGACGGTGGCCGTCATCAGCCACGTGCCGCACCTCACCGCCGCCACCCTGATGGGGTTGGCGAGCGTGCGCTCCGAGGAGCACGCAGCATTGCTGCGGTTGGCGGCGGGTGGCTTTCGCGACATGACCCGTATCGCCAGCGGCCAGCCCGGAATCTGGCTCGACATCTGCGCCGAGAACCGCTCCGCCATCCTGTCAGCCCTCGACGAGCTCATCGGAGGCCTGCAGGGAATTCGGTCCGTGGTGCAACGCGATGACCGCGATGAGCTGTTTCGTCTGCTGTCGAATGCCCGCGACGCCCGCGCCAACCTGCCCACCCGCGGCACGCACCCCAACGAGCTGGCTGAAGTGCGCATTCCCATTCCCGACCGGCCGGGCGCCGCGGCCGAGGTGTTCACTCTGGCGGCCGAGCTGGGGGTCAACATCTCCAGTTTCGAAGTGGTGCACAGCGTCGAGGGCAACCGCGGCGTGGCCGTGGTCCTGGTCGATGTGACGACCGTCGACATGTACCGCGGTGGTCTCATCGCCCGCGGGTACCGTCCAGCCGTGCAGCGGTTGGGCTAGAGCCATCGTGGACGTTTACCGCGTTGCCCCGCTCAGTGCACCGATCGATGCCACCATCGAGGTACCCGGCTCGAAGAGCATCGCCAACCGGGCTCTCGTCTGTGCCGCGTTGGCCGACGGCCAGTCCGTCTTGCGCGGCACTCCGGGGGGCGACGACACCGAGGCGATGATCGACTGCCTGCGAGTGCTGGGGCTGGAAACCGAGCGTGACGACGATCTCGTGCATGTCGCCGGCGGCCTCGCGCTGTTCAAGCCCGGCCCGCTGACGCTGCCCACTCGGTTGGCGGGCACCACCTCTCGTTTCGTCACAGCGCTCGCGGCCCTCGGCCCCGGCCCCTATACCATCGATGGGCTCGGGCCGCTGCGCACTCGGCCGATGGCGCCGCTGCACGACGCGCTGGCCGCAATGGGCGCGCTGGTGCGGCCCTTGGAGGCACCGGGTCACCTTCCTGTCACGGTGCACGGCCCCATCGACGTAACGCTCGACGAGGTGCAGTTGCGGGGCGACATCAGCAGCCAGTACCTCACGGCACTCATGCTCATCGCGCCGTACTTCCCCAACGGATTGCGGTTCGTGCTCACCACGCCGCTCGTGTCGCGGCCCTACATCCGTATCACCGCTGCTGTCATGGACGCGTTCGGCGTCCCCGGGGTGGAGCTGGGCGACCGCATCATCTCCGTGCCGCCCGGTCGCTATCGGCCTCGCGACTTCACCATCGAACCAGATGCCAGTTCTGCCGGATATCCGCTCGCGGCGGCGGCCATCTGTGGTGGTCGGGTCACCGTGCCGGGCCTCACTCGTCGTTCCATCCAGGGTGATGCGACGTTTTGCCAGGTTCTCGCGCGAATGGGGTGCGAGGTGACGCAGGACGACCACGGCACCACCGTGCAACGCAGCGGCCCGCTGAACGGCGTCTCGATCAACATGATCGACCTCAGCGACTTGGTGCCCACACTGGCTGCGGTGGCCGTGTTTGCCGACAGCCGCACCGACATCCACGGCGTGGGCTTCATTCGGCACAAGGAGAGCGACCGTCTCTCCGCCCTGTGCGAAGAGTTGCGCAAGGCTGGTGTCGACGCTGTCGACAACCCCGACGGCCTCGTCGTGGAACCGAGCACGCCGCACAGCGCCACGCTCGGCACCCATCACGACCATCGGCTGGCCATGGCGTTCGCGCTCGTCGGTCTCGGCTCGAGCGGCATCATCGTGGAGGATCCCGACGTTGTGTCCAAGAGCTGGCCAGACTTCTGGTCGATGATCGAGAGCCTGCGATGACCAACGAAGATGCAGGTGCGGTGGCGGCATTCGATGTCGACGGCACGCTCACCGTTCGCGATTGCGTGAAGCCGTTCCTGCTGCGCGTTGGCGGCTGGCAGGGTGTGTCGCGGGCGCTGCTGCGCAAGCCCACTGGCACGCTTGCCGCGGCGGTGCGCCGCGACCGCGACCAGTTCAAGGAACTGCTCGTCGGTGGCGTGCTGCGCGGGCGGAAGGTGGCGCAGATCGAGGCCATGGGTGAGGAGTTCGCCGAGCAGGTGGAGGCCTCTTGGCTGCGCGCCGACACGGTCGAGCGGCTGCGCTGGCACCAGCGCGCCGGCCATCGCATCGTACTGGTGTCGGCGTCGCTCGGGCCTTACCTTCGTCCGCTGGGCCGACGGTTGGGTGTCGACGACGTTCTGTGCGCCGAGCCGTTGCGCGCCGGTGACGAGTTCGCCGATGGTCTCGACGGGGCCAACTGCCGTGCTGCGGAGAAAGTGCGCCGTCTCGACGCCTGGCTGAGCGCTCGGCGCTTGGAGGATGCCACGGTGTGGGCCTACGGCGACAGCAACGGCGACCGCGAACTGCTGGCCCGCGCCGACCATCCGTACCTGGTGAAGGACACGCTCGTCTCGGCGGTCCCGGCAGGCTTCGAGTGATCCGCGCCATCTTCGTCGAGTGCCGGCCGAAGCAGTGGGCGAAGAACGCGCTCGTGTTCGCCGCGCCCGGTGCCGCCGGCGTGCTCGACAACTGGTCGTTCCTGTCGGAGACGCTGCTGGTGTTCGTCGCGTTCTGCATGGTCAGCAGCGGCACCTACTACTGGAACGACATCCACGACGTCGACGCCGATCGCCAGCACCCCACGAAGCGAAACCGCCCCATTGCCAAAGGTTCGCTCCCGCTGGGCGTGGCGAAGGTGGTTGGTACGGCGCTGCTCGTCGGTGGCATCGGCGTGGCGTTCGCGCTGGGGTGGCAGACCGGTGCGGTCGCGTCGGGCTACGTGGTGCTCACCACGCTGTACAGCACCGTGCTCAAGCACGTCGCCGTTGTCGACCTGGTGGCGGTCGCTGCCGGGTTCGTGCTGCGTGCCATTGCGGGGGCAGTGGTCACCGACGTGAAGATGAGCACATGGTTCGTGCTCTGCACCTCGTTCGGTTCGCTCTTCATCGTGACGGGCAAGCGATTTGCCGAGCTCCGCGAGATGGGGGAGAGTTCTGCCACACGAGCAACGCTCGACGACTACACGCTGGGGTTCCTGCAAACGGTGCTGTCGGTGGCGGTCGGTGCAACGCTGGTGACGTACTGCATCTGGGCGTTCGAGGTGCGTGAGCTCTCGGGTAGCTCGTGGCCGTTCTACGAGATTTCGATCGTTCCCATGCTCACTGCGTTGCTGCGGTACACGCTGATCCTCGAGCAGGGGCATGGTGCTGCGCCGGAGGAGATCTTTGCCGCCGACCGCACACTGCAGCTGCTTGGTGTGGTGTGGGCAGTCGTGTTCGGACTTGGGGTGTACGTAGTGTGAGCACAGTGCTTTCGTTCGACGAAGCGTTGTCGGTGGGCGGGATCCGCCACGGCACCGTCGCGTTTGCCGGCGCTGCGCCGGTCGGTGTCGCAGTGCTCACAGGCCGGTCATGTTGATGCAGCCACTGCGCCGTTCGCTCACCGGTTGGGGTTGCACCAACCCCACGTTGGCCGACGTTCGCGAGCTGCCGAACCACGAGGTTCCGGCGGCACTGAGGGAAGTCGGTGCTCGTGGCGCGCTCGTGCGTGGCATGGGCCGCAGTTACGGTGATGCGGCGCAGAACTCGGGGGGGTTGGTACTGCGCCTGCTCGGGTCGGGGCACCAGGCAGTGCTCGATTCGGCGGCCGGCACCGTCACGGTCCCCTCCGGAGTCAGCTTCGACGACCTGCTGCGCGTCATCGTGCCGCGCGGGTGGTTCGTTCCCGTCACGCCAGGGACTCGATTCGTCACCATCGGTGGGGCCATTGCCAGCGACATCCATGGCAAGAACCACCACGCCGAGGGTTCGTTCGGCCTGTATGTCGAATCGCTCACACTGCTCCTCGCCGACGGGACGCAGCGAGTGGTGGGGCCCCATGTCGATGCGCCGCTGTATTGGGCCACGGTCGGCGGGATGGGGCTCACCGGGGTCATCCTCGACGCTACGGTGCGCCTCTTGCCCATCGAAACCAGTCGGATGTCGGTCGATACCAACCGCATCGCCGACCTCGACTCGTTGCTAGCAGCGATGGCGGACGGCGACGACGATTATCGCTATAGCGTCGCCTGGATCGACCCACTGGCGAAGGGCCGCTCGATGGGGCGCAGCGTGCTCACCCGCGGCGACCACGCACGCCTCGAGCAGCTGAGCACACAACACATCGTCAGCCCGCTGGCCTACGACGCCAAGCAGATGGTGTCGATGCCGCCGCTCGTGCCACCGATGGGCGTCATCAACCGCGCCACCGTGGCTGCCTTCAACGAGGTCTGGTACCGCAAGGCGCCACACGCACGAGTCGACGAAGTACAGAGCATTGCGTCGTTCTTCCACCCCCTCGACATGGTGGGCAAGTGGAACCGTATCTACGGCAACCGCGGCATGGTCCAGTACCAGTTCGTGATTCCATTCGGCCAGGAAGCCACCCTGCAGACCGTCATCGAGCGGTTGTCGGCCAGCGCTACTGCCAGCTTCCTTGCCGTCCTCAAGCGCTTTGGCGCCAGCAGCCCGGCACCGCTCAGCTTTCCGGCCCCGGGCTGGACCCTTGCGCTGGATGTGCCCGCCGGTACCGGGGGCCTCAGCGAATTGCTGCACGGCCTCGACCGGCTGGTGCTCGATGCCGGCGGCCGTCACTACTTCGCCAAGGATTCGGTCACCACGCCCGACGCCATCCGCCGCGGCTACCCGCGGCTCGATGAGTGGAAGGCCATCCGAAGTGCTGCCGACCCGCTGGGCGTGTGGCAGAGCGATCTCTCCCGCCGTCTCGGCCTCACCGACTGAAAGAACCTCACATGAACAACGCACTCGGCGAACCGCAAACCATCCTGTTGCTGGGTGGTACCAGCGACATCGGCCTCGCCATCGTGCGCGAGCTGCTCAGCCCGGCGGCCCGCACCGTGGTGCTCGCGTGTCGCGACATCGACAAGGGCGCGGTCGCAGCTGCCGGACTGCGTCGTGAGGCGCTCGTCGTGGAGGTGGTGCTTTTCGAAGGCGAGGCCACGGAGTCGCACCAGCGAATCGTCGACGACGTGGCTGCTCGCCACGGCGACATCGACGTGGCCGTTGTCGCGTTCGCACTGCTGGGTGGTGAGGAAGCCACCGGCGATGCGGCAGTGGCAACCGAACTTGCGCATGTGAACTTCACGGGCACCATCACCGCAACGATGGCGGTGGCCAATCGTCTGCGCGCGCAGGGGCACGGCGCCATCGTGCTACTGAGCAGTGTTGCCGGCGAGCGAGTGCGCAGGGGCAACCCTATCTATGGTGCTACCAAGGCCGGTATCGACGGCTTCGCACAGGGCTACGGTGACGAGCTCGCCGATGCAGGGGTACACATGCTGGTGGTGCGGCCGGGCTTCGTACATTCGTCGATGACGAAGGGGATGAAGCCTGCGCCCTTCGCGACCACGCCGGAGAAGGTGGCCGAGGTGGCGGTGAAGGGCCTGCGCTCCAAGCGCAGGATGGTGTGGGCGCCGGGAGTCCTGCGGTTCGTCTTCATCGCGTTGCGCCACACTCCAGGCCCCGTGTGGCGCCGGCTGCCTCTCGGCTGAAGCCCCACCGAGGTCCGCTCGGCTTGGCCTCAGCAAGGGCCAGATAGCATCGCCGCCAGTGCAGGCAGTCGTCGTCGTCGTTCCCACCTACAACGAGCGTGAGAACATCGCCGACCTCCTCCGCTCGCTGCGCAGCACCATTCCCCTCGCCCACGTGATCGTCGTCGATGATCTCAGCCCCGACGGCACCGGTGAATTGGCCGATGCAGTGGCCGCCGAACTGGGCCAGATCACCGTCGTGCACCGCGAGGGCAAGCCAGGTCTGGGCGCCGCATACCGTCATGGGTTCAACCTCGCGCTCGAGCATGGCTTCGAGGTGGTGGTGTCGATGGACAGTGACTTCTCGCACGACCCCGCAGTCATTCCCGTAATGCTGGCGTTGCTCGAAGAAGGTGCCGACGTTGTCATCGGCAGCCGCTACGTCGCTGGCGGTGGCACCGAGAACTGGCCGCTGCGCCGGCGCCTGCTGTCGAAGTGGGGCAATCGCTACACCGGCGTTTTGCTGGGCGCGAAGGTGCACGACTGCACGGCAGGTTTCCGGGCGTATCGGGCGCCGACGCTGCGAGCCATCGAGCCGGGCAGTACGAGCGCGGAGGGCTACGCGTTCCTCACCGCTCTGACCCGCCGATTGGCTCGCCACGGCGCCCACATCGTCGAAACACCCATCCTCTTCAAGGATCGCGAGAGGGGCACCAGCAAGATGTCGGGCCGCATCATCGTCGAATCGATGCTGCTGGTCACTGCATGGGGAGTGCTAGATCGATTCCGGGGCCTGCGGGCACGACTCACGGGCGGCTGACGACCACACGCGTCGCCACGCACCCAGCGGAGCGGTTGGCTCACGTCGAACCGATGCCGCCGCCCGACTGCCGGGAGTACCCGGTGAGCAGCACCAGGAACCCAATGAAGGTGGTGACGAACGCGACAGCACTGAGCGCGACCAGCGCGAAGCCAGGAGTGCCGCCGTGCACGTCGACGATGCCGGTGGCTGCCAGCACCACGATGGTGACGAAGACGATGAATGTGCTGGCGGCCGCCACCAGCATCCGGCCCGCGACGCGTTCGGCGAACGGCAGCAGCAGACGGATGCCATGTGAAATGAGCGTCGACGTGTTCATGCGCGACCTGCCGGCGAACCGGCGGCCGCGGGCGCAGGGCACCTTGGTGGTGGAGCGGCGCAAGGCCAGCAGCGTACTCGAGTAGCAGAGGTCGAAACTGGGGTGGTTCACCGTTGCCCTCAGCGAATCTGCGCGCTGCGCAGCAAAGTTTCCCGACATTACTGTGGTGCCGGTGAGGAGGCGGAAGAACACTCGGAACATGACGTAGAGCAGTCGGAACAGCAGCCGTTCGGAGCGTTTCGTGCGCACGGCGAGCACAAGGGCGGAGCCCGATTCGGCCAGCGCCGCCAGCAGACGCGGCACGTCGTCCGGCTGGTCTTCGCCGTCGGAGTCCATGGTGACCACGACGTCGTGGTCGGCCAGGTCGGGGGCAATGTGTCGCAAACCGTAGACGATGGCGCGCTGGTGCCCCAGGTTGAACGGCGGGGTGAGCACCGCGACGTCGTCGAACTCATGGAGCTGCGCGACCTCATCATCAGATCCAGCGGAGTCGTCGACCACCAGGAACTGCAGAGGGCCGGCCGAACTGGAACCGTCGACCGCCCTGCGCAGCTCCGTGCGCAGCCGCAGGAACGACACGGTGTCGTGCAGCATGGGGCTCACGACCCAGATCATTCGGCGCTCTGAGGACGAGGCTGTGAGAGCCGCAGTAGCGCTGGCAAGCTGGCGAGTAGTTGCGTGGTGGTGTCGGCGGTCAGGCGCAGATGATGCTTGCGACGGGTTACGCGAGGAGGTTGCACCACGAACGACACTAACGCCATGGCGTTGGGCTGTGGCAGAGAGCGACGCTGCTGGCCAATGTGCGCCCGGGATCAGCGGGCGAGGCGGGCGCGTGCGCGGACGCCGAGAGGGCTGTACTTGACGATGCACGTGATCGCGTGGATTCCATCGCGCCAGCCGATCTTCTTCCCCTCGTCGTAGGTGCGACCCGAGTACGACACACCAACTTCGAAGATGCGGCATCTCATGGCCGCCACCTTGGCGGTGATCTCGGGCTCGAAGCCGAACCGTTCCTCTTCGATCGTGATGCTCTGGATGACCTCGCGACGGAAGACCTTGTAGCAGGTCTCCATGTCGGTGAGGTTGAGGTCGGTCATCATGTTGGAGAACAGGGTGAGCAGCTTGTTGCCGACGGTGTGCCAGAAGAACAATACGCGGTGCGGCGCGCCTGATTGGAAGCGCGACCCGTACACCACGTCGGCGCGCCCGTTCTCGAGCGGCTCGAGCAGCAGTCCGTAGTCGGCGGGGTCGTACTCGAGGTCGGCATCTTGCACCACCACGTACTCGGCGGAGGCCAGTGCGAACCCTTCACGCAACGCTGCGCCCTTGCCCTGGTTGTGCGGCTGAAGGTGTACCCGCACGATCGGATTTGCGTAATCATTCAGCAGTGCGCGGCTGCGGTCCGTGCTGCCATCGTCGACCACCACGATCTCACGGACCCAAGGCGAGGCAGCGACACGGTCGAGGAGTTCGACAAGCGTGGCCTCCTCGTTGTAGCAGGGTACGATCACCGACACGCACGGGCGAGGTGAGCCATTCATGGGCAGTAGCCGTTCACGCCGCCAGACGCTAACGCGCGAGGCCGCGTTGCGGGCACGCCGCCGACGCCGGCGTCGCCGGGTGGGCGAGGCTCGGCGCTACGGTAGCGCCGCGCATCACACCGAAAGGCACTGTTCATGACGACCGCTACTCGCCGACCGGTGGTGCTTCGGCTGATCACCGCGTTCGTGATCGGCTTCGTGAGCCTCACCCTCGAAATCGCCTACACCCGCATCGTCTCGTTCAAGCTGTTCTACTACTACACCTACTTCGTCATCGGCCTTGCGTTGCTCGGCCTGGGCGCCGCCGGTGCCTTCGTGGCGCTCTCGCGGCGGTTGCGTTCAGTCGACACCGTGCGCCTGGTGCAGCGCGTGGCGCCCATCGCCGGCGGCATCGGCGTGGCCGCATACGCCGTCGTGGCTCGGCTGGCCACCGACGTCAACCTCATCTGGTCCGGGTCGTTCGCTCAAGCCGCATGGCAGTTGATCCTGCTGGTGGTGCTGTCGGTCTGTATCACTGCAGCCTTCTTCTGCGTGGGGGTGTTGTTCGCTTCGCTCGTGGTGAGCCAGGCCACCGAGATGCGCCGGCTCTACTTCTGGGATCTCGCTGGAGCCGCCGGCGGTTGCCTGCTGGCAGTGCCACTGGAATCCACCATTGGGCCCCCGGCCATGGTCCTGGTGTCGCTCGTAGTGCTCGCGTTTCTCGGATTGGGCATGGTGCTGGCCGACGGCGGAAAGTGGCTGGCCACAGCCGGTGCTGTGGCTGCTGTTGCGTTGTTGGCGCTGGCGGCGGGTCAGCTGCGTGTGCGTGCCGACGCCACGAAGAACTTGAAGGACACCGACACCATCGAGGCGGGCAGCTGGGGTGCGATGTCTCGCGTCGACGTGGTCGCCCTCGGCGACCTGAAGGTGCTGCACCACGACGGCCTGTGGGGTTCAGCGATCTGGCGCTATGACGGTACTCGTGCCACCACGGCGCGCTTCGACGACGATGTTGCCCAGGTTCCGTTCGCCGCCCTGGGACCCGACGCCGGACCTTCGGTGCTCATCATCGGCGCGGCCGGTGGGAACGAGATCATGGCCTCGCTCACCTTCGGCGCCAGCCACGTCGATGCCATCGAGCCCAACCCGATCACCGTCGACCTCATGCGCAATGAGTACGCCGCCTACTCGGGCCACATCGTCGATGATCCGCGCGTGAGGTACATGCAGGGCGACGGCCGCACATTCCTGGCGCGCAGCGATCGGGAGTACGACCTGATCTGGTTCGTGGCGCCCGATAGCTACGCAGCATCGAGCTCGGCCACATCGGGAGCTTTCGTGCTGTCGGAGGGCTACTTGTACACGCAGCAGATGTTGGAGACCGCCTTCGATCACCTCACACCTCGCGGTGCGATCGTCGCGCAGTTCGGCGACTTTGCCCCCGACCGCCCGCCCACGCGTACCGCTCGCTACCTGGTGACAGCTCGCGAAGCGCTTGCCGAACGCATCGACCAGTTCGACCGGCACGTCGCGCTCGTCGTTGACGACGGTGGGTTGGAGAATGTCAACCGGGTGAGCACCATCATGCTGTTCGCTTCGCCGACCACCGACGAAGCCACCGCCCGTATCCGTGATGCCCTTTCCGTTGTGCCGCAGTCCAAGGCCCAGTACCTCCCGGGCGTGGTGCGCCTTCCCGGGGTCAACTCCGACATCATCACGGTGAGCGACGCCGAGCTGGAGGTTCTCGTCGACGAGTACCCGTTCCAGATCAGCGCCATCGACGACGACCGCCCGTTCTTCTGGCACTTCACCTCCTTCGGCACCGTGTTGACCGACTGGTCGCGCGACTTCGACGACAACGAGATCGCCGTCGGCGAGCGGCTGCTGCTCGTGTTGCTCGCCGTGGCGGCGTTACTTGCGGCAGTGTGCCTGTGGCTGCCCTTCAGGCTCACCCGACTTCGCGGCGCGGCGGTGAGGGTGCAAGGTCGAGGCCGGTTGTTCGGGTATTTCGCAGCACTTGGAATGGGGTTCATGCTCATCGAGATCTCCATGATCCAACGCTTCACGCTGCTGCTGGGGTTCCCCACGCTGTCGTTGCCGGTGTCGCTGTTCACACTGCTCATCGCCACTGCAGTCGGCGCCCGTGTCTCGCCGGTCATCAAGCGCTGGCCGGTCGGTGGTCTACCGGCGGTCACCGGCGCGCTGGTGCTGCTCAGCCTGGTGTACATGTCGGTGGCCAGCGGCATCACCGACGCAGCGCTCGCGTGGGGCCAGGGGGCTCGCATCGCCACTGTTGTGCTGCTCCTGTTCCCGATCGGGCTGCTGCTCGGCGTTTTCCTGCCCACCGGCATCGACGCTGCGCTCGACGCCGCTGGCACTGACGAAGCAGTGCGCGGGCGTCTGGTCGCCTGGTGCTGGGCGGTCAACGGCTTCTTCTCGGTCATCGGCTCGTCGGCCACCACCATCTTGTCGATGGCTGCGGGCTTCAACCAGACGCTGCTGATCGGGCTCAGCATGTATGTGGCGGCGGTGGTGCTGCAGTTGCTGGTGCAGAGCAACGAGGAGGAAGACGACCTGGCCGACGAACTGTCGCCGCGCCCGGCGCTGTCAGCCGCCGACGGTTGACGGGTCGCAGCGCCACTCGCGTTCAGGGAATTGCGCCGTACACCCCGTACAGCGCCGTCAGGCCCACCAAACCTGCGGAGCACGCGCCCACCACATACGGCCACCATTCGCGTTCGTGGCGCTCGCTGCGCTCGAACCAAACGGCCGCAGCGATGAGCAGCGGAAAGGCGGTGTACACGAACCGTGGTCGGGCGGTGACTGTGCTGGGCAGCAGCATCAGCAGGACGATCACGGCGATGTAAGCGTTGAGGAACGCTGGCAGTCGATGCTTCCAGAGGAAGTACAGCAGCAGGCCGAGTGCCAACACACTGACTGCGGTGATGGTGTTGGTGGGTGACGTGAGCGGATGCGTGAATGCCTTGAAGGTGCGACGGATGGCGGTGAGCCCGAAGCTGGTGCCCTCCCCCCACGCCTCGGTCTGCACGCGGAACCACACGCCACGCTCACCGGTGTGGCTGTCTATCCAGAGCTGAAAACCTACGAACCCGATGGGGGCCAGCAGCGGGGCGGCGAGCGCCTTCCATTCTCGGCGATCGCGAATCGCGAAGAACGCAGCGACGGCGCACGCCGCCACCAACGCCACACCGTTCGGTCTGGTGGCGGTGCCGATTGCGGCCAGGATTCCGGCCAGTAGCCACTGTCGCTTCAGCAGGAACCACATGCAACCCCCGGCGAGCGCGATCAGTAGCGCTTCCGTATACGCGAACGACAGCACGAAGCTGCCCGGGAACAGGCACATCAGCACCATCGACCGCTCGCTCACCCGCAACCCGAACAACTCGCGGGCAATGAGGCCGACGATGAGCACGGCGATCGCGCCGAGCACGAAGTTGGTGAACACGGCGGCCACCGAGTCGCCGCCGGGTAGCAGCCAGTCGACGGCACGCACCAGCATCGGGTACGCCGGGAAGAAGGCGGCTCGAGCATCGCTGACCTCATAGGTGACGTCGGCCTGCACCGACATGGGGTAGCCGGAGCGCACGATGCGCAGGTACCAGATGCCGTCCCACGACGTGAGTACTTCGAGCATCGGGCGGAGTGCGCTGGCCGGGATGGGTCTGCTCGAGTGGTGCGGGTCGGCCCACGGTGAGCTCGGGAACTCGGCGAGGCGAAGGTTCTCGTCGGCGCGCAACTCGGCGGCCACGATTGCGGCACCAACCATCACACACAGGCGGGAGTAGAGGTAGACGAGCCCGATCTTGCGCAGAATCCGACGCCACTGCAGGGCGTCGAGGGGCGGTTCAAAGGTGGGTGCTGGCGTTGGCTCGGCGGAAATGGTCATGGGCGTGGTAGCAGTCGAAGCGACGGGAGGCTAACACTGAAGGTGGTCTACCACCGCCTCATGGAGACCACCCTTTGTTGTGGTCCGAAGGCGGGCGGGCGGTGGCCGCCGGCCAGCAACAGTTGCACCGCGCGCCCTCGCTGTCCGGCGTACGGAGCCAGCAACTCGAGCATCTCCTCGTCGCTGCCGCGGGCGCGCCCGGTGAGGGCATGCACCACGATGTTCTTCAAGTGAAAGTCGCCCACGGCCACCGCATCGGGGTGGCCCCACGCGACGCCGAGCACCGACCCGATGGTCCACTGGCCGACGCCACGGAGCAGGCTCAACCGCTGCTCCGCGTCGTGCGCCGGCAGCACTGCCCACTCGTTCACGTGTGCGGCGTGGCGAGCAACCTCACGCAACGTCTCCGCTCTGCGACCCTCGATGCCCAGCGGGTGGAACCACCACGCGGGTTTGGCCAGTAGCGCCGCTGGGGTGGGCGGAAGCAGCAATGACGTGGGCCCTGGCGCCGGTTCGCCGAGCCGTCGTACCAGGCGCTGCCACTGCGCGACCGCTTCTCCGGTGGTGATGCGCTGCTCCAGGATGATGGGCAGCAACTCGTGGTACGGCGTGCCGCTGGCACCCATTCGCAGGTTTGGGTGGTGGTGCTGGGCAGTCATGATGGCTGGGTGCGCGTTGGTGAACCGATGTCCTTGGTCGAGAGCACCGGTGAAGGCCGGTACGCGCTCCAGTAACCAGGCCCCACCCGGGCCCCACGCCGCAGCATGCATTTGGTGCTGCTCACCGGTCCACGACAGATGCAGAGTCCCTGGGCCTTGCGGTGTGAGTGTGGCCCGCCAGAACTCGTCGGGGCCCAGCCGCGTGGTGGGGTCGCCGGCGCCACGCCGGTAGCCGCGCAGCACCTGGCGGGGCGACGGGTGCAGCATCGGGCGAGCGTAACTCGTCGCCGAGGTCGTCGATCGGACAGCATGGGGAATGGCCGTCGTCGATCGCAGCGAACCCTTCGAGGGAATCGTCCAGCTCACCATGAACCGTCCGTCGGCGCTCAACGCAATGACCGCTGAACTGGTGCAGTCGCTGCACGAGCACTTGGCCGCCATCGCTGTAGACCCGGCGGCTCGGGTGGTGGTGCTCACCGGTGCAGGGCGAGGCTTCTGCTCCGGCCTCGATCTGCGCGGCTACGGCGTCGCACCGCACACAGAGCACCTCGGGCGCACTCAGGCCGGCTTCGCCGTGCAGCAGCACATCGCCTCACTGATCCCCGCCCTGAGGGCGCTCCCGCAGCCAGTCATCGCTGCTGTCAACGGCCCAGCGGCTGGCGGCGGCTTCGCGCTCGTCCTCGGCTCCGACGTGCGGCTGGCGGCACGCTCGGCGAAGTTCAACGCAGCGTTCATCCGCATCGGGCTATCGGCCTGCGACATTGGCACCAGTTGGCTGCTTCCGCGCCTGGTTGGCGTTGCTCGGTCGCAGGAGTTGATGCTCACCGGTCGCGTATTCGATGCGGTGGAGGCATACCGCATTGGGTTGGTCGTCGACCTGCTCGACGACGACACGCTGCTCGACGCCGCTTACACCAAAGCGCACGAGATCATGGCGAACACGCCGTTCGGCGTAGCGCTCACCAAGCAGGGCATGTGGGCAGCGCTGGAGATACCTGCGCTGCAAAACGCCATTGATCTCGAGAACCGCCAGCAGATCATGGCGTCGGCCACCGCCGACCACCGCGAGGCGATGGCAGCGTACGTGGAACGGCGTCCGCCCAACTACACGAACACCTGAACTCGTCGCTGCGGCTGCTCAGGCGAGTGAGTCGGTGGCCGTACGTACGGCGACAGGTGCGTCGCCGCCGAAGATGGGGTGGTGGCAGGCCACGAAATGCCCGACAGCCACCTCCCGCAGGGTTGGCTCCTCTGTGCGGCAACGATCGTCGGCAGCAGGACAGCGGGGATTGAATCGGCAGCCGGGAGGAGGCAGCACCGGCGACGGCGGCTCGCCTTCGACAACCACCTGGTGCACCGCGATCTCGGGGTCGGGCACCGGAATGGAATCGAGGAGCACCTTCGTGTAGTGGTGCGCCGGCGAAGCGTAAAGATCGTCGGAGGCGGCGACCTCGCAGATCTTGCCGAGATACATCACCTGGATGCGATCGCTGATGTTCTTGACGACTGCAAGGTCGTGGGCGATGAAAACGAGCGTGAGGCCGAACTTGGCCTTGAGGTCTTCGAGCAGGTTGAGTACCTGCGCCTGCACGCTGACGTCGAGCGCACTCACGGGCTCATCGCAGATGATGAGCGTGGGGTCGAGCACGAGCGAGCGAGCGATGGAGATGCGCTGGCACTGGCCGCCAGAGAACTGGTGAGCTTGACTTTCACCCGCACGAACAGGGTCGATGCCCACCTCCTCGAGCAGCGCATCGACTTTGCTGAGCTGTTCCTCCTTGGTTCCGCGCTTCCAGATGCTGAGTGGTTCGCGCACGATGTCGCGCACCTTGCGTCGCGGGTTGAGCGATGAGATGGGGTCTTGAAAGATCATCTGCATGCGAGTGCGCGCGGCACGCATCTGGTCGGCAGGAAGCGCCGTGAGCTCATTTCCTTCGAAGACAACCGAACCACTGGTGGGTCGCGGCAGCATCATCAGCGCCTTGCCCGTAGTGCTCTTGCCGCAGCCACTCTCGCCCACCACTCCTAGAGTCTCGCCACGCAGTACGTCGAAGCTGATGCCGCTGACGGCGTGCACCTTCAGCCCGGTACGCCCGACGGGGAACTCCATGACGAGGTCTTCGACGCGCAGCAGCACGTCGTGGTCGCCGCCGCGGAGGTGTGCCTTTCCGGTGCCCGCCATCAGGAGGCTCCTACTGCTTGGGCGGCCAGTTGCGCGGTGCGCTCGCGGTGAACGGGCGAGCCGACCGGATACCAGCAGGCGTACACGTGCTCAGGGTGCTCGGCGTTCATGAGCGGGGGTTCTTCCTCTCGGCAGCGGTCTTGCACGAATGCACAGCGCGGCGAGAAGCGGCAACCCTTGGGAGGATTGACCAGGTCGGGTGGCCGTCCGGGAATCACGTTGAGCCGTGTGTGGCTGGGGTCGTCGATCTTGGGGATGCTGTGCAACAGGGCCTCTGTGTAGGGCATCTTCATGTTGGAGAACAGCACCCTGGTGGGTGCCTTCTCCACCAGCTTGCCGCCGTACATCACGGCGATCTCGTCGGTGTGGCCCGCCACGACACCGAGGTCGTGGGTGACCAGGATGACCGACATGTTGCGATCGCGACGCTGCTCGTTGATGACTTCGAGGATCTGGGCCTGCACGGTGACGTCGAGTGCTGTGGTGGGTTCGTCGGCGAACAGCAAGGTGGGCCCGCACGACATGGCGAGCGCAATCATCACGCGCTGGCGCATACCGCCGCTGAGCTCGAACGCGAACTGATCGAGGCGCTTCTCCGGCTCGGGGATACGTACGTCCTGCAGCAACTTCAGTGCGGTGGCCCGCGCGTCATCCTTGGACATTCCGAGGTGCAGCCGCAGGCCTTCGCCGATCTGCTTGCCGATGCGCATCACTGGGTTGAGCGAGGTCATCGGGTCCTGAAAGATCATCGACATCTCGCGGCCCCAGATCTTGCGTCGTTCGTTCAACGACAGATCGATGATCTCCTGGCCTTCGAAGATGACCGAACCCGAGCGCTCGGTGTTGCGCTTGGGCAGCAGCCCCATGATGGAGCGGGACAGCACCGACTTTCCGGAACCTGACTCGCCCACGATGCCGAGCGAGGCGCCGCGTGCCATCGAGAAGCTGACGCCGTCGACGGCGCGTACCAGGCCGCGATCGGTGCGGAAGTGAGTGTGAAGGTCGCGGACCTCGAGGAGCGGACCTTCGACCTGACGACGCGATGCCTGTAGCTGCCGATTCATCCGATTGCCTCGCGACGGTTGAACCGTTGGGCGAGCACGTCGCCCAACAGGTTGATGGACAACACGGTGAGGAACATCACCAACGCCGGCATGAGCGAGATCCACCACACGCCCTGGCGCAGTGGGGTGACGCCAGATCCGATCATGGAACCCCAGGTGGGCACCGGCACTTCGACCGAGAGACCGAGGAAGGCCAAGCCGCCCTCGGCGACGATGAGCAGTGCAAGGCCGGTGAGGGCGAAGGAGAGCAGCGTGGGCACGATGTTGGGCAGGATCTCGCGGAACAGAATGCGGCTGCCCTTGGCGCCCAAGCTGCGTGCCGCCACCACGAAGTCGCGTTGCGCGTACGCGATGGTGTTGGCGCGCACGAGCCGGGTGAGCGGCGGAATCGAGAGCAGGACCAGCGCGACGATGATGGGCCAAAGTGGTCGCGGCGCTGCGGAGCTGGTACTCGGATCGTTGAAGAAGGTCACGAGGAAAATGATGAGGAGCAGGGCCGGGAACGCAAGCATGACGTTGGTGACGTTCTCGATGACCATGTCGATCCAGCCACGGAAATACCCGGCGATCATGCCGAGGAACGTTCCGATGGCCAGGCCGAAGGTGATGGCCAGCCCGGCGATGAGCAGTGAGTTGCGGGCGCCGAGCATCGAACGAGCGAAAATGTCGCGACCGTTGGTGTCGGTGCCCATCAACCCTGCGCTCGCCGCTTGGTTGGGAAGGTCCTTGCCGGGTTCCTCCCACGTTGCCCACACGGGCGGCATCTCGATCTTGACCAGGCTGCCCTTCGACGCGGTGCTGCAATCGATGGACTTCTCGAATTGGTCGCAGGAGTGATTGATGTAGGGAAACGAGTTTGCCCCGATGGCGCTGATGGTGAGGAAGACCAGCCACGACACGGCGAGCCACTTGGCAACACGGCCTCGGCGACGCAGCTTGCGCGGTCGCGGCTGGGTGGCCACAACTGGCACCAAGGGAGCATTCTCGGAGGTGATGACGTCGATGTCGGTCATGGCCCTAACCCAGTGCCCGGCTGGCACGAACTCGAGGGTCGATCCAGGCGTAGGCCAGGTCGACGAAGAAGTTGACGGAGATGTAGATGAGGGCGAGGATCACCACGGCGTACTGCACCGTGGGGTACTCGCGACGGAAGATGCTCTCGACGGTGAGGCGACCCATGCCGTTGAGCTGGAAGAACTGCTCGACGATGACCACGCCGCCCATGAGTGCACCGATGTTGACGGCAGCCGAGGTGACCAGCGAGAACAACGATGGTCGCAGACCATGCACGAACAACAGTCGTGGCGTGCTCACCCCCTTCGCTCGCGCGGTGGTGATGAAGTCGCTCTGCAGGCTGGCGATCATGTCGGCACGCAGCAGGCGCATGTAGCCGGCATAGAGCGGGATCGCGATGGTGACCGACGGCAGCGCAAACGCCTTGAAGTGCTCGACTGGGGCGTCCCACAGGCTGCGATAGAACGAAGGGAACGGGAAGATCTTCCACGTGACGCTGAAGATCAGGACCAGGATGGGTGCCACGATGAAGTTCGGCAGCGACAACATTCCGAACGCCGAGGTGGAAGCCATACGGTCGAAGCGGGTGTTCTGGCGGTAGGCCGACCACACAGCGGTGGGAATCGCCAGCAGCAGCGCAAGGAACTGCCCGTAGACCATCAGATAGAGCGAGGTGGGCATTGCCCGCTTGACCTCGGTCGCGATGGCCTGGTTGGTCTGCCACGTGTTGCCCCACGAGCCGGTGACGAAGTCGCCCATCCAGCTGAAGTACTGCACGAGGAGGGGCCGATCGAGGCCCAGTTCCTTCACCTTGGCGGCGGCTTGCTCGGGTGTTGCACCCGGGCCCGTGGTGAGCCCGATCAGCACCTGCTCGCCCCCCGGCATGAGCCGGAGGGCGATGGAGGTGAGAAAGGTGACCGCCACCACGACGAACAGTGTTTGTGCCAGTCTTCGAAGCACATAGCTCATACGTGGTGACGGTCCCTTCTCAGTGTGTGGTTAGTGGTGGTTGGAGGTGCGCAGCCGAGTTACGGCTCGACCCAGACGGTCATGGCGTAGAAGACGCCGGAGATGCCGGCGCCGAACACGACGTTCTTCCCGTCAGGAAGTTCGAACCCGGTGGGTGGCTGCACGTTGGTCTTGGAGGCGATGCCCCACGTGCTGTAGGAGCCCCACAGGTTGTAGCACTCGGTCGCGAACAACCGGTTGACCTCTTCGGCGATCTCCTGCTTGCGAGCGGGATCGTCGCTGGCACGGTTTTCGTCGAGCAGGGCGTCGAGCGCCGGGTCCTTGATACGACCGAAGTTCAGCGCCAGCGCACCGACATCGGCGGCTGCCGTGCTGTGCCACCAGAAGTACTGCTGGTCGAGGTCGAAGCCACCGTGGTTACGCCACTGGAACACCTGGAAGTCGCCGAAGGCTGCAGTGAGGATGTACGACGCCTGGTCGATCTGGTCGATGGTGACCTCGTCGATGCCGGCCTCGATCCACCACTGCTGCTGGAACTGAGCAATGGTCAGGTTGGTCTGGTCCTGCGTGGTTGCCAGTGCCAGGGAGATGGGGCCGGGGAACTCGGCCTTGTACTCCGCGATCAGCTGCTGGGCCATGGCCATGTCCTGCTCCATGGGGAAGCCGGAATCTTCGAGGTAACCAATCTGTGTGGGCGAGAATGGCCCATTGGCCAGCTCGTTGACGCTTGCACCGATGGTCTCGTTGAGTGCTGGGTTGTCGGTGGCGTAGGCCAGTGCGCAACGAACCCGGCGGTCCTGTAGCGGCGAACCCTCTTGCGTGACGTGCAGCAAGGTGTAGCCGGTCTCGCCATTGTTGGTGATCTCGGTGTAGTTCACCTCGTCGCTCACGCGGTACTCGGCGATGTTCTGACCGTTCCCGGTGTGCAACATGTCGATGGTGCCGCTGGACAGCGCGTCGCGGCGGTTGAGTCCGTCGGAGATGGGACGGAACTCGAGCTCGTCGAGGTACGGGTACGGAGCGTTCCAGTAGTCGGGGTTCTTGGTCATGCGGAACAGCTCGTTCGGCTTGTAGTCCGCGTACACGAACGGGCCGGTGCCAACTGGCGCTGTCTTCAGCGTGGTCTCGGCGTCGCTCGCTGCCAGCCATGCGGGTGAAGCCATGTAGCCGACCTGGCCGATGAGGGCGAACGGGAACGCTGCCCACGAAGCCGAAACGGTGACGACTGCGCTCATCGGATCTGCCGGGTCGACCGAGACGTCGGTGACCGAACGAAGGATGGCGCCGGTGGTGATGCCCGCCTGGCCACGGGTGAGGTTGTCGGCGATGGCAGCACCATCGAACGGCGTGCCGTCGTGGAAGGTGACGCCGTCTCGTGCGGTGATGGTCCAGACGGTGAAGTCGTCGTTGGGCGTGACCGACTCGGCGAGGTATGGGCTCCAGGAGCCTTCGTCGTTCGGCATGGTGAGGCTGTCGTAAATGTTGCGGATGACCTGATGGCAGGCAATCGCGCACAGCATCTCGGCGGGGCGCCACGGGTTGGAGGTGTCGGCCTCGATGCCCATGATGACCTTGCCACCGGCGACGGGCTCGATGCCAGCCTCGGTGGTGGGCGGCGGCACGGTGGTGGCGGCCGCGGTGGTCTCGGTGCCCCCTGCAGCGGTGGTCTCGGTACCCGCGCCGGCCGTGGTCTCGGTGCTCGTGCCGCCGTCGTCGCCGCCGCACGCGGCGCCGATCAGGCCGGCACTAATGGCCAAGGCGGCCAGCAGCCGACCCGGCCTGCGCCGTGACGGTGTGAGTGATTGACTCATCCTGTTCCCCCAAATCGTAGTGTGTGTGTACTGCGTGTCCGAGGCGTCGAAAGGGCCGGTGTGACCCCCATCACACCTCGGTGTTGGCACCTTAGCCACATCCAAGGTGCCGCAGGCAACACGGAGGTACGGTCGAGACATGAGCGAGTTGCGAGACCACGCCATCGAAGTCCCGCTTCACCGCCGGTACGGCCCGACGCACCGCTTCTTCGAGCAGGGCATGGCGGCGCATCGCAACGCGGTTGCACAGAACCTGCCCATGTACCGAGATCCGGTCACCGGTCGTGCGGTGTTCACGGCAGCGTTTCTGGCAGCACGTGGCTACTGCTGCCTCAGCGGTTGTCGGCACTGCCCGTACGCGCCGTCGGGCTGCTGAGCTCCTGCGGCTATCGTC
>Ga0105047_10004848_pt1 | contig 23293 bp, 15 predicted proteins | sample MAT04_FD_78384 | JGI IMG/M metagenome (GOLD analysis project Ga0105047, IMG submission 78384) | Freshwater microbial communities from Lake Fryxell liftoff mats and glacier meltwater in Antarctica - MAT-04 (megahit assembly) | ecosystem: Environmental > Aquatic > Freshwater > Ice > Liftoff... | reverse complement strand
CGACATCCCGGAGTTGCCCGACGCCGGATGTCAGGCCAGCCTTCTCCGCTACACGTGGCCGGATCACGACGGGGGCAAGAGCCGGATTCTTTACAGCAAGGGGTCAACTCCGGACCGCCGCGTCGGAACGATACGCGTGAGCTACGACGAGGCGAAGACGTGGCCAGTCGCCAAGGTGGTGTGCGAAGATTACTTCGGGTATTCGTGTCTCACGGCCATGCCCGATGGCACGATCGGATGTCTGTTCGAAACAGCTAATTGCAGCAAAATCACTTTCACAAAGTTTTCGCTGGAGTGGCTCACCGATGGAAATGATTCCTTGAAACGCTAACGGCGTTGAGTTCAACCCTTGGCGTCACTCCACGGCATTCGTCCGCACGCACGACGTAAAAACTTTCGTGGTTATGCCTCTCGTAGAACAGGGAGGCATACTATTCGTTTACGCTCAACAACAGCTATTCGCCAGCTCCGATCTGTTCTGCATCACGGGGTAACGAAATGGCACAAGAAACGAATTGGGACGGAGAAACCAATTGGGACGCTGCTCATAAGTCTCCTTTTCGGCCCCAACGGAATCGCACAGTGAGCCGGATCGTAACGGTGCGCTTCGTCCGTCTGTGTCGCATGGTCGGCAGAGATCAACTGCTCATTGTCGTCAGGCAGTACGTGGTGACTTAATCCGGAATCGTGGTGGGCAAGTTACTCAGGAATTCAACACGCCACTTCACCCTCTGATGCGGATCGTTTGTTCGTTGATGATCCACAGTTTGCCGATCAGTTCTTCATCGTGCGCAAGCTTCGGAACCAGTCGCGTCAGTACATCGACGACGTGCTGTTTGTCCTGATGATCGAGTCGCAGAACGATTAGGCCGAAGTAGTCTTCCGGCGGGTATGCGAGGATATCAGCGAAGTCCAGATCGAGCGTGACGATGGCTCGCTGTTCGGCTTTGCAGACATTCGCGATCGTGGCATCCATCGACCCGTCCATTCTCTGGTCGTGGACAGACATCGCATCAAAACCCGCTCGCTGCAGGACCGCTGTGACTTCCAGTGGTAGATTTTCATCGACTTTGAACGCCGCCATCAGGTCCGGCCTGCCACTGTCAGATTAACAGTGCGATCTCGCGCCAGATCCGCAGCGTACGCCATCGCCGCCATCACACTTTCGCGTGAGAGTGACGGATAACTTTTCAACAATTCATCGACGCCGATACCTGCAGCCAGATTGTCCAGGACGACAGATACCATCACCCGCGTTCCGCCAATGCAGGCTTTGCCGTGGCAGACGGTCGGATCAACCGTGATATGTTCTCGCCAATTCATAGTGTGTACTCCCTGCGTGGATTCTACTCCGTCTGAACTTTTTGAGTGTGGTCGGTTTTCGGTTTACGCCCGGAATTTTCGGGATTCGTCGGGGTTTCGCTGGAAGAACTAGATGGGTTTATTTAAGAATCGAGATATGCCAGGCAATACAATTCTCGCTAGACATTCATTCCTTTGTGGCATTCTTTGCAGCCGCAAAGCGCGCCTCCTTGTCGGGGACGGCATTCATTCGCAAAGCAATCTGACCGTCGATTTCCTGGTCGTCAAGTATCTGCAGCCTTGGTCGGCATCTCAACCAGTCGGCATGCAACTCCAGGATATCTTCTTTTGAAAACGCTTTCTCGATGGACGAATCAAACGCACTGATGAGCTGAAATCCGGACGTTCGCGTGTATGCAGCAGCATTCAGGTATCTGCTCAATACCTTTTCATCGAGTTTCTGCACATCTCGCAATGCGATGGAAAACGCCTTAGCTGCTTTGGGAGCGTTGATGGCATCCAAAGCCTCGATCCCTTTTTGAATCGCACCTTCATCCAGCAGCATGTTGTAGACGACTTGGGCGAATCCTCCTTCCTGAAATTCCATGAATAATCTGTTGAGGCAGACACTCAGAATTGCATCCGCCGAAATCTCGTCGTCATTCAACAGACCTTCAATCAAGTCACCGACAACATCGGCATTTCCGTCGATGACGTCCAGCGAACGACCTTTATCGATTCGACTCCGGCGGATCATCACACAGTCGTCCGAAGACAACACCTTGCCGATGGCTTTCACTTTGCCTTTGTTCGGAATACGAGCGGCAGCGGGCTTATCCTTTTTCGAACCGCCTTGGTCCGTCGTTGACGCATCCTCGTTGTCCGACCACACAAGTTTGAATTTGAAGCCAGTCAGACCGTGACTGGAAACGACAGAAACGACCTCGTCAGTAACATAAATCGACGTCCGCAGGGCGTCGGCTGCAAGTCGAAACGCATGGACATTTTTGAGCATTTCCGGACGAAAAACATATCTATTGAATGTTGAAATGACCCCCGGGCTGCTGCACTCAAAATCACTTTCAACAGTATCAAATGCCTCAGAAAGGTGAACGCAATGGTATGCGTAAACAACTGTGTTGGTCCCAGACACCTCAACGGGCAGGAATTCACCGGTCGGAAGTAACAGTGGCGACAGGGCATTGACTGCGGATTGACTGAACAACGAACTCCTCGAAAAAATGTAATCGGGCACGCCACGATCAAATAAGGCTTTGGCTTCTTTCTTTGTGTGTTCCTGAGGCATATAGAATTCGGAGAATGATATTGGCCTGACCGCATAGAATTTGGGATCCCATTGATCCGCCATCCTGACCGGCTTCTGCAGAAGCGGAGTGCCGTACTTAGACCAATTGTCGTATGAAATGACCCTAAGGCTTTGCAGATTCGGATCGAAAGAAAGTTTATAAATCTTCATATTGATGCCAGTTTTATTTACGAAACATTTCGAGTGGAGTCGAACAAAACGGGACGCAGTCAATAGTGTTCGGCACGCCGGTTGCCTGGTAAGCATTGTGACTGACGGCCGGTTGGCTTGCGAGTCGCGGAGAGGAAATACAGCACTCTTACGGCGTGTTGATTTAGTCGTAGGGCAGGCATCTTGCCTGCCTTGTCCGGCAAGAAACCTCTTGTATTTCAGACAGATTTGGCAGGCAAGATGCCTGCCCCACTGTTATTTTCCAGACCACAGCATTTGCAGCGTCGTGTCATCGATCACGGTGCCTTTGGGTTGTTGTTTGATCAGATTCGCGATGACTGTAACCTCATCGTCCGTGGCGCTGAGATTGAGTTCTGTCAGACGGTGCGCGACAGCGCGGCGACCGCTGTGGCGGCCGAGGACCAGTTGGATGTCACCGCCGCCAACCATTTCTGGTCGGTACGGCAAATAGGTGTCCGGATTCTTTAGCAGTCCATCCTGATGGATGCCTGCTTCCGTCGCAAAGATGTTCGCTCCGCCAATTGGCTTCATCCGTGAAATCGCCACGCCTGTCAGTTCTGCAACCAGGTGACAGAGTGGAGCCAGCTTCGTTGTATCGATCGAGAAGCGACGACGGTATTGATCTTCATGCAGAGCGAGTGCCATCACTACTTCTTCCAGCGTCGCATTTCCCGCACGTTCACCGATTCCATTGACCGTACACTGCACAACATTGACGCCTTCCTGAATACAGGCGAGCGTATTGGCGACAGCCAGTCCCAGATCATTATGAAAATGAACAGCCAGTAAAGCTCGGTCGAGATTTGGAACACCGTCCTGTATGGCTTTGATAAAATCGCGAGCCTTCTCAGGCGTCAATAGGCCGACAGTATCCGGAAAACCGATCGTCGTGGCTCCGGCATCAATGGCTTCCCGATAGCACTGGCACAAATAATCCACTTCTGTGCGGCTGGCGTCTTCGGGACTAAAAGCCACGATACGAAAACGCTGTGCCGCATAGGAAACGGTGTCGGTGATGATATGCAGAACCTCTGAGCGGCTGCGATTCAGCTTATGCACACGATGCAGCGGACTCGTGCCACAAAACAGGCTGACGCCGCGTTTGTGGTGCGGATTACCATCAAGCGCCCGATCGGCGACATCGATATCGGCTCGTACTGTGCGACAAAGCGCAGTCAGCACCGGGCGCGTGACGACACCGATCATCATGCGAATGGCTTCGACATCGGACTCTGAACTGGCTGGGAATCCTGCATCGAGTGAATGTACGCCCGCATCCTGCAGAGCCAGCGCGATGCGGACCTTTTCATGGGGTTCCAGTGTCGCTCCGGGCATCTGTTCGCCATCCCGGAGCGTCGTATCACTGAACAGAATCCTGCCACTCCGTTTATGATGACTGATAACGGCATGTCGAACTTTATCGACGACGTGCCGCGACAGTTTCTGAAAAAACGGTGAATGTGGCATACAAAACTTTACAGCACCTTCGTTACGCCCGGCATCGGAATGTTGTATGTCATATCCGCATTCGGGACCACAGGTGGCGTGTCGTCGAAGCTGTGGAATGTTTCCACTGGTGAGACACGAACTTTCGATGCCAGTGCATCGGCCCACTTGATTTCCTGTCCGGAATACGTACACATCCGCCCAAGAATCGATGTCATCGAACTGTAGGCACCATATTCCGCTTCATTTGGTACGTCGCCACGGCGAAGTGCCGCAAACAGATCGTGGTGCTCCTGCTGGTGACCATCGTGCAGATTTCTGCGTTTGTCGCCGTCCATCCGTGGGTATTCCCACTTCAGATTTCCCTTGGCGTCGAAAATACGACCGTCCGCAAGCGCACATGAACCCTCTGAACCGTGGGCAAATTCGGCAACCTCGTTCCAGCAGTTTCCTATGTGACGGCATTGGCTCTGCAGCACTGAACGATCACCATCATTTTCGTAAGTGAATTCCACAAAATGGTGGTCATAGATTTCCCCGTACTCTTTGCCGGTACGAACCTGACGACCACCTTGACCCTGAGCCGACACGGGAGGGCCACCCATGAGCCAGTTGATCACGTCCAGATTGTGAATATGCTGTTCCGTGATATGGTCGCCGCACAACCAGTTAAAGTAATACCAGTTGCGCATCTGATAATCCATTTCTGACTGTCCGTCTTTGCGAGGACGAACCCAGACACCTTCGCCATTCCAGTAAGCTCGAGTGGCGACGATTCGACCGATCTCGCCGTCCTGCAGACGCTTAATTGTCTCGATATAGATTGGCTCGTGATGACGTTGCAGACCTACGGCCACAGCGAGGTTCTTCGACTTCGCAATCTCATTAGCATCGATGACTTTGTTGACGCCGATGGCATCCACGGCCACAGGTTTTTCCATGAAGATATGCTTGCCGGCATTGACGGCAGCTTCAAAATGAAGTGGACGGAACCCCGGTGGCGTGGCCAGAATCACCAGGTCGATTTCCTGCTCCAACACCTTTTGATACGCATCAAATCCGACGAACTGACGTTCTTTGGGAACGTCCACTTTGTCGGCATGCTGTCGCGAAATCGTCTGTAGTGCACTTTGAAGATTGTCATCAAAGGCATCTGCCAGCGCGACCAGCTTCGTCGGGCCGTCCGTATTCAATGCTTGCTCTGCGGCACCTCGGCCACGTCCACCGCAGCCAACAAGTCCAATTCTGATCGTATCGCTGCCCGCAGCATGTGCAGCACGAACCGGGTTCAGACCAGCCAGCAGAGAACTACCGGCAGCGGCAACAGCAGACGTTTTCAGGAATCCTCGGCGGGAAGCATCAGAAGAATTGGCAGCCATAAGATATCTCCGAGTGAGAACTGGTTTTGACACCACATAACGGCAGGCAATGCAATGCCAGGAGCCACAGCTACGTGGAATGGAACAGGGAAATTCACCGCGTGCGAACGGAATTCGCCTCAAGGCGTCGCCCGCTCAAGCATCGTACGGATTCACTTCACGATTCGCAAACGTCGGAGCAAACGAAGGTGGGGACACTGTCGAACTTGAATTGGTTGGCGGTCGTCACCGAACTTCATGCGACGTCGAAAATCGCAGCGTCGTTACGAATCTCAGTGCAGCAGAATTGCTGCGATTCCGCAGCAGCCGTGGCCACTTTGCTGACAGATTACTCGCGGAAACTATCGCTGGCGAAGTCGGCCATGAACTGGTCAATGTTTGTGGCTCGAAGAATACGGCGAGCGGGCTTGTGACTTGTTTCGCTGCCGATCTCTTCAGTGACGGCTGCATTTAGATCGACCGAATCCGCCAACGGCTCAGTGACTGTTTCAATGGAGCCGTCCGGCGAATCAAGATTGTCGAGCGGTACGATCAACACATCGTTGACCCGCAGTTCGTCGATCAATGATTCCAGGGGACTGCTGTCGATACTGTCAGTAACGTCTTCATTCGAACCAAACGACAATAGCCGCTTACGGAGCTGGGATGAAGACGTAGTGGACGCGGTCGCTGCCAGTTTTGCGGAAGCGACAGGTTTCTGAATCAGGGCGGCATTTTGTCCGGACGAGGTTCCAAACACAGAAGTTCGCGAATTCGACGAGACTATATTATTGTTGGCAACGCGAGTCGCGGCAGGCAGACTCACGGCACTCACTGGCGTCACCGCCGCTTTAGACGTATCGTCAATCTGAGCCGGCGAGTTGTTGAATGCCAGCGGTGCCGAATTCTGCAGGATGACCGGTGAATCGAACCCCCCGCGCTGTACTTCCGGACCACCGGACGCCATCGAATAGAATATCTCGGGATTCGATGCGTCCTGACCTTCAGGGTCGAAAGCATACTCCACTGGAGTATTTTCGAAGAATGTTTCCAGTTCCCATTCAGGCTCCTGGACGACAGCAGTTGTCGTCGCAAGCTCAACCACAAGCGTCAGCGTTGGATCGTCGCTTGTGTGATTCAACTGAATCGTTATCGACAATTCCGGATTTGCGGCCAATGTGTTTGCCAGACGAAACGCGTCCAGACCATCATAAGTCAGCACGGGAATCACCGCAGTATGGTCATCGACCGATTTAAATTCAGTGACTCCCAAGTCACTCAGAATCTGAAGGAGATTGTCCCCCGCAGCGGTGACGACAATCTGCTCGGGTGCGAAATAGGTTTCACCGGTCAACTGATCGCGCAATGTCACATGACTGATCTGGTTTCCAGATTCATCGTATTCTGCCCATGATTCTGTGACCAGCGAAGCCGTTACGGTGCCAACAAGTTCAACCGTCGCGTCGAGACTGACGAACGGCTCTTTGACAGATTCTACTGGTTCTTCAACTAACGAATCTTCCATCAACTCAACATCACCGACAAAGTTTCTATAATACGGCATGATCTCGAACGGCGTTTCTTCCACCGTGATCATCGTCGTGTCCAGACTGATTGTCTGCGATGGCGACGATTCGCTGTCCACGTGGTTCAGCACGACAGAAACGGATAATCCGGAAGTCGCAGACAGATCGTTTGCCAAACGAAACGCATCGAATCCGTCGGTAAGACTTACGGGAACAATCGCCAAGGGCTCATCCAACTGCTTAAAGTCGCTGATGCCAAGTTCGCTGAGAATGTCGCTGATGTTCCCATCGGCTGCCGTGACGCTGACCTGATTCGGGGCCACATACGATTCGTCAGTCAACTGATCTCGCAGCGATGCAGAGCCGTCGGAATTCCCTTCGTCATCAAATCCCGTCCACGAATCGAACATGAGTGACGATTCAAACTCGCCTGTTGTCGTGACAGTCGTGATTGATGAATAAGCCATTTCGTCGATCGCTGGCGGGAAGATCCGGATCAGTCCGTCCGTCGCCGGATCAATCAACGTCTCGCCGCCGCCAGCCAGAATGTCGTCCATCGGTGCCAGATCTTCGATTGGCACCAAGTCTTCAATTGGTCCGAGATCATCTGTTGGCACCAGGTCTTCCATTGGTGCCAGATCTTCAATACCCGCATTGGAGTCCCACGGGAAAAATTCGTCTGGAGAAATCTGATCCGGTATCGCCAATTTGTGGTTGATGAAATAGGCCCACATCCCAATCGGAGCAGCTTGATCATCGACCGGTTCGCAGACTGAAGCATCATCTGGAGCGTCAATCGCCGATGCGCTGAGCAGAACTCGAGATTCGCACTGTTCCGGAGCAACGGACATTCTTCGGTTTTGACGGGACGCAGACTTTTTCGAGCGAGGTGACATAATAGATGGGGGCTTCTATTTGATTGGATGCAGCGTGATAGAACGCAGCCGGGGGAGATTGGTTTTTGGAGGGATGCTACATCTGAAGATGGGGACTTTGAAATCATTATTTTCCGCAGAATTCCTGACAATTTCGACCGCTGACGGTTTCTGCTGCTCTGACGTGCTGACGGCCCTGAAAATGTCGCAGGATTTGCCGTGCAGTTGCCGTATTCGGAAGAATCCGCATGACATATTTTGTCGAAAATCGACCGGCTCAGTTTATTCTGCGGAATAAATCCACGATCGCGTACCAAAGAATATCGGGTAAGCTGCTTCTGTCTTACCTCAACAACGTGTTCATCTGTTCGGGCGTTTTTCCTGTGGAGTTTTGGCATACGCGAGTAACTATTGGATCCGTCTCAAGGTTCGCCTCACGATATTTTCGCTCAGGACGCTGCACCGTCCTGTTGCCGTGGAATGATGCGCGGACGGTTTGCGCAAGCTGTCGCGTGGGCGACCGAGAAGAAAAAGCGAAAGAGGCGATCACAAGCAGCGTTGGCGGTGCAGTGCCTTGAAGTACGGCAGGTTTTGAGTCCCGGTTGTTGCTGTGGGGGAGACGTTGCTTCAGCGGACGTTGCCGCCACTGCGATAGTCAAGAACGGATCTGCAAGTGCTGCGGAGTCTGTTGATACTGCAAAACCTGTGAATGATGATCGAAACGTTGGCAACTCCTGCGACTCAAAGTTTGGCCAGGCTCATTGCGAATTCTGATCATGGCGCTTCGGCTTCGACTCACGCTATATCCGTGTCGCAGAACCACGAGCGACAAATACGATCCGCAGGAGCCAATGATGTCGCACACAGCGGCTCGGAATTGAATTGTCCGAATCGTGTTACGACTTTCGGACGGGCGAACTCAGGAAGCGTTCCTGGCAGCGCGGCGATTTGTAATTCAGGGTTTGCGGCATTGCTGGGCAGCGGCGAAATCGCCGACGTTTATGCACGAACGATCGCCAACGGTGCGAATGGTATTTCTCTGGCCATTTCCAACGCCGGATTTGGCAGCATTGTTCGCGATTCTGCAATTCCAGGCGATAATCAGTCAGCCACTGTTCTACACACGCCATCGCCGATCGTGATGGATTTGGCGTTTGGAGGAAACACGCATCTCGCTGGCGACCACATTTCCGTCGTCAACAGGCTGGAACCGCAGTGGATCGTGACGCTGTCGCGCGCTGAAGTGACAACAGGAACAACCGAATTGTCGAACGCGACAAATCCTGCCGGCAACCAACCCGATCGTCGGCAATGGTCACGACAGACACGAGTATTTCTGTTGGCGCAGCATGATCCGATTGTCTTGGCACCGAATCTGGCGAATCTGATGCTGCCGATCCTGGCAGGAGTCAGTTGTTTCCTTGCAAACATTTTGGCGCGTGGTCCACCGAGAGGACCGCCGCGTTCTCAGATCATTGATGCTGGACGCGGCAAATCGAGATCATGTTCCAGTCAGCTTTACCGTTTGAGGTTCAGTATTTCCCCAAGGGGACCGTCGCTCGTCGTTCGTTTCGCAAAACCCGTGACTTTATCTGCCTCGGGGCCGAGACGAACTTTCAGGACGTCGAAACTGTGTTGTTCGAACACATGCTGAACCAGTGCGATGTCTGACAGGAAGACTCGGCTCCATCATTTTGGGAGCCGACGACATGACCGAAGATCAACAGGATTCCATGATCCGGAATCTTGTGCAGTACCATTATCAAAAGAACCGGCATCTCACGAACCTCCATGATGTGGAGGATCTTTTTCAGGATGCCTGGATTGATTTGAATCACAGTCCGCCGGATGACACAACGGTTGAGATGCCTCTGGAGGCCGATCAGCAGTTGAAGCAGGCTGTGGGAAAAGCGGCTGAACGAGCTTTCGGGAAGCTGCGAAAACGTTGTCAACGAGGTTCCGCTGCAATCCTGCCACTTGGTTTTGAACCGGCAGGAACCATGCCCGACCATTCTCAGGTGATCGACTTGAAACAGCAAATTGAATCGCTGCCTCCGGATGAGAGACTGGTGATTGAAATGCTGCGTTCAGGATACGATGGACTTGAGATAGCCGAGCAGATGCAGATGTCGCCTCAGGCCGTCACTCGACGGAAACAACGTGCCATCGAAAGACTTCGTCAGACTCTGGGTGAATTGCCATGAACAACCCTTGTCCAGCGTCAGAAACGGGCGATTCGAAATTGCGATCGTCCGGGTGAATTTCTTTCGATGTCGTAGAGCTGTGGCTGGAACCGCCATCGCCGAAAATGGCGACGGCGTTCCACCAGCACTTGAGCCACTGCAGCGGCTGCCTTCGAAAATGGATCACCCTCGAAGCCGCCGCTGACATGGCAGGAATCTCGTTTCCGGCAACAACGCGAATCGATCAAAGTCCCGGATCTCGCGCTTGATAGCAAACAAAAAAACACTGGGCCGCTTTTCAGCAAACCCAGTGTTTTCTTGAAAGGGGAGAGTGGGAGTCGAACCCACGCGTGACGGATTTGCAATCCGTTGCCTTAGCCACTTGGCTATCCCCCCGAATCACTGAATGGGCAGTTTGAGCAGACTTTGCCGACCACCTTGCCAACCAGTTTTATACCGAAAGTATCGGCTGGCAGTCTACTCCGCTGCACTGAAATCCTGATGAAAATCTGTGGCAACGCCAGATCCTGGAATCTCGGCTGGTGAATTCTGGCCAAAATTTCCGCGTGAACCTCTGCCGTTTGCGAAGAAAAATCGCTCTGCAAAAAGGACATTCAGGATTTCGGAGGGTTCGCGGGCTGATGGGTAGAACACAAGAATTTCTGTACGTAGGATGGTCGGTTCGTGCGGTCGTTGTGATGAAAACCTCCAAAAGGATCGAGTGTCGTGAAAGAAACAGAGGAACTCCTGATCTCCAAAGCTCGCGAAGCCGTCAGCCAGTGCAACTGGGTTGTCGGCGAATGTGCCGCCAACTGGACGCAGCGTTATGCTCGCGGAAGGACGGATGCAGAATTCGGGCAGATGGTGGGACTCAGCGGAGACCAGATTTTTCAGCGTCGTCGTGTCTGGGAAGCCTTCGGAAACACACACGAGAAATTCCCGGCCCTGAAATGGTCTTTTTTCTACGTCGCATTGAACTGGGACGACGCGGAAGATTGTCTGACGTGGGCTCAGGATTCCGACGCGACCGTTGCCGAGATGCGAGCCTGGAGGCGCGCACAGCGAGGCGAAGATCTGTTCGCGGAGTCATCGGAAGGGTATTCCGAATGGGCAGCACCACTGGGGTTTGACACATCCAGTGTGCCTTTGTCACGAGTTGTCGATCCATCGCAGTTCACGCCAAGTGGCATGGGTGACCGTGCCGGGATGGCCGCTGGAGATCGATCGGGGACGGCAACGATGGACATGGTGGCCCGCGACGCAGGAGAAAGCTACGCTCCGTTTCGCGCAGACGCCGCAGCACCTGCTCCCAAGGTGCGTGACGCTGAACCCGGCGGGGAACGTGCTGAACTGACACCAGAGCAGTTCTGGAAACGCGCATCGGCAATGATGGACAAATTGAGCAAAGCGCTGACACCGAAATTGCTCAAGGCGCTTGATACGCAGCCGGATGCGGTGCGGAATCGACTGCGCGATGGGCTGAACGAAATCGTTGAGAAGCTGGACGGAAATATCTGATCGACTTTGGTATTGAGCGAGCGTCAGAAGTGGCACACGCTATTGTTTTGCGGTGAGCAGGGATCCCGACCTGAGGACAGGTCGGGTTACGTAGAATTCTCTAAACCGCTTGTCTTATCGATTGATGCCAACGTAAAAGCTGAAGATGCGTTCGTTGTCTTCTTTTTCGGAGCGAATCGGGAAAGCGAAGTCGAAGGCCAGCGGAACAGGGCCCATCGCGGGAATGACAACGCGGAATCCGAAGCCTGCGCTGGCTCGAAACTTATCCAGCGATACGTTTTCATCCACCGTACCGAAGTCGGAGAAGGCGACGACACTGATCATGTCGTCGGCCGTGACGGGCATTCGATACTCAACCGTGCCCAGGGTCTGAAAAGTTCCGCCGGTTGAGAACCCGTTCACACGTGGCGTCACGCCTCGGTAAGAAAAGCCGCGAAACGACTGAAAACCACCCGCAAAGTAGCGTTCAAAGACCGGCGTGTCGTTACCACTCCAACCGATGTTTCCAGCCAGCGTCAGAACGTGACGACCGGTTCCGTCGGGGCGACTGTACATCGTGAAATACTGTCGCAGATCGGCTTCAAGTTTCGGAAAACTGAAGTCGCCGAATGCCTGTTCGTAGCCACCATCAAGGTAATGTCCTTCGGTCGGCATCATTGAAGAATCGCGTGTGTCATGCGTCACCGAACCACGCACTGTTGACAGGAAATTTGATCCAATCAGCGGCAGCACAATCGCAGGCGTTGGCGTCCGAGGATTTTTCATTTCGACGTCTTCAAGCCGCAGAGCCAGTGCGCCGGACCATTCCGGAGTGAATTGTTTTCCGATAGAAACGCGACCACCGACGCGGTCTTCAGTCCAGTCGGGATAGAAGCGATTGAAGTAGAATCCGCTCACGCCGAGACTATAGTCTGTGTACAAAAAGTATGGATCTGTCCAACTGACGGCGTAGCGACTGACCTGATTGCCGGGTGCCGCTTCGATACGGAAACGCTGCCCGGCACCGCGCCACGCGCGGCCTTCGATGATATCTGCAAAACTTGTCGGTGGACGCAGGATGTCGAAGTTCGATTCGTCCCAGACGAACGAACCGACCAGGCCCGAGTTACTGTTGACGCCCGCACCAAACATCAGTCGTCCGGTCCGGCCCTCTGCAGCGTTGACATTGATATCCAGCCAGCCAGGCTGAAGTTCCTTGAACTGTCCCTGGTACGGGCTTCCGTCAAGAATGGCATCGTGTCGTTGCGGAACCTGACCGGGACTTTGTGCTCGAACAATCGGTTCTTCATTTTCCTGACAGGAAGTTTCAAACGTCACTGGTTCGACAGAAAAAAACTGCGAAGGTGCAACGCTGCGAAATCCCATGTATTCGGATTCGTAAACAGGATGGGCAACATTGTGTTCAAGTTTGGCAGGTGGCTGCGTGGCCGGTTCGACTTCGCGTTGGTGTCGCGGTCGCTGTGGTTTCGCAGGCAATGGATCGGGAGTCCTGCGATTGGAAGCAACACCGTGTCCGGAGGCACTTTTGCCAGTGGTATCGTCTCCAGTGGCATCATTATCCGGCGTCTGCAACGCATAATCGCGACTCGCTTCCTGTGACGCTGCGTGCAAAGTGGCGTTCTGAAATTGCTGAGTCCAGTCGCCGCCAAATCCTGATCCCTGCGCGCGATAGGTTCGGGAATCCGCAGTGAGTCCAGATTGTCCGGGTTCGACAGGATCAAACTGAAACCCGATCCCCGGTTCAAACAGTTGACTGCCGTTGAGACGTGAACGTCCGCGATTGATGCGAGCCGGGTCAGCCAGATCTCCCGGCTGAATCTGAAGTCGGTCCAGGGCTACGGTCTGCTTTGTGTGAGGATGATCGCCGTCGAAATTGATGTTGATGTCACGCACATAACGCGGTCGGTCTTCATCGATCTCGAAGACCAGATCAACGATTCCTGGCTCCTCGATAAAATGTGGAACTGGATTGACGGTGGCGAAGAAATGTCCTTTCTCGCCGTAGTAGCCCAACATTCGACGCACATCTTTTGCAAGCGGATAAGCGCTGTAGTAGTCACCGTCATTCAACTTCGATCCGCCCTTCAGGCGATGTGTGGCCATCGTGCCATTGCCTTCAAAGCGAATCTCGCGAACTTTGTAGCGACGCCCTTCTGTGATTGTAAAATGCAGATTGACGTCGGAACGATCTCTCGAGAACAGCGGCTTACCGGTGACCTCCACGTCAAAGAAACCGACGTTTCGGTAGTAACCCTTTAACGCTTCAATGTCGGCTGGGATCGTGTCAGGATTATAGATCCCGCCGAAGATCAGAAAGGCTTCCTTACTGACAAGGTTCTTTCGCAAGTCACCGTTTGACCAGAATTTGTTACCCTCGAAGGTGCGTTCCTTGACCTGCACTTTCGGACCTTCGTCGATCTGAAAGACGACGTCGCGGTCACCAGCACTGCCGCCTTTCAGCAGCTTAACCCTGACAAAGAAATAACCTTTGTCTTTGTACTCGCGTTCAATCCGATTCACCGCTTCCTGATTGGCGCGGGCGTCGAAGGGACTGCCTGCTTTCAGGCCGGTCCAGGCTTTCAGATGTTTGAGCTTAACCTTTTTGTTTCCACGAAATTCAACGCTCTGAACAATCGGTTTTTCGTGAACGGTGTAGACCAGGATCAAACCCTCAGGTGTCTCATCCAGACGTTCTTTGACATTGAAGAACCACCGTGTGGACATCAATGATCTGATGTCTTCGCGAATCAGTCGTTCAGAAATTGGTCGCTGAGGCTGAGCCTGCACCTTCTGAAGAATGACGGATTCAGGAATCGTCTGATTGCCTTCGATGCGAACATCGGCAATAGAAACTTCGCCTTCCTGCTCAGCGGCTGCAGAATCCGAACGCCCTGACAGAATCACAATGACGGATACCAATGCCAGCACGCACGAAACCGACCGACCGCCAGCGAGGCGTCGGATTCGCTGTTTCTGAGCGTGCGAACGTAGCATGTTCGGGCCTGTGAATTGAGATCAGACAGAGCAGTTTCCCGCTTGCCCAGGAAGAAGATCGCGAGAATTGACAGGAATCGCGGGAGAGATTTGAGACGGGAGATTGGACGAGCGGCGGTAGCATTGCAGATTTGTGCAATCTAACTCAAGACGAATGTTGAGCGGTTTAGCAGCGAAGCCAGTCACCCTAATCTTCCCGGGCATCCCATACTACGATTTCGCGATCTCCAGACGGGCGTTCGACGGCAGCGAAAAGTCGCTTACTATCTGCGGTGAACCATAAAGACAGGATCTTGCCATCAATTCGCGGCAACTCGCACAGTGGCTGGCGTGTGGAAACATGCCAAAGCTGGACTGCGCCGGATTGAGTAGCAGTGGCCAGGGTTCGTCCGTCAACTGAATATGTAATAGCGACGACAACCTCTTTCATGCCCTGCAATATGCCGATGGATTTGCGACTGGCAAGATGCACAAAATAAACGTCGGAATTCGCCAGGACGATGAGCAATGTTTTACGATCCGGCGAGAACGAGACAAGTTCGATCCCGTATGGCTGATCCGGAAATTCAGGAAAAACTTTTTGGCCCGTCTGTAAATCCCACTGACTCAGACTGACACCAAATTTCACAATCGCAGTGGTGTCATGCGTAAAATCGATGATCGACGGTAACCCGCCTCCATTTTCCGGTCGATTTCGTGGGACACGGAACAATTCTGTATTCGATTCAAGATCCCAAACGGCCGCGATCCTGTCCTGAACGCTGAGGCTGTTTAGGGCAAGGAATTTTCCATCTGCGGAAACAGTTGGCGTCGATACAGGTTGACTGAAAACGAGCGACCGTTCAACAACATCTGCGGTTTCCAGATTCACATCGAAAAGCCTGCCTTGTGCATCGGTAAGCCATAACGACCGGTCATTGGCGGAAAAAGCGACGTTCTGAAAACTCACCCCTTCCGGAGCTGAGATTGTTCGCAGTTTTGTACCGTCGGTCGTGGAATGCAGGGAAACATGCGTCCCGACAGAATCCACAATCGCCATACTCTCACCTGTTGAGTCGCGGGCAACGGAAAGGAACGGTTCCGCAGCTCGATAGACGGATTTCCTAAGTGAACTCACGCTGGCTATATCACGCAATTCCACCCGTCCGCGGGTGTAACCAACGGCAAGAGTCTGGCCGTCAGGGGAAAGGTCCATCGACCAGGCATCTCCCATTCCTGCATTCAAAACTCGTTGAAGAGTCCGCGTTGCAATATCCCAAATCTGAACAACTCCGTCGCTCTTCGCTACGAATAGAAGCTGATCGTCGGATGAAAACTTCAGATCGCGAATCGCTGCGGCATGTGGTGAAGGCTCAAACAGGATCAGGTCTTCAAGCGTCTCGCAGTTCCAGATTCGCACGGTACCAGGTTTGTTGCCGGTGACAAGGAATTTTCCGTCGTGCGACAGACGACCACAGACCGCGAATTCGTGTTTTCCGGGAAAAGTGGAAATGACATTCAGGTCCGGAAAGCGGCAGAGACTGATCTCGCCGTCGTCGCTTGTCGTCGCAACAATACCACGCAATTCACTGACGTCCAGCATCCGCTGTCGATCGATCCGCTTCGAGCGTGTCAGCGTCGTCAGATCCCAAACAGACGTTTTTGATTTCAGGGAGTCCCAGTCCACTTCGGAGGCGATCAGAGTCCGGTTATCGGATGCCAGATAGATTTTGCCCACGCCATAGTCAAAATCACGCAGTTGCCCTTTGATGTCTCCGGTTTTCGTATCCCAGATGCAAATTCGTCCTGAGTCATCCGAAGTCAGGACGATCGTCGCATCGCTGTTGAAACAGGCGGCATTGGCATCATGGTCAAAGCCGCGAATCGACTGCAGCATCGCTCCGGTTTTCGCTTCCCGAATCTGCAGGCTGCCACGTCCGGTTTCTGACCAGTGGCAACATGCCAGCAACCGACTGTCCGGCGAGAAACTGACGTCAAAAACCTTGCCTGAATCGCCGGTCAGAATGTTGGGTGAATCACGGCACAATTGATTCAGGTAGTGCCATTCAAAGCCGACAACGGCACTGAAATATGATCCGGCAGAGAATTGCTGAACGCTGGCACGTGCCAGTTCCACATTTCCGCGAAAGTATGTTGTGAATGCGGCCTGCATCTCCGTTGCATAATTCTGGCTGTGAATCACACTGTCTCGGTCTTCAATGATCTGATTCCCGTAATGCACCAACTGCCGGTATTTTTCTGATTCCCCGCGTTCGTAGAGCAGCATCCGGCCAATGATCAAAAACAGGCTCAGCAGCAGCAGAAGACACAGAGTCAGCGTCAGGACCACCAAACGTGTCATACGCCGTCGCAGGAACTTTTTGAACCGATAGACTCGCGAAAGCGGACTGGCTTCTACGGGTTCATGCCGCAGATGTCGCTGAATGTCAGCGGTCAAAGCCTTTACAGATACGTAGCGGCGTTCGCGATCTTTTTTGATCGCTTTCATCGTGATCCAATCCAGATCCCCCTTCAATTCCGCAGACAGTCTCCGCCATTCCAGCGGAGTCCTCAGGTTCTGGGGGTCGTCGATACTCTCACTTCCGTTTTGCGTCGGCGATGAGGCTTTCGAATCTTTCACCCTGGCGAATGCCTGAATTCGTCGGCTGGGAATTGGCGGCGAAACTTCATGCACGATGCGGCGCGTTTCCTCGTAATTCAATTGCCGCCAATGCGTCCCGTGAAATGCATTCACATCCGTCAGCAATCGATAAAGCAAAATTCCCAGCGAATAGACATCACTCCGCGCGTCGAGATCCAGATCCGCCATGTAAGTCTGCTCGGGACTCATATAGGAAGGAGTCCCCAGAATCGTCTCGGGCTGCGACGGGTTCGCAATCTTTCCCTGGTTCTGCCGCGCGCTGTCCTGAGCATTCATGCGAGCAACGCCGAAATCAATGACTTTCGTCACATACCGGCCTCCCAGTTCTGTGACGATGATATTTGCCGGTTTAAGGTCTCTGTGCAGCACGCCATGCTGATGAGCATGATCGACAGCATCGCACACCTGTTCGAATAATCGCAGACGCTCGGCAAGGGGCAGACATTTGTTTTGACAGAACTCCGTAATTGGAAGACCCTGAGCCAGCTCCATCACGAAATATGGTCGGCGAGTGCTTGTGGTTCCTGCGTCAAGCAAACGGGCGATCCCCGGATGATTCAAGTGTGCTAAAGTCTGACGTTCCGCCTGAAATCGCCGGATACCGTCCGAGTCATCCATACCCGGACGAATAATTTTGAGGGCCACTTGTCGCCGCACCGGGGAATTTTGTTGAGCCAGAAAGACGAGTCCCATCCCGCCCGAACCGATCAGCCCGATCAGTTCGTACGGGCCAATCACGGATCCGGCGCGTTCCGAGTCATCGAAGACGAAGTCAACCGTCGGTTTCTCCGCTGCCGAAGTTTCCATCGACGAGGTATTGTCCGATGTGACGATCAGCAACGCCCGGATTCGCTGCTCCAGGTGAACGTCACCCTGGCATGAATCCGTGATGTAGCGTTCGCGGCCCTCTGGATCAGTGATTCGCAACGCGCTTCGGAAGATTGCTTCGACACGGTCTTCGATGTGATCCATAGATGCGAACCGTCGTCGAAGAGACAAATCCTGAAAGTGACCGTATGCCACGCCCGCTGCTGCTGAGCGTCAGATTTTACGGACGCATTGCAGGGTATTCGAAGCGAGGACTACTGGCAACCGTGGTTCACCTTCGGAGCTTCCTCCAGGGTAGCCACCATATTCGCGTACGCTGCGGCTCTGATGCCTGGCAATCTGTGTACGGTGTCGTTATGCTGACTGCGGTTCCGGGACCGTGGTTCTGCGACGTGAAATGCGGCCTGGCGATACAGCGATCACTTCGTACGGGAGAACAGATATGGCGAAGAAAAGCCCTCAGGTAGCAAGACGTCAGTTCCTGAAATCGGCCACCACTGCAGCAGCCGCAGTCATGGCACCAACGATTATTCCCAGTTCGGCACTGGGCCGTGATGGGGCGGTTGCTCCGAGTGAGCGAGTCGTCATCGGCGGGATCGGGATCGGGAACCGCGGGACGTATGATCTTGGATGCTTCCTTGAGCAGAAAGACGTGCAGTTTATAGCGGTCTGCGATGTTAAGGAAAAACGCCGCGTCGCCGTCAAGAAAATTGCCGACGAAAAATATGGCAATGAAAACTGCGCTATGTATCGCGACTTCCGCGAAGTGCTCGATCGCAGCGATATCGATGCCGTACTGATTGCCACAGGGCCGAACTGGCACGCCACGATGGCGATGAATGCCGCTCGTGCTGGTAAGGACATGTACTGCGAAAAGCCCGTCACCAAAAACATCGCTCAAAGTCTGATTCTTGCCGAAACCATGCAGCGTACGGGACGGGTTTTTCAGGCAGGCACTCAGCGACGAAATCTTCCGCACTTCGCATTTGCCTGCGAATTGGCTCGCACCGGGAAACTTGGCAAACTAAAAAAAGTGTTCGCGCATCCCGCCGGAATGCAGGCCATGATGAGTGGCTGGCTGGTGCCCGAAACTGAACCGGATCCAGAAGTCGTCGATTGGAATATGTATCTCGGCCCCGCAGCCTGGCGACCGTTCAACGAAAAACTCCTCGATGGTTTCAACTTTGAAAAAGGCGGCGGACTCGTGGGCGGCGGAGTCCTGGAATGGGGTTCTCACTGCGTGGATCTATGTCAGTGGGCAGTCGACGATTGCCCGCCTCCGGTGGAATACGACGCGCCAAAAGATGGCGAACTGGTCGCCCGTTATGAAAATGGCACGGAGTTGATCTTCCGGGAGAAAGGCTGGATTCCACTGGGATCCTGCCCGGTCAGGTTTGAAGGGGAAACCGGCTGGGTCGAAGCGGGTGACAGTGGCAAACTCGTGTTGAGTTCTCCGGAGTTACTAGCCGGTCGAGTCGTAGACGAAATTGGTGGATATCCGGCGACGTATCATGTCCGTGATTTCCTGGATTGCGTAAAGACTCGCAGCAAGCCAAAGGGCAACGCCGATGCCGCCTGCAATGCACATATTGCCTGCCACGCCGCAAACGTCGCTCTGTACCTGGGTCGTCAGGTCAAATACGACAACGCAACTCATCATTTCGTGAACGACGAGCAGGCCAATCGACTTCGATCAGAGGCTCTGCGAGAACCGTGGCGAGTTTAACGACAACAAAGAAATAGGTCTTATAGGACCTATTAAGACCTATTAACCTTGTTCTTCGAAAATCTCCACCACAATTTGGATTGAATACTCATGAACGACACCAAAAACTTCATTCGCAAAATTGCAATCTGCGCCTGGATATTTGCTGCAATAATCCCATCTACTTACGCATTCGAAGGACCAGAGGCATCACCGGAAAAAGAACAGGAATTCCTGGCCATCCTTCGATCTGACGCACCATCGGCGGACAAGGCCATCGCCTGCAAGAATCTTGCGATCTATGGTTCCGATGCAGCCGTGGAAGACCTTGCGAAATTACTGCCGGACCCTCAGTTATCATCATGGGCACGAATCGCGTTGGAAGCGATTCCTGGTGACGTCGCTGGCGCAGCACTGAAAACGGCTACGGAATCCCTCCAAGGCAGACTACTGGTCGGTACGATCAATTCGATCGGAGTTCGCCGCGATGAAACCTCAGTCGATAGTTTGATATCCAGCTTGCAGAATTCAGACGTGGAGGTCGCATCCGCCTCTGCCGTCGCATTAGGACGCATCGGCAATACGACGGCCGCCAGCGCACTTCGCCAGTCACTCGCGTCCGCGCCGGTCAATGTTCGAACTGCGATCGCCGAAGGGTGTGTTCTTTGCGCGGAACGATTGATGCTTGAAGGCAAAGCCGCCGATGCAGTTGCGATCTATGACGAAGTCCGTAACGCGAAAGTTCCGATGCAGAGAATCGTCGAAGCGACGCGCGGCGCAATTCTGGCTCGCGGTCAGGATGGGATTCCACTGCTGGTCGAACAGTTTCACTCAACCCAAAAGCCAATGTTTCAGCTCGCACTCACAACTGCCCGTGAATTCCCCGGCGCGGATATCGACAAGACTCTTGTCAGCGAGATGCAGCAAGCAGCACCGGATCGAGCGGCGTTGATTGTTCAGGCGATGGCAGATCGCCCCGATACGGTTGTCCTGGCGGCGGTCCTGAAAGCAGCTGAAGAAGGCCCGAACGAAGTGAGATTGTCGGCCATCGACGCGCTGGCTCGCGTAGGCAATCTATCGTGCGTCGATTCGTTGCTGAAGATTGCCCTGGATTCCGAAACAGAATTGGGAAAAACGGCGAAATCGACGCTTGCGAATATTCCTGGCGAAGACATCGATGCGCAGGTGATCACATTGCTTCAGAAGCCAGAAGCAAAGATGTACCGATTACTGCTGCAACTTGTCGGACAACGACGAATCGATGCCGTTCCTGATCTGTTGAAAGCGATCGATCATTCCGACAAAGATATTCGTCATGCGTCATTGATCTCGCTGGGCGAAACAGTGCGACTGCAGCGACTGTCTGTTCTCATCTCGCAGGTTCTGACACCAAAACATCGCGACGATGCTGCCGTCGCCACGCAGGCACTAAAAGCGGCCAGTATCAGAATGCCGGATCGAGAAGCCTGCGCAACCCAGCTTTCTGCAGCCATCGATCAGACAAAAACGATTCCTGTAAAAGTGTCTTTGCTGGAAATTCTGGGCGCGATGGGTGGAACAAAGGCTCTGACTGCAATGGACGCCGCAGCCAGAAGCAATGAACCGCAGCTTCAGGACATCAGCAGTCGACTGCTGGGCGAATGGATGACCGAAGATGCCGCGCCAGTGCTGCTTGGCCTGGCGAGGATTCCAACGAACCCATACAACATCCGAGCGTTGCGAGGCTACGTTCGTATCGCACGTCAATTCGTGTTGCCGGAAGATCAGCGGGCAAAAATGTGTCAGACGGCATTTGATGCAGCCACCCAACCCGCGGAACAGAAACTGGTTCTCGAGGTGTTGAAACGTTACCCGAGTATCGACACGCTGAAACAAGCCATCAGCGCCAGAAAGGTTGCGGAGGTTAGAGACGATGCGACGCAGGCGACACTTATCATTGCTCAAAAACTTGGCAGCAAGGGCGTTGATGTGAAAGATCTGCTTACGGGAGCTGGCCTGGAGAAAGTGAAACTGGAGATTGTTAAAGCGGAATATGGAGACGGTTCGACTCAAAAGGATGTTACCGAGCTGCTTCAGAAACAGGCTGGTGATTTGCCGCTCATCACCCTCACATCGGGAACCTACAACGCCAGCTTCGGAGGTGATCCTTCACCGGGCAGTGCCAAAAAGCTAAAGGTTCAGTATCGCATCAATGGAAAAACGGGAGAAACATCGTTTGCCGAGGATGCTCTCATCGTCTTGCCGATGCCGAAGTAAGCTTTTAGGCGAGCACCAAGAATGTTTGTACCTTTGTAGCGGAAGTCGCCAAGACTTTCGGCCGTATTGATGGCTGGCCGAAACGCTTGGCGCGTTCCGCTACGGTAGATTCTTTTCTGCCGCTCGCTTTACCGCTTTCGGCGTCGATCGCGGCCTTTGTTGATCGGACGCACCGGACGATCCGATGCAGATCCAGTCGTCGGTTTCCGCTTCGCAGGTTTGCCCGACACTTTAGGCGCAGACCTGGGTTTTGATGTTGGCGCACGTCTCGTTACTGGTTTCGTACCTATTGGTTTCGTTTCTACTGGTTGTCTTGCGGTTGACTGTGGAGTTTCGGGTGAGGCCGTGTCGGGCTGAGCCGTTGGGCGTTTGCGATCGCTGCGTGTCTGCCCGGCGCGATAGCCGAATTTTTGCTGACCGCCGCGACTGCGAGGCTTCGATGCTTCTCCGGTGGCAATAAACTGTCGGAGTTGACGAATCTCAAACGAAGACAATTCGCGATGACGTCCGGGTGGCAAACTGCCCAGCTTCAGTGGTCCGAATGCAATACGCTCCAGCGCCAGAACTTTGTGACCGACGCGGGCCATCAGACGACGAATCTCACGGTTCTTTCCTTCCTGAAGTTCCAGTTCCAGAATCGTACTGCGACCGCGTCGCTTGAAGACTCGGACACTTCGGAATCGAAAGAACCCTTCCGCAAAATACATTCCTTCGCGCAACTCATGCAAAATCTCGGGCTGCGGAAATCCGGCCACCAGACAGCGATAGCGGCGAATCACTTCGAAACGTGGATGAGCCATTCTTTGTGCAAGATCCCCGTCGTTGGTGACAAGCAGCATTCCTTCGGTGCTTTCATCCAGACGGCCGACGGTGAATAATCGCTGATCGGCGACGGGAACCAGATCGATGGCTTTGGGTCGCCCCTGCGGATCCGAATTGGTGCATAGAAAACCACGTGGCTTGTTGACCAGAAAGTAGCGAAAACGCGGCGGCCGCAATCGCTCGGCATCCAGTCTGATATCCTGCGTCTTCGGATCGACTCCACGTGCCGGATCGGTAATCACTTCGCCATCAACGGTCACTCGCCCCGTACGAATGTACTCCTCGCAGTTGCGACGCGAATCCACACCGGCCATCGCCAGAAACTTCTGCAGTCGCATTGT
>Ga0105047_10004846_pt1 | contig 23298 bp, 23 predicted proteins | sample MAT04_FD_78384 | JGI IMG/M metagenome (GOLD analysis project Ga0105047, IMG submission 78384) | Freshwater microbial communities from Lake Fryxell liftoff mats and glacier meltwater in Antarctica - MAT-04 (megahit assembly) | ecosystem: Environmental > Aquatic > Freshwater > Ice > Liftoff... | reverse complement strand
TTGTGCGTTTTTGTGCGTTTTTGTGCATAATTGTGCCTTGTTATGCCCCCTCTCCACGTACTACCCGCACCCAAAATCAGCGCAATCAGTGAAACCCGTTAAATTCCCCGTAGCCGTTAACGGATCACCCAATACCCAACGTCATTGGCTTTATAATATGTCCACCAGACAAAAATTTAAACCAGGAGCCACGATGAGCAAAGAGACTGAACCCGTCATCCTGAGCGCAGCGCGCACACCCATTGGCAAATTCCAGGGCGCGTTGAGCGGTATCCCCGCCCCTCGTTTGGGGGCCATCGCCATCCGCGCCGCGGTTGAACGCGCCGGGTTGCAAAATAAGGAAGAGATCGACGAAGTGCTGATGGGCAACGTGGTTCAGGCCGGGGTCGGTCAGGCGCCTGCCCGCCAGGCATCCATCTTTGCCGGGCTGCCCGCCAGCGTCAGCGCCACCACCTTCAACAAGGTCTGCGGCTCCGGGCTCAAAGCTGCCATGTTCGCCGCGCAAGCCATCCGCGCCGGGGACGGGCAGCTTTTTGTTGCCGGTGGCATGGAATCCATGTCGCGTGCGCCCTATCTTGTGCCCGGTCGCACCGGTGAAATGCGTTACGGCCATGTAGAAATGAAAGACTCCCTGCTGCATGACGGCCTGTGGGACCCCTTTGAAAACTGGGGCATGGGCAACGCCGCCGATTTTATTGCTCAGGAATTTGAAGTCACCCGCGCCGCCATGGATCAGTTCTCGCTTGAGAGCCACCAGAAGGCTGCGGCTGCCATCGACTCTGGGGCCTTCAAAGCCGAGATCACCCCGGTCGAAATCCCTGGCCGCAAAGGCGAAGTGACCCTCATGGAAGTCGACGAAGGTCCGCGCCGCGATGCCAGCCTCGAAGGACTTGCCCGGCTCAAACCCGCCTTCCGCGCGGATGGCAAAGTCACTGCCGGGAACGCCTCCACCCTCAACGATGGCGCTGCTGCGCTTGTCATCGCCAGCCGTGCCTATGCCGAAGCCCATGGACATACGCCCCTGGCCCGCATTGTCGCTTATGGACAGGCTGCCGTTGAACCCAAATATCTGTTTGGCGCACCCGCGCTCGCGATTCCAAAAGTGCTGGCGAAGGCGGGTTGGAAGGTCACGGATGTGGACCTGTACGAATTAAACGAAGCCTTCGCAGCCCAGGTGCTTGCCAACGGCTATGCGCTTGCCACACACGGCTGGGACTGGAGCAAAGTCAATCTCAACGGTGGCGGCATCTCGCTCGGGCATCCCATCGGTGCCAGCGGCGCGCGCATCCTTGCCACCCTGCTCTATGCGCTCAAAGCGCGCGGCCTCAAACGCGGCGTTGCCAGCCTGTGCCTGGGCGGCGGTGAAGCCGTGGCCATGGCAATTGAACTGGAATAGGAGCAGCAATGACATCCGAAGAGATTAAACAAAAAATCGAACGCTACGGCGCAGGCTATGCCATGCTCAAAGAAACGCTGGCAGACATCCCGCGCAAATCCTGGAAGTTCAAACCATCCCCCGCTGAGTGGAGCATTCACGAAATCATCCTGCACCTCGGCGATAGCGAAACCAACGCCGCCTTGCGTGCGCGCCTGCTTGCGGTTGAACCGGGGCGCCTGGTCATGGCTTATGACCAGGATAAATGGGCGCTCGGCCTCAATTACCACGACCAGGATGTGGATGATGCCCTCAAGCTGGTCAAATTTACCCGGCGCACCACCTTTAACTGGCTTAAAAACTTAACCGTAGATGTATTTGAGCACAGCATAGTGCATCCGGAATTTGACAAGCCCTACACATTCCGTATGTGGCTCTCAATCTATCCTGAACATATCCCCGGTCACATCCAGCAGATCAAGAACAATTATCAGCTGTGGAAGCAAAGCAGGGCATAAGGAAAGGTTAATCGCCCGGGCGTTTGCCACCTTCTACATGTTTGAGCCCGTTAACGTTGATCAACTTGCATCACAGGAGACACTTACCCCATGACCATCAAGCATATCTTTGTGATTGGCGCAGGAACAATGGGCAATGGCATTGCCCAGACTGCTGCGATTTCCGGTTACACCGTCACCTGTATGGATAGCTTCCCCGCCGCCCTCGAGAAAGCCAAAGCTGCCATTGCAAAATCCACCGCTAAGTTGCTGGAAAAAGGCCTGCTCAGCCTTGAGCAAAAAGCCGCTGCGGATGCCATCCGTTACGTGGCAGACATGTCCGCCATTGCCGAGGCCGACCTGCTGATTGAAGCGGCAACCGAAAACCCCGAGCTTAAGCTGAAGATTTTCCGCGATGTGGACGCTGCCGCCCGCCCTGGGGTGATCCTGGCCTCCAATACCTCATCCATCTCAATCACCCGTATCGCCGGGGTCACCAAACGACCCGAGCTTGTGATCGGTATGCACTTTATGAACCCGGTCCCGCTCATGAAGTTGGTGGAGGTCATCCGTGGGCTGGCCACCAGCGATGAAACCACCGCCAGCGTGCTGGAAGTCTGCCGCGTGATGGGCAAGGAACCCTGGGCAGCCAATGATTCGCCCGGCTTTATCTCCAACCGCATCCTGTGCCCCATGATCAACGAAGCCATCTTTGCGCTTGCAGAGGGCATCGGTACCCCCGAAGCAATTGACAACGTCATGAAGCTCGGCATGAACCACCCCATGGGTCCCCTGACGTTGGCCGACCTGATCGGCCTGGATGTGGTTTTGTTCGTCATGGAAGTCCTCCAGCGCGATCTGGGGGAAGATAAATACCGCCCGGCCCCGCTGCTGCGTAAGATGGTTGATGCGGGCTGGCTTGGACGGAAAACCGGACGAGGTTTTTACAAGTATCAGTAATGGCCGCCAATTGGCAAGTAACCCCTCCAGCATCAGAAAGGCCATCCTCTTATGTCTCAAGTCTTCGATTACGTCATTATCGGTTCCGGGTTCGGCGGCAGCGTTTCCGCGCTGAGGCTGGCTGAAAAAGGCTTTTCTGTGCTGGTCCTGGAAAAGGGCAAACGCTTCCGGGACCAGGATTTTGCCAAACGCAACTGGCAGTTCTGGAAGTATCTCTGGCTGCCAGCCCTTCGCGCGCATGGGATTCTGCATATCAGCATACTGAAAGGCGTGATGGTGCTGCACGGCGCCGGGGTGGGTGGCGGCAGCCTGGGCTATGCCAATGTGTTGGAGGTCCCCACCCAACAAACCTTTGCCACCCCTGCCTGGAATGTGCCGCTTAAATGGGGGGCTGCCCTGGCGCCTCACTATGCCACTGCCCGAAAAATGCTTGGCGTGGCGCGCAACCCCGGCTTATGGAAAGCTGATGACGTCTTAATGCAAATGGCACGGGAACGCGGCACTCAGGATACTTTCCGTGCCACAGATGTCGGCGCTTACTTTGGCGAACCGGGAAAAACCGTCCCAGACCCATTTTTTGACGGCCAAGGTCCTGATCGCGCTGGTTGCAAACAGTGCGGTGGCTGTATGGTCGGTTGCCGCTACAATGCCAAAAACACCCTGCCCAAAAACTACCTGTATTTCGCCGAGAAAAAAGGTGCACAGGTCAGGTCCGAGGTCGAAGTACTTGATGTGCGCCCCGCCAACTCATCAGAAGGCGCGCGCTACGAAATAAGCTATCGTTCTTCCACCCGCCCATTCGGTCAGCAAGATTCTGTGCGCGCCAGAAATGTCATCTTTTCTGCCGGAGTCATGGGCAGCATTAAACTGTTGCTCAACCTTCGGGATGTCAAACACTCTCTGTCCAAACTATCCCCGCGCCTGGGGCATGTGGTGCGCACCAACAGCGAAGCCCTGCTAGGGTCGATTGCCCGCAAGTTCGATATCAATTATTCAGAAGGCGTCTCAATTTCGTCGATTTTCAACGCTGATGAAATTACCCGCGTTGAACCGGTGCGCTACCCGGATGGCTCATCCCTCATGCGTTTTATCTCCGCCCCGCTCATCGACCTGGATGCCGGCATCTTTCGGCGCTTGGTCGACTCTACCCTCTGGGTGCTGAGGCATCCCATTGACTATGCCCGCACCATGATCCTGCCTGGTTGGGCCCACAATGCCACCATCCTGCTGGTCATGCAGCATGCCGATAACCGCATGCGCTTTCGCACCGGGCGCAGTATCTGGACTCTCTGGCGCACCGGCCTTGTGACGGAAAAAGAACCCGGTTACGAAATCAATGCCCAGGTCAAAGGCTCACACGCGCTGGCGCGTGATTTTGCCGCGCGCACCAACGGGGTACCGATGGGTTCCCTCGGTGAAAACTTGCTCAACTTGCCTACCACTGCCCACATTCTGGGTGGTGCGCCCATTGGCCCGGATGCCAGCGCAGGTGTGGTAAATGATCGCTTCGAAGTCCATAATTACCCTGGCCTGTTCATCATCGACGGCTCCATCATGCCCGCCAACCCTGGTGTCAACCCCAGCCTGACCATCACCGCGCTGGCAGAGTACGCCATGTCAAAAATCCAGCCCAAAATGCTGCCATAACCACCCATAGGAGCGAAATGGATAAATCAACAGATACCATCCTGATCAGTGCCACCCAGCGCGAAGAAATCCAGGCCACCCATGCCGATTTATACATCAGTGTCAAAGGCTCTTCTCTGGTAAGTGGTGATGCTGCGCTTAAAAAGGCCAAAGAAGTCAGCCAGCTGGTGGATGAGCTTATCCAGGCGGGTTTGCCCGCCGAGGCTGTCCACTTGCAGTCGGTTTACGCCGAAACATCCAGCGGCGCCATGCTGCGCTCCTCCAGCGCCACCTACTGGTTAAGGCTGCGCTGTGAAAAGCTGGAACTGTTCGCAGAGCTGCTGGGGGTTGTTAACAGCCAGAAAAACAGCACCTTTGAGCGTGTGGATTGGAAATACCCCGAAGAAACCGTTCACGAAGCCGCCCTGGAAAAAGCGCTTCAAAAAGCCAATGACAAAGCCCAAAAAGTAGCTGCCTCGTTGGGCGTCAAACTGCTGGGCATAGCCTCCTTCAAAGAGAGCATGAATGACCAGGAAGCAATCGTGCCGCAAAGCAAGTTTGCCGCACAGGCAGCCGCTCCGCGCGCCATGGGTATTATTTCACAACCAGACCTGGGGATCGATATTCAGCACAGTAAAACAGTGGAAGTGCGTGTTGATATTGGCTTCCATATTTCCCGTTTTAATAATAAAGAAGAAGAAACTCCCACCGAAGAATAAACTTCTGGTCTCTCTCTTTACCCAGGAAAATGTTTTGTTGATTACTGAACGGGGAACGCAACTCCATTTGCATTTCCAGACATAGCGAAGTATGATTGGTGAGTGTAATGCATGAGGGACAAATGACCGCACTCCACTTTTCAACACTATTTCTCAGTTTTCTCAATCAAGCCCTGCTGGCCCTTTTTATTACAGTTTACCTGGGCCAGCGATTTTTGGGTTCCAAACAGCAAAAACCTTCCAAAAAAGGTCTTTTGCTGTTCATTTTCTCTTTGTCGTTGACCGTCTTTTCGTTTGCCTTGTTTCTCAATGAGTCCTTTCTCTCCCCTGCAGGTTTTCCGGCTGTTTATCTCCAAACCATTTCTCTGGTGATCCTGCTTATTAACCTGATTCAATTTGGTTACTATTTCCTGGTTCGGGGCGCATCCAATAATAACGAGAATCATATTGTCGGATTGCAGAACAACCTGATCAACACCCTTGAAACGCGTATCAATGAGCGAACAGTGGAATTGCTCGCCGCCAATCAAAAATTATCCCGCCTCTCCATTGCCATTGAGCAAAGTCCCAGCAGTTTTATAATTACCGATCTGGATGCCAAAATCGAATATGTCAATCCGGCCTTTACGCGCATCACCGGCTATGGTTTTGAAGAGGTTCAAGGCCAGAATCCCCGCATTCTAAAATCAAACCTGATCCCTCAAGAAACGTATCAAAAAATGTGGTCAACTTTGTTGGCCGGAAAAACCTGGCGTGGAGAATTGGCCAATCGCAAGAAAAATGGCGAGATCCACTGGGAGTACACCACCATTGCCCCCATCTTCGATGCTCAGGGGAATATCACCAATTATGTGGCCGATAAAGAAGATATTACCAGCCGCAAACAGACGGAACAGCTTTTACAGGAAAGCGAAAAAGAATATCGCGATTTGTTTGAGATGGAATCCGATGCCATTTTCATCATTCGCAATACCGATAACGCTATTTTGGAGGCAAACAGTGCCGCCACAGCATTGTATGGTTTTAGCCATGATGAATTAATCCGCAAGAAAAACACCAATTTATCTGCAGAACCAGAAAAAACCCAAAAAGATACCAAATCTCCGGCTCCATCCGACCAGATCGTTTACATCCCTCTGCGCTGGCATCGTAAAAAAAATGGTGATGTCTTCCCAGTCGAGATCACCGCCCGCTTTATTTCCTGGAAGGGTCAGGATGTCCATATCGCTGCCATGCGAGACGTTACTGAACGCTATAATATCGAAAAAAAATAGAGCAACTGGCCATCACCGACTCATTAACCGGGCTCTTTAATCGCCGCCATTTTTTCTTGAGTCAGAAAAAATATTTATTCGTTCACGCTATCAGTCCTGCGATTTAACTGTTTTGATGATTGATATCGATCACTTCAAAGCTGTGAATGACACATTTGGTCATTTTGCCGGGGATATTGTTTTACAGGAAGTCATCCGCAGGCTTCAGGAAAATTTGCCCCCCACTGATCTTTTTGCGCGCTATGGGGGCGAGGAATTCGTTTTGATGTTGCCGCGTACTCCCTGTTCAGAAATTCCATCGATCGCAACCCGACTGGTCGAGTCAGTCACTGAACAGCCTGTTTCGGTAACCGGGGTGGGTATTTCTGTCACAATCAGCGTGGGAACGGCCCACTTCACAGAAAAAGTTGCCACACTTTACGAGTTGGTATCGCATGCCGACCAGGCCATGTACCTGGCCAAAGAAGCAGGCCGCAATCGCTGGGTTTCCTGGGAAATTGACCAGATCCAGGATCTATAGCTGTCACCTTTCCACTCTTTCTTGAGACGATAGGAAATAATCTTGAAATACACCTGGCTGCTTTTTGATGCGGATGATACGCTTTTCGATTTTGCCAAGGCTGAGGCGAATGCGCTGAAATGGACATTGGAACAATCCAGGCTCGATTTTAAGCCGGAATTTACCCGCATTTACGCAAAGGTAAACCAGCAAGTCTGGCAGGAGTTCGAGCGCGGCCTGGTGACATCCCTGGAATTGCGCACCAAGCGTTTCCGCTTGTTTTTTGCTGAGTCTGGCTTGCCCGGTGATGAACAGCTCACCAGCCGGCTTTATCTAAAAAACCTGGCGCTCGGCACGGATTTACTGGATGGGGCTGATGAACTGATCCACAACCTGCAAAAAAATTACCATCTGGCGCTCGTCACCAACGGGCTGAAAGATGTTCAGCGCCCCAGGCTGGTGCATTCCAGCCTGCATGGTTGCTTTGAGCAAGTCTTTATCTCTGAGGAAATAGGCGTTTCCAAGCCCTCCCGCGCCTATTTCGAAACCATTTTTACCCGTATCAACCAGCCTCCGCGAGACAAGGTCCTCATCATTGGTGACAGCCTGACTTCAGATATCCAGGGCGGACTGGATTTTGGCATCCATACCTGTTGGTACAACCCCGGCAGCAGGCTGACCGGCCTGCCAGTCACTTACCAGATCGCGCACCTCAACGAACTGCCCGCGCTGCTTTGATAACAAAAGCCCGGCAAGATTTTCTCCCGCCGGGCTTTTGCTGCCAGCTTTACGCTTTGCGTCTGGCTACATACTCTGAAACGGCCGCCTTCATGAACTCACCCAGTTCCGGATGCATCTCGTCAAAATTCGCTTTAAAGCGCGGGTCAGCGCTGTAACCACTGGCCAGCGCTAGCAGCTGGTCAACGCTGGGCGTCCAAAAATAGTCCATGTTTGTGCGCCAGCGCTGTCCAATCGCCTGAGTTTCAACCGAGGCCGCGCCCTTGGGCATGGCGGCAATCATGTCAATGTAAATCTGCTTGCTTTCGTTCAGGATGCGTTGCTTTTCTTCAGCAGAGTAACCCTTCCACTTTTTGTTGGAGGTTCGTACCGTTTCAGGATCATATATTTTCTCGGCTTCCGCCGCATACTGCTCCTGTTCGTCTTCGCTAAAACCGGAAAAAATCTGTTTCTTGCTCATTTCTTTTTCTCCTTTCAAATGCGAAATCGTGTTATTCACCGTCCCGATCAGGCGCTGCAAACGCTCGATGCGCTTGCCCAATTCCACCTTGTGACTTTCCAGTGCCGGGAGTACCTCAAAATCACGGCGTCCCATGATTTCCTGAATATCACTCAGCGGTAGTTCCAATTCCCTGTAGAAGAGAATTTGCTGTAACTGCAAAAGAGACTGCTCCCCATAATAGCGATAGCCATTTTCGCCGATGTGGGACGGCTTAAGCAGCCCGATGGCATCATAATGATGCAGTGTGCGCGGGGTGACCCCTGCCAGCCTGGAAAGTTGTTTGACGGTGAACATGCCCCAACTATAAACCATTACGTAACGTTAATGTCAAGGGTTTTTTTGGAATACTGATACAATAGCGGCATGAATCTTCCACCCGTAAAAAAGCTTATCCTGTATCAAGATGAGCATCTGATGGTTATCAATAAACCAGCCAGCCTACCGGTTTTACCCGATGGCTGGGAACCGGATGCCCCCTACCTGGTCAAACTGCTCCAGGAAAAATTCCCAGAACTGCTGGTTGTCCACCGCCTGGACAAAGTCACCAGCGGCGTGATGGTCTTTGCACGCACACCCGATGCGCACCGCGCTTTGAACATGCAGTTTGAACAGCACACCACCCAAAAAATCTATCACTCCATCTGTGTCGGCGTGCCCAAATGGAGTGAACATACCGCCAAACATAAACTGCGTATCAACGTGGGCCACAGCCACCGCACCAAGGTCGACAACAGCCACGGCAGCCCAACCGAAACCCGCTTTGTGGTGATGCAGCGCTTTTCAGGCTACGCGCTGCTCGAATCTGTCCCCGCCACAGGCAGAACGCACCAGATCAGAGTCCACGCCTACGCGCTTGGTTTCCCTTTGCTCGGAGACACCCTGTACAGCGCCCCATATACCGACTTAATCGACCGCCCAGCTCTGCACGCCCAATCTCTCACCTTTTCCCATCCGCACACCGGCGAACCCGTCACCTTTACCGCCGCCTACCCGGAAGACTTCAAAACGGCATTGGAAAAAATAAGAGCCGGTCGCTGACCGGCTCTTATTTTTTAAGCAATCTTGCGCGCTTCCATGTAGAAGCGCTTTTCCCGCGCTTCTCCCATCGAGAATGTCTTGCGCGGCAGCGCCCCGTCCAGAATGACCGTCTTGAACAGGTCGGACTTGTGCATGCCGGGCAGGTAAAAACCCACATTGCCGGGCTGGCTTCCGAGCTGGGCGGTCACATCCGCGCCGTGCACGTAATCGATCTTTTCCGCGCCGCCCGCCTTAAGGAAACCATCCAAAAAGGCTTGCAGCGTGCCTACCGGCAGGTTGGAGGCAGGGTTGGCGAGTTCCATCACGCCAAAAGGCGCGCTCGCACCCATCACCCCAATCGCCTGTTTTGGGCCGGTGGCTGCATCCACGCGTTTCACCATTTCATCCAGGCTGGCAGCCGGGCTAAAGGAGAAATCCTTGCCAAAGTAGGTTTGCATGGCTGGCAAAATATCCTGCTTCAGACCAAACAAGACCCGGTGGATGGGCTCAAATTCCAGCGCCTCATCATGCACGTTTTCAATCTCCACCAGCGCGTAACGGGCCGGGTGCTGCATGCTAACGCTCGGCTTGAGTTTTTCCCAGATTGCCTTTGCGGTCGCCAGCGAGTGATTGCCGTCGCCCATCGCGAACAGCAAAACGGGTTGGTCTTCCACTCCATAACGGGTCTCAAAGCTCTCAGGGCGCGCCAATTCTCGTAAAGCGGCAATCACCCCGGCTTCCAGCTGCTCATTCACCTGGTATCCGGCCAAATGGCCGCTGTCCAGCATCAGGTCAAAGTCGTACAGCTTTTCCATACTCATTTTGGCGGCTTGCAAAGGCTCTATCACCGTACGCTGCGCATCGTCAATCAATACCAGGATGTGCGGAAATTCCAGCGCGGCGCCCTCGCGGATTTTCATGCGCGGGGGTAAGCGTTCGACGATTGTGCCTTCGGTGGCGCGGATCAGGCTGGATGAACCCCGGTTGTAATCATAGTGCTCCAGGTCGAGCGCCAGCACCAAGCCCTTGCGCGTGCGCCCATTAACGCTGCGCTCTACATACACCATACTCTCGTGCGCTTCCAACACTCCGCTATGCAGCACGCTGAGCATGCCAGACTGGATACTCTGAATACGTTCGCTTTCGCCAGCGCCTTCAAGGTATACCTCGGGGAAGGTCAGGTTCAGCGTGGATGGGTTGCCGCCAACGATCTGCTCCACCTTCTGCCAGTATTCTGGCTGTGAGGTAAACTGGTCGCAAGCGATCACTGCCCATTTCGTCAGCTCAACATCTGCCTTTGGCAGGTAAACCTGCGGAACCTGCACACCGATATCGTCAAAAATTTTCATAAATGCTCCATTAAATCGACAGGGGCGGCCCGTTTGGACCGCCCTTGATGGTTTTATTTGCTGTTCTTTGCGAACTCAATCAATTTATCGGCTACTTCAACGGCGATACGTCCTTGAGCCTCTTTGGTCGATGCGCCGATGTGCGGCGAACCGATCACATTCGGGAGCTGGATAAGCCTCCAATCGGTTGGCGGTTCCTCTGCGAAAACATCCAGAGCTACGCCCGCAACTTTTCCGCTGGTCAATGCTTCATACAATGCTGCTTCGTCAATAATGCCCCCGCGTCCGCAGTTGATGATGCGCACGCCGTTTTTCATCATGTCAAATTGGGTTTTTCCGATCAACCCGGCAGACAGGGCCGTTTTTGGAATATGCAGGCTGATGTAATCGGCGAGTGGGTATAACTCATCCAGGTTATCAACGCTTTTTACGCCCGGCACATTCTTCTGGCGAATATCATAACCGATGACGGTCATGCCCAGAGCCAGGGCACGTTTGGAAACTTCTTTGCCAATATTGCCCAGGCCGATCACGCCCAGGGTCTTGCCGCCGATTTCATCGCCGTCGAACGATTTTTTATCCCATTTTTCAGACTTCAATGAAGTGGTCGCCTGGTAAATGGAGCGTGCCAGGGCAAACATGTAGCCAATCGTCAGCTCAGCCACGGAGGCGGAACTTGCCAGTGCGGTATTCATGACCATGATGCCTTTGGAGCAGGCATAATCAACGTCAATCGTATCCAGGCCAACCCCACCGCGCACGATCACTTTCAGGTCGGGGCATACTTCCAGCAGCGGCTGGCGCACCTTGGTGCGGCTGCGAACCACCATGCCGTCATAAGCGGGCAGCACGGTCAGTAATTGTTCCTGGGTGATATCATCACGAACATCCACGGTCAGACCGGCGGCGCGCATGCGCTCAATAGCCTCGGATTCGGTTTTGTCACAAACTAAGATCTTCATGTTTATCTCCTGTGTTTGGTCTGGTTTGCATAGAACAGGGGTTCACGGCCAAGCCGCAACCCGCGTAAATAGCAAATGTAAATATTCACAGTTGGCATTGTACCAAACCGCAGACGCGAGTGTCAACCGATATAAATCACACTTTCTCCATGTTTATTGTGATACCTGTCACTTGCCTGCAAACCCCGGGCATGATAAAAATGAGGCAGGTTGGTTGCCTTTCTTTTTGGTCAAAGCCGGTTATCCTATGGTGGCACGGCCCTCGAAAGAAATGCCAGCAATTCTCATTATGGCTTTAGCGATATACGAATAGCCACATCCGCTAAGCTCATGGAAGCCAAATAGCCATTTTCACCCGGCATTCCTTATTTTTTCGCATCAAAATGATGTCGAATAGCGCAAGCAAGAGGGGCTGAGAGCTTTAGAGACTGGGGAGCTAAGCTCCCCAGTCTCTAAAAAAAAGACTTTCCCCTTTCCCGCACAATCCGCACGACGAAAAATTATTCTTGCCAGCGGGAAAGGGCGCTGGGGGATAGGGCGCAAGTACCACCGCAATCATGTAAATATCCATAATGAGAATTGCTGGAGAAATGCACACATAGAGAAAATGCAGTTGTCTGACAAGGTATAATATACATTCTAACGCCCATAAAGATTCGAACAAGGAGCAAGAAACCATGTCTGAAACAAAACGCGCGCACAATTTCAATGCCGGTCCATCCATTTTGCCGCTGCCAGTATTAGAGCAGGCACAAAAAGAACTGATCGATTTCAAAGGCACCGGCATGTCGGTGATGGAGATCAGCCATCGCTCCAAGGAATTTGAAGCAGTGCTGGCAGAAGCCGAACAGGATCTCCGCACCCTCATGGGAATCCCGGCCAATTACAAAGTTCTTTTCCTGCAGGGCGGCGCCACTCTGCAGTTTGCCATGATCCCCATGAACCTGCGTCCGGCAGGCGCCTCCGCCGATTACGTTGTGACCGGTTCCTGGAGCAAGAGCGCGCTCAAGGAAGCTCAAAAGCTGGGTACCACCAAAGCCGCTTTCAGCGCCGAAAGTGAAAACTTTAACCGCCTGCCCGATCAATCCGAGTTAAAACTGGACCCCAAGGCTGCCTATCTTTATTTCACATCCAACGAGACCATTCACGGTGTTGAATTCAAGTATGAGCCAGTCGCCCCTGAAGGTGTTCCGCTCTTTGTCGATACGTCTTCTGACTTTATCAGCCGCCCGATCGATGTCTCCAAATATGGATTAATTTATGCGGGCGCTCAGAAGAACGCCGGCCCCGCCGGTGTTGTGGTGAGCATCATCCGCGAAGACCTGCTGGAGCGCGTCCCCGCGAACCTGCCGGCCATGCTCGATTATAAGGTTCAGGTTGCCGGGGGTTCCATGCACAACACTCCCCCGTGCTTTGCCATTTACATGGTTGGCCTGGTCTTTAAGTGGGCCATTAACCTGGGCGGTCTGCCTGAAATTCAGCGCCGAAATGAAGCCAAAGCGGGCGTTGTGTATAAAGCCATTGATGAGAGCGGCGGGTTCTACAAGGGTCATGCCCGCCCCGACAGCCGTTCAAATATGAATATCACTTTCCGCCTGCCCACCGAGGAACTCGAAGACGCGTTTGCATCCGAAGCCAAAAAACAAAACATGATCGGCCTCAAGGGTCACCGCTCAGTCGGCGGCCTGCGTGCCTCCGTTTACAATGCCCTGCCGCTTGAATCTGCAGAGGCTCTGGTTGGTTTCATGAAGGAATTCCAGCGCAAGCACGGTTAATCCTGCCCGGCGCATCAACAAAAACCTGGTTTCGATTTGAAACCAGGTTTTTGTTATATCATACCCGCCAGCACGGGAAGGTCCCGTGATGCCTTGTGCGTTTGTGGCCGCGTTGGGTATAATACCTGCATGTCTGATGATCTGGAATTTTTCTTCCCTGAGTTGAACCCGGCCGACTCAGGTGTTGTGCCGGTACCGCCGCAGGAAATGCGCTTTATAGAGCTAAAAGTTGAGCCGGTGCTGGATAATGGCCCGGTTCGCTTGCGGGTCTATGTTGAGGTAACCGCCTTCCAGCAGCGTCCTTATATGGAAGTGGCCCTTTGCGATGCCCAGGGTGATGAAATTGCATCGGCAAGCGTCATTGAGCCCATGCAGCGCAAAAACGTATTTACCATGCATGTGCGCGGCAGCCAGCAGACAGGGAAATTTAGCTTGCAAGCCCGCCTGTTTTACCCCGATTACCCCGATAGCGATACACGTCAAATTGAGTTCGAAATCTAGTTTCATACAAATTTTTCTGGATGATCTGCTCGCCAGGCGCTTCTGGCGAGCTTGCTTCGTTTTATTCGCGCTCATGCTTCTGGGAGCGGCCTGTGTGCCCCCCGCGTTGATTGATCCTACTACCGCTGCCCCCACTACCGCTGCTCCCACAGCTTCCCAACCTGCTGCCAGCACTCAAACGCCGATCCCCACCAAACAGCCAGCGTCAACAATTACGCCAACCCCCATACCAGTTGTTTGTTCTCCACTGGCAGTCCAGCCGCTGGACAAACTCGACCAGATCGTTACCCAACCTTTTATTATGCCGCGCGTCCTGCTGGACGATACCTACTCAGAAGATGGGCACCACGGGCTGGATCTGGGGTATTACACCCGCGATGGCAAACCTTTCAATGGTACCCCCGTCCTTGCAGCGATTGCCGGGAAGATCAGCGCAGTTATTATCGACCGCCCACCTTATGGCAATATGATTATGATAGAAACAGCATTTGATGGTATTCCTGCTTATCTCATTACCCGTCAGAACATTCCCCCCGGCAACTCACTCTATACGCTTTACGCACATATGCAAAACGTAAAAGGGTTTACCCTGTGGCAGGGCATAACTTGCGGTCAGCAGCTCGGCGAAACCGGCTCAACCGGTCTCACTGGCGGGCATCATCTACACTTTGAAACACGCTGGGGGCCGTCCGGATCCACTTTCCCGAAGATGGCTTTTTACCGCGCTGACCAGACTCCTGAAGAAGCCGAAAATTACAAAAGATGGCGTAACAGCCGCCAGTTTCGGCTGTTCGATCCTTTGGAACTTTTAAATCCATAACTTCAACATTCAAAAAATATCCAACCCGGGTTTTTCTCAGAGTACAATAGACCAATGAATCGTTTAACCGGTCTTCTTACCTGTTTATTGATCCTGATCATCTCGCTCAGTGCCTGTGTTCAGCCTTTTGCTGCGCCCACTGCTACTGCCGCGCCGACCAATACTGCCACACTCACCCCATCTCACACGCCAACCCATACCCCAACTTCCACGCGCACCCTCACCCCGCTGCCCGGCGACACAACCCAGACTTTTATCCTTTCAATGGATGACAATGGTTATAACCACCTGTTTGCCTATTCCCCCACAAAATTAGCGCCTACCCGTCTGACCAGTGGTTTGTGGGATGATGTCAGCCCATCCATCAGCCTGGATGGCAGCCAGGTTGTTTTTGCATCCAACCGTAATGCCTATTGGGATATATACACGCTCAACCTGGGCGATGGGCAAATTCAGCGCATTACCGATACCGCCGAATTTGACGGCAACCCTGCCTGGTCACCGGATGGTCAATGGATCACGTATGAAAGCATGCGCGGTGACCAACTGGACATCTATATCATTTCCACAGTCAACCCCGGGCAGATCATCCAGTTGATTGATAATCCCGCCTTGGATCAGGACCCCACCTGGTCGCCGCTTGGCAGGCAGGTGGCCTTTGTGTCGAACCGCACTGGCGATGATGAGATCTGGGTTGTCAACCTCGATAAACCCGATGAAGGCCGTTTTGTAAACATTAATAATTCCCCTGATAGTTCGGATACTCACCCCGCCTGGTCGCCGGATGGTATCCGTCTGGCCTGGGCTTCGCAAACAGATGGACAGGTGGACAGCATTTACACCTGGGACAGCAACCACCCGGAGCAGCTTCCGCGCCTGGTAGCGGCAGGCGATTTTCCCATTTGGAGCGCTTCGGGGAATGAAATCGCAACCCGTCTCACCGCTCCCAACCAGGATTACCTGCTCGCTTATGCGCTGGATGGCAGGCTCACTTTACCCCCCACGCCAGTTAATCAGATCCGCGGGATGGATTGGCATCTGGAACGTGTGAATGGGCTGCCGCTTGTCTTTTATAAGCAGGCCATGCTTACCCCTACAGCTCTCTGGCAAATGCAAATTCAATTGAATGTAGACTCCCCCGGTCAGCGCGCGTCAATTATTAAAATGCTCGACATGGAAGCGCCTTATCCATATCTTCACGATGCAGTCAACGAATCATTTAGTGCGCTGCGCCAACGGGTCATCGATGATGCCGGCTGGGATACCCTCTCCAGTCTGGAAAGCGCCTACACCCCGCTGACTTCATCCCTCGACCCCGGCGAAGGCCAGGATTGGCTTTACACCGGGCGCGCTTTCGCGATCAATCCGCTGACTCTTAATGCCGGTTGGATGGTGTTAGCCAGGGAAGATATCGAAGGGAAAACCTATTGGCGCATCTATCTGCGTGCCGTTGCCCAGGATGGCTCACAGGGAGAACCCCTGCGCGTGCGCCCCTGGGACCTTACCTCTCGCTACAACCTGGACCCGCTGGCGTATGAGCAGGGCGGTACCAAAGCCAGCGCCATCCCCGCTGGTTTTTGGGTCGATTTCACGGCTCTGGCAGCAAAATTTGGCTGGCAGCGTCTTCCAGCGCTGAATAACTGGCGCTCCTATTTTAAGGGTACGCAATTTAATGAGTTTATCCTGACCGGTGGGCTTGATTGGCGGGCTGCCATGCTCCAGGTCTATCCCGCAGATGTTTTTGTCACCCCCACGGTGGTGATACCGCCAACCCGCACTCCTACTGAAACTCCAAAAGGCTACCGCTATAAAACCGCCACCCCCACGGTCACCTTTACCCCTACCATGCGTCCAACCTTTACCCCCAGCCCATGAGCCGCAAATTCCCTAGAGTTCTTTTGCTGGTCTTGTGGTTTTTGTCAGCCTGCGCCCCGGCCGCAACGCCGCAGCCAGCCTCTACCCCGCTCCTGTTGTTGCCAGGCAAGACGCCTGCCGCAACCGCTACTCAAACTCTGGAGCCAGGGCCCACCCCTTTGTGCCCCAACCCGGATTGCATTTTTATCACTCCTGCCGCCGGGCAGGCAGCACCTTTGCGGCTCAGTCTGCCCACGCCGGGAGGTGAGCCAATTTCTGCCTGGAGACCGCCCCAGTACCCTGTGCCATTGGCGTTGGGTGAGTTTGACCACTTTTACTTCTCCCGCCCCATTGCTGCAGATGTGATCAATTGGCCGCTTGCCGATTACCGTTATGGCGGCATCTTGAGCACATCCCTGGATGTAACCCACTCTGGAGTGGATATCCCCTCCCAGGCTGGCACACCCGTGCTGGCTGCTGGTGCCGGGGTGGTGACCTGGGCCGGCTGGGGCCTGTTTAGCGGCACGCCAGACAACATTGAAGACCCTTACGGCATGGCGGTTGCAATTCGGCACGACTTTGGCTATAACGGCAAACCGCTTTTTACCATTTATGCTCACATGCGCACGGTGGATGTCGCGGTTGGGCAGTGGGTACGCACCGGGGAACAAATCGGTCAGGTGGGTGAAACAGGGTACACCACCGGCCCTCACCTGCATTTTGAAATGCGTCTCGGAAAAGATATGTTCTTCTTTACACGCAACCCGGAGCTGTGGATTGCCCCGCCTCAGGGCTGGGGCGTGCTGGCTGGCCGGGTCATGGAAGCCAACCGAGACCTGGCTCACAGCGTGACGGTCTATATTCGCTCGCTTGAAACCAATCGTGAGTGGACTGTCAATACCTACGGACCGGATGCAGTCAATTCAGATGATTACTACGCCGAAAATATGGTCATCAGCGACTTGCCTGCCGGGCGCTATGAAGTCCGCATCACCCAGACCAGCGAACCGGGCAATCGGATCGAAGTCGAAATTCTCCCGGGCCGCGTGGCCTATTTTGTCTATCGCAAGACCTTTGGCTTTACCAGCACTGCTTTTCCTACCGTAGTAGTACCCTTTCTTACACCCGAAGCAACCCCAACACCCTGATCATCACAGCCAATTTTCCTGATTTTTTGGTGAAAGAATACCCTCAAAACAAAATTTCCAAAATCTTGACGAAGTGAACATTTGTGCTATACTTTACTGAAACCATCCAATTCGTTACCTTAACCCTGTTCCGGAGAATAAATCATGGCTCGTAAATCACAAGAACTCGCACCCGCTGTTCGCCAGGGGGATGACGCTAAAAAAGCCGTCCTCGATAAAGCTATCGGCGATATTATCAAACGTTATGGCGATGGCTCGATCATGCGTCTTGGCGAAGCGCACAGCATGATAGTGGACGCCATCCCAACTGGTTCACTATCCCTGGATCTCGCTCTGGGTGTTGGCGGCATTCCGCGCGGACGCATTGCAGAAATCTACGGCCCGGAATCATCCGGTAAAACCACGCTTTGCCAGCACATCGTGGCCGAATCCCAAAAAATGGGCGGCACTTGCGCTTTTATTGATATGGAACATGCTCTTGACCCGACCTATGCTGCCAAGTGTGGTGTCGATATTAACAACTTGCTTGTTTCACAGCCAGACACCGGCGAACAGGCGCTTGAAATTGCTGAAACCCTGGTGCGTTCCGGGGCTGTTGACCTGGTCGTTATAGACTCTGTGGCTGCCCTGGTTCCGCGCTCCGAACTCGAAGGTGATATGGGCGATGCCACTATGGGTGTTCAGGCGCGTTTGATGTCTCAGGCTCTGCGAAAACTTTCGGGCGCAATCAACCAGACCAAGACCTCGGTGGTCTTTACCAACCAGTTGCGCCAAAAGATTGGCGTGATGTTTGGCAACCCCGAAACCACAACAGGCGGCCAGGCACTCAAATTTTACGCTTCGGTTCGTCTTGACGTGCGCCGCATTCAAGCCATCAAGATGGGCGAGGAAGTGATCGGCAACCGCACCCGCGTGCGCGTTGTCAAAAACAAGGTCGCCCCGCCTTTCCGTACCGCGGAATTTGATATTATGTTCAACGAAGGAATCTCCAAGGTTGGCGATATGCTCGACCTGGCTACCAAGCTCGAGATCATCACCAAACGCGGGGCATTCTTCTCCTATGGTGATATCCGTATTGGTCAGGGCCGCGAAAACTCCAAAGAATTCCTGCGCCAGAACCCGGATCTTGCCCTTGAAATTGAAACTGTCATCCGCCAGAAGGCCCTGGGCGGAGAGCTTGTTCTGCCCATCGACATCGGTGCAGATGGGGGTGGCGACGAATAGAGCTTCCATAAGGCGCAATATGAGGCTTGCCCTCGGCATTTCATATTGCGCCTTTTTTTTGTTACTTGCTTCTTGCGGGCCAACCGCCACGCCAACGTTATTTATTCCCCCTTCCAAACCCCAGGATACCTCTACTCCGGCGATCAGTATTGCTTTCTCAACGCCAAAGCCCTCCAGAACACCCATCCCTGTTTCCACCAGCACATCTCTCCCATTCACGCCTGAACTGTCACCATCCCCAGCAAATACACAGCAAGTCAGCCCTACTCCGGTCTGTACACCTTTGCTGAGATACATCCAGGATATTAACTACCCGGATGGCAGTCTGGTTTCCCCCGGTCAAACTATTGAAAAACAGTGGCAGGTGGAAAACAATGGTTCCTGCGATTGGAATGCCCTGTACCGGCTTAAGCTGAATGAGGGTTATCCGCCTTTAGGCGCGAAAAGCGAAATGGCGCTCTATCCCGCTCGCGCCGGATCACGGGCCACACTTATGATCAGTTTTACCGCGCCCCTCGAGTCGGGCACCTACCGCACCTCCTGGCAGGCTGCGGACCCAAATGGGAATCTCTTTGGGGATGCCATATTCATGGAAATCATAGTCCAGCCATAAGAAGCTGGACTATGATTTTATAAATCCAAAAAACCAGGGTTGTTCACTGAAACATGGAATTTCTACTTCCAGTTTTTGGCCTTTTCAATGCGCTCTCCCAGGGGCGGGTGAGAGTAGAAAAGAAATACCACCCATTTTTCAGGGTCTATTTCGCCTAGATTCTGATTGGCAAGCCGCGCAAAGCCGGAAGCGAAAGCTTCTTTTTTGCCGGTGGCCTGCAGTGCATATTGATCTGCCAGGCTCTCGCGCCAGCGTGAAAAAGCATTCTGCAGCGGCATGGTTAACAGCCCATACAGGTTGAATACCAGTGTCAGGGCGGGGAAGGCGGCAATGTCAGACACGCCGTTGAACCCAAAGAACCCCACCGCCCAGCTTATGCCGAGCGAAGCCAGGTACAGGCCCAGGGTGGTGATCAGGGTGCCCATGCCGATCGAAAGCGGAATATCCTTGTTGACGTGATGACCAAGTTCATGCGCCAGCACGGTCTCAATTTCATCCACCGAAAACTCATTCAGCAGTGTATCGCCCAAAATAATGCGCCGGGTGTTGCCGAGGCCAGTCAGTGCGGCGTTGGCTGCTTTGGTGCGGCGCGACATGTCGAATTTGAAAATCCCTTTAACCCTGGTGTGAGATTTTTCAGCCAGTTTCATCAAGCGCTCTTTTAGTTCAGCATGTTCTTCGCCAAGCGGCACGTATTTATTGAAAAGGGGCATGATCAAAACTGGAGCCAGGTTGGCAATCAACACTTGAAAGATTAGCAGCCCTGCCGCCGCCCACAGCCACCACAGTTGGCCTGCAGCGCGCAGCGCCAGGTAGAGCAGTTCCAGCACCAGCAATCCAATCGGAAGCGAAATTGCCAGCCCCTTGAGACGGTCAATGATCCAATCCTTCAGCGTCTGGTTGGATTGGTCAAAGCGGTGTGGCAGCACAAACCCGCTGTAATAGCTCATGGGCAGTTCGATCAGGGCCGAGATGCCGCCAAAAATCAGCACAAAAGCTGGCACCAGCAGCCAGTCGCTGCCGGTCTGCCCGCTTAGCCACTGGCGCAGACCAATCGCCCACCCGAAACCCAGCCAGGCGGATGTGTATAAGAGATCGAAGAGCGTTTCAATCAGCCACATGCGCCGTGAAATGCGCCCATATTCGCGGGCTTGTTTTTGTTTTTCAGGATCGATGGTTGTAATCATGGAAGTTTCAGACCTTATTGGGGTTTGGCTGAGCGGGCGTGAAGTTCAGCAGGCAGCAGGCAGGAATAGATAAATTCATGCGTGGGCGTGGGGATGCCCAGTGCGCGTCCCATGCGCACGACAGCACCGTTTTGTTCTTCCAGTTCAGAGGGATGGCCTTCAAGAATATCCTTTTGCATGGAGGAAATCAGGCCGGGTGCGGCGCTGTCAATGAAATTCAGGGTTTTTTGAACCTGGTTGGCGGGCAGCAGGATGCCTCGCGCGCGCGCCACAGCGCTGGTTTCTTCCAGCGCGGCGATCAGATATGCCCGGCTTTCGGGGATGTCACGAAAACCGCCCAAAGCTTGGCGGGTAACTGCGCCCAACCCTGAAATGGCGGAGATGAAGATGAATTTATCCCATACCGCGGCCTCAATATCAGCCGGAATGTCTACCGTCAGCCCTGCGCAGCTTGCAAAGATCTCACGCAGGCCTTCAACACGCGCAGTCTTTGTGCCGTCGCGTTCGCCAAAAGCAATAAAGGGCTGTACACCCACATGCCGGATGATCCCCGGACTTGCGATGAAGGACGAAATGCGGCAAAGCCCGCCCAGCACGTGTTCGCTTCCGAGTGCCGCGCTCAACTCATCAGCTGCATTGACGCCGTTTTGCAGTGGGATGATGACGGTATTTGCCCCGACCAGCGGCTGCATCTGCCTCGCAGCCTCGCTCACCTGCCAGGCCTTGGTGCCGACCAACACCACATCCACAATACCAACCTGTTCCGGTTGTTCGCTGGCCTGTGCAGGCTGAATGCTGAAATCTCCGATGATGGATTCCACCCGCATGCCATGTTCTTGAATGGCCGAAAGATGCGCCCCGCGGGCGATGAAAGTCACTTCCTGCCCGGCCTGGGCCAGCCGCCCGCCAAAATAACCGCCTACCCCGCCAGTGCCGTAAATTACAATTCGCATACGTTTATCCTTCAGTGTCAGCTCAGATGTTTTGTTCAGCGCCCAACCGGGAAAGGATGTCTTCCACAGTCATGAGCGTACCGTAGGATTTGAATGCTGCTAGAAAGGCCGCATGCACATGCGCGGCGGGGACGTTTGTCTCGCCGTAACTCAGTGCGCGCGTGGCGCAGGCGTCCTCCGCCACGATGACCTGAAAGCCAAAATCCGCCGCGGCGCGCACGGTGGCATCCACGCACATGTGCGTCATCATGCCGCAGATCACTACACGCTCGATCTCCCAGCTCTTGAGCATTTCCAATAAATTGGTTTCACGGAAGCTGTTGGGATACTGCTTGTGAACGATGGGTTCATCCTCAAAGTGCGCCACGCAGTCGTGAATGCGGATGCCGTCCGAGCTGGGAATGAAGAAGGTTGCCCCAGGGCGGCGTGATTCATGCTGGATGTGAATGTGCCGTCCGCCGTGTTCGCGAAAGCATTGCAGCAGTGCCGCGGCCTTCTTGCCCGCATCCAGCGCACCTTCCAGTTCCATTTTCCCGCCGGGGAAGTAATCGTTTTGAATGTCAATGATCAGTAAGGCTGTATTCATTTTTTCTCCAGGATCAATTTACGTGACAATTGTTAGAAATGGCCTATTCTTCAAAATAATCCGAGTCAAGTCGCTTGAGTTCGTAAGATGCTACCAGGTTAACTCCCACATTGTAATCAATCATTAATTGGCTGAATGTTTCCCCATCTATCAGAATGATTTTGTTTTCAATACGTGAAGCAAAATCTTTTGCCTCTTTTGTAAAACTGGATGTAGTAATGAAAATACCTTTTTTGGCGCGTTGGCCTTGTAATGCACCCGCAAATTTTTGAATTTCTGGTCTGCTGATTTGATTTTCTTTGTCCCATTTCTTTGCCTGTACATAAATCACATCCAACCCCAATCTATCTTCGTTGATAATTCCGTCAATGCCTTCATCGCCATTTCTACCAATGGCTTTACCAGCATCCTGACGAGTACCACCATACCCCATCTTAACGAGAACATCTATAACCAAACGTTCAAAGAACGTTGGGGTACATCGCTTTATGGTTGTAAGTAATTCTGATGAAAGGGTTTGTCGTAATGACTGGTAAGCTGCGTCCATTGATTCTTCAGGTGTTTGCGTACCTTCAGAAATTACAATATCACTGGGCTCCCCGTTGAGTTCATCCCTTTCACGGCGAGTTCGGAATTGATTGAATTCGTTATATTGCTGTAGAAACCGGATATCAATGATTGGAGGTGGGTTTTTCAATACTTCTAGCCCTCGAGAAGTTATCAGGAATTTTCCTCTACCAGATTTTGATAATAAATCTGATCTCCTCAAATATGTCGCAGCCCAGCCAACGCGATTATCGAAGCGGGATTGACGTCCACTGGGTAATAATTCTATACGCTCTTGTTCAGTTAGCATAAATTGTTGAGCCAAGGTATTAATTGTATCCCTTGAAGAATGTTCTTTTTGATCCCCTGATAGTTTTAGAATTGGCAGCATAAGAGTTTGAAAGTCGGGAATTGTCATATTATTTTCCTCAATTAAAATATAACTTCACAATAGTTTAAACTTTCTGCCTATTTCCTGCCAAAATCTGCCGGGTTTTCGCCCCACATCTCGGTATCCCACTTCAATATCTTGTTGGAATAGCGATTTTCGCCCAGCCATGCTTCTGCCTGGGC
>Ga0105047_10004845_pt1 | contig 23299 bp, 21 predicted proteins | sample MAT04_FD_78384 | JGI IMG/M metagenome (GOLD analysis project Ga0105047, IMG submission 78384) | Freshwater microbial communities from Lake Fryxell liftoff mats and glacier meltwater in Antarctica - MAT-04 (megahit assembly) | ecosystem: Environmental > Aquatic > Freshwater > Ice > Liftoff... | reverse complement strand
GCCGGCCGGGGTGCCGCCCAGGGCGGTGCTCGGCCTCTGGTCTCGCCGGGTCTCGCCGGGTCTCGCCGCGGTCGGCGAGGCCGGCCAGGCCGCGGGACGCCCCGCGGCCGCGGTACGCCGGAGCCGGCACGGTCCGCGACGCGGGCCAACATCCGCCCCGAAGCCGTGCGAGCCACTTCCCGGTCCCCCCGGCGGACCAGTCAGCGCAGGCGCGCCCCACCGTGCTTGATGCGGTCCGTCCGGCGGGCCACCCGTCGCGTCCGGCGGCCTTGACGCATCAGTTGGTCCGCTCAGCGGTCCGCCTCGTAGCCACGCGTGGCCTGACAAGGATGACGGCGTCGCCCGGGTCGGTGCCGGCGCGGAGCGCACGCAGGGCCTGTCTCGCGGGCGTCGGGAAGGCTTCGGCGAGCTCGGACACGTGGTCCAGAACGAACACCCGGTTCGCTGGGGTGTCGAGCAGGACCAGGATCAACCGATCGACGCGACCGTCCCGACGCTTCTGGTTGAGACGTCGGATGAGTCCTGACCGTCGCGTGGTCGGGTCTCCGCCTCGAACGCGACCGGAAGCCCGTCAATCACGGTCGTTGCGTCCCAGCAGCGAAGGTCACCTTCGTTCGGAAACGGCACCTCCATCCGCCACGGTGCGCCCGTCGGCCGCAGAGCGCGCGTCTCTGCGAGCAGCCGGTGGTGGCCGGCGTCGCGGTGTGGCGACCCTTCCGGCGGTGCGGAAGCCACGAGTCTGTGCCCGACCAGCGCCATCAGGATGGCCAGCTCCTCGACCGACACGGTGGGGTCCTCTTCACGCTCGATGCGCCCGATGGTGGACTTCGGAATCTCGGTGGCACGCGCGAGACTCGCCTGGGAGAGTCCCGCTGCGATGCGGGCCTGGCGCAGTTCCTGGCCCAGCCGCCGCCGCAGCTCGCGGGCGTGGCGCTTGGCGCGGTGGATGCGATGGTCTGCGGTCGCCATGACGGCAGGATGGCGACCGATCCTTACCAGCGACTCACCACCCACTTCATCGTGGATCCTCGGATGCTTCGCCGAGCTTCCTCCCCGCCGCAGTCAACCACGCGGTCCGCCACGCGGACCTACGGTCACGCGGGTTGACGGCCCGGCCGATCTTGGTCCGGCGGGCGGACCGGATGTCCCGTCCGGGGCCTGTCTCGGCCAATCTGATCCGCCATGTGGACCGCACTCAACGTGCGTGTGCCTCGGCGCGCCCGTAGGTCCGCCCAGCGGACCGCGGCGCCCTCCCGCCCCCGCGGACCGCGCCGCCCAGCCGCTCCCCCGCCGCCGCCGCGCCCCCGCGAGCCGCCGATCCCCCGCGAGCCGCCGCGCCCCCGCGAGCCGCCGCGCCCCCGCGAGCCGCCGCGCCCCCGCGGACCGCTGAGCCTCGGCGACATCGGCTCGGCCGAAGGCACACACTGGGCGTCGTGACCCACGACCTCTCGGACGCCGACGACCACGTCCGCCCCGCCACGCCCGCGGAGCGCGCGGATGTCTCCGCGATGCACGCCACGACCCGGGCCGCCTGGGATGAGGCCGCCGAGCGGTACGAGCGCTGGCTGCCGGAGGCGATCGAGCTCATCCGCTCGGGTGGCAGCAACCTCTTTCCCGTGGAGCAGGACCTTCTGGGCGACCTGTCCGGGTGGTGCCGCCGCGCGATCCACCTCCAGTGCGCCGGCGGCCGCGACACCCTGTCGCTCTGGAACCTGGGCGCAGAGACCGTGGTCGGCGTCGACTACTCGACGCGCCTGCTGGACCTGGCCCGCCGCCTGACCGAGGCGACCGGAGCGCCCGCGGCGTGGGTGGAGGCGGATGTGCTGGACCTGCCCGCTGACCTGGATGGGACGGCGGACCTGGTCTACACCGGCCGAGGCTCGCTGGTCTGGGTGCAGGACCTGGACCGATGGGCCGCCGGCGTGGCCCGGATCCTGGCGCGGGGCGGCCGGTTCGTGCTGTTCGAGGGACACCCGGTCGAGTGGCTGTTCGATGTCGACGAGGATGGCTTCTGGGTCGCCACCGACTACGACTACTTCGCGGGCCCCGAGGCGTCGCGCGGCTGGTCGCCCGAGTACATCGACCAGCTATCGATCCCGGACGAGCGCCAGAGCCTCAAGTTCGCGCGGCCGTGGCAGCTGGGCCAGGTCGTCACCGCACTTCTGGGCACCGACCTGCGCCTGGAGCGCGTCACGGAGCACCCGGTCGACTGGAGCTGGTCCCACCTCGACGCTCGCCCCGAGGAGCGCGGCCGGATCCCCCTGAGCTACTCCATCGTGGGCCGCAAGCCCGCCTGACGCACTGATCGGAGCCCAGGGGCTGCCGCTGAAGGAGGGCGGGGTCGACGGGGTCTCGACCGACGATGGCCCGGGTGGCCCGCTTCGGCGCCTCGATGGCCCTGGCGACCGGGATGCTGTTGGCCATCGGCTGGTCGACCGCGCTCGTGGTTGGCGTGCCGTACCTGGACCTTGAGGCGATGGTGCGCACGCATGGCGCGTTGAACCTGGCGGCGGTGCTCGTCGCCGCGTGGGCACTGGCAGGGAAGGTGCGGCCGCTCGCGGTGACGGCGCGGCCCGTGATGCCCACGCTGGGCGCGCGGCTGGCGCTGGGCATCGGAGCGATCGTGGCGGCTCGCCCCACACTCGATGGCCGGTGTGACCGCTTCGACCCAGACTGCTGTCGTCGTCTGGGCCGGAATCGGCCTTACTACGATCGCCGTGGGCGTGGCACGGGGAACGTTCGACCTCTGGCCCGTCCCGTGGGGTTCGGTCGTGGGGCACGTGCTGTTCCTGGGTCCCGCGACGGCGATCGCGATCTGGGCGTCCCTCGTGGTCACGGTCCCGCTCGGCCTGCTGTGGGCGTGGCTGACACGCCGGCTCATCCGCGACAGGTCGGACACCGGCGTCGACGGATCACATCGCCCGACTGAGCACTGACCCACGCCGCGGCCCGCGCGCACCGCCTGCCCAGGGACGTTCCACCCCTTCGACTTGACAACCTTCGCGCACCCCCGCCACACTCGCCGGGCGATGAACGCCGACACCGTGCTCAAGCAGAAGCGCTGGCGGCCCTGCCTGGAGGCACGGGCCCGGTAGGCTCCTGCGCGAGAGCGACATGGGGCCTGCCGGGCAGGCTCCACGGGCCGCGGACACCACCGATGGTGACCGCGGCGTTTCTGTTTCCAGAGACCAGACGCCAGAACGACCAGACGATCGAGGACGAGGGATGCGAGCACTCCTTTCCGGCGCCGGCAACATGGGCCGCGCGATCCGCGCCACGCTCGGTGAGCGGGGCGATGAGGTCGTGGCCATGCTCGGCCGCGCGGACCGCCCCGATCCCGCGACCCTGGCGCCGGTGGACGTCGCGTTCGACTTCAGCCACGGTGAGGCGTTCCTGCACAACCTGCGCTACCTCGCGGCGACCGGGGCCCGCAACGTGGTCGTGGGCACCACCGGCTGGGCGGGCGACCCGGCCACGAATGCTGCCGTCAGGGACACGATCGCCTCGAGCGGCCTTCGGGTCGTGGTGGGGCCCACGTTCAGCCTCGGCGTGATCCTGTTCACGGAGGTCGCCGTGGAGGCGGCCAAGCGGTTCGGGCGCTTTCCGGAGTTCGACCCGTTCGTGGTCGAGCAGCATCGGCGCTCCAAGCCGGACCGCCCGTCCGGCACCGCCGCCGCCATCGCCGACCGGATGCTGCCGTACCTGTCCTCGAAGCGCCAGGCGCGACTGCCGGAGGGGCAGGGCGCGCCGGATGCCGACACGCTGGAGGTCGTGACCATCCGAGCCGGCGCCCATCCGGGCATGCACATCGTCGGCTTCGATGCCCCGGGCGAGTCGATCGAGCTGCGGGTCACCGCCCGGGACCGCTCCGCCTACGTCGCGGGTGCGGTTCTCGCCGCGGACCGGCTGCTGGCCGACCCCGACCGACCCACCGGCCTCATCCCGTTCGCCGACCTGGTCCGCGAGATCCTCGCAGGCCCTTCCCCCACCGACGGAGACCCCCAGACATGAGCACCATCCCCAGTCTGCGGGGCGCCTACACCGCCCTGGTGACGCCCTTCCTGCCCGACGGCTCCCTGGACGAGGCCGCCATCGTGCGCCTCGTCGAGCGCCAGATCGACCTCGGTATCACTGGCTTGGTGCCGGTCGGCACGACCGGTGAATCGCCCACGACGACGCACGAAGAGGATGACCGGATCATCGGGCTGACCATCGAGACGGTCGCCCGCCGCGGCCTCACCGGCACGCTCCCGGTCATCGCCGGAACCGGCTCCAACGACACCGCGACCGTGGTCACCGCGACCCGACGCGCGAAGGAGCTGGGTGCGGACGCGGCGCTGGTCGTGGCGCCGTACTACAACAAGCCCGATCAGCGGATGCTGGAGCACCACTACCTCACGGTGGCAGAGGACGGCGGCCTGCCCATCGTGGTCTACAACGTGCCCGGCCGCACCGGCTGCAACATCGAGCCCGCGACGCTGCTGCGCATCGCGCGTCACCCGAACGTGATCGCGGTCAAGGAGGCCAGCGGCAACATCGAGCAGATCATGACCATCCTGCGCGACCGCCCGGAGACCCTGCGGGTCCTGTCCGGGGACGACTCCATGACCTTCCCGATGCTTGCGCTGGGCGGCGACGGCATCATCAGCGTCGCCTCCAACCAGGTCCCGGACGTGATGGCGACGCTGTGCGCGACCGCGTTCGCGGGCGACTGGGACGCGGCACGCGCCATCCACAACCGCTACCTGGAGCTGATGCGCGTCAACTTCATCGCGCCCAACCCGGTGCCCGTGAAGGCCGCGATGGCGGAGATGGGCCTCATCCACGATGTCCTGCGCAGCCCGCTGCTGCCCATGGCGGACGAGCAGCGCCCGCGCCTGCGTGCCGTGCTGACCGACCTCGGACTGCTGGGCGCGCCCGCGGTCGCCGCATGAGCGGAGTCTCCCCGGACGCGTTGCGGTCCCGCATCGAGGCGGCCCTCGAGGCGTGGCCGGTCGCCCGCCAGCCGCTCCCCGACGCGCTGCGCGATGAGGCGGCCGCCACGGTCGCGGACCTGGTCGCGGCGCTGGAGGCGGGCACGGTGCGTGCCGCGGAGCCGGATGCCGAGGCCGCCGGCGGCTGGCGTGTCAACCCCTGGGTGAAGCGCGGCATCCTGCTGGGCTTCCGCATCCCCGGCCTGCGCGACTTCCGCGACGGCCCGATCCTGGCCGCGCGCGACCGCGTCGCCTACGGGGTGCTGGACATCCTCGACTCGGCTGGCGCGAAGGCGGCGCTCGCGGCGGGTGCCCCGTGGCGGGTGGTCCCCGGCGGTACCACGGCGCGCTCCGGCGTGCACCTGGAGCCGGGCATCACCATCATGCCGCCCGCGTACCTCAACATCGGTGCCTGGGTGGGCCGGGGCACCATGGTCGACTCCCACGCGCTGGTCGGGTCCTGCGCCCAGGTCGGCGCCCGGGTCCATCTGTCGGCGGCGGCACAGGTCGGTGGCGTGCTGGAGCCCGCGGGCGCGCGCCCGGTCGTGGTGGAGGACGATGCGTTCGTGGGCGGCGGCTGCGGCCTCTACGACGGCGTCATCATCGGCGCGGGCGCGGTCCTCGGTGCGGGCGTCATCCTGACCGGCCAGAGCCGCGTCATCGACCTCGTCGAGGAGCGCGAGCTGCGCGGCACCGCGGACGCGCCGCTGGTGATCCCGGCCGGCTCCGTGGTCGTGCCCGGGACGCGCCCGGCACCCGGCGCGTGGGCATCGGCGAACGGCATCGGCCTCGCGGTGGCGGTCATCGTCAAGCTGCGGGACGCGTCCACGGACGCGCGCGTCGCGCTGGAGGATGCCCTCCGGTGACAGCAGGCCCCATGTCCATCGAGGCGGGCGCCCGGGTCGCCGGCATGGACCCGGTCGACCTTGTCCGTGCGCACGGCTCGCCGCTGTTCGTGTACGACCTGGACGTCGTCTCCGCGCGCGTCGAGGCGCTCCGGGCGGCACTGCCGGCCAACGTGGAGGTCGCCTTCGCGGTCAAGGCGAACCCCAACCCGACGCTGCTGAACCACCTGGCGGGCCTGGGCCTGGGCGCGGACGTGGCCTCGATGGGTGAGCTCGATGCGGTCACGCGCGCCGGCTTCGACCTCCGTCGGGTCGTGTTCACCGGCCCCGGCAAGACCGATGCCGAGATCGCGAAGGCGGTCCGGACGGGCATCCGGGCGCTGACCGTGGAGAGCCTCGAGGAGCTCGACGTGGTCATCGCGCTCGCATCCGTCGCGGCATCCCGCCAGGGTCTGCTGCTGCGCCTGGCCATCGAGGGCGCGGGCACCGCGGAGGAGTCGACGCCCATCATCAGCGGGCCCGGCGCCGGCAAGTTCGGGCTCACCCCGGACGAGGTGGATGCCGCGGTCGACCGGCTGATGCTGGCCGGAGCCGTGGGCTCGCCCGGCTCACCGTATGAACTGCTGGGGCTGCACGCGTTCGGTGCTTCCAACGTGCGCGAGGCTGGGCATCTCGTGGACGGCGTGCGCAACCTGGCGGCCCGCGCGGAAGCGCTCGCCGCCCGCCACGGCATCCGGATCCGGCTCATGGATGGCGGCGGTGGCCTGGGCATCCCGTACACGGATGACGAGGCGCCGCTCGACCTTGCGGTCCTGCGCGACGGCCTGGCCACGGAGGTCGCCACGTGGGCGGGTCGACCGGGCATCGCGGGCGCCGGCCTGCTGTTCGAGCCGGGGCGGTTCCTGGTCGGGCCGGCCGGTGCCTACCTGATGCGCGTCGTGCGCACCAAGCCCCGCGCGGGCCGCACCATCGCGGTCACGGACGGCGGCATCCACCACCTGATGCGCCCGGCGTTGATCGGGGAGCAGCAGCGGACGGTGCTCGTCGGGGAGGCTGCCGCACGGCCCGCGGACGGCGCCGCGGACATCGTGGGGCCGCTGTGCACCGGCCTGGACGTGCTCGCCACGGACGTGCCCATGGCAGTGCCGCGGACCGGCGACCTGCTCGCGATCCGCGACACAGGCGCCTACGGCTTCACGGAGTCGATGCCCTTCTTCCTGTCCCACCCCGTCCCCGCCGAGGTCTGCCTCCGGGAGGGCAGGGTCGTCGCGGCACGCCCCCGGGTGGCGCCCCGGACCTGACACCGGTTCGGTGCCCGCTCGCCACCGAGGCGGTGCCATCGGTAACCGCGCCGTCATCGACGCGCCACGCGGACACCCGGTAGCGTCACGAGCGTGAGTGCCTCGGCGCTCCCGTGCCGAAGCCCCCGGCTCCATCCCGGGGGCTTCGTGCTGTCTCAGCGGCTGAGACGTGCCTCATGCGCCACGATCTCCGCCAGCACGCGCACAGGCGCGGTGCCCCCGATCACGTCGCAACGCGCCAGTGCGCCGTCCACGGTGGCGGCCCCGCGCAGCAACTCCGGCACGGCCTCGTCGTCCGCGAGGGCCTGTGCCTGCTCGTCATCGGAGGCGCGCAGCGCAGCCACGACCGCGTCATCGGGCACCTGGTCCAGTCTCACGCCCGCGGCCTCCGCGGCGCCCACGAGGCGGCCGGAGACGTGATGCGCGGCGCGGAACGGCACCCCCAGCTCCACGATGGCGTCGGCCACGGCGGTGGCGGTCGTGTGGCCGGTCCCGGCCGCAGCTTCCATGCGCGCGCGATCCACCTTGAGCGACCCGATCATTCCGGTCAGCACCCGCACGCACGACTCGAGCGTGGCGAGCGCCGCGAACAGCGGTGGCTTGTCCTCCTGGAGGTCGCGCTGGTAGCTCGCGGGAATCCCCTTGAGGAGCACGAGCGCACCCGTCAGCTGGCCGATGACGGACGCCGTTCGGCCCCGGATGAGCTCCGCAGGGTCCGGGTTTCGCTTGTTGGGCATCATCGAGGAGCCGGTGGAGAACGCGTCGGACGGGCGCAGGAACCCGAACTGGGGGTTCGACCACCAGACGAGCTCCTCCGACAGCCGCGACGCATGGACCATGGTGAGCGACGCGGCGGCCAGCGCCTCCACCACGAAGTCCCGATCACCCACGGCGTCGATGGAGTTGCGGGTCACGCCGTCGAAGCCCAGCTCCGCGGCCACCGCCTCGCGATCGATGGCATAGCCGGTGCCCGCGAGGGCGCCCGAGCCCAGCGGTGACACGTTGGCGCGCCGGCGCGCATCGTTGAACCGGCCGCGGTCTCGCTCCAGCATCTCCACGTATGCCAGCAGGTGGTGCGCGAACAGCACCGGCTGCGCTGGCTGGACGTGGGTGTGCCCCGGCATCACGGTGTCCGACTCCCGGCGGGCGAGCGCCACCAGCGCCCGCTCCAGGTCCAGCAGCCGCGCATCCAGCTCCTCGATGCGCCGCCGCAGCCACAGGCGAAGGTCCGTGGCGACCTGGTCATTGCGTGACCGCCCGGTGTGCAGCTTGCCCGCGACGGGTCCCACCACGCGGCCGAGCGCCATCTCCAGGTTGAGATGCACATCCTCGAGCTCGGGGTCCCACGCGAAGACGCCCGCGCGGACCTCCGCCTCCAGCACGCCCAGCCCGCAGACCAGCTCGTCGACCTCGTCCGCGGTCAGTAGACCCGCCCGGCCGAGCCCCCGGACATGGGCCACGGACCCCGTCAGGTCCTCGAGTGCCAGCTCCTGGTCGACCTCGATCGACCGGCCGAACTCCGCCGCCAGCGCGTCAGGCGCCTCCGAGAACCGGCCACCCCAGGCCTTCATGGGCGCCCGGCCCTCAGGACCGTGGCCCGGCGTCCGCCACCGTCATCGGCAGCTCGGACAGCAGGGGGGAGGTCCAGCTCCACGCGGAGCCGTGGCGCGCGGCCTCCGTCTTGAGCGGCAGCCCGAAGATGCGGATGAAGCCCACGGCGGCATCGTGGTCGAACGCATCCTCCGCGTCGTACGTGGCCAGCGCCCGGTCGTACAGTGAGTCGTCGCTGCGCCGGCCCACGATGATCGCGTTGCCGTGGTCCAGGCGCAGGCGCACCTGCCCGTTGACGACCCGCTGTGAGGAGCGGGTGTACTCGAGCAGGTCCCGCTGGAGGGCGCTGAACCAGAGGCCGTCGTAGGTCGCCTGCGCGATCTCCGCTCCGACCACCTTGTTGAAGCGAAGCTGCTCCTTGGACAGCGTCAGCCCCTCTAGCGCGGCGTGCGCGGTATGGAGCACCACGGCGGCCGGCGCCTCGTAGATCTCCCGGCTCTTGATGCCCACGAGCCGGTCCTCGACGTGGTCGATGCGGCCGATGCCATGACGACCGGCCAGCGCGTTGAGGCGCTCCACGAGCTCCACGGGCGACATCTCCTCGCCGTCGAGCGAGACCGGGTTGCCGGCGTGGAAGCCGATGGTGACCTCCGTGGGGATGGAGGGTGCCGCACCCGGGTCCACGGTCCACTCGTAGACGTCGCCTGGCGGCGTCATCCACGGGTCCTCCAGCACGCCCGTCTCGATGGAGCGGCCCCACAGGTTCTGATCGGTGGAGTACGTCGCGCTCGCCCGGGGCACTTCGATGCCGCGCTCGCGCGCATAGTCGACCTCCTGCTCCCGGGACAGGCCCATGCCCACGCGCATGGGCGCCACGACCTCCAGCTTGGGGTCGAGGGCGTGGACGGCGACGTCGAAGCGGACCTGGTCGTTGCCTTTGCCCGTGCAGCCATGGGCGACCGTGTCCGCGCGTTCCCGATCGGCGACCTCCACCAGCAACTGCGCGATGAGCGGCCGGGCGAGCGCGGTGGCCATGGGATAGACGCCCTGGTAGCGAGCGTTCGCCTGCAGGCTGGGAAACACGAAGTCGCGCACGAAGCGCTCGCGCCCGTCCACGACGTATGCGCGGGAAGCGCCCGCGGACATCGCCCGTTCTGCGACGCCCTCCTTGAGCGACCCGCCACCGACGTCCACGGTGAGCGTCACGACGTCCACGCCGTACTGCTCGCGCAGCCAGGCGACCGCGACCGATGTGTCGAGTCCGCCCGAATAGGCAAGGACGACCTTCTTCACTGGGAGATCCCTCCGGGACACGCTGTGCCCGCCCGACTCGGGCGAACGGGGAGGTGGGACGGGTTGGTGCGTGGCCATGGTGACGTGGGCCGCGTCGCGCTGCAGCGACCTCGCGCGCGCGGTTCCTGCGGCTCCACGGTGACGGTGCGGTGGCGCAAGTCGCGGCTCTCAGTCCTGCATTAACTTGCGCTCGCCGACGCAGTATTGCATGACTATGCATGTCGTGTCAAACTCGACGTGATGACCATCCCCTTCACGCCACTCCCGTCGCGCTTCCTGTCCGTGACCGACCTGGACCCGGACGGGATCGTGGACCTCCTCGATCTTGCCGACGCGCTCAAGCAGGGCCGTTCTCCCGCGGTCGACAGCGCACCGCTGGCCGGCCGCTCGGTCGCACTGATCTTCCAGAAGCCCAGCCTGCGCACGCGCGTGAGCTTCGAGGTGGGGGTCGCGCGACTGGGCGGCCAGCCCGTCGTCCTGTCCGGCAAGGAGGTGGGGCTGGGCGCGCGTGAGACCGTGTCGGACGTGGCGAAGACGCTCGAGCGGTACGTGGACGCGATCGTCGCCCGTGTGTTCGATCACGGCATCCTGGAGGCGCTCGCGGACGCGGTGTCGATCCCGGTCATCAACGCGCTGTCGGACGCGGAGCACCCGTGCCAGGCGCTCGCGGACCTCCAGGTGCTGCGCGAGCACCTCGGTCCGCTCGCGGGCCGGCAGCTCGTGTTCGTCGGGGACGGCAACAACGTGGCCGCCTCGCTGTTGCTCGCCGGGGCGTCCGTGGGCATGCATACCCGGGTCGTCTGTCCTGCCCGGTATGCGCCCGATGGGGGCATCCTCACGCGCGCCCAAGCCATCGGCGTGACCACCGGTGCGCGCATCGAGGTCGCGCATGACCCCGTGACCGCGGTCCAGGGTGCGGACGCGGTCTACACGGACGTCTGGGCGAGCATGGGCCAGGAGGGTGAGGCGGAGCTGCGCCGGCCGATCTTCTCGCCGTTCCGGGTGACGCGCACGATGATGGCCGCCGCGCCCGATGCGCTCGTGCTGCACTGCCTGCCGGCCCACCGTGGGGAGGAGATCGACGCGGACGTGCTGGACGGGCCGCGGAGCATCGTGTTCGACCAGGCGGAGAACCGCCTGTGGGCGCAGATGGCGGTGCTGCTGCGCCTGATGCGGCCGGTCCGGCCGCTCGTGGATGCCGCGACGCTGCCGGAGCCTACGCCGCTGCCGGTCGCGATCGGGTCCCGAAGCCCGGGTCGTCCAGCGCACGGCTGAGGGCGTTCGCCGCGGCGCCGTCCGCGATGACCGTCTCCGGCGCACCCCAGGCCAGCGCGCGCAGCGAGCAGCGCACCTTGGGCACCATGCCGCCCGAGATGACCCCTGACGCGATGAGCGCTTCGGTCTCCCGGTCCGTGATGGACGGGATCCGCTGACCGTCCGCGCCCCGGACGCCGTCCGTGTCCGTGAGCAGGATCAGCCGCGCGCCGAGCGCCCCGGCCAGGCCCGCGGCCGCGTCGTCCCCGTTGACGTTGCAGATGACCCCGTCCTGGTCCAGCGCGAGCGGCGCGATCACGGGCAGCGCGCCGGCGCCCAGGACCGCGTCCAGGAGCCCGGCACGTGCCCCGGTCACGGTCGCGACACGCCCCAGCGCGGAGATGCGCTGGGAGACCAGCAGGCCGCCGTCAACGCCGCACAGCCCGACGGCGTCCGCGCCGCAGGACCGCAGCAGCGCGACCAGCTCCGCGTTGATGACGCCCCGCAGCACGGCCAGGGCGACCTCCAGGGCAGCGTCATCGGTGACCCGCAGGCCGCCCTCGAAGCGGCTCTCCACGCCCATCCGCGCCAGCCACTCCGTGAGTCGCTTGCCGCCACCGTGCACCAGCACGACCCGGTCCGTGCGGGAACGTGCCGCGACCTCATCCAGCACGGCCCGCTGGTCCGCGAGCGTGGTGCCGCCGAGCTTGACGACGATCAGGTCGCCGCGGCCGATCGCTCCGCCGTCCGCCGCCGCGCCGCCGTCCGCCGCCGCGCCGCTCACGTGGAGTACTCGCTGTTCTCGATGACGTACTCCTCCGAGAGGTCACAGCCGAAGGCCTCGCCGGTGCCCGACCCCTGGCCCATGTCCACGCGCAGCAGCACCTCGTCGGTGGCCATGGCAGCGCTGACGGTGCCCTTGTCGAACGCCACGGGCAGCCCGGCGAAGACCTCCGTGCCCGCGATCGCGATACGCACCCGGGAGGGATCGAGGTCCACCCGCTGGCCGCCGCGCGCCCGTGCCTCAGCGGCCGGGACGCCCACCATCTCCAGCACGACCGCGTCCGCGACCTGGGCGTTGCCCAGGGCATCCGCGATGCGCCCCCAGTTGGGATCGCGACCGTGGACGGCGGCCTTCACGAGGCTGCTCTGGACCACGGAACGCGCCAGGGCCCGTGCCTCGACGTCGTCGGTGGCGCCACTGACCTGGCATGTGATGAGGTGGTTGGCACCCTCGCCGTCCGCCGCCTGCTGCTGCGCCAACGACCGAGCCACGGCCTCCACGGCCCGCGCCAGGGTCTCCCAGCCGGCCGTGCCTTCCGTGACCGGGACCGCGCCGGCCCCCCCGGAGGCGACCAGGAACACCGTGTCCGACGTGGACGTGTCGCCGTCCACCGAAAGCTGGTTCCAGGTCCGCGCCACCATCGGCCGAAGCATCCGGTGGAGCGCGTCGGGCGCCACGGCCGCATCCGTGAGCAGGTAGGCGAGCATCGTGGCCATGCGCGGGTGGATCATGCCCACGCCCTTGGCGACGCCCGAGACGGTCACCGTCAGCGCGTGGCCGTCCGCGGCGGGCAGCTCCAGCCGGACGGTCGCCGCCTTGGCCACGTTGTCCGTGGTGCGCAGCGCCTCTGACACCGCGTCGAACGCCGCGTCGTCCGCGCGCAGGCCGTCCGCCACGAGCCGCGCGATGGCCGGCGCGACGCGGTCCACCGGCAGCCGCGTGCCGATCATGCCGGTGGACACGGCGAGCGTCATCGAGGGGTCCGTGCCCAGCGCCGTGGCGAGCGCGTGCGCCAGGTCGTGCTGGTCCGCCAGCCCGGGCGCGCCCGTGGCCGCATTCGCACAGCCCGAGGTGGAGAGCAGCGCCGTGATTGTCCCGTAGCCGCCGCCGCCCTCCGGCGCCGTGGCTGCGAGATGGGCCTTGCTCAGGATCACCGGCGCGGACGGGAAGCGGTTCGTGGTGAAGGTCGCGGCCGCCGCAAGGGGTCCATGGGTGGACGCGACCACGGACAGGTCGGGCTTGCCGGACACCTTGATACCCGCGGTGGCGGCCCCGGCACGGAGGCCCAGCGGCAGGCGTGCGGTTCTCTCCACGGGCGGCAGTGGGGACGGCAGCGGGGCGAGCAGGTCAGGCGTGGTCGTGGTCCCGGGGGTCGCTCATCGCGCGGGGTGGCTCCTGTGGGTGCCGCTCCGCGCGGCGCTGGTGGGGCTGGGCCGGAGCGCAGGACCGGCCGCGAACGGTCAAGGGGCGAGTGGCAGCTGCTCCAGGCCGGCGGTCTCCGGCAGGCCATGGACCACGTTGAACGCCTGGATGCCCTGGCCGGCGGCTCCCTTGACCAGGTTGTCGATGACGCCTACGGCCAGTACGCGGCCGGTGCGCTCGTCGGCGGTGACGTGGATGCGCACATGGTTGCTGCCCAGCACGTGGCCGGTCGCGACAGGTGTGTCCACCACTTGTACGAACGGCTCATCCGCGTAGGCGGCGGCATAGAGGTCGTCGATCTCCGCCTGGGTGACCGGACGGGTGGGCCGCACATGGCCCGCGGACAGGATGCCCCGGGTCATCGGGATGAGGTGGGGCAGGAAGTCGATGCCTATCACGCCCGGATTCGCGTCCGCGGACGGTGACAGGAGGCCCAGCTCCTGCTCCATCTCCGCGACATGACGGTGCCCGCCGATGCCATACGCCCTGACCGACTCGTTGACCTCACTGAACGTCAGGTCCGGCTTGGGATCCTTGCCCGCGCCCGACACGCCGCTTTTCGCGTCCACCACGAGGTCACCGATGAGCCCGGCGCGCGCGAGCGGTGCGAGCGCGAGGATCGTCGCGGTGGGGTAGCAGCCCGGTGCCCCGACGACACGTACGGCCTGGTCGCGCAGTGCAGCGAGCTCCGCGCGATGCAGCTCCGGCATGCCGTACACCGCGGCGCCCAGCAGCTCCGGAGCAGGGTGGTCCATGTGGTACCAGCGGGGGTAGTCCGCGGGGTCCTTGAGGCGGAAGTCGGAGCCCAGGTCGATGACTGTGCGACCCTCCGCGACGAGATCCGGCACGAGCGCCGCGGTGGCGCCGTGCGGCAGCGCCAGAAAGACGGCCTCCGCATCCGGCAGCTCGCCGTGGATCACATGGCCCGTCGAATCGAGGTGGGGATGGCTCGTCCGCACCGGCTCCCGGTCCCGGTTGCGCCCGAAGAGGCCAACCACCTCCACGAACGGATGGCGGTGCAGGAGACGCAGCAGCTCGCCACCGACGTAGCCGGTGGCGCCGATGATGCCGACACGCACGCGCGCTCGCGACGCGGTGCCGGCGGAGGAGTCGGTGGGACGATCGACGATCTGGGTCATGAGAGCGTGACTATACCGCCGCGACCTCTGACAGGAGCACGACCTTCAGCTCCGGCACCGCCAGCCGCGCGCCGGCGGCCATCAGCCGGTCATTGGTGATCAGCACCTGGGACGAGGTCAGCACGGCCGTGGCGATGATGATCGCGTCCGGCAGCGGCAGGCCGGTCTCGGCGCGGATCCGGGCCGCCTCTGCCGCCACGAGGAAGTCCGCTGACCGTATCTGGAGGCCCTCGAACGAGTCGAGCATGTCGAGCACTTCCCGTACGGCAGGATGTCCTCGATGGATCGGTCGCTGAAGGGCCTCCGCGACGGTGACGGTCGCCACGACGCCGTCGCAGCGTCCCTTGCCGATCAGCTCATCGAAGATCCAGCGACACGCGGGCGACGTGTCCTCGGTCCCGTTGAGATACGAGATGAGACCCGAGCTGTCGACGGCCAGGCGATCACCGTCTTCGATGGCGTCGATCACCCGACGCGATTCGTCCCGGACAGTCGACGTTCGCGCTCGGTCCACTCATCGCGGCCAGCGCGGATCTCGGCGTCGATCTGCTCCTGTGTTCCCCAGAGGCCCGCGAGGGCGCCCGCGAAGCTCCTGGGAACTGTGCGCAGCACGAGCTGGCCCGACTCGTCCACGCGCGCCAGCAGTCGATCGCCCGGCCCGACACCGAGCTTCGTCGCGATGGCCTCCGGGATGGTGATCTGGTTCTTGGGTCGGATGCGGATGGAGGTGGCGCGGTCGAACGTCATCATCATGGCCAGATGCTAGCATAGAAGTACGACCGACAACGAGAAGTCGTACCGGCGCTCCCGTGCCACGAGCGATCGCCTCTGCATGGGTATGCGAAACTCCACCCACCATGCATGACAGCGAGGTCGACGCCGACCTGCCCGACGAGGAGCTCCGCGAGGACGGGCCCGTGATGCCGGATCTGGCGATCCCGGAGAAGGGCGTCACGCTCGCGGCCATCAGCGTGCGCACGACCGCGGACGCGGACCTCGTGGAGATCCTCGTGCGCCTCCGGACCGCGGGCGCAGAGGTGGTCACCGTCAACTCCTTCCCCGCCACCAAGGGTGAGCCAGGGGTCACGCGCGTGTTCGACGTCGAGCTGCGCGACCTGGACGCCACCCTTGCTGCGGACATCGCGCGGGGCGTCCCCGGGGTTCATGAGGCTGAGGCACGGCCGACGCTGGGCCAGATCTTCGGCAAGCGCGTGATCGTCATCGGCGGCGGGGCGCAGGTCTCGCAGGTGACGCTCGGCGCGGTGACGGAATCGGACCGGCACAACCTGCGTGGTGAGCGGATCTCCGTGGACACCATCGCGCTCGTGGGCGAGCACAACATCGCCAACGCGGTACGAGCGGTCGCGGATCTGCCGCGCGCCCACATCCTGGTGCTCGCAGGGAGCATCATGGGCGGCGAGATCACCCGCGCCGTGCTGGAGCTCAAGGAGACCGGCATCCCGGTCATCTCCCTCAACATGGTCGGGTCCGTGGTCGACGTCGTCGACCTCGTGGTCTCCGACCCCGTCCAGGCCGGCACGATGGCCGTCATGGCCATCGCGGACACGGCCCGATTCTCGCTCGACCGGCAACGCGGCCGGCGACTCTGACCTCCTGGGAGCAACCGACCATGACCGCAGTCGACCAAGGTCCCGCGACCACCACCGCCCTGACCACGGAGCATCTCTCGCCGGTGCTCGGGCGCTACTTCCAGCGCACGTGGGTCCGCGGCGAGGGCCACCGGCTGTGGGACGGCGACGGTCGTGCGTACCTGGACTTCGCCTGCGGCATCGCCGTCACGGTTCTGGGCCACAAGCACCCGCGCGTCAACGCCGCCATCCACGCCCAGGTGGACACGCTGATGCACATGTGCAACGGCCTGGGTTACCTGGATCCGGTGACGCGGCTCGCGGACATGATCGCGGCAACGATGCCGTCGGGCATGGACACGGTGTTCTTCGGCAACTCCGGTGCGGAGGCCATCGAGGGTGCGGTCAAGCTGGCACGCAAGACCACGGGACGCCCCGCCATCGTGGGCTTCTCCGGCGGCTTCCACGGCCGCACATACGCGGCGCTGTCGCTCACCACATCCAACGTCAACTACCGCACCGGCCACGGCCCGTTGGTACCGGACATCCACATCGCGCCCTTCCCCAACGTCTATCGCGACTTCGGGGGCGATGAGGCGCGGGCCACGGAGATCTGCCTGGACCACCTCCAGCGCATGTTCGAGACGGAGCTGCCACCGTCCACGGTCGCCGCGTTCCTCCTTGAGCCGGTCCAGGGCGAGGGTGGCTTCAACCCCGCGCCCGCCGCGTTCCTCCAGGGGCTGCGCCGCCTCGCGGACGAGCACGGCATCCTGCTCATCATCGATGAGGTCCAGTCGGGCTACGGCCGGACCGGCACCATGTGGAACTTCGAGCAGGCGGGCATCGTGCCGGACGTGGTGTTGATCGCCAAGGGCATCGCGAATGGCCTGCCGCTGGCCGCCATCGTGTCCCGGCGCGAACTACACGAGCGCTGGGGCGTGGGTGCCCACGGCTCCACGTTCGGCGGCAATCCGGTCTCGTGCGCCGCGGGCGTCGCGGTCCTGGAGGCCATCGCGGACGAGGACCTGGTGGCCAACGCCGCTGCGCGCGGCGCGCAGCTGAAGGCCGGCCTGGAGGCGATCGCGGGCGAGGATGCGCGCATCGGGGACGTGCGTGGGCCGGGCATGATGATCGCCACGGAGTTCGTGAAGGACCGCACCACGCGCGAGCCGCTGCCCATCGGCGACCCGCTCATCGAGCGGCTTGCGGATGCCGGCCTGCTGGTGCTCACATGCGGCGCCCACCACAACATCATCCGCTGGATACCGCCCCTGGACGTCACCTCCGACGAGATCCAGGAAGCGCTCAGCATCTTCACGCGCGTGCTGGCGGACTACCCGCGCTGATCGTCCGGCGCTGATCGCCCGCCGGCGGCTCAGGGTCGTCGAAGGAGCCGCTCCTTCCACGACCTCGCGGTCGGGGGTTGGATGGCGGGTCGTGGGCGCTCCGGCATCCGGCCGCTGCAGGCGTGATTATCCCGCGAGGTCCGGCACGCCTGGGGGATCCTCGGCTCGGGGCGAGTCCGCCGACGCTTCCCCGCTCGGACCGGCCCACGCCCCGTACGGGCCCTCGAGCGTTGTCCATGTCGCGCCGGGTGATGCGGGACTGGAGCGCCAGCTGGACGCGATGGTCGGTCCGTCCGTGGGGCCCGGCTCCCAGGATCGCGCCGTCGCGGTCGGTCGTGACCCACAACTCGGCACCGTCGCCGACCGGCCAGCGATGGTAGGTCCCCAGCGCAACGGACCGGCGCTCCCCGTGCTCAACGGAGCGGGCCGCCAGGTCCGCGAGCTGCGACGCCTCCTCCACCACGAGACCGATCGACCGGAAGTCGTTGCTCATGTCGTCGCGCGCCGCCTCCGTCCGCTCCCGCCTGACTCGGCAAGGATGACACCCGTGATGACGAGCGCACCCCCCAGCAGCTGGACGGGTGCCAGGATCTCGCCGAACAGCACTGTCGCGATGGCGATGGTGTAGACCGGTTCCACGGTGGAGATGAGCGAGGCCCGCGCGCCGCCGATCCGGCGCACGCCCGCGTAGAACGTGTGGATGGCGATCGCCGACGCCGTGCCGAAGGCGACCAGCGCGGGCCACGCCCCGGATGGCACGTCCATGGGTGACGCGCCCTGGCCGCTGGCCACGAGCCACGCGAGGCAACCGGCGGCCGTGCCCGTGATCATCAGGCTGCCCGCGACGGCCGCGGGCGGCGGGGCATCACGGCCGGGTGTGGGAGGCACCTCCGCGCGCGTCGAGCGGCGCTCCCCAGCAGTCCGCGCGGAAAGGATGATCCAGACGGCGTAGATGATGGGCGAGGCGACGGCCAGCGCCAGGCCCATCGGCGGTGGCGCCTCGCCCTCCGGGATGCCGCCCACGGCCAGCAGGACGCCCGCCATCGACAGGCACAGCGCGACCCATGCGCGTCGACCCTCCAGGGCACGCAGGAAGCGGGTCGAGAGCACCGCTACCAGCGCCGGGTAGATGTAGACGATCAGCGCCACCAGCGACACGTCGACGCTCTGGAGCGAGGCCACGTACGTGAAGCTGTTGCCCACGTACAGCAGGCCCAGGGCGAGCAGGATGGCGAGGCGACGCGTGCCCAGGGTCCGGAGCGAGGCCCGGCCGGTCGGCGTGACCAGCACGAACGCCCAGGACAGGGCGGCCGCCGCCGCGAACCGCCAGAACAGGATGGGCATCGCCTGCATGCCCGCGTCATAGGCGACCGTGGCGAAGAACGGACCCGACCCGAAACCCACCGCGGACAGCACCACCAGCGCCACGCCGATGAGCTGCTCCGGGCGCGCGGCGGTGGGAAGGGCCCGAGTCATCGACCGGATGCTACCCGCGGTCCCGCTCCCGGTCCCGGTCCCGTCGTCCTGTACCGTTGCCGAGATGGATGGCACGGACGCGGTCCTGGGCATCGACCTGGGCACGACCCAGGCGAAGGCCGGGCTGATCACGCTCGACGGCGCCCTGCTGGGCCTTGGCCGGGCGCCGTACCCGGTGCTCACGCCGACCGCCGGGCGTGCGGAGCAGGACCCCGCCGACTGGTGGTCCGCCATCCGCCAGGCGGTCTCAGAGGCACTGGGTGCCGCCGGCGGACGGCCCCGGGTCCGCGCCGTCTCCGTCGTCGGCCAGGGTCCCACGACCGTGTGCGTGGCTGCGGACGGATCCACGGTGCGACCCGCCATCACGTGGCTGGACACGCGCGCCGGGGCCATCACGGCGGAGCTGGAGGCTCGGCTCGGCGTGCCCTCCTGGCAGCTCGGTCCGCTCCCGCACGAGCGCTGGCTGGCCGAGCACGAGCCGGAGGTGCACGCCCGGACCGCGGCGTTCCTGCTGCCCTGGGACTGGCTCGTGGGGCGGCTGTCCGGGGAGGCGATCCGGTCGGTGCCGCCGGTGTCAGGCCACCCGGCGGATGTGGTCATCGCGGCGGGCGGCGGCGACCCGGCGCGCTTCGGGCGGGTCGTGGAATGGGCGACGCCCGTGGGATCGCTGCTACCCGGCCCGGCCGCGGACCTCTGGCTGGACGCGGGCATCCCCGTCATCGCGGGCGGCAATGACGCGCTCGCGAGCTTTCACGGCGCGGGCATGGCGGCACCCGGCGACGCCATCGACACCGGCGGCACCTCGGGTGGCTTCGCGGTCTACTGGGACCACCGGCTGGACGTTCCGGGCACGTACCGCGCCGCGTCCGCGCTGCCAGGGGTCTGGCTCTACGGCGGCGCCATGAACGCGACGGGCAAGTCGCTCGACTGGCTGCGCGGCCTGCTGGACCACCACGCCGAGGATCCGGCCGACCTGCTCGCTGAGGCCGCCCGCACGCACCCCGGCGCCGATGGTCTCGTGTTCCTGCCGTACCTCGCGGGCGAACGGTCGCCCATCTGGGACGCGCGGGCACGGGGCGTGTTCGCGGGTCTCACCCTGACCCATGGTCGCGGCCACCTGGCCCGGGCGATGCTGGAGGGAGGGGCCTTCGCTCTTCGTCACGTCGCGGAGCCGATCGTGGCGTCAGGCATCGAGGTGCGCCAGATGGTCGTCTCGGGCGGCACCGCCGCGACGCGACTCTGGAGCCAGGTGAAGGCGGACGTCACGGGCTTTCCCATCGCGATCCCGGTCGTCGCCGAGACCGCCACCCTGGGCGCGGCCGTGCTGGCCGTGCTGGGCCTGGGCGCCTACCCGGACGCCCCCGCAGCCATGCGTGCCATGGTGCGCATCGCCGAGCGCCTGGAGCCCCGCCGGGCGCTGCGTCCCCGGTATGACGCGCTCTACGGCGTGTACCGGGAGCTCTACCCCGCGACCGCGGACCTGGTGCACCGCCTGGGGCACATCGCGGCCAGGTGACCCGCACGGTGGTGACGGTCTCGCCCATCTCGGCCGATGACGCGCTGAGCCTGGTCGGGTCGAACCGTCGGCCGGCGCCGACGCTCACGATGGTGCTGCGCGGGCCACATCGCCCGGGAGGCCTCGTCGCCTCGAACCTGCTTCCCCCGCCCGGTGCGCTGTTGACGATGCGATCTCCGAGCCTGGCCCGAACGGGCAGATGTCGACCGTGTCGTCCACGGAGCGTGGGCTCATCCGACCATCGTCAACGAACCGTCCGGGGTCGCACGTGCTGTCAACGGTGCGGATCCATGGCGCAGGATCAAATGCAGCGCCGGATCGACGCGTCAACGGCGCGCGGCCCCCGCGGCGCCCACGCGGCGCCCCCGCGGCACCCTGGCCCGGGCGACACTGGACGACCGGGGTAGACTGGCGGCAGCCACATCAGCAACGCCTCCTTCGGGGTTGGGTGCGATTCCCGACCGGCGGTCGATCGGCGGACACGGTCCGTGCGGTCAGCCCGCGACCCGGCACCACGTGAGCGGTGACGGTGGATCCCCTTGCAGGGAGCCGACGGTGACAGTCCGGATGGGAGAAGGCAGGCGCGAACGCTGACCGGAACGCGCTTCGGCGCGTGGCGTCGTGTCCGACGTATCGGCCGGACCCGCTCCCGGTCCCTCCGTGCGCGACCCGCATCCCGTCATCCCCGTGGGAGCACCACGGCCGGAAGGAGACGGGACCGCCACGGACGCCATCGCGCTGACGGACGTCACGCGCTCCTTCCTGCTCGACGGGCGACGCATCGATGCCGTCGCGCCCACGACGCTGACCATCCCGACGGGCCAGGTGGCGGCCGTCGTGGGGCCCAGCGGCAGCGGTAAGAGCACGCTCCTGCGCGTCATCTCCGGCCTGCTTGCCCCGGATACCGGCACCGTCACGATCGGCGGCAGCCCCGTGCGAGGCCCGGACGAGCGTGTGGGCATGGTGTTCCAGGAGCCGCGCCTGCTGCCCTGGCGCACCGCGGAGGACAACGTCGCGTTCCCGCTGGAGCTGCGGGGCGAGGGAAGGTCGGCCCGACTGGCCCGGGCGCGCGAGCTGTTGGCGCTGGTCGGCCTGACGGGCTTCGAATCGGCCCGACCGTCCCAGCTCTCGGGGGGCATGGCCCAGCGGGTGGCCCTCGCCCGGGCGCTGGCGCTCGACCCGCCGGTGCTGTTGCTGGACGAGCCGTTCGGCGCCCTCGACGCGCTCACCCGCGACCGCCTCGATGCGGAGCTGCTGGGCCTGTGGGAGCGCATCGGCACCACGATCGTGCTCGTCACCCACAGCATCCCGGAGGCGGTCTTCCTCGCGGACCGGGTGCTGGTGCTCTCCGCGCGTCCCGGACGGATCGTGGCGGACATCCCCGTGGAGCTGTCCCGCCCGCGGCGCTGGGAGGATCTTGACGAGGCCGCCTCGGGTCGCGCGGCGGTCGCCGTCCGGCGCGCCCTGGAGGCCCACGGCGCGACCCCTGGACCGGGGGTGGCGGCATGAGGCGGGACCTGATCGCGATCCTGGCCGTGGGCACCCTGATCCTCGTGGCATGGCAGGTGGTCGTGGTCGTCGGCGACTACCCGCCGTACCTGCTGCCCAGCCCGTTCGACGTCTTTGACCGCTTCAGCGACCCCCGCGTGCAGGCCACGCTCCTGTCCCACCTGGGCACGACCCTCGTGGAGGTCCTGCTGGGCCTCGCGCTGGGCGTGAGCCTCGCGTTGCTGACCGGCTTCGTGCTGGCCCGGTCCCACCTTGCGGAGCGGCTGCTGTCGCCCTACATCGTGGCTGCCCAGGCCACCCCGATCCTCGCGCTGGCGCCGCTCATCGTGCTCTGGTTCGGCAGCGGCCTGCTGTCCAAGGTGCTCATCTGCGCCCTCATCTGCTACTTCCCCATGGTCGTGGCGACGACCGTGGGTCTGCGTTCCATCGACCCGGGCCTCGTGGAGCTGGGCCGCAGTCTCCGCGCGACCCGCCGCCAGCTGCTCACGAGCATCGAGATCCCGGCCGCGCTGCCCACCATCCTGGGCGGCCTGAAGATCGCGACCACGCTCGCCGTCGTGGGCGCCGTCGTGGCCGAATGGGCGGGCGGCTCCAGCGGCCTGGGTGTGCTCATCAACCTCGCTCGCGGCAGCCTCTTCGACATCCCGCTGATGTTCGCAACGCTCATCACCATCGCGGCCATCGGGGTCGCGCTGTATCTCGTCGTCGTCCTGCTCGAGCGCCGCCTGGTCGGCGCCCGCGCGTGAATCGGCCGAATCGCCCCCGCACCCCGGAAGGAGCCCCCATGTCCCGACCCCGTCCCCGATTCCTCGCCGCGCTCGCGGTCCCCCTGGCGCTGACGCTCACCGCGTCCGCTGCCGTCGCCCAGTCGCCCGCCCCGGCGGAGCTCACGCAGCTTACCGTCGGCCTGGGCTACATCCCCAGCGTCCAGTTCGCCCAGTTCTACCTCGCCCACGAGGCGGGCTACTACCGCGACGCGGGCCTCGAGGTGACGTTCCAGAACCAGATCGACCCGGAGCTCATCACGCTCGTGGCGCAGGGCGCCGTGGACATCGGCATGGGCGATGGCACGAGCATCGTGCCTGCCCGCAGCCAGGACATCCCGGTGCGCTACGCGGCCACGATCTACGCCCGCTTCCCGTCCGTGGTGTTCGCCAAGGCGTCGTCGGGCATCACGGGGCCGGCCGACCTCGCGGGCCGGAACCTGGGCACACCCGGCAAGTACGGCAGCAGCTGGATCATGCTCCAGGCGCTGCTCGGCTCCGCCGGGCTGACCGCTGACGACCTGACCATCACGCTGT
>Ga0105047_10004841_pt1 | contig 23311 bp, 22 predicted proteins | sample MAT04_FD_78384 | JGI IMG/M metagenome (GOLD analysis project Ga0105047, IMG submission 78384) | Freshwater microbial communities from Lake Fryxell liftoff mats and glacier meltwater in Antarctica - MAT-04 (megahit assembly) | ecosystem: Environmental > Aquatic > Freshwater > Ice > Liftoff... | reverse complement strand
TTGAACTCCGCCGCGTAAACCTTGCGCGTACCAGCCATCGGTGTGTCTCCTCGTACTCAGAGTTTACACCGCTTTCCCACTGTCCACCGTTCATGGGGAACTTCACTCAACCCCAAGGCCCGCAGCTCGACGGCCGCCCGCTGCATCTCCGGCAGTTCATCCAACGCCGTGCGAACGAGCGATTCGAGTTCGTGCCCCTGAGCGACTTCGGCGGGGCCCGGCTCGCGGGCATCGGGCACGTCCCACACCAACTCTTCCGGCCCCGCGGTACTGAGGCTCTTCATCGTCCGCGTGCGGGTCGCCTGATTGATGCAGAGATTGTTGATCGCGGTGAACAGCAGTTTTGCGCCGTCCCGTTCGAGGTCGTAATCGTCCGCCTTGCGGAGCAGTCGGAACAGGCACTCCTGCACGACCTCCTCGGCGCGGTCGCGGTCGCGCGTCAGGGTCAGTGCGTAGGCGGTCGCCCGAGGCAGCACGCCCAGCACCCAAGGTTCGTACCGCCTGCGTTGATCGTCGGTGAGCATGGCGGAACTTTACGGGACAACCGGCACAAAAATCGCGACTGCGATCTGTAACTCTTCCGGATTCGGCGGGTTTCGTAGTCACCCGTCCGACATTCCCCACAGATCGAATCCCTTTCGGAGCCGACGATGAAAAGCACGACCGCCTTCCGCCCGCAATTGGAAACCCTTGCCGGCCACGTTCTCCCATCCGCCGTCATGGTCGAATCGCCGCCGACCGCTACCGCTTCCGAAGCTGTCCCGCTCTGGACCGGGCCGCTCGGCGGCACTGTGACGGTGACGAAAACCGCGACCGGCAACCAGATCACCGAGACGGTTGTCTACGTCGGCCCGAACGGCCGGACATGACGCAATCCGGCGTCTTCACCATCGACTACCGCAACGGCACGGTGACCGGCACATACAGCGTGACCGGGCTGCAAGGTCGGGTCGTGACCGGCACACTCAGCCTGCGGGCTGGTTCCCTCGAAACGACGGCGACGGGGCCGAACGGAAGAACGGTGCAAGTCTCCGCAACCAAAACCGTCAACCCGGACGGCAGCACGCTGATCGCCAACACGCTGACCGGCCCATACGGCAACGTCTACAACGGCAGCTTCACCGTGCCGCCTCGATAACGACGGCGACTCACCGCCGCTCCAGCATGTTGCCGGGCAGGCGGCGGATGTGCTTCTTCATTTCCAGTTTCATGACCGGGGCGGCGAGTTGGCCGGCGCCGAGGTTCAGCTCGCGGGTCAGTTCGTCCGCATGGCGCGGGACAGCGAGGGCATCCCACAAGGCCTGTTCGACCGGGGACAAACCGACCGGCGGCGGAGGGGGAGCGACTGGTGTCGGCGGCGCGAACAGCGCCGGCTGCTTCTTCTCCTTCGCGGATTCCGGCGGCGGCACGACGATCGGCGACAACCCCTGCAGGTCTTCGAGCAGATCCTCGGCGTTTCGGATCAGCCGGGCACCCTTGCGGATCAGTTCCAGGCACCCGCCGCTGGCCGGGCTGTCGATGTTGCCGGGGACGACGTAGACCTCCCGGGATTGTTCGGCGGCATGATCGACGGTGATCAGCGCCCCGCTGCCGACGTTGGCTTCGACGACGACGATGCCGCAGCTCAGGCCGCTGATGATGCGGTTGCGGGCGGGGAACATGCCGGGCTGCACGTCGACGGTCATGGGCGTCTCGGTGAGGAGCATGCCGCCGCGGGCAACGATTTCCGCCGCGAGTTTGTCGTGTTCCGGTGGATAGATTTTGGCCAAACCGCCGGCGAGGACCGCGATCGTCCGGCCGCCGGCGTCCAGGGCGCCGCGATGGCAGGCACCATCGATGCCGCGTGCCAATCCGGAGATGACCGGCCGACCAGCGCGACACAGACCACCGGCAATGCTTGCGGCCGCCTTCAGACCGTAGCTCGTGCACGACCGCGAGCCGACCATGGCGACGGCCAGCGGATCCTCCGGACGAAATTCGCCGCGGACGTAAAGCAGCATCGGAGCATCGACGATGGTGCTCAACATCGTCGGATAGTCGTCGTCCCCGAAGGCGGTCAGCCGCACGCCGTGGCGGTCGAGTTGTTCGAGTTCGCGCTCGACGGCATCGTCGTTCGCAGCAAACGCTCGGGCAAATTCCCCGGCTCGTTTACTGCCGATGTTGGGCAGCCGGCTCAGTTCGGATTCGGTCGAATTCAGCGCGGCTTCCGGCGTGCCGAAGTGTTGCAGGAGCGTCCGGGTTCGGCGCGGGCCGAGTTGCGGCACGAGGGCCAGGCGGAGGTGAGCGCGATGTTGCGGCGACAGGTTCAAGGCCGCACGTTCGACTTGGAAAAGTGAAGGATAAATGGCATCCGTGCCTGAGTCACCATCCGTGGAAGGCGAAATCTTAAGGGACGTGCGCGCGCGTGGCAACCGTGCATTTTTCGGAATGATTGCAACGGTCGCGCCGGTCGCGCCTTAAAGCGTTTCGCTGCGCGTGTCTTCGTCGAAAATGATCGGCAGACCGGCTTCGTCCATCTTCGCCAACAAGGCTCCCGTGCCTTGGCTTTCCGCCAAGCCGCGTTCACGATCGCTGATCGGCAGATACCACAACAGCGCCGTTTTCCCAGCCGTGTGATGGTCGTCGATCGGGGGAAGCAGGAACAGTCCGTTGGTCCAGATCGTCCCCGGCACCACCGGCTTGAGACCCGCAATGATTTGGCCGGGATTGAGCGGAATGCCCGTCGCCGGCAGCCGCGCGAGTTCCAGCAGACGCACGGCGTGCCCAGGCGTGCAGGTCGGCAGGTATTGGATGAGTTCGTAGCCGTCGCCCGCATCGGTCAGCCCGTTGGTCACCGCGGCAACGAAATCTCCTTCATCCTCCATTTCCAGGGGATAAACGAAGACATCGACGATCGGCCCATCGGTCGCTTCGCCGGTCATCTGATGGTGCGGGAACACGGCGGCAGGCTTGGTGCCGAAGAGTTCCTGGAGGGCCGCGGCGCGGACCTTGGTCCGCTCCAGGTGAATCGTGGGACGAGACATCGCGCGGCACCTGTCCATCTGAGGGAAAACGTCAAAAGCTTAGCATAGCGGTTCCGGTTCGGCGCCGCCAACTTGGGCCGGCATGCGGCGACGTGGAGGATTAGACTCGCGGCCCGTCCGATTGCCTCGAGGGTGGATGCCGATGATTGTGGCTGTCGCGGTGGGGTTTCTGTTCGTGCTGCCTGCGGGTGTCGCGGCTTGGTATTACTTCGCCTTCGCCGTCCTGATCCGCAGAAAACGGCAACCTCCGGCCGACGTGCCGAGGACGCGGTTCGGCATCGTCGTACCGGCCCACAATGAGGAAGCCGGCCTGTCGCGCAGCCTGCGCGCGATTGCCATGGCTGATTATCCGCCGACACTGATCTGCACGCTGGTCGTGGCGGACAACTGCACGGACCGCACGGCCGAGGTCGCCCGCGGCTTCGGCGTCGGTTGTCTGGAGCGAATCGACGATGTGCGGCGCGGCAAAGGCTATGCGCTGGCGGCCGGGATTCCCGTCGTGCTTCCCCACGTCGATGCCGTGTTGATCCTCGATGCCGACTGCGAATTCGAGCCGGCATCGCTGCGATTCCTGGATTCGGCACTGCAAGCCGGGGCGAGTGTGGTCCAGGCCACGGTTGCTCCCCGCAATCCGGAGGAAGCACCGAGTGCGTTGACCGCTGCCGCCGGTGCCGCCATCGAGAACGCCGTCGCCGCCGGGCGCTCGCGACTCGGCCTGTCGATCGGCCTGCGCGGCACCGGCATGGCTTTCCGCCGCGGCGTGTTGGAAGCCCATGCGTGGACGGCCTTCGGCCTGACCGAGGATCGCGACTTTGCGGAACAACTGAGCCGCGCGGGCATTCGCATCCGCTTCGCAGCGGAAGCGAAATTCTCGAACGATGCCGCACCGAACCTCGATGCCTTGCTGGTGCAGCGCCGGCGCTGGCGGACAGGCTTGTTCGCGGGCGGTTTACGTCGACTCGTCGAAAGCAAACCGCTGGTGCTGGCGCACCTGGCGACGGCCCTCCTCGCCTTCACCGCAACGGCGTGGGCGATGCCTTCGTTCGTCGCTTGCGGTTTGGGAGTGATACTGCTGCTGTCGGTCGGCACGACCGCCGTCGTCTACACGCAAGCGATCCGCCGTGCGGGCGTGGGCTTCGAGTTCGTGCCGGCAATGCGTGTGCTGATTCGACTGACGTTGACGACCGTCGGCGGACTTTCGGCACGCGGCAGGGTATGGGAACGCACGCCGCGACTTTCGGATGTGGCTCGACCCACCTAACCCCGCCGACTCGCGAGCAACTCGCCGACCCAGACGGCATCCGGCCCGAGGTCCACCGGCGGCGGGTTGCGGTAGTCAGTCTTCGCGTAACCGCCGAAGTGGTAGGCCTGCTCGATCAGCGGTTGAAGTTCCAGATAGGTCTCCGGCTCGTCCTTCCGCAGCGGGATCGGAATCGTCGGCAGCGGACCGCGAATCGAGACCGGATAGAAGTCAGCCTCATCGGGGGACGTACCGCGGATGACCACGGAATCTCATCCATGGGCAGACTAAAAGGATAGTTGCGGCCGCGCAGCAGCAGGATTTCCACGAGGTTGACGTGGGCGGCCCGCAAAGCCTGCTGACGGCCCTGAAACTGTCGCCGTTCGGCCGGCGATGCTTGATCGGAAGGGTTAAGGAGTTCAAGTGTGGGAAAGCGGGGGGTGCGGGAATGGCTTGGCTCTATCTGCTCGTCGCCGGGGTCCTGGAAATCGGCTGGCCGCTGGGGCTGAAGTACGCACGGGCGGACGACGGCTCGCTGCGCTACGGTCCGATTGTCGCGGCGGCGGTCTCGATGATCCTCAGCGGGACGTTCCTTTACCTTGCGCAGCGGGACATCCCGATGGGCACGGCGTATGCCGTCTGGACCGGCATCGGCACCTTGGGAGCGTTTACCCTCGGCATCGTGCTGTTCGCGGAGCCGGCCACGGCGATGCGTATGGTCTGCGCCACCCTGATTCTCGCGGGCATCGTCGGGCTGAAACTGTTTTCGTGAGGTTGCGGGAACGCGCGGAACCGATTCGGCATCTCAGAATTGCGAGGAGTTCGTCATGTCGTTGGTCTCCCGAGTTCGTTTCGTCGTCGCGGCCGGTCTGAGGTCGTGTGTCTGCGTTGCGCTGGTTTTGGGATTTGCGTCGGCCCAGGAAGCGGGGTCGACGATGAAGGACAAGTATGCGCTCGACGCGGATCGCCTGCACTTCGCCGAGGTCGAATGGGCGACTCCCCTTCGGCACCAGGACCGCAACCGCTTCGAGTTCGAGGCCTACAACGACACGATTCTGCACGCACGCCAGTTTCCCGCAGCGGAACTCATCGCCGCCGGCCGAAGGGACATCGGAGTCTTGGATCTGCTCAACCGCAACGTCGGCCGGGATTATCAATACAAGCTCATCACCATGGAAGGCCGGCTGCTGCGTGCCCGCAGGCTGGAGCCGAACAAGCCGCTCGCCGCCGCCGGCGTGACCGGCTTTTACGAATGCTGGCTGTTCCCGACCAAACGCTCCGAGCCGGTCTGTTTCGTCTGCCTCGATCTGCCCGAAGGCCTCGCGCCGAAGCTGCTCTACGAGCCGTCGCTGCGGGTTGTCGCGGCAGGGTATTACTTCAAACCGATGGCCTATGAATCCGAGGCGGCCGACCCGAAGAACGTGGCGAAGTCCAAGGTGGAAGTCGCGCCGCTGTTGATCGGCCGCGGCTTTCAGGTGGTTCCCGAGCCGGTTGTCGACACGAGCAAGGAATGGCGCGAAGGCTTTTTTCCCGGTCTCACGGCTCTCATCGGCACCATCATCGCCTTCGCCTTGGGGCTGACGTGGTGGTTCCGGCGCGGCGATCGCCGCGTCAAGGCCGCCTTGGCCGAGCGGAAGAAGCAAAACCCGTTTCCGACGCTCGCATCGGATGAGATTTCGAGCTAGGATGACGGAATCCGTCGTTCAAAAATGATTCATCGAAGTGTTGGTCCACCCAATCCCCGGGTCGGCAGATTCAGGAGTCGAACATGGCCTCTCCCGACGACAAGGACGACGGCAAAGCAGCAACGGCTCCGAAGCAGGCGGTCATCCGCCGCATTCAGGGAACCGAAGAATCCGGCCAACACCGGTTGCTGAGCAAGCACATCCCCGCCTGGGTGGTCAGCGGGGCGGTGCATGTGATGCTCATCGTCACGCTCATCACCGCGGATTACCTGATGGGCAGCCCGAAGACGGTAACCCAATCGGATCAGGAACTCACGGTCGTACCGCAGGTGGACGAGAAGCCGTCCGATGCGGACCTGTTGAATCCGGAGATCGGCCTCGATCCGCAGACCCCGACGGCCATCGAAGCCGATAAGCTCGCGGACGTCAACGTGCAGGACGCGGTCCAGACTCCGGACAACCCCGGCATCGCCGAGGCGACATCCGACAACAAGCAGGACTTCATGCCCGCCCCCGGCGGCATCGGCAGCGATCAGGGTGTCATCGGGGACGCGGGCAACTTCCTGGCCGGCAACGGTGGCGGCGGCTTCGGCAATGCCGTCGGCAACGCCTTCCTGGGGCGTGGTGCTGCAACCCGCAGCAAGATGCTCGCCAGCGGCGGCGGCAACACGATCTCCGAAGCGGCCGTAGCCAGAGGCCTCGTCTGGCTCGCCAAGCAGCAAAAGGCGGCCGGGAACTGGCAGTACGACGGCAGCAGCCGCACGGATACTATCGCCGCCACCGGGATGTCGATGCTGCCCTTCCTCGCCGCCGGGCAGACGCACAAATCCGTCTCCAAAGGAAACGACTATAACTACAAAGCCAACGTCGAAGCCGGGCTGAAGTATCTGATCGCCAATCAGTTGCCCAACGGCCACTTCAAGAACAGCAGCGGCATGTATTCCCACGCCATCGCCGCCATCGCCTTGTGCGAACTGCTCGGCATGACCGGCGATAAGAACCTCGTGATCCCTTGTCAGAAGGCCATCAACTACATCGTCGCCGCCCAGGGGCCGAACGGCAGTTGGGGCTACATGACCGGCACCAATGGGGATACGTCCATCGTCGGCTGGCAGATTCAGGCGCTGCAGTCCGCCAAGCTCTGCAAGGAGTTGACGGTCGATAAGAGGTCGATCGAAAAGTCCCTGAAGTTCCTCGATACGGTCGCCAACGGCTCCCAGAAGGCCACCTACGGCTACAACTCGCCGGGCAGCAACAAGGTCATGACATCGGTTGCACTGTTGTGCCGTTACTACGTCGGCGGCTGGGGACCGCAGAATCAGGGCATGGCGGAAGGAGTGAAGTTCCTGATGAAAACGCAACAACCGGACAAGAACAACTTGGACCTTTACTACTACTATTATGCCACGCAGGTGCTGCACTTCGTCGAAGGAGAAGAGTGGTATAAGTTCTGGAACCCTGCGATGCGCGATCTGCTCATCGACCTGCAGGTGCCGCAAGGCAAAAACCAGGCCGGCAGTTGGGACGCCGACACGCACCTCCTCGGTACGAGCTGCGGCCGCTTGGGTGCCACCTGCATGAGTCTGCTCACACTCGAAGTCTATTACCGTCACCTGCCCCTCTACAAGCGGGACACGGCCGGCCTCAAGGAACTCGAACGGGCAAAGTAGAACCCATGCCCACCAACCCCGACGCCGCCCGGCCGACCTCCGCTGAAGCGGCGTCGTCATTTGCCCGGCCTGGTTTCACCCTGCTCGAACTGCTCGTTGTCATGGCCATCATTGCCGTGCTCATCGGCTTGTTGCTGCCCGCGGTCCAGAAGGTGCGGGCCGCGGCGTCCCGCTTAAGCGATCAGAACAACCTGAAGCAACTCGGCCTCGCCGTCCACAACTACGCCTCCGCCAACGGCGAGCGACTGCCGCCGCACTTCACGCAGCAAGGGACCGTCCGCCGCTGGTGGTTCGGCGAAGGGGATTCGGCACTCGAAGTTCAGGCTCAGCCGTTCCGTACCGACCACACCCGCGGACACCTGATGCCCTATCTGGAGAACAACAAACGCGCCTTGCAAGGCCCGGCCTCGGCGCCGGGCAAGGTCTTTCTCGCTTTCGAGGGCGCGACCGGCGGCTACGGCTACAACGCCACGTATCTCGCCCCCGTACGCGTCGTCGGGCCGAATCAGTACCAGTGGTTGCCGGTGACGCTCGTGCAGGTGCAGGCCACGAGCCGTACGGTCTGCATGACCAATGTCGTGCGGTTGGCGCAGGAAACGATGCCCGCAGGATGGTCGTTCGGCTCACCCTACCTCTGCGAATACGACGGCCGCGCTCGGCCGCCGAGTCAACAGGACAGCTCCGTTCACTTCCGGCTCCACGGCCGCATCGCCAATGTGCTTTACGTCGACGGTCACGTCGAAGCGCAATCCAACCCGACGCGGAACGCCTTCCACCCCCTCGAGTCCCAAGCTGCCCGCGACCTGCGCGACCGCGAGAACGTCTTCGACCTCGGCAACGACGACACGCTCTGGGATCTGCAGTGAGTCCGACCAATAACCTCGAAGCTTCTGATACATCATTTTCCAGCTGGCGCGATCGGGATTCGGCGTCAGGGAACGCAACGGTCATACGCGGCTGGACGGCCCGGACGGCCCACATCATTTCTCCCTCGGCACGCAGGACGGCACCTGCGATCCACTGCATGATTGGTCGTTGCATCCCGGCGGGGCCAACTTCGCGTTCTGCGACGGCTCAATGCGGTTCCTGCGATACGAGGCCGACGAGATCCAGCCCGCTGTAGATTACGCGGGCGGGCGGGGAAATCGTTGAACTTCCCTAAACCTACTCATGCTTTCCCGCGTCGAGGTGGTGCTCCACCGGTTTCACGTGTTGCTCCGCCGGTTTCGCGTGGTCGTCCGGCTTCACTTGGGCGGCGTCGGCGATCATCATCGCGTTGCGGATCTGGCTCGACAGGTCGTTGAGGAAACCCGGCGAGTGCGGAATCAGGATCGTGTTCGTCTTGGAGGCCTGGCCGACTTCCTTGAGCGTATCGAAGTACTGAGTCATCAACACGAGGTTCATGACGTCCTGGGCCGTGGCTCCGGGGACGCCGGAACGGAAGTCCTCCACGCTCGTCTTCAAACCGTCGATGATGGCGCGGCGCTGGTCGGCGATCCCCTTGCCTTGGAGTGCCTTGCTCTGGGCCTCGGCTTCCGCGAATTTGACGCGCAGAATCCGCTCGGCCTCGCCCTTCTCGGAAGCGACCACACGCATCCGCTGGGCAGCGTTGATCTCGTTCATCGCTTCCTTGACCTTGTGGTCCGGATCGATGTCGGTGACCAGGGTTTTGACGATGCCGTAGCCGAAGTCGTCCATGACGTGAGCCAGTTCGTTCTTCACGGCATCGGCGATCTCGTCCTTCTTCTCGAAGACGTCGTCCAGCTTGATCTTCGGCACGCGGGCTCGGACCACGTCGAACACGAAGCTGGTGATCTGAGAATGTGGATCCTCCAGCTTATAGAACGCCTCGTAGATCTTTTCCGGCACCACGAAATATTGTACGCTAACCGTGATCTTGACGAACACATTGTCCTCGGTCTTGGTCTCGATCTGCACGTCCAACTGCTGCACGCGAAGCTTGACCCGGCCGGCAACCTGATCGATGAGCGGCAATTTGAAATTGAGCCCCGGTCGGGCGATGAACAGGAACTTGCCGAAGCGGTGCACCAGCACGGCCGTCTGTTGTTCGACGGTGAAGAAGCTCATAAACCCGAGAATCAGCAACACGACCGTAAAACCGATTCCGACATACAAAACAATATCTGACATGACTGCACTCCATGTGTGATGTGAGACGACCCGAGCAACACCCGCCCACGCGAAACCGGAGCGAAGGCCACTTTCGTCAGCCATCAGTGGTTCGCCGGAGATCGTAGCGGATTCGCGCAAACGCGCCGAAGAGTTCGGATCGCGATCCGATGGAAGCGTTCGTTCTATTCCGGTTGCATCGAGCTTATTCGGCAAATCGCGCAGATTTTGCCCAACTTGCCCGGCTTGCGGTTGGAAAATCGGCTCTTCTCCGTTTATACATGTCCCTAGCCCCGTGATCCGCTTCAAGTCCCACACGTTCCGGAAGGTCATGCTGCTTATGTTCTCTCGTTTCCTACTCCTCGCCATGCTCATCGGGGCGGTCGGCCTGTCCGGCACTTACGCCCGTGAAGAAGCACCGCTGCCGCGACCGGCCGACGAACCCAAAAAGGAAGAGCCTAAGAAGGAAGAACCCAAAAAGGAAGAACCCAAAAAGGAACCTCGGAAGCCCAAGGAAGACCCGAAGCCCAAGGAAGATCCGAAGCCCAAGGAACCCAAGAAGGAGCCGAAGGACGAACCGAAGCCCAAGGACGAACCCAAGAAGGACGAACCCAAAAAGGACGTGCCCGCCAGCACGGCTCCCGGCGCGGCCAAGACCGCACCGAAGAAGCCCGGCCAGCCCGGCAAGTACGACGATGTGGTGACCAAGGAAGCCAAGACGCAACTCGGCGTTTTCGCCGTACACCGCATCGACGACCGCATCCTGTTCGAGATCCCCGCGGACAAGCTCAACAAGCTGTTCCTTTACCGCGCCGAAGTGGCCAAAGGCCCGTCGGGCGTGTCGTACAACGGCCAGGAACTCGGCACGAAGTTCATCCGCTTCGAACGCCGCGAAAACAAGATCCTCGTGATTGAGGCCTTCTTCGACAAGCGTTCCGGCGCGGACACGCGTGAGGCCGTGGAAGCGTCCGCCGTCGAACCGATCATTGCCAGCTTTCAAATCGAAGCTGAAGGCAAGGATCGCTCTGCGGTCGTCTCCGTGACCAGCGTCTTCATGAACGACCTGTTGGACATCGGCTCGCGTCGCGCGGCCGGCTCGGGCAGCCCGGATTCGGAAAAGTCCCAATTGCTTGAAGTGAAGGCCTTTCCACTCAATATCGAAGTCCGCGTGCAGCTCACGTTCCGCGGCGGCGGCGGCGGCGTCAACTTCGGGCCCGGCGGCCCCGTCTTCGGCGGTGGTGGCAGCTCGTCCAAGACGGTCATCATCCACAAGAGCCTGTACCAACTGCCCGACGAGCCGATGAAGGGTCGCTTCTTCGATCCCCGCGTCGGCTACTTCACCGAAAGCTACTCGGACTATTCCGCCAAGCGGACCTGGGTCGAGAATAAGGAATACATCACGCGCTTTCGTCTCGAAAAGAAGGACCCCGCGGCCGAAGTCTCCGAGCCGGTCAAGCCGATCATCTTCTACATCGCGCCGGAAGTTCCGGCCAAGTTCCGCGAAGCGATGAAGAAGGGCGTTGAAGACTGGAAGCCCGCCTTCGAACAAGCCGGCTTCAAGAACGCCATCATCGCCAAGGATCCGCCGACCAAGGCCGAAGACCCGAACTGGGATGCGGAAGACGCCCGTTACAACGTCATCCGCTGGGTTGCCGAGCCGGTCGCCAATGCGATGGGGCCACACGTACACGACCCGCGCTCGGGCGAGACGATCTCAGCCCACATCATCTTCTGGCACGACATCCTGAAAATCGTCCACATGTGGTACTTCGTGCAATGCTCCGCTCTCGACGAGCGCGCCCGCAAGTTCCCCTTCCCGGACGATCTGCAAAGCGAACTGATCCGCTACGTCGTCGCTCACGAAGTCGGCCACACGCTCGGCCTCCGGCACAATCACCGCGCCAGCCAGGCCTACAGCATCGAGAATCTGCGCGACCCCAAGTTCCTCGAGAAGAACGGCAACGTCGCCAGCATCATGAGCTACGGCCGCTACAATTACGTCGCCCAGCCCGAAGACAAGATCCCGGTCAAGGACCTGATCCCGAAGCTCGCTGCGTACGACAAGTTCGCCATCGAGTGGGGCTACAAGCCGATGCCGAAGGCCTCGACGCCGGATGCCGAAATGCCGATGCTCGATGAACTGGCCTCGAAGCAGATCAAGGAACCGTTCCTTCGCTTCGGCGGCGAAGACGGCATCTCCCGCGTCGACCCCACGGTCCTCACCGAGAACATCGGCAACGATCCGGTCAAGGCGACGATGCTCGGCTACAAGAACATCGATCGCGTCATGGATTACATCGTCAAGGCGTCGGTCTCCAAGGGCGAAGGGTTCGAAACGCTGCAGGAAGCCTACGGCGCGGTCAATCAGCATCGCGCCCTGTGGATGAGCGCGGTCATGAAGCAGATCGGCGGCGTTCTGGAAACGCGCACGCTCGGCGACGGCGGACAACAGTTCGCCCGCGTCTCCAAGGAGAAGCAGCAGGAAGCCGTCAAGTTCATCCTTACCGAAGGACTATCGGTTCCCAAGAAGATGCTCGACCCGAACATCATCAACAACCTGAAGTTCACGAACCTTGCCGGCGACATCATGGGCTTCCACAGCAACATGATCCGCGGCCTGCTCAACGGACAACGCATGAGCCGCCTCTTGGACGGCGAAGTCATGGACGGCGAGAAAGCCTACACCATCGCCGACCTGGTCGGTGAAGTGCAGGTCGGCGTCACCGGCGACTTGAAGAAGGACGAGGTCAAACTCGACGCCTTCAGCCGCAACAAGCTCCGCGTCTTCGTGGAAGTCCTCAAGGCCGAGTTCGACTCGACCTCCGGCGGCGGCGACGAAATCATCATCGGCGGCCGGCGTCTGAACCTCGGCGGCGGTCGCAGCATGGAACTTCGTGCCGTGGCCCGCATGACTCTGAAGGAAGTCCTGGCGGACATCAAGACCGCACAAGCCAAGGCCAAGGACAAGACGACCAAGCTCTTCCTCGACGATCTCCAGTCCGAGATCGAAGGCATCTTCGAGAAGAAGAAGTAGCCTTGAGCCGTGAAATCAACCAGTGACGAGCCTCCGGGTTTATCCTGGAGGTCCGTAGGGCGAGCGAGTAGACCTCATGGCAATTCAGCATCAGGTAGCGTGGATGTATTGATGTCTCGTCTTCCGGGATGAACCCGGAGGCACGTCGCACCGTGAAACTGTCGGCACGTCGAACGCATCCTATCGTCGCAGCAGGAACTCCTTCGAGTTCACCAAGCCCCAGGCGACGTCTTCCCAAGCCCGACGCGGCTCGCGGCTCGCGATGATGTGCTTCAGCAAGGCCGTGCGTTCGGCGTCGGTCGGGAAGCGGCATACGGAGGCGAGGTAGAGATCATCCAGCATCGCGTTCGGTTTTATGCCGGCGGCGAGGCCGCGGCCGATGCGGTTGTCCTCGGCTTCGAGCAGTTCATTGAGCAGCGGACCGGTCATCAGTTGCAGCGCCTGGAGGACACCCGGGTCTTCGCTGCGTTCGCATTCGCAGGTCAGCAGGCGGTCGGGTTTGCCGAAGACCTTCAGGAATCGCATGCCCATGTTGCTGCGGCCGCGGCCGGTCTGCGGGGCGGCGGCCATCTCGCCGGCGCGCATGCCGACCGGCGTGTTCGGGAACTTCACCGGCGTGCCCAACGCACCCGAGAGGGCATCGAGCAGTTGCTCGGCCTGGAGCGGATGTGTGACGGCCTTGGCGAAGTGTTTGTCGTCCCCGGTTCCGGATCCGGTCGCCGTCGACGAACGCTGATAGGTCGCCGAGTTGAGGATCAGGCGAATCAGCGGCTTGGCCCGAGTGCCGGAGTAGGTGAATTCCCGCACCAACGCGTCGAGCAATGCGGGATTCGACGGCGGGTTGCTGGTGCGGAAGTCGTCGTTCGGGTCGACCAGCCCGCGGCCCATCAGGTGCAGCCAGATGCGGTTGACCTGAGCTTTGGCGAAGAAGGGATTCGTGGGCGATGTCACCCAAGTTGCCAGCACGCTCAGCCGGTCCGCCTCCGGGTCGACGGCCGCACCGCCGAGCAGTTTCGGCAGTGCCTTGCCGCCTTGCGGGTGCGTCAGTTCGCCCGAGGTCAGCATGTGGACGATCTGCTCGCCGACGAATTCGTGGCTGTCCAGATTGTCCCGCTTGTCGTTCGCGAGGATGCGGTAGCCGATGCGGGCGAAGTTGCCGGCGAAGCGGTGGTAGTCGTCCTGCGTCCATGCGTCGAACGGGTGGTTATGGCACTTCGCACAACTGATGCGAAGCCCCAGAAACACCTGCGCCACCGACTCGGCCCGAAGGTAGGGATCGCGGATGGCCCGGTAGAAATTCGCGGGCGGTTCGGTGTACGTACTGCCCCGACCGGCGAGCACGGCGGCGGCGAACTCGGTCAGCGGTCGATCCTCGGCAATCGCTTCCTTGATCCAGCGATGGAAGACCTGGACTCCCTTCTTGTCGAGGGCCTTCTCCTCGTTGCGGAGCAGGTCGCTCCACTTTTGCGCCCAGTGCTGGGCATACTCGGGTCGCTCCAGCAGGGCGTCGATCAGGACTTTGCGTTTGTTCGGATTCGCATCGGCCAGGAAGGCCCGGGCTTCGTCCGCCGTCGGGACGATACCGAGCGTGTCCAGATAAACCCTTCGCAGGAATTCGCCGTCTCCGGCGATGCCGCTGGGCGTGATCCGCAGTTCCTGCCAAGGCGTTTTTGCATGGCGGTCGACGATGTTGACTTCGGAAAACTTCGACAGATCCGCCGCCGGCCGATCGGGCACGAAGGCGATCCGCACCGGCGTCATCAGGTTCAGGTAGCGAACCAGCACCACCAGTTCGCCGGGCTGCACGCGGACCACCTCGCCGAAGCGACCGACGGTCGCCGTGCCGACGGTGGTCGGCTCGAACGTCGCCAGGTCGTTGAGTTGCCGCGTCGTGCCGTCCGGCCACTTCACCGCGACCTGAATCTGCACGCGGTCCTTCGGCGCGAACACCACGGCCACCGCCGGCTCGACCGCGAGAGCCGTCGGCTGCGGCGCGGCTGCATCGAACTTGGCCCCGGCACCCATCCAGTCCCGCAGCACGGCATACTCGCGGCTCGCGGTGGTGAAGCGCGCTCCGCCTTCGTGCGGCATCGTCCCGGCGGCTTTGTTCAACAAGAGACTGTCCGTCGGCGCGGTCGAGTTCACCCGCCGGCCGAGTTGATCGCGCGTCAGCGTCGAATAGTCCGCCCAGGCATTCTCGCCGCGAAGGGACAGCTTCAATCCGCCCTTGCCGTTCAGATTCCCGTGGCATGCACCCGCGTTGCAACCCGCCCGCGACAGTACCGCCATGACCTCGTTGCGGAACGACGGTTCCCCAGCGAACGCGACGGATGGGTAAAGCAGCAACGCGCAGGAAACGACGAGACAACGCACGATAAGACGCTCCGACCGAGAATCGGAAACTACAGGCAGGCGTGCAGTCTACCGCAGCGGAAGCGGGAAGGGGATGGGAAAAGCCCGAGCCTAAGCAAGCCGGGAGTCTGCTCGACGGGTTGCTGGAAGACCTGTTGGCCGCTTGCGTCGCGTAATTCCTCATCGTAATTCCCGGAAGTAAGCCGTCGTCCCGGATAGGCGTAGAATGCCGATATGCGTACCCTGTTGCTTTTGCTGCTTTTGGCCTCCCCCGTTTCCGCCCAACCCCGCACGCGGGCGGAGGTCACCGACTACAAGGAAACCACCGCATACGCGGAAGTCGTCGCGTTCATCGACGACTTGGCGAAGCGCTCGCCGCTCGTGCGGACCGGCACGCTGGGCATCAGCCACGAGGGCCGAAAGCTGCCGATGGTCTTCCTGTCCGATCCGCCCATCGGCACATCGGCGGAAGCGATCAAGTCCGGCAAGCCGATCGTATTTGTCATCGGCAACATTCACGCCGGTGAGGTGGACGGAAAAGAAGCTCTGCTCATGCTGGCCCGCGACATGGTCGAGAAGAAGGATCCCCTTCTGAAGGAACTCGTGTTCGCCTTCGCCCCGATCTTCAATGCGGACGGGAACGAAAAGCTCGGCGAGCACCGCCCGGATCAGGCCGGCCCTCCGCGCGTCGGCACGCGTCACAACGGCCAGGACTTCGATCTGAACCGCGACTTCATCAAGCTCGAGACGCCGGAGGTGCGTTCGCTCGTGGCATTCCTCAACGAATGGAATCCGCACGTCTTCATCGACATGCACACAACCAACGGCTCCTACCACCGCTACACGCTGACGTACGAAGGCGGTTACTGCCCGGCCGGCGACCCGCGCGTGGCAGCCTTCACCCGCGAGACGATTCTGCCCGACGTGACGGTCCGCCTCAAGAAGGCGACCGGCTACGATTCCTTCTTCTACGGCAACTTCAACCGCGCCCGCACCGAATGGGAAACCGTGCCGCCGACGGCCCGCTACGGCTTCCACTACGTCGGCCTTCGCAACCGCGTCTCGATCCTGTCCGAGTCGTACAGCTACGCCCCGTTCAAGGACCGCACGCTGGCAGGCTACCATTTCGTGAAGGGGGTCGCGGAAGGCGTGGCCGCCCGCAAGACGGACCTGCTGAAGCTTCTGAAGGACGCGGAGAAGCCGGGGCCGGACGTTGTACTGCGGGACAAGGCGGTCCCCTTCGGCCGACCGGTCCGGCTGCCCGGTTTCGTCGAGGAGGTGAAGGACGGCAAGCGCGTCCGCACCGACACGACGAAGGATTACGAATTGCTGTTCATGGGCGGCTCCGAACCGACGCTGACCGTGAAACGGCCCGCCGCCTACTTGGTGCCGCCCGAGTGCAAGGAGGCCATCGCCGCAGTGAAGCGCCACGGCATCGCGATGGAGGAACAAAAGGAAGCGACGAACTACGAGGTTGAAGTGGAGCGAGTGGACAAGATCGAGCGAGCTCAACCCTTCCGGAAGCACCGCACGACCAAGCTGGAATCGACGCCGCGCACGGACAAGAGACTGGTCCCGGCCGGCACGATGGTGGTGAAAACCGCTCAGCCTTTGGGCGCGTTGGCCGCCTACCTGCTGGAAGCCCGCTCCGCGGACGGGCTGGCGACCTGGAACCTGTTCGACGAGTTCATCGCCGAAGGCAAGGATTTCCCGGTGTTACGGTTGAAGTAAATGGCCAGGCGGCTCCTTCAAGTCGCAAGGATGAAACCGAAACTGCTCAATTGCCAGTGCGAAGCGGTCGATGCCGCCGAATCCTAAATCCACCGAATTTTTCGCGATATGACTGACGGAGTGCCGCAGCAGAGTTCCATCACGGACTGAGTTCATTCTTCATTTGGCACTCTTCATCTGAGCCTGCCCCGGCACGCTGGGGGTGTGGCCCATCTTGCGGAGTTCCTCAAGGATGATGTCTACCTTGCCGGGCTTCAGCAGCAAGGCCTTGTCGGCGAGGCGGCCGAGAATTTCGCCCGCGAGTTTCTTGCGGGCGAGAATCTCCTCGGCCAACACCGGGTCGTCGGTGAGGAGCAGGGCCACGCGGCGGTGGAGCTTGGCGGGCAGGCGGATTTGCGGACCGTCGGGCATGGGAACTTCAGCTTTCTTCGGCGAGGGAGAGGGCGGCGGCAGGCTTGCGGTTCTTGGCACTCAGGACTTCGGTCTCATCCAGAATGTCGTAGGCGTAGCCCTGTTCGGTGAGGAACATTTGGCGGTGGTGAGCGAAGTCGAGTTCGCGGGTGTCCCGCGTCACGATCGAAAAGAACGCCGCCGTGCCGCCGTCCGACTTGGGACGCAGCACTCGGCCCAACCGTTGGGCTTCCTCCTGTCGCGAGCCGAAGGTGCCGGAGACCTGAATCAGCACATTGGCATCCGGCAGATCGATCGCGAAGTTGCCGACCTTCGAGAGCACCAGGTGGCGCACTTCGCCGCTGCGGAATTTATGATACAGCTCCTCGCGTTCCTTGTGCCCGGTCGAGCCGGTGATGAGCGGGATGTCGAACTGTTTGGCCAGCGACCGCAGCTGATCGAGATACTGACCGATGATGATGACCCGTTCCTCGGCGTACTGCTCCAGCAGTTCCTTCACGACCACGTCCTTGGCGGCGTTCTCCGAGGCGATGCGGAACTTGATGCGGTGATCGGCCACGGCGTAGGCCATGCGGCTGGAATCGTCCGGCAGACTGACGCGGATCTCCGCGCAGGCGGCCGTGGCGATCCAACCTTTGCCTTCGAGTTCGCGCCAGGGCACGTCGTATTTTTTCGGGCCGATCAGACTGAAGACGTCCCCCTCGCGGCCGTCCTCGCGGATCAGCGTTGCCGTCAGCCCAAGGCGACGCCGGGCCTGTATCTGGGCTGTGACGCGGAAGACCGGGGCGGGCAGCAGGTGCACTTCGTCGTAGATGATGAGGCCCCAATCCTCCTTCTCGAAGATCCCGAAGTGAGGGAAGTCCTCGGTCTTGTCCGGCCGGTAGGTGATGATCTGGTAGGTCGCCACCGTGACCGGGCCGATCTCTTTGTGCTCGCCGGTGTATTCCTTCACCTCGCGGTCGGTCAGCGTGGTCTTGTCCACGATCTCGCGGTGCCACTGCTTGACGGCGGTGATGCTGGTCGTCAGGATGAGCGTCTTCTTTTGAAGCAGACACATCGCCGCAATGCCGACGATGGTTTTACCCGCACCGCAAGGCAGCACGATGACGCCGGAGCCGCCTCGAAGCTCGCCGCCGGCATAGAAAATGTCCGCCGAGTCCCGTTGATAATCGCGGACGGTGAACGGCAGCCCGCTCGATGCCACCGTACGCAGCTCCATGGGCAAGGCTTCGCCCTCGGTGTACCCGGCCAAGTCCTCCGCCGGGTAGCCGACGCCGATGAGCGCGAGCTTCAGCACGCCGCGATGGGCAGGGAGGATGCGGTAGCTGAGGTCGTCGAGCCGTTCGCCGAGGTATTCCCGCACCTTCTTCTGCCGACCGATTTCCTCGAGCAACGGCCCATCGGTGCTGCTGAGTTTCAACCCGTCTTCGGTCCGTTCCAGCCGCAGCCGGCCGTACCGGGAGACGGTCTCCGCCAAATCCGTGGGAAGATTATTCGGAATCGGGAACTTGGAATACTTCGTGAGCACCGCGATCATCTCGTCCGCCGGAATGCCCGCAGCCGCGGCGTTCCACAAACTCAGATTGCTGATGCGGTAGGTGTGCACGTGCTCCGGCGACTTCTCCAGTTCCGCAAACGGTGCGAGCGCATCGCGGGCCTCGGCATACTTGGGGTTATCCACCTCGACCAGCACGGAGCGGTCGCCCTGAACGATGAACGGATTCGTCGGCTCGTAAACGGGAGCAGCGAACGGAGTCGCCGACAGAGCGGCTTTGATCTTCGGCGGCATGGGCATCCTTGGCCGAACGGGGAAAAGCACCAACTCTCATGCTATGCCGCCGGCGCGGCAAGCGTCAACCTCGGGGGCGGAATGCGACGCAACCCGCAAGCATGTCACTTTGGGGGTCCGAAAAATCACTCCGCCTGTTTACGCTTCCGCTTGCCCGTCGTCAGCCCGGCCGTGAGCGGCGAAATAAGCTTTTCGTAGAGTGCGAACAGGAATTCGACGCGTGCACGGTCGCTTGCGAACGGCTCCGGGCGATAACATCTTTCGACGGCCTTGTCGAGTTCGGCGTGAGCTTTCGTCAACGCCGGCGACATCGTCAGCGGGTCGTAGAGGTCCGCGAGGCTCGCCTGCGGGAACTTCGCCCGCGCATCCAGTACGCCTTGTGCTTTCGCCTCCACCGCCGCCCGCTGCTTCGGCGAGGGCGAATCGGGCCACGGGTAGTTGTTGTAGACGAGGCCCGCGGAATAGCCGTAGTCGGATTTGAGACGACCGCAGACTTGCTTCACCCATGCCATGTGAATCGCCGAGGTCATGACTCCGAAGTGAAAGCAATCGGCACCCGGTATGATGAGACACAAATTGCTCGCGATCACATTAGCCGACATGAATGCCATTGGGATGTAGCGACGGCGTTCGGAAGAGGCCGAGGGAACGATCAGGTATTCATTTTCGACGTGGCTGCTGAATGCAAATTCCGAAGGAATCGTAGCGAGTTTCACCGTATCAGCACGTTTGCTGGACAATCGAAATTTCTTGACTTGATCGAGACGTCGCATAACTGGCGGGCATTCCTGCAACTCATTCGGCAGTGCGTTCTTCAACCAGAGACACCATCGTTTTTCATTGTTGATGAACTCTCTTGCGCCGAGATAAAGTCGAATCCATTTTTTGCGTGAGGGCATTCACTGAGAAATTCTCTTCTCTGCTCGTCATCCATCAACAAATAACCGCCGTCGATCGGTTGGTTCCCGAACTTCATTTCCACTACGGCTGAAAGTTGGCTGCTACGATTCATGACGACCGTGTTCGGCCCTTCGACCAGATACGGGCTGATGTTCGTTGCCCGAATGCGGTGCTCAGGCGGATGTTCATCTGGTGATCGATCAGCCAGAGAGCGACTTAAGCGATTTGCGCCGGGAACTCGCTGATCTCGATGCCGAACATGCAATCGACGTCGATCTTAAACAAGGTCGCCACGTCCATCGACAGTTGCGTCTGCTTCCCTTGAAGGGCGACGAGCAGGTCGATTTCCAGCAGTCGCAGCTCGCGATAGGTGACGACGAGAAAGTTGCCGCAACCGCAGGCAGGGTGGAGGAACTTCAGCATGCCGAGTTTAGCGTGGAACTCGCGCAGCCGGCTGTCTCGCTGCGTGCCCTTGGTCCCGGCGATGTGGTCGAACTCGGCCCGGAGATCGTCGAGAAACAGCGAGCGGACCAGCTTGAGGATGTCCCGCTCGGTCGTGTAATGGGCGCCGGCCCAACGGCGTTCGACGGTACCGCGTCCGACCAGCCGGCGGCGGGGTGTCGAGGCCCAGTTCTTTCCCGCGGGACACGGCACCCACCAGAAGCCGCCGCCGCCGAACGACACTGCTCAGCAGCAGCAGGGCAACGGTGAGCTTGAAGGCCCGGAAACGAACATCAGCCCCGCCGTCCGTTGCCGTCCGTTGCAGCACCGTGCTCGGCCTGCAGTCCCTTTCATCATGCATAATTACCCGTTGATGCGCTGCCTGTCGCGCCGATGAGTCCCGGAATATGGTGGGCTGAGAATCCACAGCAGATGAGCGCGTTTTCGGCGTCGGCGGTGGTCCCTGGAGCACCGTTGACGTGAGCGAATTCATGAACCAGCGTCGATGCAACGAGCCAACGCCCCATCCGAATGGTCCAGTCGGTGATGGATACTTCCTTGCCACCCGCATGGTTGGTCACCCCGTACCTCCCTTCGATGTTGCCCGGGTCGAAACTGATGAACAAGTCCGGGTCGTTGAGGATGTCGTCGAAGGACCGCATCCCTGGGAGTTTTTTGAAGCATTCGTTGCAGGGCCTCGACCCTTTGACGTTGGCTCGCAGGATGAACAGCGCGCGTTCAACGACTCGCTTTTTCTTCTCATCACGGTAAGGCTGCCACTGCCAACCCGCTTTGGGCAGCGGTGCCACATGTCCGTCACCCGGAACATGGATTCGAGCCATGGTGGTTGTCCCTTTTTTTGCAGTCGAACCATCCCATCATTGGACAGAAGAATTCGTGTCCAATTCCAGCCGCATCGTGAAGTTTCGCCGCACGACTGCGTCACTAGCCTAATCGTCCGATCGATGCTCGGCAAGAAGGAAAAGCGGAACTCGCTGCTCCCTCGTCCGCGCAACTTTCGGCTGTCAATCCCGTCCGCCGAGAACCTAAGTTCCGCGGAAGCGATTGTCGCTTCCCGTATCATTCGAGGATGCCGTCCGTCCCCCCCTGCGACAGGTGCCCGCATGAACGATGAACTTCCGGATACCGTCCAGGCGCTCTACGACGCCATCGAACATCTCCCCGGCGTCCGCTCGGTTGAGATGCACATTCAACCGCTGTCGGGCATCACGACGGCTGACCTCGGACTGCCCGGCGAATATGCGGACCTGCCTCACGCCCTGCTGCAGCGAACCGCCGGCGGCAAGCCCGGCGAAAAACTCGTGGCCGCCGAGATTACCTTCGGGCAGGACAAGGACGGCTGGACCAGCCTCGAATTTCTTGCCTGGTGGGTTCGGGACCTGTCCCGTTCCGGCATTGCCGTGCAGCTTCGCCCGGTCGCCCTGCCGCCGCGCGGCTTCGGCCTCCAACTCGGCCGCACGCTTCGGTTCCTTATGGAGTTCTTCTTCATCGATGAAGACGAGGAGGAAACGGAAGACGACAACACCGCCGTGCTGGCCAAGCTCGGCGAGTATGCCGCAAGCCTCCAGGATGCCCTGCACACCTACGGCGACGAACTCGACAATCCGACCGCGACCGACTGGGACGGCATCGAGCAGCTCAAGGACATGGCCGAACGCGGCGATGCCGAGGCCATGGTCGAATTCGGCCTGCTGACCGCCTCCGAAAACGACCCCGAGGACACCGAAGCCGTCCCGCCCGACGCCGTCGCCGCCTTCGGCTGGTACGTCAAGGCCGCGGAACTCGGCCACCCCGAAGGTGCCCTGCAAGCCGGCATGGTCCTGGCTTCCGGCGAAGGGGCACCTCAGGACACCGTTCGAGCAGTCGACTACTACACCCAAGCCGCCGACGCCGGCCACCCGCTCGCCATGGCGATGTTGGGCCAAGCCTACCAGAAGGGCGAGGGCGTCGTGCAGGACGAAAAAGTCGCAGCCGAGTGGTACACGAAGGGCGGCGACGCCGGCGAAGCCGCGTGCTGGGCCCAACTGGGCGACTGCTACGAAAACGGCATCGGTGTAAAGCAGGACATCGCCGTCGCCTTGGAACTCTACGAACGCGCTGCCGAAGCCGGCTTCCTGGACGTCGAGGAAGCCATCGAACGGGTGAAGGAAAAGCTGGGGTAAGGTGAACTTCCAACCCGCGGCCTTGGCAGGACTTCTCGACGCCCCACCGGATCATGACATGCCCATTTCGTGGAACGAGATTCGCCAAAACGCCATCGCCTTCTCCCGAGAGTGGGCAATGGAGTCGCGGTAAGAGGCCGAGGCCAAATCGTTCTGAAACGGTTTCTTCGCCGTCTTCGCCCTCAAGCGGCGCACCGTCGCCAGCTTCGAGGAGCCGGTCAAGAAACTCTCGGGGAAGTACGGCTTCATCGACCTGTTCTGGAAAGGCACCCTGCTGGCCGAGCACAAGAGCCGAGGCAAACCGCTGGACAAGGCTCACGCTCAGGCGATGGACTACATCCAGGCGTTGAAGTCCGAAGGGCGGGACAGCGAAATCCCCCGGTACGTCGTCGTGTCCGACTTCGCGTTGATCGCGCTGCACGATTTGGAGACCGGCGAAAGCGTCGAGTTTCCGCTCGCGGAGTTCCACGGGAACGTCGATCATTTCGCGTTCATCCCGGCTACAAACAACACAAGCTCGTCGAAGATAACCCGATCGACATCAAGGCTGTGCGTCTCTTGGGCAGCCTGCATGAAGCCCTGAAGGACGGCGGCTATTCCGGGCATACCTTGGAGCGCTTTCTCGTCCGCATTCTGTTCTGCGTCTTCGCCGAGGATACGGGACTGTTCGACCGTAACCAATTCACGGACTACATCGAAAACCACACCAAGGCGGACGGGTC
>Ga0105047_10004840_pt1 | contig 23314 bp, 13 predicted proteins | sample MAT04_FD_78384 | JGI IMG/M metagenome (GOLD analysis project Ga0105047, IMG submission 78384) | Freshwater microbial communities from Lake Fryxell liftoff mats and glacier meltwater in Antarctica - MAT-04 (megahit assembly) | ecosystem: Environmental > Aquatic > Freshwater > Ice > Liftoff... | reverse complement strand
CCTGGCGCCGCTCATGCGTCAAGGGCAGATTCAATACGCTGGCGCTGGCAGACTCGGGTGCGCTGGCCGCCACTGCGCTGCCCAAGGCAACCGCATCGATAAAAAAGTTGCTGTTCGTGTCGGCGTTGAGCGTGGCGCGGAAGCCAATCTTCACGGTCTGCCCGGCGTAGGCGCCCAAGTTGACCTGTCGGCGCAGCCATACACCGGCGGCGTTGCTACGACAGAGATCGACGGTCTCCACAACCGTGTCGTTGACCAAGATGACGCCAACATCGTTGCTGCACACGTCCTCGTTCGAACCAATCACGAAATAGAAGCTCAAGACCGCTTGACCCGGCACAATGGTCACCTGCTGGTCAATGGTGGATATTTCGTTGGGCGCGCCGCCCAGCCAGACCGCCCAGTCGCCGCTATACGGAGCAAAGCCCAGGGTTGCGCTGGATACGATGAGTGGGTAACCACCGGACGAAGTCGAGATCCAGCCGGCGCTCGGCCCTTCCTCGAAACCACCGTTGCGCAACGTCACCACTTCCCGGGCGCGGACGACCGCCGGCAGGTACAGTGAACCGCCAGACGACGTCGCAGCGTCGCCCACCAGGCTGGGACCGACGCTGATGTCATACGTGCCGCCCACCGCCTGGTCGCCAACCTGGGAAACAACCAAGTAGACCACAGTGCCAGACGCCGTGTCCAGGTTGAGGGAGAGATAGCCGCTCGAATTGCCATGTGTCGTGAGGTCCACATCGGCGCGTAAGGTCGCGCCATCGCTGCTGTAAACGCGCAGACGTGGATTCATGCCCAGGGCCAGGTTGGCCACGCGCGCGACGACGGCGCCGGCGCCGGCCACATCGACACGGAAGAAATCGACATCTCCGGCATAATCGATGCGTCCGGGCTTGCCAGCATTGTCGGGCGACAACGGGGTCGCACCGGAGGCGCTATTGGTGTGATCATCGCTCTGCATCCCCTGCACCGTAACCTGGGCGCGCGCAAAGCGGGCAAAGTTCGCCGCAATCGGCGTCGGGCTGGGCAGAGGCATCACTTCACCGTTTGGCCCGACGGTAGGTTGGAAACTGGCCTGGGTCAGGGCGGCGCTACCCAGGCTGTTGTCAAACTGGACAGAGAAGTTGTAGACGCCATTTTCGGCATAACTGACGATGGCCGAATAGAGGCCGTCTTGCGCACGCGCATCCGGGGCGACGCCATCGTCACGCAGCGTGACCGGGAGGATTGTGCCGCTGGGCGTACGCATCTCGGCAGCGACCACGGCGCCCGCGATTGGGATCTCTTTCCCAAGAATTGCCAGCAGCACGATCGGCTGCGGGTAGGTGACGGCGACGCCACCGAGCGAATTCAGGGCAGCGCCATACGTAAAGACGCCGTTGCCGCGGCCGGAGATACGGTAGGTGACCGCCACGGCGGCGCCGGCAGTAGAGGAGGTGAGCGTCCACACCCCGGTGGCCGGATGGTCAAGGGTAAAGATGCAGAGGGTCTCGCTCGTAGAGACGCTGCAGCCGGGAGGCGGGGCCACTGCGCCACCAGGGCCGGTCAGGCCGAGGGTCACGGCGGCTTGTGGCCCCGGGTAGGTAACGGCGACCGACAGGTCACCCAGCGTATCGTCGATGGGGAAGGAAGCGACCGCCGGTGCACCGCTCTGCGGCAGCAGGGAGCCGGCCAGGATACCCACGGTGGGCGAAACCCGTTCGTTCGCATCCTGGAAAACCTTGCTGAGTTCGGCGAACGCCGTCGGTGAGAAGTAGTATTGGCCGCCGGTCTCGGCTGCCATCTCGCCCAGTGTGCTGCCATCGGCATCGCTACCGTAGCCGAAGGTGTAGAGGGGCACGCCGGCCGCCGCATAGGCGGGGATCACGTCGGCCGGCAGCAGCGTGCCGGCGGTTTGCTGGCCGTCAGTGAGCAAATAAACGGCGGGACTGGCATCAGGGGCGTTGTAGGCCAGCAGTCCGTCAAGCGCGGCCTGTGCGGCATCACCGATGGCCGTGGTATCGCCAATCACGATGGTATCGATCTGGGCCTTGATGGCGTTTTTTGTCGCCTGGTCGGCGATCGGCGTTAACGGCTGCACGACGTCGACCACGTCGTCGAACTGGATGACGCCGACAATGGATGCTTCCACTTCCGCCAGATCCACCAGGAGTTTGGCGGCGGTCTTGGCGTTGGCCATCTTCTCTTCACTACCCATGCTGCCCGAATGGTCGATAACGATCTGGTAGATCAGATCCTCTACCCAGATGATTTTGAGGTCGCTGCGCCCCGTGCCGGGTAGATCGATGGCCGGCGACTGGTTGGCGCCGGGAGCGGACCCGCTCAACTCGGCATGGATGAGACGCTGCGGCAAGGCAGTGCGTTGGCCATTGCGCGGGTCGTCGGTCACCGGGCGCACGAGGGTTTCCCAAGCGCTGGCGCCGTAGACGCGGTGCTGGGCCGTGCGGCCTGTGTGGTTGACGGCTGTGGAAAAGTTGAGCCAGGAAAAGTCACCGCCACGCGCATTCCACTGGCTGTTCATGATGGCATTGGGCACCGGTGTGTCGGTGGAATGGGGAAAGGTGAAAATACTGTCGTAGCTGGCGGCGCCCAGATATTCGTCGTACACCGAATAGAAGTAGTGACCCCACTCGTGGGCCAGCGTGTAGCCGCCGCCTTGGCCGCCGTTGTCATCAGCCAAGAAATCCAGGCCGGAAAAGGTATCGCACATGTTGATATGCAGGCCTTGGACGCCGCGCCCGGAGACGGCGCCGGTGGGATGGCAACTGGCTACCCACACAACGTCGGCACGGTTGGCATACCGGCCGCCCGTGTAGATCCGCACAGTACGGATCTTGTCGGCGCCGTTCGAGGCTTCGTAGACGCCGTCGGCAAAATATTGAATAATGCGTTCGTAAGGTGCGCGCTTCTCCGTGGTGTCTGGTTTGCTATGCAGCGAGATCGTGACATCGAGCAGCGTGGCAGCACCGGGTGCGTCCGGCGTAGCGGAAGCCGGCAGCGCGGGTACAAAGGCCGTGGTCGCCAAGACAAGCGCAAGCAGGATGCGTGCGAGCACGCCGTTACACCGGCGGCATGGGTGAAGGATCACTGAGTATTGCATGATTGCCCCCTTGGGAAAAAGGATTGAACAAGTCACTCGCAACCCTATTATCGCGCCGATTTCAATGGCGTGCACGACGAGTCATCGCGAATCGCCCGTGCGCGCCGTTTTCTACAAACTGCTGGCAGAAATCCTTACCGTCTTGTAAATTGATGCTTGACACGGCGCGTCAAAGGAGTATGATAGATAGTGAAAATTTGGGCTTTGCCCGCTTCCCCCTTCCTGTATGCACTCATCGAGATAGTTTCTATGCGCAAATTGCGCGTTACCTTAATTTCCACCTGGAGGTTGTATGAGCTTACCGAGGGTTGGCAACGCCGTGCTCGTGTTGGCGATTGTGCTTGCATTGGGCGCTCCAGGCGCGCCCCCCGCCGCCAATGCAGCCAGTGTACCACTTGATGCCCAAAAAACGGTCGGCGTGGCGCTGCCAGCGCGGCTGGCGCCAGCCACGCCGGGCGCGCTCCAACAACCGGCGGGGGCGGCATCCTGGCCCACCAAGCCGGGCGGCGCGCTAAACCGGGCGACGCCGCGCGTGATGGGCGAGACCGACCCGCGCGGCGCGACGCCCGCTGTGTACATCGTGCAGTTGACCGGCGCACCGCTGGCCAGCTACCGCGGCAGCATGGCCGGCATGGCGCCGACAAGCCCGTCGGTAACCGGCGCCAGCCTCGCAACGGCCGACGCGGCCAGCGCGGCCTATCTGGCACATCTGGGCAGCGAACAGGCTGCCGCGCTGGCAGCCATCGAGCAGGAACTGGGGCGGCCGGTGGCGGTCAAGTTCACCTACGCGGTGGCCTTCAACGGCTTTGCACTGGTGCTTACGCCGGGCGAAGCGCAGCGCGTGGCCAGCCTGGGCGGCGTGCAGCGCGTGGAACGCGACTTTTTGGCCTATCCGCAAACCGACGACGGGCCGAACTGGATCGGCGCGCCCGCCTTGTGGACGGACCCCGTGGCGCCGACCTTTGGCGCCGGCGTCGTGGTCGGGGTGATCGACACGGGGATCAACTTCGGCAGCGCTTCTTTTGCGCGCGTGGGAGCAGATGGGTACATCCACACCAACCCGCGTGGCAAGTTTTACGGCGTATGCGATCCCACAGGCCTCGTCTATAACCCAGCCTTCGTGTGCAACGAGAAGCTGATCGGCGGCTGGGATTTTGTCGACAACAGCAGTAGCGGCACGACGAATGAATTCGATGGGCCGGAAGACAATGATGGGCATGGCAGCCATACCGCCAGCACCGCCGCCGGCAATTTTGTCAATGCGTCGCTGGTCGCGCCGACCCTCGTCATCAGCGGCAGCATCAAGGGTGTGGCGCCGCACGCCAATCTCATCGCCTATGATGTCTGTCTGGCGGACGGGGGCGGATGTCCAGGCAGCGCGCTGGTCGCCGGCATCAACCAGGCCGTGGCCGACGACGTCGACGTCATCAACTTTTCGATCGGCGGCAGTTCGGCCAGCCCATGGGCCAGAAGCGACGCGCTCGCCTTCCTGGCCGCGCTGGATGCCGGTGTCTTCGTCGCCGTGGCGGCCGGCAACAGCGGACCTGCGCCGTCGACGATGGCGTCACCGGCCAATGCGCCGTGGGTGACAGCAGTCGGTGCATCGACACATGACAGGCGTTATGACAATAATTTAGGCGGCCTGAGCGGCGGCGACACCGCGCCGCCCGCCGACATCGCTGGGCAGAGCATCACCAGACCCTTTGGGCCAGCGCCGATTGTCGATGCCGGCGACTATATCAGCACCATGGGAGAACCCGACCCGCTTTGCCTGCAACCCTTTACAGCAGGCGTCTTCGCCGGGGAGATTGTGGTCTGTGAGGTTGGCGTCAATGCCCGCGTCGCCAAGGGCGCCAACGTGCTGGCCGGCGGCGCTGGCGGCATGGTCCTGGTCAATACGGCGGCGCGCGGCGACACGCTGAGGTCCGAAACGCATGTGCTGCCCGCCGTGCACGTCTCCTACGCCGACGGCGTCCTCCTCAAAACGTGGCTCTCCAGTGGGGAAGGGCACACCGGTGCAATCGCAGGCACGACCCAACAGGTCAACCCCGCCTTTGGCGACATCCTGGCTTCTTTCAGTGCACGCGGCCCGGATGCGAGCCTGTCCACCGTGATCAAACCGGATGTGGCGGCGCCGGGCCTCAACATCTTTGCCGCCTATCGGCAGCCTGAGCAATTCAACGTCATCAGCGGCACCTCGATGGCCAGCCCGCATGTGGCCGGCGCAGCGGCGCTGCTGGTCGCGCGCCATCCGGATTGGTCGCCAAGCGCCATCCGTTCGGCGTTGATGATGTCGGGGATCCTCGCGGTGCAGAAGGAGGATGGCGTCACGCTTGCCGATGTCTTTGACATCGGCGGCGGGCGCGTCGATCTGGCCAGGGCAGACGCCGTCGGGTTTGTGCTTGACGAAAGTGCCTATCGGTTTGAGATCGCCGACCCCGCTAAAGGCGGCGATCCATCGACGTTGAACCTGGCCAGCCTGGCGCAGAACACATGCGTCGGCACGTGTACCTGGACGCGCACATTGCGCAGTGTACGCGACGCGGCAGAAAGTTATGCGGTGACAACGGAGAGTCCGCTGAGCATGACGCTCACGGTTACGCCGAACAATTTCACGTTGCCGCCGTTTGGCACGCAGGTGGTGACGATCACGGCGGATGTGAGCCTGGCAGCAGCCGGCGCCTGGGTTCAGGGCGCAGTCAGCTTTGGCGCGACCGGCAGCAATACCGTCGCGCTCGGCGCACACCCGCTGCATTTCCCATTGGCCGTCATGGCGCACGCTGGCTCTGCGCCGGATGGGCTTAGCGCCATCGCGATCGACACACGGCGCAATTCAGGCCTGACGCGCGTGGTGGGCCTGCGCGCGATCACGTCGCCCACACTGGTCAAGACGCTCTACTTGGGCGCCAGCGAGCCAATCACAGGGGTCGTGGCAGAGGATCCGACCAATGACGATCCGTACGACATCGAAAACGGCGGCGTCTACACGACGTTGGTGCCAATCTCGGACCCAACCACGGCGGCGATGATTGTGCGCATCGTTCAATCCACCGCGATCGACCTGGACCTGTTTGTCGGGATTGACGTGAACGGCGATGGAATCCCCAGCCGAGACGAACAACTCTGCAGCAGCACGATGGGTTCCTACCTGGAATTATGTGAGATCAACCAGCCGATTATGGGTGTTTACTGGATCCTGGTACAGAATTGGATAGGTTCCGGCGCACCCCTCGACACCTTCGTCATGGACGTCACAAGGCTTGCGCGCACGGGCGGGCCAGCGGGTAATTTCTACGTCACCGGGCCCGATTCGACAACGGCGGGGGTTCCGTTCGGCGTGCAACTGCATTGGGATTACCCGGATTTCATGGAAGGCGACGTGAAGCCTGCCTTGCTCGAACTGGGCACGAGTGCTGACACGCCGGACAACATTGCCGTGCTGCCGGTGACGCTGACACGGCTGAGCGACGAAGTTACCCTGACGGCCGCCACCCCTGCGCCCGGCAATGCGTACGCACAGCCGGGCGACCTGGTAACCTTCACGCTCGATCTGGAGCCTGAACCGGCGGCGGTGGGACCTGTCGCGTATACCATTACGGCCACGCTGCCGGCCGGGCTAGGCTACGTGCCCGGCACGGCGGCGCTCAGCAGCAGCCTGGAGCGACGGCAAGTTGACCCGATCGTGAATGGCAATCAACTGGTGTGGTCGATAGCTAATGTGGCGACCACACCAATCTACGTGATGAGTACCCATGATCCGGCAAGCCCGCAATTCGACGCGGGCTGCCAAACCCCCTTTGGTGGCTTTATTCACTTGGGCGAATTCGGGATCCCGCTCCAACCGGCAGTGAATGGCAATGGGCGTACGTGGTTGGTTAACCAGTTTACCGGCAGTTCGATCCCCTGGTCCTTTTTTGGCAAGGACTATGCAAGCATGGCCTTTACCGACGATGCGCTGCTGTCGGTGGCTGGCTTTGATCCAAGCTTGAATTCGGGGATCAACGCACCGATCCCAACGGCAGCGCTGCCCAACAACCTGCTCGCGCCCTACTGGGCCGACTTCAAGGTGGTCTACGATGCGGCCGCGGGGACGGGGGTGCGAGTTGCCGCCATTCTCGGCGGCGCCACCACGATCATCGAGTATGACGGCTTGCAGCGGGCCGACGGCCAGGCGGGCAACTTTGATGTCGAGGTAGTCATGTCACGGCAGCCCGATCCGGATGGACCCGAGATCATGTTTGCCTACGACAATATCACTGGCACCTTGCCGGCGAGTGTGGTGGGTCTGGAAGACGCCACCGGCACGCACGGCGTGGCGTACCCGGACGCGATCAGCGACGGCCTGTTTGTCTGCTACGACTGGAAAGCCGACGTACAGACGCTGAGCTACCAGACGCAGGTCGCGAGCGACGCCCCGCTCAACGGTGTGCTGACGACGGTGGTGGCCAGCAGTCTGTCGGCCCCAGAGACCGGCATTGTGCAGACCAGCCACGACCTGTTTGTGACCGGTGTGGTCTTGAGCACGCATGTGCAGGCGCCGGCGCAGGTGGCGCCGGGCTTCCCAATCAGTTACACGATCACCGTGAGCAATACGGGCCATACCAGCGCACAAAATGTCGGTGTCGTGGCGCAGATCCCGGCCGGCGCCACCTACGTGGCCGGGGGAACGTACCAGGATGGGTTTGTGCGCTTCACGATTCCCAGCCTGGCGGCGGGCGCGCAAACGGCTGTCGTCTTTAGCGTGCAGATGCAGACCGCGGCGAATACCCTGTCGGCGGCCAATGTCGAAGTGCCGAGCATTGTCGGTGGTAAAGAAGCCGCGCCGGGCGCATGGCCGTGGCAGGTCGCTCTGTTGAGCAACCGGTACAATCAGCAGTTCTGCGGAGGATCGTTGATCGCACGCAACTGGGTGTTGACCGCGGCGCACTGCGTCAATGCCGCTCTCCCCGGAAACCTCAGCGTTGTGGTTGGCCGGCATGATCTGAGCACAAGCGAGGGCCAACGCATCCAGGTGAACCAGATCTTGGTACATCCCGACTACAATGTGGCTGCCGACGGCGACGCCGACATTGCGTTGTTGCGCCTGACACAGCCAGCCGTGCTCACCACGACGGTGCAGCTTGTGCCGCTGACCGGACCGCTCGATGCCGCCGCCTACGCACCCGGTACGCCGGCGACGGTCACCGGGTGGGGCACGCGTAAGTGGGGCGAGGCCGACTACCCGGACAAGCTCTACCAGGTCACCGTGCCGATCGTGGATCAAGCCGCCTGCGTCTTTGCGTATGGGTCATTGGCGTGGGAGATCACGGACAATATGATTTGCGCCGGCCTGAGTGAAGGCGGCAAAGACGCGTGTCAGGGTGACAGCGGCGGACCGCTCGTCGTGCCGGTTGGCACCGGTTGGAAGCAGGTCGGTATCGTGAGCACAGGGCAAGAGTGTGCGATGCCGGTCTATGCGGGCATCTACACACGCGTTCCCAATTTCATCACCTGGATAGACGATCAGGAGAGCACGCTGCGCTCAGGATCTTTCCTGGCGGCGGACGGGTCAGGGTTGCCTGGCCACAGCACCGTGGGCGCGAACAGCGTCACGACGCTCGTGCGCCAGATGCAGATGCTCTTGCCGACGATCCGGCGGTAGTTGTAAATACGAAGATGGCGAACAACTGCGTTACCCTCATTTCATACCAGGAGGTTTCCATGTCAAATCGACGGATGCTTTTGAGTTGTGTGATCTTGTTTGTGGCTGCTTGCTGTGTCGTTGGCTGTGTGCCGGTTACACGGCCGGCGGCAGCCAATCTCACGCCTGAAGTGCCACCCAATAATGTTCCGCTGGTCGCCTATCGGTTGGATGCCAATGCCGGCGGCTATGCGGAGCGCGTCGACTACATCAACAACATTGGCGTCGCGGTCACTGACCCCAATCCATTCGTGGCCGAGTATAAAGCCGGCTTCATCCAAGGCAAGCTGCAAAAATCGCTCCTGGCCGGCACACGCGACAACCAATGGGACGCCACGGCGCTCGTCGGCCCTTCTGCCGCGCATACGATCCCGCCCTCTAGCGACCAGTTGACGGGCGCCCAAGCGGTGCTGGCCCAGAATTATGACTATACCCTCGACTACATCACGCAAAAGGCCGATCCCACCCTGCGCGAGCAACTGACGCGCATCCTGTTCCGGCTGCTCGGCGTCTACCATGGCGCCACGCTCGACGCGCCGGCCGCACTGGATTTCTCGGGCCAATGGCTGCCGGCCCTGGACACCTTCACGCCAGAGGAACTCGCCCTCACCTATGGCACGCCGGCCGTCTCCTTTATGGATATCTATTTCCTGAATGCCTACAACGATGTCAACGATGTGCTTGACAACTCCTCACTCGTCAAATGCTCGGCCTTTGTCAAGCGCATAGGCGATGATATCTACTTGACCCATAACACCTGGTCCAGCTTTCTGGACCAGAGCATGGTGCTGACCTACGCCATCAACGACACCATCCTCACCATGAATCCCGCGTATCCCGGGTTGATTGCCAGCACCACCGACTTCGGCTACAACAACCAGGGCATCATCTTCAACGAGACGACGCACCATAACACCTATACCGAAGCGAAGACCGACGCCTTGTGGATGCTGTGGCGCGCCGCGCTGGCCGAACAGTTCGCCGGATCGCTGGACGAGTTCTATGCCTATGTGTCACTGGAGCCGTCCGGGACGTATATGAACGGCTACATGATCGTCGACACGAAGACACGCGAAATTGGCCTGGTCGAGATGTCGTACCAGAGTTTCGTGTACTTCAAATCGGATGGGGAGGGCGGCTATGCAGTCACGACCAAACCGGAAGGCTTATCCACCGACTACGATCCGGAGCTTGTGCAGCCGGACGTGATCCTGGGGATCAACTACCCGGCGTCGTACCTCATTCGCGACGAACTGCAAGCGGTGGAAAACCGCCCGGAACGGCGCGCGCAATTCCTGGCGCGCATGGACACCGTCATCGACATCGAGTCGGCCAAGGCGCTGATCGTGTACACGGACCCCGCTGAGCCGCTGTCCATCTTTGGGCGCTGGGATCTTGGGTACGGCACCACGCCCACGCCCAAAACCGTGCCGGACGGCTCGCTTGACGGCAAGGCCATTGCCGCTTCGCAAGTCGATTTTCTCAGCCAGTTGCAAGGGGTGCTCGACCTTGAGGCGGCACACCCAGCCTTCTGGATGAGATTTGGCACGCCGCATATCGATGGGAAACCGTTTATCTGGAGCGAGTCGCAATGGAAAGATCAAACGCTACGCTTTGTGCCTGATGTTGTGGACGGGGCATGGCACTTCGTCAACTTGTACATCAAGTAGCCAATGGGGGTAGCCCAAAGTGCGTCGCACGTTGAACGTGCGACGCACTACACCTCATCCAGAGCGGCGCCAAACGACTGCAACAGGTAGACTAGCGAGATTGCCCCCGGATCGACATGGCCCAGGCTGCGCTCACCCAGGCGGGAGGATCGGCCACGCCGCGCCACCAGGTTGGCGGTGGCGGCAGCACCGGCCGCGGCGGCTGGGAGGGCGGCACGCCACGCCGACCCCAAGGTGTGCTCGGTCGTCGCCTGCGCGTTGAGCGCGACCACAAACGGGGCGAGCGCGTCTACCATCGTCTTGTCGCCAGGCGCGGTCTTGCCCAGCTTGCAGATCATGTCCAGACCGGCCTGTAATGCCGCACACACGGCCAATCCTGTGAAAGGGCCGTCGCCCAGTTTCTGGCCAATGGTCGTGAACAAGGCGCCATAGAGGGCCCCGGATGCACCGCCGCTGGCATCGGCAAATGCCGCGCCGGCCTGTATCAGCAACTCGCCGGCTGTGGCGCCGGTGACGGCATTGATGGCGGCGGTGGCGGCACTCAAGCCACGCAGCATGGTGGCGCCGTGGTCGCCGTCGCCGGCGGCGGCATCCAGACGACCCAGTTCTTGTTCGTTTTCGCGAATGGCGGCTTCCGCCTTTTGCAGCCCCAGCCGGATCACCGCCTCCGCACGCGCATCACTCATCCGTTGCCACCTGTCATCTGGACACGATTGGGAAAGAAAACAGCGCTTAGGGAATCACGTACGCTGCCGACGCGCACGGCGCATCGAGCAGCGCTTGGAGCTCGTCGTCCAACCACAGCAAGCTGAGCGAACAGCCAGCCATGTCGAGCGAAGTAACCATCTCGTCGACCACAGGCCGGTATGGCTCCAGCCCTTCGCTCAGCAGTCGGCGATGGATATCTTTGTAGAGCACAAACAGCTCTTCGTACTGCGTGCTGCCAAGCCCATTGAGCAGGACGGCGACACGGTCGCCGGCCCCGGCCGGTGCGTCGGCCAGGAGCGAATCCAGCAACAGGCCGGCCACTTCGCGCGCCGGGCGCATATGGCTGGATTGAACGCCGGGCTCGCCATGCACGCCGAGGCCCAGCTCCATCTGTCCGGGATCCACGGTAAACAAGGGTGCGCTCTGCCCAGGGAGCGTGCAGCCGCCGAAGGCCACGCCAAAGGAGCGCGTGCGGTCGTTGGCCTTGCGCGTGATGCGCTCGACTTCGTCGAGGGTGTCCCCGCGCAGTGCGCTGGCGCCGGCAACTTTGAAGACAAAGAAATCACCGGCAACGCCGCGGCGGTCGCTTTCTTCCCCCTTCGCTGCAGAGGCGACGTCGTCGGTCACGCACACCGTGCGCACGTCGATGCCTTCGGCCTGGCAGCGCGCTTGCGCCATGTCAAAGTTGAGCACATCACCGCTGTAGTTGCCGTAGCAATAGAGTACCCCGCGCGCGCCGGCGACGGCTTTGGTCACACGGTAGACTTGCTCGGCTGAGGGGGCGGCGAAAACATTGCCCATCACGGCGGCGTCGGCCAGGCCCGGGCCGACATAGCCGCAGAAGGCCGGGTAGTGGCCGGAGCCGCCCCCGACGACAAGGGCGACCTTATTGGCGTAGGGTGCCTGCACAGACATAACGCCTGAGGCGTTGGGCACGCGCTTGACCAGACGGCCATAGGCGGCGACAAAGCCTTCGATCAGTTCTTCCCGGAAATTGGCCGGATCGTTGTAGAGTCTCGTCATGATGGCGCCACCTTAAGGCTGGAACACGGCAAAGGCAGATTGGCCACAAAGAACACAGAGAACACAAAGAACACAGGAAAGAGCGAGATTCTCATGGCCAGAATTGAGGTAGATAGTCCCGGTAGGTTTCTAGATAGTCGTCCAGGATTTGTTTGCCCACATCCAGGTCGGTGATCATGGGGTCGAGCAGCAGGCACTGGAGGGCGGTCTGGCGGTCGCCGCTGACGGCAGCGTCGACGCAGAGACGCGCGACGGTGAGTTCGCGACGCAGCAGTTCCGCGATGCCCTCGGGGAGCGCGCCGACGGCGATGCCTTGTACCCCGTTGCCGTCGACCAGACCGGGCGTCTCGACGATGGCGCCCAGCGGCAGGTTGGCGATCTGGCCGCGGTTGACCGTGTTGACCGCCAGGTGATAGTGCGGCTCGCCGCCGGCGATGGCCTCGATCAACTCCTCGGCGCCTTCACTGTCGCCGGAGCGGAGGGAGTCGACGGGCGCCTTACCCTCGCCCATGGCTTCGATCGCCTGGTGTCCGTCGCTGCGCCGGCGCTCCATGCGCTCCCAGTCATACAGGCTGATCTCATATTTTTCCCACGGCTGGGTCACGGGGTCGCTCACCCACGGCAGGTACTCGCAGAGATGTTCGTCGCCAGGGATCGGGAAAAGACCAAAGGCGTCAAAGACCCGGCGCGTCAGCGGCTCGAAGGTAGGGTCGAAGGCGGCCCAGCGTTCACGGAAAAGCGGATAGAGGTCGGCGCCCGTGCGCCGGTCGCGCAGTCCCAACATCCAGGTGAAATGGTTCAGGCCGGCGGCCTGGATATGCACCTTGGCGACGGCCTGGCGCGCCAGGTCGTTGAGTTGGGGCCAGATGTCCGGGTCGGCGTGGCAACTGATTGGGCCGGCCGGCACCTCGATCCCCAGCTCATCGGCCAGGACATAACCCACCATGCCATAGCCGGCAAAGATCTGGTGGCAGAGGCCCACGACTTTGACCTTGCTGTAGCGGGCGATGGCGTCGCAGATGCGTACCATCGGGTTGGAGAAATTGAGGAACCAGGCATCTGGGCACGCTTGATCCATGGCATGGGCGATCTCCAGCACCGGCAGCACGTTGCGGAGGGTGTGGGCAAAGCCGCCCGGCCCGCCATTTTCCCCGTAGGGCTGGTGCACGCCATACTTGAGCGTGAGTTCATAGTCGCGGCGCCACAGGATCTCACGCGGCGGCACCTCGATGGCCGATACCACAAAACCGGCATCCGCCAACGCATCCTCATGGTGCGTGTGGGCCGAGAGGGTCATCTGCGCGTCCCACTCGCGATTCATGCGTTGCGCCAACCTGTACATCAGCCCCAGGGTCTCGGCATTGCGATCCACCAAGGCCAGATGACTGCCGCGCAGCGTTGTGCCGCGCATCAGCGTCGCCACGGTGTTCAAGCCGAAACTGGCGCTGCCGGCGCCGACAATGACAATTTTTGTTGGTAACATAGTCAGACGATTTTCCTATGCGAAGGCGGGCTCGCCCACCTGGTGATTGTTACGCGCGAATAAAGGCCGCCACCGCCGGATCGGCGCGCAGTTCTGCCAGGTCCTCCGCGGTGGGCAAGTGCGGCCGGTCGCGTTCGGCGTTGACCAGACAAAGGAACCCCAACGGTGCGTCGCCGTCGGGCTGAAACTGGTGCCAGGTCAGCGGCGGCACGTAGACCAGGTCGTGCATGTGGATGGGCGACACGGTGTTCCCCACGAGCACCTGGCCGTGCCCGCGCACCACCATCACCGCGTGCACGTGTTCGTGACACTCCAACGACGAGTAGCCGCCCGGCTGCACTTCGAAATAGCGCAATTGGCAGGCCAATTCCGGCTCGGCAAAGAGCACCTGTTTGGTCACATCCTGGAAGGTGGTGCTGCCGTCATTCTTGTACGCCTGCACGGGCACCCCGCTCCAGCGACACTCATCCGTTTGTGGGTTGATCATGCGACCTTCCTCGCATTCTCGGCAAAGGTGCGGCTGCGTTCCATCAGGGCGTCGCCCGCCATATAAAGACTCCCCCCGATCAGCAGGATTGTGTCCTTGCCATAGAACTGCACCATCTCATCCACCCGATCCACTTGCATGCCGCCGGCGGGCACGGGAAAGGCCGGGCGCAGTTCGCCCCACGGTTGGCGCAGGTTGCCGGCCAGATCGGCGCAGACCTGTTTGCTGTAGGTGAAGCGCCCGCCATAGTTTGGATAGATGACGGCGTCGGATCCAAACAGACGGAAGAGCTTGCCAAAGAGCAGTTCCGGCGCCATGCGTAACGCACCGGCAAACGCCGGGTGCGCCAGCACGGGCAACCCAAGCCCGTCGGCGATCAACTCATAGTAGGCGGGCAAGCCGACCAGCATCGGTTCCAGCATGACACAGCGTACACCCAAGGTACGGCAGATGTCTACCTGCCGGCGCAGCGCGTTTGGCGTGCCCAACAGATTGGGAACATAGACAGCACGCCGCCCCGTCTCTTGAGAGGCGGCTTCGATTGCTTCCTGGCACAGGCGGACGCGTTCGGCAAAGGGGGCAAAGGACTGCTCGGCCAGCCCATGGTCGTCTTTGATCAAGTCTATCCCGGCCACGGCGAAGATGCGGCAGAACTCGGCCAGTTGCGGGAGCGGCAAACCCATCGGCTTGAGTGCAGAGCAGGTCAGAGGCCGCGTCTCGGCGCCGACCAAGGCGCGCAAGCCGGCCATGCCAAATTGCGGGCCGACAAAGGCGGCAAGCAGCGACGACGGCAGGTCGATGTCCACCAACAGTACGTCGCTTTGCAACGACGTGTTGCCAAAAAGAACATTGAGAAACTGGGCAGGCTCATACCCGGTAGTCTCCGGGTTGAAGCGAATCACCACCTTAAAAACGCCGTCGGCCAGCGCATCGATGGTTTCGATCTTGCCGATAATGTGCTCTTCCACATAGGGGTCGCGCACTGCCGGCCGCGGCAGTTCAACGCTCTGCTCCAGGGCCACGGCCTCGGCGCGTGCGCGAATATCCGAAGAAGACGACTGGATGTGATATGTTACGTAAAGTGATTCCATATTGGACTTCCTTTGTTGGTTGTTTGGGAACCCTGTCAGGGTAAGAAGATGTCTGACATTCCTTTCACTCGCTCACTCTCTGCGGCCAAGTACTCCTCGATCTCGGAGGCGGTGTTCATCCCCAACACCATCGCGGCCACCGCCTGCGCTTGCGCCATGTCGAAGGTGCGCAAGCGGGCTTTCACCTGGGGAATCGACGGCGCGCTCATGCTGAGATCGTCGAAACCAAGGCCGACCAACAGCGCGGTCGCCCGCGGATCACCGGCCAGTTCGCCGCAGATGCCGACACGAATGCCGGCTGCATGGCCGGCCTGCACCACCTGGCGCATCGACTGGAGCAGCGCCGGCTGGTAGGGATGAATGAGGGCTGCCACGCTGGCATTGCCGCGGTCGGCCGCCATGACGTACTGCGTCAGGTCGTTGGAGCCAATACTAAAGAAGTCGACAAAGCGCGCCAGCTTGTCGGCGCTGAAGACGGCGGCCGGCACCTCGACCATGATGCCCACCGCCATGTCGTCGTCGAAGGGCAGACCCGCTTCCTGCAGCTCGGCACAGGCTTCATCCAGCAAGGCGTCGGCCTGGATCCACTCGTCCAGGGTGCTCAGCATGGGCAACATCATCTTGACCGGATAGGCAGCCGCCGTGCGCAGTATGGCGCGCAGTTGGGACTTGAAAATGCCCGGGTGCTCCAGGCTATAGCGCAGGCCGCGTTTGCCCAGAAAAGGGTTGGGTTCGAGGTCGCTGGGCAAATAGGCAAGCGGCTTGTCCCCCCCAGCATCGAGCGTGCGCACGACGAGTGGGCGTCCCCCCAGGCGATGGGCGGCGTCCACATAAGCCGCCAACTGCTCCTCTTCCGAAGGGGGTGACGGCCGGTCCATAAACAGGAACTCGCTGCGGAAGATCCCCACTCCTTCGGCGCCGGCGGCCAGCGCCTCATCGACATCGGCAGGGGCGGCAATATTGGCGATGACCTCCATGTGCCGCCCATCGCGCATGACGGCGGGTTGGCGCGCCTTGCGGCGCGCGGCGCTACGCTCGGCCAGCCAGGCTGACTGGCGCCGGCGAAGTGTCTCCAATAGCTCAGCTTCCGGCGCCAGCCAGACACGCCCCGAATCGCCGTCCAGGGCAATCACCTGGCCGTCGCTGATATGGCTGACCAACGCGCCCACGCCGCTGACCGCAGGGATGCCCAGCGCACGCGCCAGGATGGCGCTGTGACCATTGGCGCCCCCGCGCTCGGTGATGATGCCCAACACCACGTCACTCGGCAGGCGTGCCACATCAGATGGTTTCAAGTCGTGGGCAACGAGAATGCACGGCTCCACGGAAGCGAGCGACGGCAAATCCGCCGACTTCCCCAGCAGCTGGCGCAAGACACGTTGGCCAACATCCAAAACGTCGTCGGCGCGACGCGCAAGATAGGGATCCTCCATCGCGCGATAGCGTGCGGCCACCGCCTGGATCGTGGCTTGCCAGGCGGCCTCGGCATTGACGCGTCGTGTCTCGATCTCCTGGGTAGCCGCCGGTTGCAAATCGATATCCTGCAGCATGAGCAGATGGGCATCGAAGATGCTTGCTTCACCCGCACCCACCCGGCGTGCCATTTCCGCACGCAGTTCGTGAAGCTGGGTAATAACGGCGGCAATGGCCGTTTGCAGACGCTCCTGCTCGCCGGTCACGTCGGTCACCATCATCGCGATAACTTCCGTGAATGCGGGCCGATAGATCATCACAGGGCCGATGGCGACGCCGCCCGAAGCGGGAATGCCGGCCGCTTCGTCGTCGTTGTCCGCCACCACCGGAACCGCTTCGGGCGCCGGCTGGACACTGTCGAGCGGGTCACCAAAGTGATCGATTGCCAATTCTTCGATAGCGGTCAGCGCTGCGGAGGCATCGCTGCCCCCAGCGCGCACGATCAACAGATCCCCTTGGCGCGCCCCCAGCGTCGCCACCTGATTCATGCTGGTGGCAGGCACTGTGCGACCGGCCACGGTGATCGTGATTTGGGCGTCAAACTGCCCGGCCAGACTGACGAGGCGCGCGGCGGGGCGTGCATGCAGGCCCAGGCGATTCAGCACGACCAGGCTGCGCGTGTGAAAATCCCCGGTGGGAAAGGAGGGCGTCAGATCGACGGTGGCCGATGTGACACCGGGGGTCGGGGCCAGGCGCAACAGCGGCGCGAGTTGTTCAAGTTTGGCCGCCAGCGCGCCACGCGCTTCGGCAAAGACCTGCTCCATGGTTCCCCCCGCCAGGGCACGCACCGCGGCCGCCACCGCGCCCTCAACCAGGGACGCCTCACACAGATAGATATTCTGCTGCTGGGCCGGCTCCAGAAACTCGAGCGCAGCTTCGGCGCTCATGATCGCGCTGCCGAGGTCCATCAGCACCAGCACCCCGTCCGTGCTGTAGACCGCTTCGATCGCGGCCAACACCTTGACGGGGTCGGTGCCGATCGGCGCCTCGACAAGATTGGTGCCGCCGGCAGCGGCCAGCGGCACGCGGTCGCCCACCATCTGCTGGACGAGTTCGATCACACCCTGGGCCAGGGCCGCGCTATGGGAGACAAGGACGATTCCAATCATGATAGTGTATCGCGCAGTGCACAAAGTATGGTATGGCTGGATGTGGCGCCCGGATCCTGATGGCCAATGCTGCGCTCGCCCAGATAGCTGGCGCGGCCCTTTCTGGCCTGCAGGGGGATGGTGGCGGCCATGCCTTGTTCGGCAGCCGCCACGCAAGCGTCCAAGGCGATGGGCAACGCCTCACCGGCCGCCACACTGGCGCGCAGCGCCGCCAACGCCGGCGTCCACACGTCGATCATGGTCTTGTCGCCCAGTTCAGCGCGGCCGCGCTGGACGATCCCGTCGCGACCGCTCTCCAAGACCTGGACCAGTTCGATCGGTTCCAAGCTATCCTTGCTCCCGGTTGCCACCCCGGCACGCAGGAAAAAGTTGCCATAGAGCATGCCGCTTGCCCCACCCACGCTGGACATAAGCGTCATTCCCGCCAGTTTGAAGAGCGCGCCGAGATCCGTGTCGCCGTCCGCGGCTACCTTATCGGCAACGGTCGCAAAGCCACGCGTGATGTTGCTGCCGTGGTCGGCATCGCCAATCGCCGAGTCAAGTTCGGTGAGATAGGCTCTTTGGTCGGCCAACGCGCCGGCGGCGCGACGCAGCCACTGGATGAGTTGAGCTTTGGTGACAATCATACCACTAATTACCCCAGCGTAATGCAGGCGTCTTGACCGGCGCATCCCAAAAGCGCAGCAACTCGTCATCCACCTTGGTGAGCGTGATCGAGCAGCCCTGCATCTCCAAAGCGGTGATGAACGGGCCGATCAGGTTGCGCACGATCCGGATATCGCGTTCGGCGCAGATGGCAGCCAATTTGCGATAGACGACGTAGAGTTCGGAGAGCGGCGTACCGCCCATGCTGTTGACAAACGCGATCACAGGGTCACCGGGCTGAAACGGCAGATTGACCAGTTGCTGGTCGATCCATTCAGCGGAGCCCCGATCCCACGCGCGCACCGTACGCGTGTAAGCGCCGTCATCCAGAATTTCGTTGGCCAGGAGGGCGGTAATCTCATCCGCCGTCGTCATGCGCATGCGCTTCTGCCCGGGTTCGCCGTGGATGCCAATCCCGATCTCGATCTCGTCATCACCCAGGCTAAAGGTAGGGTGGCCGGCCGCCGGCACGACACACGAGGTCAGCGCCATCCCCATGGAACGGCTGCTGGTGTTGACCTTGCGCGCCAGCGCGGCGAGTTGGTCCAACCCATAGCCCGCCTCGGCGGCGCCCCCCACGATCTTTTCCAGGATCACGGTGGCGCCCACGCCGCGCCGGCCTGCCGTAAAGAGGCTATCCTTCACGGCCACATCGTCGTCGACGAGCACGGTCTGCACGGGCACGCCCTCGGCATGGAGGAATTCGGCGGCTGTCTCGAAACTCAGGACGTCGCCCGTATAGTTCTTGACAATCAGCAGCACGCCGGCGCCGCTGTTGACCGCCAGCCCACAGGCGAGCATCTGATCCGGCGTTGGGGAGGTAAAGACTTCGCCCGGACAGGCGCCGTCCAACATGCCCATGCCGACAAAACCGCCATGCAGCGGTTCATGACCGCTGCCGCCACCTGAGATCACCGCCACCTTGCCCGCCACCGGTGCATCAGCGCGCACGATCAGTTTGGGGTCGAGGGAGACCGTGAGCAGGTCAGAATGGGCAATGGCCATGCCTTGGAGTTGCTCACGCACAACGTCGTCGACGGCGTTGATCAATTTCTTCATAGACACATCCTTGCAGAGGCCGCAAATACCTTACAGGGCCGTATAGCCACCGTCGATCAGAATGGTATCACCCGTGATCAGATCGGCGGCAGACGAGGCCAGGAACAGGATCAGATCGGCAACTTCGACTGGCTGGCCAAAGCGGCGCAAGGGTATTTTCGCCAGCATCGGTTCAGATTTCTTGGGGTCTCCCCACACTTCCGTGCCCATCGGGGTGATGATCACCGTGGGGCAAACGGCATTGACCTGGATATTGTGGCGGCCCCACTCCGACGCCATAACCTTGGTTAGCATGTTCAGGCCGCCCTTGGACGCAGCATAGGCGCCATGTTCGTCGAGCGCGACGACGCCGGCCTGCGAGGAGACGTTGATGATCTTGCCGCTGCGCTGCTCGATCATCTTGGGAACCAGCGCCTGCGCCAGCAAAAAGGGTGCACGCAGATTGACGGCGAGTGTGTCTTCCCAATCGGACAACGACAATTCCAGGATGGGGTGGATGCGCGCGATGCCGGCATTATTGACGAGGATATCGATGGTGCCAAAGCGGCGCAGCGCTTCAGCGGCAGCGAAGCGCGGGCCCTCCACCGTGAGCATGTCGGCCTCGATGATCAAGCATTGGCGACCGGTCGCAGTCACTTGCGCCGCCGTCTCTTCCAGTCCAGCGCGATCGCGGCCAACAATCGCCACATCGGCGCCTGCTTGGGCCAAAACGACAGCCTCCACTTGTCCAATGCCCTTGGAGGCGCCGGTCACCAGCGCGCGTTTACCACGCACAGCAAAACGCAAAAGTGGGTCCTGCATAGGAGTCTACCTCTGTTCACGATGGGCCAGACAGCCAAACACTGCCCAGCAGATATCGCATGGAAAGCCTTCGCTCGATCACCGGCCTATGCGCGGAAACAACGCCAGGATGTGGGTTCTCCTGTCGTATGGGAGCCGCTCGGCGGCCAGTAAAGGCCAATGATCATCGTCGTGTGTCGTGCACAGATGGCAACACGCTGCACGAACGCTCGCGATCCTAGCACATTGACTTGGCTGTGTCAACCGCCGTAAAATTCCACGCACCCAAGTGCGGGGCCGGTGGCCGCTTTGGCGCGCAATGCACCGATCGATTTACGGCGGAATCCGTTATACTGTCCCGGATGCACGGCGTCGTAATTGCCAAAACGGAGGATGAGTATGTCAAATGAATCGACGACCGGCTACACAGAGGTAGGCCGCCGCGCCAACAATCACGACAGCACCGAACACCAGCAGATGCAAGAGGAGCTTCAGCGATGCGCCGCGATTATCGAATCCTCGCATGACGCGATTATCAGCATGGACCTTGCCGGCAATGTCGTCAGTTGGAATCAAGGTGCAGAAAAGCTGTATGGCTATTCCGCCGCAGAGTCGATGGGTCAAGGGCTACCCCGGTTGATTGCCCCCAATCAAGCGCCTGACTTTGCGCACTCGCTTGAAACCATCCGGCGTGGCGAAGCCATCCCACAGTTTGGGACGACCCGTTTGGCGAAAGATGGCCGGACCGTCGATGTGGCGGTAACTCTCTCACCAGTCAAGAGCGCCACCGGTCAGATCGTGGGAGTTTCGTCGATCGAGCGCGACATCAGCGAGCAAAAACAAGTGGAGGCGGCGCTGCGCATTCAGCGCGATGTCAGCCGGGCCCTCAGTGCCACCGACGAACTCCACGCCGCGCTGGCACTGATTCTGGATGCCGCCCTGCGCATGGAGAGTATCGACAGTGGGGGCATCTACCTGGTCGATCAGAGCGGCGCACTTGATTTGGTCGTTCACCACGGGCTGTCGCCCCAATTCGTGGCAGACGCTTCGCACTATGCGGTGGATGCGCCACAAGCGCGCGTGGTACGCGATGGCCAGGTACGCTATGGCACTTATCAAGGGATCCGCACCCAACCGAACGCAGCGGACAACACAGAGGGTTTGCACGCCCTGGCCGTCATCCCGGTTTTGCATCAGGGCCAACTACTGGCGGTGCTCAATCTCGCTTCACACACGCATGACGTCATTCCCACCAACACGCGCAACACGCTTGAGACACTGGCCCTGCACATCGGCAGCGCCTTGCGACGGTTGCGCGCCGACGCCGAACTGCGCACAAGCCGGCAAAATCTGCGCGCTTTGTTTGACACGGTGGACGACTTTGTGTTCGTGCTCGACGGCATGGGTCATATTTTGCAGGTCAACGCCGTCGTGTGTGAGCGCCTCGGTTATTCGATTGAAGAACTGGCCGGCCAGGACGTGCTCTGCGTGCATCCACCGCAGCGGCGCGCCGAAGCGGCCGCGATCATTGGCGAGATGCTGGCCGGCCAGCGCGATTTTTGTGCGATCCCACTCCAGGCAAGCAACGGCACCTTGATCCCCGTGGAGACACACGTGGTGCGCGGCACATGGGACGACCAGCCGGCGATCTTTGGCGTCACGCGTGACATCACCGAGCACCAGCGGCAGGAAGAAGAGATTCGCCGGCTGAATACTACGCTCGAGCAACAGGTGGCCCAATTGGAGTTGGCCCTGACCGCATTGAAACGCGCCGATCAAGTCAAAGATGAATTCCTGGCTGCGGTCAGCCATGAGTTGCGCACCCCTTTGACCAGCGTGTTGGGCATGGCCGAGACCCTTGAGCTGCAGTACGGCAGCCAGTTCGATGAGCGACAGCACCAGTATGTACGCATCATCCGTGAGAACGGTAGCCGTCTTTTGGCGCTCGTCAACAGCATCTTGGACTACACAGCAGTGATTGCGGCCAAGGTGAATGTTCAGCCGGGGCCATGCCGTCTGGCCAACCTCTGCGCGGCGAGCCTGCACGCGATCCAATCGCGGGCCGCACAGAAAGGTCTGGAGGTGGCGTACGTGTCTGAACCAGCCGATGTCGAGCTGATCAGTGACGGCAATGGCATCACGCAGGTGCTGCACAACCTGCTCGACAACGCCATCAAGTTCACGCCGGCAGGCGGTCGCATAGGTCTGGCGGTCTCCGGCGCGCAGGGCGCAAAGCGGGTACAGGTGGTGGTATGGGACACCGGCATCGGCATCGCCCCCGCCGATCAGGCCCGCATCTTCAAGCCCTTTATCCAGGCCGACAGCAGTCTGTCACGACGCTATGAAGGCATTGGCCTGGGATTGTCCTACGCCAGGCGGATGGTGGAACTGCTGGGCGGCACGCTGGTGCTGGAAAGCACCCTGGGTGAGGGTTGCCGTTTCACCGTCACGTTGCCCGACTGGAACACGACCGTAGCGACGGGCACGGCGCATTGAGGGCGCGGCAACCCATGCTGACACACACTTCTGGAATGGCCAGGGGGCAGCAATTCCCGGCGTTGGTGTGGACCTCGGACATTGGCCCGCACTGGTGCCCCGAGCCATTCGTTACCTGGGCCGGGTATGGGCAGCTCTGGCTCCAGGCACTCAAGTGGCTGGCCGGCTGAGAACACGCGCCACTGATCATGTCTTCGACACCAGACGAACCGATAGCGCGCCACGGATGCGCGCTGTCGGTTCGTCAATCACTACTCTCTCCTCCTCCGAAAACAGCGCCATTTTCATCCCACGGCGGTTGCGCCGCAAGGCGAATGGCTAACTCCTGTCGAATACGTTAGGTGTATCTTCTGGGAAGCTGGCAGCTTCCGGAAAAGCTGGGCTGCCAGATCGAGTTCTATTCTGGCAAGGTCGTGTGAAATCGATAGGCCCCGGAGCCTATGGTGCAGACCAGAACGTTGCCCTTGCGCTGGATGTCGTGGATGCCAGACGTCTGATCGGCAATCT
>Ga0105047_10004839_pt1 | contig 23315 bp, 16 predicted proteins | sample MAT04_FD_78384 | JGI IMG/M metagenome (GOLD analysis project Ga0105047, IMG submission 78384) | Freshwater microbial communities from Lake Fryxell liftoff mats and glacier meltwater in Antarctica - MAT-04 (megahit assembly) | ecosystem: Environmental > Aquatic > Freshwater > Ice > Liftoff... | reverse complement strand
GCCTGCAACTCTTTCATGACGCCTTCCGATTCGGCATCGTCCACCACTTTGGCCCGCTGCCGCTGGACCTCTCGCCAGGCAGTACGCAACGCTTTATCCGTGACGTCATCTATTCGCATTATTACTCCTTCAGCATCCTTCGTTGTAAATAGATGATGGGTGACAACGCCGATGCGCTCGATGGCGGGCGTATCGGGTGTGATATCGCCTACCGATTCGGTCAGCGATGTGTCGATCAGTTGCGACGCGTGTGTGGGCTCTTCAATTAGGCATGCGACTTCGGCAATGCAGCTGGGGGTGATGAGAAATACCTTTACCGATGTCTTGTGTGATCCCGGCTGCAGGGACACAAATCGAAAGTCAGAGATCCTTCGCAGATGTCGAAAGGGCCCGGCAGTCAGTCGAGCAAGGTCTTCGATGAACTGTCTGATTTTCCCTGCGGTCTCGAATCTAAGTTCACCCGCTGCTGCACGCATGCGACTTCGGTGGTCTTCGATGAATGGCTCGGGATTGCTCAGAAACGCTACGCTCTGGTCGATCATGATTCGATACTGCTCCATCGAGATCGACCCATCGCAGGGGGCGGGACATTTGCCCATCTCCTTGTAGGCGCACGCGCGCCCGTGCGGCGCTTCGACGAGGATCTGGTAGTACCTGCACAGGTCGAAGGCGTCTTCCAATTTTTCAATAAGCTTGCCGGCAGCGTGCTTGTCGGCGACGGGGCCGAAGTACATACCCTGTTGCCGGGCGAGGTCGGTGGATTTCGCGAATCGCGGAAAATCGCTGGCCGGGTTGATATGCACAAACCACGCCGGTCGAAAGCCGACCATGCCCTGATACGTATCGGGAAAAATAGAACGGGCGGCGTCGAGATAAGTCAGGTCGGCTTCAAATCGAGAATCGACCCGGCGATAGGAAATCCCGCGTACAAGCTCCCGATAGTTGACGGTTCGGGTTGGTGACGCAGTCTCATCGCGTGACAGCCGGCGCTTCAAACTCGCGCGGAGATTCTTGACGCACAGCAGTTGCACGGGCTGGCCGACAGCATCCGTAAAAAGATAGACCACCCACTTGCCAGGCACACGCGCAAGAAACGCGTCAAAGTCGCTATCAGGTTCGAACGCGATGTGCTCGTCGAAGATGGAATTCGCGTCAGGCACAGTACCGCAGAGAGTCTGATCGCACGGTGCAACCTCAACACCTCTTTACCCGCCGTCGAGCCGCTTAGCGCAACGGTTGGCCAGCCCGTGTCGCCAGCCGATCATGCGCTGACGGTCTCATAGGTCTGCGACCATCGCTTGGCCGACCGTGCCTTGTGCCCGCCCTTGTGATACGCATATCCGACGATCAAGGGGACCGCTATGGTGGCTTCGCTGAAGACCATCTGCTCATAGACCGTATCGACCTTGCCCCAACTGGATGCTTCCTTGAGAGTTGAGCTTGAAAGGGCGCCATCGCGCACGTCAGCGACCGTCACTTGGATGGCGTATTTGTGCATCGGCGCGTCGTGACCCAGAACTTCGGCGCAGACGACGATGTCCTGCGTAAAGTTTTTCGGCACGCCGCCACCAATCATCAGCAGCCCTGTTTGCGGATTCTTGATCTTCAGTTGGGTGAGTTCATAAAAATCCTTCCCGCCGTCCCAACTGGCACGCGGGCCGTCCCCACGGTTGACCAGGTGGGCGACCAGCCCGAAGCCCGCCGAGCAGTCGCTAAAGGCCGGGCAGAAAATCGGAATATCACGCTTGTAGCATTCATAGATGATCGAGTCGGCACACTTGGGCCCGCCCATTTTCTCGAGATGGGCACCCATGGCCTGCAGGAAAACGCGCGAACTGTGCTGACCCGGTTCCATCTCTTCAAAGATTTTCTGCGTGGTCTCGTCGCAAATGCGCAGCTCCTCCTCGTCGATCAACGTGTCGTAGATGCGATCGAGCGCGCAATCGCGCAGCTCGCCGTCGTACAGACCGCTCTTGAGTTTCTCGTCGGCGACGTAATGTTTGAACCCGAGCGCTTCAAAGAAATCCTGGTCGACCATGTTCGCCCCGGTCGACACGATTGCGTCGACCATGTTGTTTCGGATCATGTCGACGAAAACCTTCTTCAAACCCGCGCTGATCATTGACCCAGCCAGCGTGAGGATGACACCGCACTCGGTGTCGCGCAGCATGCGGTCGTAGATGTCAGCAGCGCGATGAAGGTCACGCGCGGAAAAGGCCATGTGCTGCATTGCATCTACGATGCCGACAATGCCGGGCATTTTGACTACGTCGATATGTTCAATCACACCGAGCTTCTGAAACTCCTGCTTCTTGTGGGTCTGTGAAGCTTTCATCGGGGTGGTGTTGACGTTTGATTCCTGGCTCATATCGACGCTCCTTTTTTGACTGACGACTTAGAGGATGGCGACCAAAATGCAAAAAGCCATCCCGACCTGCTACGGTGCGATACGAAAACTTTTCGCTCGCCCGCCATTGCGGATCGTGGTGGCTTTGACACTGCGTATTGTGATTGATCGTACGCCGACGTCAAGCGGGAGTTCGGCAAAGTTTCTAAAAATATTCCCGGGCGCGTGACGCGCGAGCGGTCACAGCCTGCACGACAAAGTGGACAACGTCTGAATGAGTTGTCGCGACAAATTGCATCAGTTGCCAGTCGGCGATGCTTACCTATAGTGCGAACGTGATGGCAAGTGTGGCGCAACATCGCGTGAAGATGTGGTTGAAGGCCGAGCGGGCGATGGGCTTGGAGTCGGTCGTCGGTGCAACAGCAAAGCGCGCGGTTGCCAGCGTAAATCGCGCGAGTTCGAACATCAATCGTGCGATGACGCAGACGATCCCGACGCGAACAAGTCGTACGGACGCAGCTCGTTTGCCACAGGTGGCGCCGGTCGAACCATCGTCCGTCGGTCGACCAGGGACGCGTGTGTCGTCCCATGCAGCAGGGTCGAAGGACAACGCAACCGCTCGCCACGACGTTGCGGCCCGAGTGGGCACTCCGGGTGCGTCCAAGCCTGCTTCGCCGGTCATTCCCGGCTTCTCATTGTTTGGATCTCCTGCACCGGTTGCACCGGTGCTCGTGATTCCTGTGAACGAACCGTTCACCGCCCCCATCCTCTCGCGGGATCAAAAGATCGCTGCACTGCGGGCGATGGATGATGATGAAGTGAAAGGGTGCACGCGCTGCCGACTTTGTGGAGGCCGCACGAATACGGTCTTTGGAGAAGGCGACCCCGACGCCCGCATCGTGTTCATCGGTGAGGGTCCCGGCGAAAATGAGGATATCGAAGGTCGCCCGTTCGTCGGGCGTTCCGGCAATTTACTGAACGGCATGATTTCCGGAATGGGCGTATCGCGCGAGCAGGTGTTCATCGCCAACATCGTCAAGTGTCGCCCACCCGAAAATCGCGAGCCCATGCCTGATGAAGTCGCAACATGCACGCCGTATCTGCAACGACAGCTTGAAATTGTTCGACCGAAGGTGATCATCACGCTGGGCAAGCCGGCCATTCACCACTTGTTGCAGACGAAGCTGGCCCTCAACAAGCTCCGTGGGCAGTGGCAGATGTGGCGGGGCATCAAGGTGATGCCCACTTATCATCCCGCATATGTGCTGCGGAATTATACGAACGAGACTCGCGCTGCCGTGTGGAGCGACTTGCAGCAGGTGATGAGCGAACTGGGCCTGACCGCGCCGAATAAGGAGAAGAAGGCGTGATCCGGGCGGACGATGCAAAATCCGTGCAGCTTGGAGTGGACTTAGCAGCGTCAGATGGAGCGTTGCGTAAGTAAGAGCTTGCTTGAATGAGACCGCCTTAAGCATGTTGAAAGTTGGAATGATAAATCGATCGCATGGCGTAGTCTGTGTAGATCATGTTGACGAAATTAGTACATCTTGTCGGCAGGGGAGTCGGACGCTACGGTGTCGCTTTCCATGAATGAACCGCCGACGGATTTTCCGTACCGTCGCCTTGAAGCAAATTGAATCGAATCTTTCGCGAATAAGAAGTAGACATGACAACGACCCAATCGACCTCGCCGCGCGAGGGAAAAGTTCGCGCGCCTGAAGCTGCGCCAATAAGCTCGGCAGTGTGGCACCGAATCCTTGAGACCGTTCGCACGCAGCACCCGAGTCTGAACCGTGTGTGGTTTGACGACATGGTCGCCCGGCAACTGACCAACGGGGTCATCCAGGTCACCGTCCCCAAGCCGGCGCAGCTTGGATTTTGCCAGGGGCAATGTCAGCAGCCCTTCACCTCGGCAGCCCAGCAGGTGACGGGGCGGTTGCTGGCGGTGATGTTTCACTGTGACAACCTGCCACGCGGTGGGGTGTTTAATGAAGGGGATCAGCCGCATCCACTGAATCCGGATTACACGTTCGATCAATTTGTGACCGGGCCTTGCAACCGATTGCCTCATGCTGCCTCAATGGCAGTGAGTGATCAACCTGGGCAGTCATACAATCCGCTGTTTATTCATGGCGGGGTGGGACTTGGTAAGACGCACCTGCTGCAGGCAGTCTGTCAGAAGGTGCTCGATCGCCAGCCGGACGCGCGCATCCTGTATCTCTCCTGCGACAGCTTTATCAACCAGTTCATCAACGCTGTTGAATCGGGCGAGATGAACCAGTTTCGCTTTCGATATCGCCAGGTCGATGTGCTGGTGATCGACGACATTCACTTCCTGGCCGGGCGCGATCGCACGCAGGAGGAGTTTTTTCACACGTTCAATACGCTCTATCAAGGACACAAGCAGATCATCCTGTCCGCCGACTGCCCGCCCAGCGAGATCCCCGAACTTGAAGAGCGATTGGTCTCGCGCTTCAACTCGGGACTTGTCGCCCGTGTTGAAAAGCCGTGCTACGAGACGCGTGTTGCCATTCTTCAAAAGAAAGCGCGCATGCGAGCGCTGGCCCTCCCAGAGGATGTGGTCTGCTACATTGCTGCCAAGGTCGAGAACAACACGCGCGAACTGGAAGGCGCGATCACCAAGATTCAGGGACTGGGCCTCCTCAATAACAACGTGATTGATCTTGATCTGGCCAAGGCAGCGCTGGGAGATTCCGGCACGCCTGAGCAAAGGCGCATCACCGTGCAACAAATCTGCGAAGCAGTTACGAAATATTACAACGTCAAGATGAGCGACTTGCAGAGCAAGAAGCGACACAAATCGATCGCCTTTCCGCGTCAGGTGTGCATGTATCTGGCGCGCCGACACACGCGTTACAGCCTCGAGGAAATCGGTGGATACTTCGGCGGGCGCGATCACACGACCGTGCTGCACGCAGTCCGTACGGTTGATGCCGACACCAAGGCAGATGCACAAATCGCCGAGCAGGTGAAGCGGATCGATGGACAGTTGCAGACGTGAACGACAGCGCGATCCGGTCCGTCATGTTGATCGATCCATCCCGATACCACACCGACCCCAGCTTCCACGCGGCCAGGGAAATTTGCCGTACCCACGCGCGAAGCTTTTACTTTGCATCACACTTCCTTCCCCGCCCCAAGCGCTATGCAGCCTACGCGGTCTACGCATTCTGTCGGCTGCTTGATGATGCGGTCGACGAGGCCGGTACGCCCGAGCAACAACGGGTCGGTCTGGCGAAGTTTCGATCCATTCTCGCCCGGTGTTTTGATCGCAATCCGCCTGCCGATCAACCCGCGCTCGCAGCGTTTTCGCAGGTGGTGTCGGAATCATCGTTTAATATTCTGCCAGACTTTTTTGAAGAACTTGCTACCGGTTGCGAAATGGACCTTTCGATCACGCGGTACGACACCTGGGAGGCGCTGGACACTTACTGCTATCGCGTTGCTGGCGTGGTGGGTCTGATGATGAGCGGCATATTCGGACTGTCCGATCCGTTGGCGCGAGACCAGGCTGTGCTGATGGGCAAGGCCATGCAACTGACGAACATCCTTCGCGATGTCGGCGAGGATTTTCTGCGTGGCCGAATTTATCTCCCGCGACAAACCTGGGCAGGAGATATGGAAAAGGTTATTGCAGGCCGGCAAGTGACACCCGACCTTGTTGCGACAATCGCTCCGCTGATTGCCCGGGCCCGCAGCATGTTCACCGAAGCCGCCGTCGGCTTAATTGCCCTTCCCGCCGACGGATCGCGCGGGACCGCCTGTGTGATGAGTGTCGTCTATGCCGGCATACTGGGAGCCATCGAGCGACAGAACTACGACGTCCTGAAGCATCGCGCGAAATTGTCGACCACCCAAAAGCTTGCCCGCCTGCCCGCTGCCTTTAAGCTGGCGCGACGTCACCCTGGGGAGCCGGTTCCGGACGTGTTCTGATTTCCGATGCACCAGCCGCTGCCACACGCACTGCCTGCTTGGCAATCGTCTGCCTCGAAATCTTATCCTGCAATCGCATGATCCCTTCCAGCAGGGCTTCGGGTCGCGGCGGACAGCCGGGGACGTATACATCGACCGGTACGACGAGGTCCACGCCCTTCACCACGTTGTAGCCATACTTGTAATAAGGCCCGCCGCCCACCGTGCAGGCACCCATCGCGATCACGTACTTCGGATCGGGCATCTGGTCGTACAGGCGCTTCACGCGCGAGGCCATTTTGAAGTTCACCGTCCCCGCGACGATCATCAAATCTGCCTGGCGGGGCGTCGCGCGGAACGCACCTGCACCAAACCGATCGATATCAAATCTCGACCCACCCACTGCCATCAGCTCAATGGCGCAGCAGGCGAGGCCGAAGGTCATCGGCCAGATCGAGTTCTTTCGACCCCAGTTGATGAAAAAATCCAAGCTGGTGACGATCAGTCCTTCTTCAAATCGGTTTTCGATCCACGGCATGTCTGCATTATACGCACCCCATGCCGTCTCGTCGCATGGCCGGGGGCAGGGTTGACCCTCTGTGCGCGGGTTCCTAGACTTCCTCCTGTCTCATTCGACATAACAGAAAGATTGACATGACCGCTTCCCAGACCGAGTCGCCCAAAGCATCCACCCCGCGCCCGCCGATCACGCAATTGAGCAACGAGCAGATGAACCGATACAAGCGGCACCTCATTCTGCCCGAAGTGGGGGTCGAGGGTCAGAAGAAGCTTCTGAATGCAAAGGTCCTTTGCATCGGTGCCGGCGGACTCGGAAGCCCGATCGCTCTGTATCTCGCGGCCGCGGGGGTGGGCACCATTGGACTGCTGGACGTCGATGTCGTTTCGCCCAGTAATTTGCAACGGCAGGTGCTGTTCGGCACCAGCACGCTCGGCGAGAATAAAGTGGCTGCCGGGGCAAAGCGGTTGAAGGATCTCAATCCCGATGTCGTGGTCATCCAACATCACACCGTGATCAATTCGTCCAATGTCCTGGAAATCATCAAGGACTATGACGTCATCATCGACGGCACGGATAATTTCCCAACGCGCTACTGTGTTGGCGACGCGTGTGTGCTGCTGAAAAAGCCAAATGTGTACGGATCCATCTTTCGATTTGACGGGCAGGTGACGGTGTTCGCGCCACATCTGAAGAACCCTGACACGCAGGAGGCCGGGCCTTGCTATCGATGTTTGTATCCCGAGCCGCCTGATCCGGGGTCGGTCCCCAGTTGTGCTGAGGGAGGCGTGCTGGGGGTGCTGCCTGGGATCATCGGCACGCTGCAGGCGAACGAGGTTTTGAAGCTGATCCTGAATGCCGGCAAAATCAGCATCGGAAAGCTGACCTATTTCGATGCGATGGACATGGAGTTTCGACAGTTCAAAGTTCGGCGCGATCCGGGCTGCCCGATTTGTGGCGACAGGCCGACCATCACTGCGCCCATCGATTACGAGCAGTTTTGCGGATCACCCATTCTGGACGAAAAGAGTCTGGACGAAACGCAACGCGAGGCCGCTGACGCCAAGCAAAACGGCTCGTCTGCGAATAGCAAACCGCAGTCCGACCCCACGCTCGATGCGCGGGGACTTCCGCCCGGTTTTAAGTTTAATCCGGACTGGGAAATCACCCCACGGGAAGTGCAAGCGAAGCGCGATGCCAAGGAGAAGTTTGTGTTCATCGACTGTCGCCAAAAGCACGAGTGGGACATCACGCACATCGAAGGCACCACGCTCCTCCCCGTGCAGCAACTCCCCGCCCGCATCGGAGAACTGGCCGGGCACGAGGACGACGAGATCATCGTCCACTGCAAATCAGGCGGCCGGTCGCTGACGTTCGCGCAGATGCTGAAGAATCAAGGCTTCAAGAATGTAAAAAGCGTCGCAGGCGGAATCCTGCTATGGAATAAAGACATCAACCCCGGTGGCCCGCAGTATTGAGTCGGCGGTTGGCCATTGCAGTTCGGGGAGCGAGGATTCCGGATCATCCGTGGACGGGTGGCTGCGTCGGCGCGTCTCGCACGGCCATCACAGCTTCGACAATTCTCTGTCGACGTCGATGCTTTCCTTCAGGGGGACTAGCACTTTTACGACCTCGCTCAGTACGCGGATCTGGGACATGGTGGATTCTACGAACACGACTTTGTCGGAGCTGTAGCAGTCGAGAACGGGTTTGGTTTCGCGCTCGTAGACTTCCAGGCGCCTGCGGATGACTTCATCACTTGCGTCGTCGAAGCGGTTTTCTTTTAAGGCGCGACGACGGAGGCGCTCGACCATCTTGCTCATGTCGCCGCAGGCAAGGTGGATGATTTTCACGACGTCGAGCGTGTCTTGCAGGAGCATTGCCTGCCCGACGTTGCGCGGGATGCCGTCGAGGACAAGGATTTCACTTTCAGGGTGGAACTGGTTCACCATCTCCATGCCCTTGATGTACTGCTTCCAGAGCTTGATGGTGATTTCGTCTGGCACAAGCTGCCCGCGGCCGGCATATTCCCAGAACTTGCGACCCATTTCGCTTTGCAGATCGAGGGACCGGAAGATGTCGCCGGTCGCGTTGTGGTAGAAGCCGGGGATGGTGCCGATAATCTTTCCCTGCGTGCCCTTGCCCGAGCCCGGTGCACCGAAAAGTAGGATGGTTTTATATGGCATGACAAGGTGCAACGTCGGATCGCCGCTTACGGAAGTATCGGAAGATTGGGTGCTTCAATCGCGAAGAATCACCCGGCTCGTTTTCTACGGGGACTTGCGTCGTCGTCGACGGATTGTATGGCGACAATGTGATTTAACCGTACCATCGCCCACTTGTCGGACTTTGGAGGATAAATCGTCAGCTGCGTTTTCCCCAAGGCGACTAGGTGCTTATAACGGATATCGTAGGTGTTTCCACTCGCCAGGAAGATACGAAAAGGTGCAAACGGGTCGGCGGTCAGAAGTTCAGGAAGGTCGTCACGCATGAGGTCCCTTTCGTACCCAATTATTCACGTTTCTTCCTTTTCCCGCAACTTGGCAATCACGCTCAAGTCTTCCAGCGTTGTCGTGTCTCCCTTGATCTCATTGCCCGCGGCCAGTTCCTTCAATAGCCGTCGCATGATTTTCCCGGAGCGCGTTTTGGGCAATGCGTCGGTGAAACGAATTTGATCCGGGGCTGCCAGGGCACCGATCTGCTTGCGAACCGTCTGCACGAGCTGCTTTTTCAGATCCTCGCCTGGCGACATGCCTGTGCGCAGGACCACGAACGCCGCCACGCCTTGTCCCTTTAGTTCATGCGGCATGCCCACGACTGCGGCCTCGGCAACGGAAGGGTGACTGACGAGCGCGCTTTCGATCTCGGCTGTGCCTAAACGATGTCCGGAGACGTTCAACACATCGTCGACCCGGCCCATGATCCAAAAATATCCATCGGCATCACGACGCGCGCCGTCGCCTGTGAAGTAAAAGTTGGGGACTTCACTCCAGTAAGTCTGTTGATATCGATCCGGATCATTGAAGATCCCGCGCAACATGCTCGGCCAGGGATTGCGCACGACAAGCAGACCGCCTTGGCCGAGTGGAAGCTCTTTGCCAGATTTATCGACGATGGCTGCGTCGATCCCGAAGAACGGCAGGGTGGCTGTCCCGGGTTTGCAAGGCGTCACGCCGGGCAAAGGCGTGATCATGATCGCCCCGGTTTCGGTCTGCCACCAAGTATCGACGATCGGGCACTTTTGATGGCCGATGACGTCGCGATACCACATCCATGCCTCGGGGTTGATCGGCTCGCCGACGGTGCCGAGGAGTCGCAAGGAGGACAGCGAATGTTTATCGACCAGCTCACGCCCGGCACGCATGAACGCGCGGATGGCGGTGGGGGCGGTGTAGAAGACGCTTACTTTGTGACGTTCGATGATCGACCAGAATCGGCTGAAGTCGGGGAAGTTGGGTGCGCCCTCGTACATCAGCGTCGTGGCGCCATTGCTGAGCGGGCCGTATACGACATAGCTGTGCCCCGTGATCCAACCGACGTCGGCAGTGCACCAGTAAACATCTTCATCCTGAAGGTCGAACACATATTTTGACGTGATGTACGTGCCTACGTTGTATCCGCCTGACGCGTGAACGATGCCCTTAGGCTTGCCTGTCGACCCTGAGGTGTAAAGGACAAAGAGCTGGTCGTCGGCGTCCATGTGCTCGGCAGGGGCGTCAGTGGATTGGCCGGCGATGACGTCGCTCCACCAGATATCGCGATCAGCATTCCAGCCGATATCCTGTCCGGTACGCTTGAGGACGACGACGCGTTCGATGAGGGCGGTCTTTTTCATCGCTTCGTCGACATTGCCTTTAAGCGGCACAACCGAGCCGCGGCGAAAGCCGCCGTCGGCAGTGATGATGATTGTGCTTTTGGCATCTTCCACGCGGTCGGCTATCGCCTGGCTGGAGAATCCACCGAAGATCACGCTGTGGGGCGCGCCAAGCCGCGCGCACGCGAGCATCGCGACGGCAGCTTCGGGGACCATGGGCATGTAGATGGTGACGCGGTCGCCACGCTTCACGCCAAGTTTCTTCAGTCCGTTGGCGAATCGGCAGACGTCGTCCTTCAGCTGACTGAATGTGATGCGCCGCACCTCGCACGGTTGGCCGGCGCGATCAACTGGCTCCCCTTCAAACAGGATGGCCGTCTTGTCGCCACGACCCTGGTCGATTTGATGTTCGAGGCAGTTGTAGCTGACATTCATTTTTCCGCCGACGAACCACTTGGCAAAGGGAAGCTGCCAGTCAAGGACCTTGTCCCACTGCTTGAACCAATGAAGTTCCGAAGCAATGCGTGTCCAGAAGGTGTCGGGCGAATCAATCGATTCCCTATAAAGCGCGTCATACTGAGCCCGCGATTTGATGTGTGCCCGCGCAGAAAAGTTTGCAGCCGGCGGAAACACGCGGTGCTCCTGCAGGGTGGATTCGATACCGGTCGACTCAGCCATAACTCCTCCAAAAAGGGCAGCCAGAGGCACGCTATCGTAATCTCAATATTGGGGCTTGGGCAAACGCCGGTTGCCTTGGTCGCGTGCGCGAGCGTTCAGGCATTGGAGTGCAAACAGGACCTGCTGCCAAACCATCGTCACCACGTAAGCCGCGGAGCGTGTTCCGCGTTTGAGCGTGATGAAAGCACGGGGCACGCTCCGCGGCGCAACTTGATCAGGAACATCTCGGGCAATTCACTATCGCGCCCACGCCGTGCGCTCCCAGCTTTGCAGGAGATTAAACATCACTTCAGCGCGGGGGATCTGGCAGATCGTCCCCGCCAAATCCGCGGTCAAACCGGAATCCTTGTACGTCACAAACGGCGAATCGGTAGCGTTGGTCGCGACGGCGGCGTTACCGGGACGGAAGCCGTGCTTGAGTGCCTGCTGTTGCGCCGGGACGGACATGAGGAACGCCAGAAACGTCTCGGCAGCGGCGCGTTGCTTTGCGTCGACCACGGCACATCCAGCACATAGTACGGATTGTCGTTCCAAATATTGTGCTGTGGATAAACTACCTGCAGCTTGCCCCAGCGGCCAGCAGCGTTTTCCAGATAGTCGATCACGACTGATTCATAAACAAAAAGGCAATCGAATGTGCTCGGGCCGAACAGCACCATGTCGTTCATCATTTTTCCAGTGGAGTTGGTCATTCCACTGACACCTGTCTCGACGATGCCCATCTGCTTTTGAAAGCCCGCATCCAGCACATCGCCCATCGCAAGGTTGGACGTCTTGTTGTGGTAGTCGTAGGCCATGATGACCAGCGCTGCCAATCCGGAATTGCTTTGACCTGGATGCGTGTGTCCAAATTTGAAGACACCCCATTCGGATTTGCCCGCGATGGACGCCCAGCCACCCGGTTCCTGCAACCCCTCGGCGATGGTCTGGAAAGATACATGGCCATATTTTTTAACGAAGGCTTCGTGACGTTCCTTCCAGGTCACAAAAACCATGGGCGACAACGCCAGCCTTTCTTCGCGGGCGATAGGCTTGCTGCCGAAGCGCGTGTTCCAGTCGTGCTGGAATTGCTCCCGATAAAGCGACGACGCGGGGGACCAGACGTTAATCCGCTTGTCCTCGCGCAGGATAGCCTGAGCGCCCTCAAGTGAACCAAGCGGGATCAGATTGACACGGATGCCCGCCCCCTCGCGCATTTTGGAAAACTCGCCTACGCACCACTGCAGCCACCGCTGTTTCTCGGTCCCGTAGGCAATGCCGATATCAACGGTCGGATCGGAGACATTCGACGGTGTTCCGGTGCCCGTCGCGTTGGCGGGGCCTTGCGGCGGCGCCTTGGGCGCGCGCCACGATTGCACCAATAGCACCGTCCCATACACGAGGTTGATCGCCAGCAGCACCAACACGACTTTCAGTGCGGTGGGGATTTTCTTGAGAGGCGACGGATAGTCCGGTTGCGTCATGTGATTGGCCCGTGTGACAGTCAAAAAAATGTGGCGATATCGCGCAACACCGTGCGGATGTTCTGGGTGGTACCTTCGTAGAACTTCGCTCGCGTCTGCTCAGCGATTTTTTTCAGGACGTCCGGATTCGCCCCTTTGCCATATCCGATCGTAAAGACGCGGATGCCCGATTCCGACACGTTGGACTGCAGTTCGCTGAGGAGTTGGTCGATCTTTCTTTCGCTGCCTGTGTCCTGCCCGTCGGTCAGCACGACGATGGCATTGATTCGATCCTGCTTGGGCTGCGTGAGCAACTGTCGATACGCGTCGGCAATCGAGTCATACAACCGCGTGCCGCCATCGGCCTTCAAGTTATCGACCGATGTCTGAATCGCCGGCCTGCCCGCCTGCAACGACACGTCGCCATGGCGAACGATCATCTCGTCGCTGAAGGTGACGAGCGAGAAGAGATCTTCGTTGGCCAGCATCTCGAGCAGTTGCTTCGCGCCGGCCTGGGCGTTGGGCAGACGCTGTTCCTGATTCATGCTCCCGGAGATGTCCAACAGCAGTGTCACGCGCGAGTGTTTCTTATGCACACGCCAAGTGCGAATGACCGCGTCCATCACGTCGGCCCCCGGGACTTCGAGCGTCGTCATGGGCTGGGTCGGATCGATCCCGTGCTCGCGATCAAGCGGGGCCGCCAGCGCGATGCGCGCGTCAGCGGGGCGGAATCCGAAGGACATCGCTTTGCGCTGTTGCGCCTCGGCGAGCAGATAGTCGAGATAGATGCGCGCAGCTGCGCGCTGGTCAGGCGTCACCCAGTCGCGATCAACCACGCCGCCAGGGTGGTCGCTCCAGCAGGATCCTCTGTCGGATAAATCGCAACAATAGGGGGATCGACGCGTGGCGATTGCTGTGACGCTTCGATCACCATGTTTTCATACAGCACCGCCGCCGACAGGTACGCCGGGCCATCGGCGAACATGCGTCGCCCGAAGAATCCGGTCGAAGTTCCGTAATGGACGACACTCCGCTCGACATCCCTCAAGAACGTCGTGACCTTCGGATCCTCCAGATCGCTCCGCGACAAATCCTTCACCTTGCCCGCGCCCGCGTAGCACTCGGCGATCAGCGAAATCAGTCCGCTGTTGCTGTACTCCGGGTGCGTGTGACCAAACTTGAAGCTGCCCCATTCGGGATGACCGAACTCCGCCCAGCCATTTTTCGATTGCGCAAGTTTCAAAATATCCGCCCACCCAACCTGCCTCCCGCCCGACGATAAAGCGTCCGCCATCGGATTCCACATCGCGATGACAACAGGCGAGAGCAGTAGATTTTCTGTGGACGTGAAAAGATTCTTTCCCGTCATCGCCCGCGATCGCGCGTTGCCCAGCTTGATGAAGGCCCCCGACGCCGGCGACACAATCACTGCCTGCAACTGGCCGGCCAGCACGTCATCGATCAGCGCGCCCGATCCCATGGCCTTGGGCGTCACGTGGATCGTCAAACCGTCGCCCACCTGCTGGTTCGACCCGTTGAAGGACGCCGTAACATCGTCGACCCATTTCTCCTTTTCAGATCCATATGCAAACAGCACTTCGCACACTTTTGCCGCAGGCGTGCTCGTGCTTGGAGTGACCGGCGCGTCCTCACGGCTGCAACCGGTCAACAGGATCGCCAGCATGAGTATCGCAACACCGGCCACGCAGACTGCCCGTCCCCGCCAGCCTTGCGAAAAATCAGAATAACGCGCGCTCATCGCCACCTCCTTTTTGACTTTAGACGCGTAGTCCAACCGTTCTCCTGCTTGTGAGCATTTTTTTCTGCCGATATAGTCCATGCGGTTCGTTTTCGAGGAGGCGGATGTCCCCACTGGTCATTGAGAATGTAACGAAATATTTCCGACAGGGGGAACGCGAGGTGGAAGCCCTGGCCGGCGTGAGTCTCGACGTGCGTGAGGGAACCTTCCTGGCGATCATGGGGGCGAGCGGATCGGGAAAGTCGACACTGCTGCACCTTATGGCCGGCCTTGCTAAGGCCGACGGCGGGCGTGTGCTGATCAATGGTGCCGACCTGGCGACGATGTCGGATCGCGAACTCACGCTCTTTCGTCGTCAGAATATCGGGCTGGTGTTTCAATCGTTTAACCTGATCCCCACGCTGTCGGCAGAGGAGAACGTCGCGCTGCCTTTGATGCTGGGCGGACGTTCCGCGCGAGAGACGCGCGACAAAGTCGTCCAGATTCTGGATACGCTGGGCCTCAAGCATCGCCTGTCGCATCGCCCCGACGCAATGAGTGGCGGCGAGCAGCAACGCGTCGCCATTGGGCGAGCGCTTGCGACCGACCCAGCCGTCATCCTGGCGGACGAACCCACCGGCAACCTGGACTCCGCCAACAGCCGCGCGGTCTGTGAACTGTTACGCGATCTGTCGGTCGTGCATAAAAAGACGATCATCATGGTCACGCACGAGCCCACCGTGGCCGCTTACGCGCAGGAGGTGGGCGTAATCCGTGATGGAAAGCTGGTCCAGAGATTCACGATCGACGAAGCGGGCGGGGCGGCGGGGTTGGCAACGAGGTATCAGGAGGCGCTGCAGTGAGGGGGCGTTGATGTTCCCACAGGGATTCAACGGCGTCGATCTTCATACTGCTAGACTAACGACAGACAACGCCGGATCGCCACATGATTCTTCCTCGTCTCGCTTATGCAAACTTCGCCCTTCGCAAGGTGCGCACTGTGCTCACACTGCTTGCGATTGCGTTTTCGGTGGCGCTGGTGGTGGCGGTCACAACGGGGTATGCGTCGGTGGAGGCGGCGGGGTTTAAGTTTCTAAATCAGTACCTGGGGACCACCGATGCAACGGTCACGCGTCAGGGCGATGTGCGACTGGGCGTGCGCGAAGGCGTGATGACAGATATCAGCACTGACCCCGACGTCGGTCATGTGCAAGGCCGGCTCGAATCTGGCAGCGTTCTGCTTGATAAGGATGGCCAACCCGTCAAGGGCAAGGCCGCCCGTCTTGTGGGGATTCGTCGTCCGCAGGATCAACGGGTCGACAATCTCCGGATCCGGTCGGGACAATGGTTTGATGGCGATACCGGCGACGCGTGCGTGATCGACCAGGTGGTGGCGGAGACGCTGTCGCTAAATGTCGGCGACACGCTGGTACTGCCGGGCATTGATCGCAAGCTGTCTCTCAAAGTCGCGGGGATCATCCACAAGCCGGAATTTTTCGCCGCTCAGTCGCAGACGATCTACCTGCCGCTCCGGACGCTGCAACGTTTTATCCTACCGAACGATCCGCCTACGCTAAGTCGGATTGAGATCGATCTGAAGTCGGGAACTGATTCAGGCGCGTTTACGCAGCGATGGACGGAGAGACTGAAAACGAGCGACCCGGGATTGCTCATTCGCCTGTCGCGCGACAAGCGTGCAGAGGTTGAAAAAGATTTGGAAGGCATGCGCCTTCTGAGTTACCTCGGCGGGACGGTGTCGATGCTGGCAGCGACATTCATTGTCTTTTCGGCGCTGGCAATGGGGGTGGCGGAGCGACAGCGCACCCTGGGGATGATGCGCGCGATCGGCGCGTATCGTTATCAAATTGGATCTCTGGTCATGATCGAAGGCGTGGTGCTGGCGGTGGTCGGGATCGCAATTGGCGTGCCGTTTGGGCTGGGTTGTGTGAAGGCGCTCAGCTGGTGGTATGACAATCTTTTCAGCGCGGGCGTGAAGGTGAGTGCCGGGGGTGCCCTGTTTGCATCCTTGGGCTCGCTCGCATCGGCGCTGGTGGCAAGTTTTCTGCCCGCGTGGTCTGCGATGAGGGTCGCGCCGCTTGAGGCGATGTCGCCACTGGCTCGTCACCCGCGCGCCATCACCCCCATTGTGTGCGGAATTATTGGCCTGGTGCTGATTTCGATTGATTCGATACTGATGTTCGCGCCGCTGCAAAACTGGCTGCCCGCACAGGCCGGTCAGGACGCAGTGCAGACCGCCCGTATAGTTCGGTTCTACGGGCACTTCGTCGCGGGGCTGCCGGGCATCATGCTTGGATTTTTCCTGCTTGCACCGGCGTTTGTATGGATCGTCGAGCGCCTGCTTGGCCCGGTTGTCGCTTCCATCTTTGGCATACGTTTTTCAATGCTGCGTCAGCAACTCACCGGCGGGATCTGGCGCGCTGCGGGTACGTGCGCAGCGTTGATGGTGGGGCTGGCGATCCTCGTCGTCATGCAGGTGCAGGGGCACACCATGATCCAAAGCTGGAAGCTGCCCGATAAGTTTCCAGACGTCTTTATCATTGCGCCCCCGATGGCTGGCCTGGCCGACGATCAGATCGCAAAACTGCGCACCGTGCCCGGCATACGCAGCGGCGAGGTGCTGCCCATCGGTATAGCATCACCCGGCCTGGGGACCGGCTTTCTCGCGCTGGCGGGCGCGTCGGTAATGCCTGATGCGACGATGTTTTTTGGATTTGACCCGGACCTTGCTCCCAAAATGATGGAACTGGAGTTCCTGGCGGGTAATGCAAAAGACGCTTTCGAGAAGTTGAAGCTAGGCAGACACGTCATCGTCACCGACGAGTTTCGACAACTCAAAGGCCTGAACATCGGCGACAAGATCGAATTGCAAACCAGCCTGCACGGGAAAGTCGCCTACACCATCGCAGGCATCATCTGGTCGCCGGGGCTGGATGTCATCAACGGGCTGTTCGATATGGGTGGGCAGCTGGAGCAGCGCACGGCTGCGAGTTTGTTCGGATCGATGGACGATGCCCGACGAGACTTCGGTGTTGGTCGCATCAACTTCTTCGCTGCGAATCTGACTTATTTCACCGAGCGCGACGAAGTGCTCAAGCAAATTCAAACGTCCCTGGGCACGATGAACATGCGGGCGTTTGATGTCCGACAGATCAAATCAGCGATACAAGGCGCGTTCGGCAAACTGCTGCTGCTGATGAGCACAGTCGCCTTTGCCGCGATGGCGGTTTCGTCGCTGGGCGTGACGAACACGATCATGGCGAGCATCCGGAGTCGCAGCTGGCAGTTTGGTATCCTGCGCAGCGTGGGCACGACGCAGGGGCAGCTTATTCGGCTGATCCTTGCTGAAGCGGTCCTGCTGGGCGTGACCGGCTCGCTGCTCGGACTGGCTGCCGGCGCGCTGATGAGCATCAATGCCAAGAAGCTGGCGGTGCACGTCCTTGGGTTTGACCCGCCCAGCTATATTCCGTGGGGCGTACTTGTCGCGGGCACGCTCATCGTCATGGGCATCACTTTGCTGGCGAGCCTGTGGCCGGCGATCAATGCGGCCCGTACCGAACCCCTCACCCTCCTGCAGGCCGGTCGGACCGCAGCGTGACCAAAGTCGGGGCAGTCATCACATGATCGCGCCATCCGTCCATTCCCGTGTCGTTGACAGCCACGCGACACGCGGGCGATTGCGGACCTGGCAGGCGTTCCTCCTCATCCTCGTTCTGAATCTTGCGTGCTATGCGCCCGCGTTAACCGCTGGGTTCATATGGGATGACGATGATTATGTCGAAAACAATCTCACGCTTCGCACACTCGACGGCCTGCGGCAAATATGGTTCGAGCCGATCACGCTGCCCCAATATTATCCGCTGGTGCACACGACATTTTGGGTGGAGTATCAACTGTGGGGACTGCAGCCGTTTGGATATCACCTCGACAACGTGCTGCTGCATACGTTGAGCGCGGGCTTGATCGGGATATTTCTGAAGCGGCTTTCGGTGCCGGGCGCATGGCTGGCAGCCTGCATCTTTGCGGTGCATCCGGTGCAGGTGGAATCGGTAGCGTGGGTGACCGAACGCAAAAATGTCCTGTCGGCATCCCTCTGTTTTGCTTCCGCGATCTGCATGTGGGACTGGTTTTCATCGGATAGGAAGCGATGGCCGGCGTATGTCGTCGCACTGCTGCTGTTTGCCTTCGCATTGACCGCCAAGACCGTCACCTGCTCACTGCCTGCGGTGCTGCTGGTGCTGCTGTGGTGGAAGCGTGGCGTTACGAGGCGGGACGTTGTAACGCTGGTTCCGTTCTTCGTAATCGGCTTCACGCTCGCGATGGTGACGGCCACGTTCGAGCATCGGCTTGTCGGAGCGCGCGGGCTAGACTTCCAGATATCCTTCGTCGACCGCATCTTGATCGCCAACCGCGCCATCTGGTTCTACCTCGGCAAATTGGTCTGGCCGGTACAATTGTCATTCATCTACCCCCGATGGGATGTCCCCATCCACGCCCGCGCCTGGGTCACAGTGCTCGCAACATTTACGCTGATGTGCGGGCTCTGGTTGACGCGCACTCGCTTTGGACGCGCCGGTCTGGCGGCGCTCGTGATCTTTGTCGGGATACTCTTCCCCGCGCTCGGCTTCATCAACGTCTACCCAATGCGCTTTTCGTTCGTCGCCGATCATTTTCAATATCTCGCGAGTGGGGCAGTCATCGCAGTAAGTGCATGTTTATTGACACGAGCGGTCGGTCGCGCAGCCATCGTCGTTGTACCTATGTTGATGGTCGTCACCGCGCTTCGCGCCGGTGTGTACCATGACCGGCTGACCCTCTGGACCGACACGCGCGAGAAAAATCCGCACTCGTGGGTCACGCTTGTGAATCTTGGACTGGAGCTGTCCAAACGATCGACAGATAAGCGCAACGCAATTGCGCAGTACGAGGAGGCCATGCACACCTCGCCGAACATTCCCGACACGCACTTTCACCTGGGCACTGCCTATGCTGCAATCGATAGAAATGATGAGGCGCGACAGGCGTTTGACCGAGCGTTGCAAATCGACCCAACCTTCGCGCCGGCATACGTGAGCCTGGGACGACTGCAGATCGCACAAAGCTCGCTCGGTGAAGCCGAAGCGCTGTTTCGCAAGGCGATCGCAGTGAATCGATACACATTTGCGGCATGGTCGGGCTTGGCAGTTGTGCAGGATCGACAGGGTCGACGACCCGAGGCGATGAGCACCTATGCAGGTCTGCTCGAAATCGAACCCAACAATCTGCAGGCGATGTTTGACTTGGGTAGGTGGGCGATGGAAGCCAACGACCTGTCGGCCGCGCGCGCGTGGCTGTCGCGTGTCGCTTCGCTGCAACCCGATTGGCCTGAGGCGCAGGTGAATCTGGGGGCATGTCTATTGAAGATGGGCGATCCGGACGGGGCCTCCGAGCGGTTTCAAAAGGCACTTGCGATCCGACCGGGCTTTGCGCCCGCGTTGCGCGGATTGACGATGACCCGGCGGGCAACACCGGAGACAACGCGATGACCGTCGACGTCCCCCGCACGCATCCCAATGACCTTCAACCGCCACCGCGGTGGTGGCAGTCCGCGTCGTTGGCTAGGGTGTCGCTGATCATCGCGCTGACTTGCATCGCGTATTTTCCGGTGACATATGCGGGGTACATCTGGGATGACGACGATTACGTCACCGAGAATCCGTTGTTGTTTGATGCGCAGGGATTGTGGGACATCTGGTTCTCCATCAAGCAGCCGTCGCAGTATTTTCCGCTGACGTACACGAGCTTCTGGTTTGAATATCGCGTGTGGGGCCTGCACCCGCTTGGGTATCACATCAACAACGTCCTGCTGCATGCTGCCAATGCATGCCTGATCTGGTTGATCCTTAAGCGCCTGCGCGTCAGTGGTGCGCTGGCGGGGGCGCTGCTGTTTGCGGTGCATCCCGTGCATGTGGAATCGGTGGCGTGGGTGACCGAGCGCAAAAATACGCTGTCCACATTGTTTTACTTGCTGGCGGTGCTGCATTGGGTGCGCTGGCTGCATGCGTGCAAGGATGATCGCGCGGTGATCAGGCGATCCTGGTGGCTGGCGATGCTATTTTTCGTCCTCGCGATGTTCGCAAAAACGACCGCCTGCACGCTCGCGCCGATCCTGATCTTGCTGGCCATGCAGGCGCGGACGCGACTGTCGACATCACTCGTCCTGCGCATCGTGCCATTCTTTGTCGCAGGGGCCGTCATGGGCCTGATCACCATCTGGTACGAACACGTCAAGCAGGGCACCACCGGCGAGACATTCGCGATGTCACTTTTCGATCGTGGATGGATTGCATCACGTGCCCTTTGGTTTTACCTCGGGAAATTGATCTATCCGATCGATCTCGCGTTCAGTTACACGCGATGGGATGTCGATGGTCGGCTCATCTGGTGGAGCTACTCGCTTGCAGTTGTGGGGCTTGCCATCGGGCTTTGGCTGAGTCGTAAAAAACTCGGCCCCGCGCCGCTCGTCGCAGCAGGCGTATTCTTCTGCAGCCTATTGCCGTTGATCGGTTTCATTCCGCTCTACACGTTTTTGTATTCGTTCGTTGCTGACCACTATCAATATGTCGCATCCGTCGGCGTGCTGGCGCTGGCGGGTCATCTGCTTACGCGCACGCGCCTGGGCAGCGTCGCCGCGTGCATCGTTATTCTCGCGCTGGCTGGGTTGACTGCGTATCGTGCGGACATCTATCGATCGTCGGAATCACTTTGGCGAGACACGCTGGTAAAAAATCCAACCTCGTGGATGGCGTACCTGAACCTCGGCCAAACACTCGCCATCGACCCCACACGCAAGGACGAAGCAATCGCCGCCTTCGAACGCGCCTATGCTCTCGCGCCCGATCGAATGGAGACACTCTACAGGTTGGGCACCGCCCGCTTCGCACAGGAGAAGTTTGACGACGCGATCAAACTCTTCGACGAATCCCTCGCCCGCGAACCGCGGTTTGTTGAAGCGTTGTTGATGAAGGGACGCACGTTCGAGCGTCAAAATCGTCCAGACGCCGCCGAGGTTTGCTATCGGCAGGTGGTCGCCCAGCGCAGCACCTACGCAGCCGCTTGGTTAAGCCTGGGCGACCTGTTGGAACGAACAGATCGACCCGACGACGCCATCCGCGCCTACGAATCCGCGCTGGCCGCGCGACGCGACTTTGCCGAAGCCCACCATGCCCTCGCCAACCTCCTGAGAAAGCGCAACAACCCCCAAGCCGCCGAGATGCACTACCGCCTAGCCATCGCCGCCCAACCGACGTCGGTAGAATCACTGGTCAACCTAGGCGATCTCTTGTACGCCCAAAGACGCTTCCCTGAGGCCGCAAGTTGCTTCAAGGAAGCCCTGCGACATCAGCCCAATTTAGAAGTAGCGAAGCGCGGACTAACGGCCGCCGAGGCGCGGGTAGGGCGGTGAGCGACGACGCCGACCGGGGCGCGGCCGCCCGCCTGCGCAGCTAAACCTGTCCGGGCGACTCATGAAAAGATGATTTGCAGCTCCAGATTTGCACCTGATTGGGAAACGCATCGGACGTGCGATAGGGAACATCGGGCGTCTCGATCAGTCGACGATTGCCGAAATCCCTGAATCGATTGAATGAATATTTAAAACATCGCATTGTCCTCTTGACACCCGGACGATACTTTATCGGACGTCGAATGTCGCAATTCTATCCAGGAGAACACCATGCGTAGCAAGAGACGTCTTTATCGTGATGTAGTTCAGAGTGAACGTCTTGAGTCCCGGTTGCTTTTCAGCATTCCAGAACCTAACGACACGTTTGATACCGCCTTCACGCCTTCGGATAACATTTACCTGGAAAAGCAATACACCCAGAGCGACTCGGTTTCTTCAACCGACACAGACTACTATAAATTCTATAATCTCTACGGTAAGTCCAATCTTTATGCAGTGGTCAACGGGCTTTCCGCTGATGCCGATCTCTATGTCTACAACAGCAACAGGCAGCAGATCGGGTCATCAACTAACTCGGGGAATTTGTCAGAGCAGGTGATCATCGACTTGCCCGCGAACCAATACTTTTACCTCAAGGTGCAGAAGTATGGCGGAGGCTCCACCAATTACGGTATCTACCTCCTCAACGACTACGCCGGTGATACGCTTGCCAAAGCCCGTGATATCGGGACGAGTTGGGGTCAGTCCAACAGCAGCTATTGGGCCTACAACCAGATTTTCCTGAACGACTACATGGATTTCCGGGACAAGACCGACATCTTTAAGTTCCAGATGGAAGCCCCGGGGAATGTGAGCCTTAGGCGTTTGCCCACGCAGGACCCCGGTGGTGGAGCGCTGGTGACAAACCTTCAATTGCTGGATGCCAATGGTACCGTGATCGCCAACGGCTCAGCTGGTGACGGAGGACTTAATCTGGACCGCTTCACGCTCAACACCGGAACCTATTACGTCAAATTGGTGCAGTCCGCCGGTTCGGGCAATTACCAGCTTCGTATCACCTCCGACTACGCCGGTGATACCACCGCCACCGCCCGCCAACTGGGCGACATTACAAACACGTCTCGCGAAGAATATGACATGGTCGGGGCTCCCTTCGTTCCGACCTATCAGGATGAACTGGACTTATACAAGTTCAACGTCACCAAGACTACCCCGCTGGATGTGTACCTGAATATCCCAAGTTTCTTCACCCAGCCGACGTTCGATGCAAATCTCTTTATCGCTCAGGACAGTAGTGGTGATGGATTCATCCAATCGAATGAAATTACGTCCAGCTCCAATGTATCCGGGAACGACGAACTGCATCTGGCAGCCCTCAATCCCG
>Ga0105047_10004838_pt1 | contig 23315 bp, 18 predicted proteins | sample MAT04_FD_78384 | JGI IMG/M metagenome (GOLD analysis project Ga0105047, IMG submission 78384) | Freshwater microbial communities from Lake Fryxell liftoff mats and glacier meltwater in Antarctica - MAT-04 (megahit assembly) | ecosystem: Environmental > Aquatic > Freshwater > Ice > Liftoff... | reverse complement strand
ATCTCGGCAGGTGAAGCATCCGGGGATTTATACGCGGCGAAACTGGTGGTAGATTTGCGACTACTTATTCCGGAAGCGAAGTTCTTCGGCTGTGCGGGACCGCGGATGCGGGCGGCGGGCGTGGAGGCGATTGTCGAGTCGGAGAGCCTGGCGGTAGTTGGGCTGGTGGAGGTGCTGGAGCATCTGCCGCGGATCTATGGAGAGTACCGGAAGTTGATACGGGCGATGGAGGAGCGGCGGCCGCGGCTGGCGATATTGACGGACAGCCCCGATTTTCATTTTCGCGTGGCGGCGCAGGCGAAAAAGAGGCAGATTCCGGTGGCGTATCTGGTGGCGCCGCAGGTTTGGGCGTGGCGGAAGGGCCGCGTGAAAACGATGAAAAAGATCATCGACGAACTGCTGTGTATCTTTCCCTTTGAGCCGGCATTTTTTCATGCGGAGGGGATGCGGCAGGCCACGTTTATTGGCCATCCGCTTGCGTGGATGGCTGGGCCATCGATGTCGCGGGGAGCTTTTTTTGCCCGTCACGGGCTGGATCCTTCGAAACTGCTGTTGGCGCTGTTGCCGGGGAGCCGTCTGGGTGAAGTGGGACGGCACATGCCGGCATTGGTGGACGCTGTGGACTTGATTCGGAAAGAGATCAACGCTTCGGTAATCTGGGCGGCGCCGGCCGGATTTATGGCACGGGTTGGCGGTAAATACGACTCGATGTTTCCCGGGTCAACTTTTCGGGAACGGATTTCACGCGCATCCATCCAAACAATTGAAGGGGAAACATGGGACGCAATTGCCCATGCCGACCTTGCACTCGCCGCCAGTGGCACGGTTGCTATGGAAGCCGCGATGATGGGGACACCGATGGTAACTTTCTACAAGGTTTCACCGGTTTCCTGGAAGCTGGGCCGGTGGCTGGTGAAAGTACCGTATTTCACAATGGTGAACCTGGTGGCAGGGCGCCGGATTGTGCCCGAACTGATGCAGAATAAAGGAGATGGTCCGGGGCTTGCGTCCGCAGCTCTGCGATTATTGAATGATAAAGCCGCGCAGACGGCTATGCGAAGCGAGTTAGCGACCATACAAATCAAGTTGCGCGGAGAAGGCGATCCTTTGACCTATGCGGCGAAGTTTTTGGCCGCCCGGTTTTTCCCTGGACTTTAATCACCGATCTTAAAGAGTGGACGAATGCAGATGCGCAGAGAGAATGTGTTTTTGGCGTTGATGTTGGCGGGTATGGTTTTCCTGCCGGAAATGGCGATGGCGCAGACGCGCGCTTCGCTGGGCCGGATCGACGTGGAAGAGATCCAGGTTACGGCGGATATAAATCCGCGGACGCAATCGATTACAGGTAAGGCGCGGGTGCGCTTTCTGGCGGTGGATGACAAGATCAGCACGGCCACCTTCGAATTGCACAATGCTATGACAGTTACGGGCGTGGCGTACCTGGATGATTCGCGCGTGGATTCCAGCCGGAATTCGCAGGATTTTACGGTGAAGGTGACGTTGGATCCACCGATGGTAAAGGGCTCGACGCGGGAGATTGTGATTCGCTATGAGGGCAAGCTGACGGGGCAGGAAGAGTCGCCGGTCTACGGAATTCAGTTTGCGGCATTGAAGCCGGAAGGTTCGTTCCTGATGTACCCGGCGCGGTGGTTCCCGGTGGCCGGGTACACGGCGGACCGGTACAAATCGGAATTTGTGGTGACCGTGCCCGAAGGGTACAAGGTGGTGAGCGGCGGACTGGATTCGACAAAAAGTGCTGACGGAAAATCGACGACCACCAGCAGCTTCAACTCGCCAGGTTTCGGCGGCAGTCTGGCGATCGTGCAGGGCGAAGGGAAGAAAGTTTCTTCCGGCGGCGTGAACTCGCTCATTTATTTCAGAGGCGAGTCCGTCGCGGCGGCGGATGCCTGGGGAGAAGAGACCGGCAAAGTTCTGGGATTATTGACGACGCAGTTTGGCTTGGCGCCGTCGTCAAGCCTGATTCTGGTTGAGACGGATGAGGGCGCGCCGAATGGTTATGCGGCGCCGGGAATGCTGTTCTTGTCGCCAAAGGCGATCGGGAAGGAGGCGAATCCGAAGTTGCTCGCGAATCAATTGGCGCGGTACTGGTATGGAATACAGACGTCGCCTTCCAGCCGCAATCATTTGTGGATAACTAACGGCATGGCGCGGTACGCGGAACTTTTGTATACGGAACAAACGGCTGCGGCCGGGGCGGTGGAAGACGAAATTCGCGATACCTATGTGGAAGCGCTGACGATTGACAATCCGCCGTTGATTCAAGCGGCACGGCTGGAGGATTACTCGCCGGAATATTGGGCGACGACGGCCGCAAAAGGTGCGGCTGTGTACCAGATGCTGCGGAATGTACTGGGTGAGGATAACTTCAAGAAGTTCCTGAAAGCCGTGCCGGAGAAATTTGCGAACAAGAGCGTCAGTACCGATGACATCGCCAAAATGGCGTCCGACTTGGCGGGACAGGATCTGGGCTATTTTTTCATTCAGTGGATTGAATCCAGTGGTGCGCCGCAGTTCAAGCTGGAATATACGGTTTACCGGACGAGCAAGGGCTTTCGGATCATGGGAAAGATCCAGCAGGATCTGGATACGTTCCGGATGCCGGTGGATTTAAAGATTGAGACGGAGGGAAATCCGGAGATCAAGCGAGTGGAGGTTGCGGGGCCTTCTTCGGAGTTTGTGGTGGAGACCTTCGGCAAACCGAAAAAGGTGGAGATCGATCCGAACCTGCGTGTCCTGCGAATGTCGCCGACGATGCGGGTGGCGGTGGCGATCCGGCGTGGCGAAATGTTCAGCGATATCGGCGAATATGGCGAAGCGCTAAAGGAGTTCCAGAAGGCGATGGACGTGAGCCGGAATAGCTCGCTGGCCCACTATCGAGTCGCCGATATCTTCTTTTTGCAGAATAATTACCAGGCGGCGGCGAATGAGTTCCGATCGGTATTGGACGGCGATCTGGAGCCGAAGTGGACCGAAGTGTGGGCCCACATCAACTTAGGGAAAATATTCGATATTACGGGACAGCGGGATAGAGCCGTCAACGAGTATAACCTCGCTGTGCGTACTCGGGACAATACCCAGGGCGCGCAAGAGGAAGCGGCCAAGTATCTGAAAGAAGGCTACAAGCGGCAGCGGACGGCGGCGAACTGAAGCGTTAGTGGCCTTCGGCTTCCAGGAATCGCTCCGCCTCAATCGCGGCCATGCAACCGGCGCCGGACGCGGTAATTGCTTGCCGATAGGTACGGTCCTGGACATCGCCGGCGTGGAAAACAGCCGTGATATTGGTGCGCGCCCCGCCCTGAGAGACAATGTAGCCGTCTTCATCGAGCGTGATCTGGTTGTTTAGGAACTTCGTGTTGGGAATATGTCCGATGGCGACGAAGAAGCCGTCGACGGGACGATCATAGGCTTCGCCGGTCACCAGATTGCGCAGGCGCACGCCGGTCACGAAGCCTTGGGTGACGTCGTAGATATCATCGACCACCGTGTTGAGAATCATCTCAATCTTCGGATTCGCGACGGCGCGGTCGTACATGATTTTTGAAGCGCGGAACTGGTCCCGCCGATGGACCAGAGTGACCCGTTTGCCGAAGCGCGTGAGGAAGTTCGCCTCCTCCATGGCTGAATCGCCCCCGCCGATCACCATGATCTCTTTCTGCCGGTAAAAGAAGCCGTCACACGTGGCGCAGGAACTAACACCCTTGCCGATCAATTTCTGTTCATTCGGCAGGCCAAGCCAGCGAGCGGAAGCGCCGGATGCGACGATCAGCGTGCGGGTTTCTTCCCAAACGCCGTCGATCTTGAGCCGAAACGGACGTTCCGTGAGAATGGCCTCATCCACCGTGCCGTGGCGATAAACGGCGCCGAACTTCTCGGCTTGCAGCTTCATGTTCTCAACCAGTTGCGGGCCAAGGACCCCTTCGGGAAAGCCGGGGAAGTTCTCTACTTCCGAAGTAATGGAAAGTTGTCCACCGGGTTCGTGGCCCCCGATGACGAGCGGTTTCAGCGAAGCGCGCGCCGCGTAGATTGCAGCGGTGTTTCCCGCGCAGCCGGAGCCAATTATTATGACGTTATGCATGATGAGACGAGAAAAGGGAATTGCGCCGGACTGGCCGCAATCCCCACTTTAACATGCAGACTTTGGGAAACCGCCTACTGCTTGCGGCGATAGAGTCCGAGTGCGACCAGTCCGGCGCCGAGCATAGCCCACGTGCCTGGCTCGGGAACTCCGGTAGGGGGAACACTGCCGGTGATCTCGTCATTGCCGCAAGTGGCCGAGGCGAAGTAGATGTCGAAGCCGTTATTCAGGTCGGCCAAGGTGTTGCCGGTAAGCGGCAAGTAGAGGGTGGCGAGGAGAAATGTGCTGGCGCCATTCACCGTGGTAATGGTGCTGCTGCCGGTGGAGAGGAGTTGCGCGCCGGCGGGGTCAGCCCACACCTGTGCCGCTGGGCGGTAACTTCCGGAAGGATTTCCTAGAACCGTCTGGGCGCTCTGGGTCGCGGCGATTTGATAGAGACCGTTGGTGGAGAGGCCGTCGTGGCTGTTCAGGATGAAAGCGTAGGTGTTGGCGTTGGTGCGGAGGAAGAGGTCGCCGACTCTGAGTGTAGGAAACGTGCTGCTGATATCGAATGGGTTGAGACTGGCGCCGCCGCCGTAGTTGAATCGAATATCGATCTGCAAGGTGTTGCCGTTGATTCCCGCGAGCCTTAGATAGTCGATTTCGAACTCGTTCGGATTGCCGATTACATCGTTGCTGTTCTGCGAATCCAGTTCGTCCTGGAAGACCACCGGAAAACTCGGCAACGCCCAGGTTGCGGAGGACAGGAAGAGAGCGAGAGAAAGTGAGTGCATTGATCGCATGCTTGGATTTTTGCGACCCGCCTCGTATCCAGGAATGGAAAATTGGTTTACTTAGAATCTGGTACGCGCCAGTACGCAGCGTCAGCGGCGGGCGGTCTGCCGAACCTACTTAGTACGGATGATTCCGCGCAACCCATTGAATTTACTGGAATCGATACTGCCGCCTTGGTCCGCTCAGTAGGACCACCCGTGACTATCGATTCAGAAACAGATAGGTACCCCAGGCGGATAGGTAGGCGAAAACGGTCATATAAATAAATTGCACGGAGGGCCAAAACCAGCTCCCGGTCTCTCTTCGCACGACGGCGACAGTGGAGAAGCACTGCATGGCGAAGGCAAAGAAGACGAGAAGCGATGCGGCAGCGGCGGGAGACAGGTCCTGCCGAAGGGCTTGTTGCAACGAGACGGAATCCTTGTCGGCGTTTTCGATGCCGTAAATGGTCCCGAGAGTGCCGATGATCACTTCCCTGGCGGCGAGCGAAGTAATCAGGCCTACGCCGATTTTCCAATTGAAACCCAATGGCCGGATAGCGGGTTCGACCAGATGGCCGATCTGACCGGCGTAGCTCTGCTCGAGCTTTGCCGGCTGGCCGTTCTCGTAGGGCAGATGGGCCAGCACCCATAGGCATGCGGAAACGAGCAGTATAACCGTGCCGGCGCGCTTCAGAAAGACGACTGCGCGGTCGTAGAGCCGCAGGAATAGCGACCGTATGTTGGGCATCCGATAGGGTGGCAATTCAAGGACGAAGACGCTCTGCTGGCGCCGAAGGACTGTGGAGCGAAGCAGTTGGGCGGTAGCGATTGCTGCGACGAAGCCCAAAACGTAGAGCCCCAACATGGCGGCTGTCTGGGTGCCCAGGAGCGGGCCGAGGAGCGGTTGATCGGGAACGAAGGCGGCGATTACCAACAGATAAATCGGCAACCGGGCGGAACACGTCATGAACGGCGCGATCAGAATCGTCGCCAGGCGATCTCGCTTATTTTCGATGGATCGAGTCGCCATGATCGCCGGCACCGCACAGGCATATGCGGAGAGTAGAGGGATAAACGCCTTCCCCTGAAGACCGACGAGGGCCATGGTGCGGTCCGCGATCAGCGCGGCGCGGGCAAGGTAACCGGAATCCTCCAAAATACCTATGAACAGGAAGAGGAGGAGGATTTGCGGCAGGAAAATGAGTACCGAACCCACACCAGCCCAAATACCATCGATAACAAATCCGCGCAGAACGCCATCGGGGATGGCCGCCCCAATCCAATTGCCCGACGTTGCGATGGCGGTTTCGACGCCATCCATCAACGGTTTTGCCCCGCTGAAAATGGTCTGAAAAACGGCGACGACGACCGCGAGGAATGTGAGCGGCCCGATAAATGGATGCAGGAAGAGACTGTCGAGACGGCGCGTCCAAAGGGGCGGAGCGGGGGCGTTGTAGCCGCTCTGTTGGCCAACCTGGCCCGCCCAACGGCGACAGCCCGGCAGGTCCTGAAGAATTGGAAATTCGACTCGTTTCGCCGTGGCGGGAGGGCGGGCGCTGCTTCCATTCAGGAATTGAAGGACCTTGTCGACCCCTTCCCCGGACGCGGCGCTGATCAGTGCGACAGGGCTGCCGAGCTGCGCTGCGAGCGCTGCCGGGTCCACGCTGCCACCGCGGGCGGCGAGATCGTCCGCCATGTTGAGTACGACGAGTGTCGGCAGCCCAAGACTTAAGATTGGGGCCGCGAGCAGGAGATGCCGATGCAAATTGGTGGCATCGAGGATTAGGACTACGGCGTCGGGTAGGCCAAGATCCGGCTTCGCACCCGTGAGAACATCGCGTGTGACTTCCTCATCTTCCGAACGAGGATGCAGACTGTAGATGCCGGGGAGATCGATAAGAAACACTTCGCGTCCGCTCGTGGCGCGAACTTTACCGACATGGTATTCGACCGTGACTCCGGGAAAATTAGCGACTTTCTGACGCAGGCCGGTCAATCGATTGAAAAGCGTAGTCTTGCCGGCATTCGGGGGGCCGACGAGCGCCACATAGTGGCGGGTTGACCGGACCGCCGGGTCCAGCTTGGCGGCGGATGAGGGATCCGCGGCCAAGTCGTGGCAGGAGTCCCCCGCGCTCATGAGTGGCTCGATGGACTCTTTGTCGTAACCAAAGTCCGAATCGACCCGGCCTGTATCTTTAATAGACTCGCGGTCTCTTTGCGTAACGCGATCTCGGAGCCGTCGACGCGGTAAACTCGGGGGTCGCCGCCGGGCGCGCAACCTGCGGCCACCACATCGCTGCCGGGAAAGAATCCGAGCTCCATCAAACGCCGGCCGAGGTCTTCAGGCACTTCCAGAAATTCCAGAACCGCCGTTTGGCCGCAGCGCAAATCAACAAGCGACGATCCGGAGTCCGTAGCCGGGGTGCCAGTCGGCTTGTTGAAAGTGAGTTGCATTCAACTACAGGATAGAAATCCGAGGGCGCCATGTCAAGGAGCGGAAACGGCAATTTTTAGGGGCACAAGTACATTGAGTTCGCCCATACTATGGACGTAGACGCGCCAGATAGGCTATTAGGGTATCCTTTATTTGCAGGAACAAATCCCTAACCCTGGTGCTATACTTAGGTGCCTTCCCCCTTTGGTGGAGGCGGAGCCGGAATTTTTACTGAATTACGGCCTTTCTTAACATCCGAATGCCAACTTCGGAAAAAGCAAATCCAGGCTAATTGAATTTGTGAACCGAGATTTGAACTATCCAACGGGCATTTTGCGAGCTTACGAGAGATGGATTCGAAGTACCCCTTAGTAACGATCGTCACTCCCTGTTTGAACATGGAGTCGTATATCGCAAGTACGATCGAAAGCGTATTGTCACAGGACTATCCGAACCTGGAGTACATCTTGGTGGACGGTGGTTCGACGGACCGCACGGCCGAAGTAATCTGCGAATATGTAGCCGGGAACCCGGCGCGGATGCGGTTAATTGTAGAGCCGGATGGAGGCGTGGCGGAGGCCCTCGAGAAGGGCTTGGCGGCGGCCAAGGGCGAGATATTTGCCTATATCAACGCCGATGACACCTACTTTCCCGGAGCTTTACAGACAGCCGTGCATTGGCTATCCAGTCATCCGGCCATGGCCGGAGTTTATGGGAACGCCTACTGGATCGATGACGACGGGAATCGGATAGATAGTTATCCGACTGAGCCATTCCACCGGGAAACATTGGGGCATTCCTGCTATATCTGCCAGCCGACTTGTTTCCTTCGAACCGAAATCCTGCGGGACTTAGGCGGCTTCAACACTGCTTACCAGGTCGCCTTCGATTATGAGTTGTGGCTGCGTTTGGCCCAGCGGCACGAGTTGATGAAACTCGATACGCTGTTGGCCAATTCGCGAATGCACCGGGCTAACAAGACGCTCCGGCAGCGCGCTGTCGGCTTCGACGAGGCCAGCCGCGCGCTTCGTCAATATCACGGCTACGTCCCTTTCCGGTGGGCGCACAGCTACGCTTCCTTCCTCCTCGATCAACGGGACCAGTTTTTTGAGCCGCTGCGGCCATCGTTTACCAAGTTTTTTTTCAGCCTGATTGTTGGTACTCTTTTGAATTGGTCGTCGCCGTTCCGGTTCTGGAAGGAATGGTCCGGGGTTATGAGTCTGAGCGCTTTCGTTCGCCGCTGGAATGAAACCTGGGTGGCGCGCCGATTGGGCAAATTGACTCGATAGCGCCGGCGGCACGGCAAGACCGTCGCAATCCATGTCAAAGAAACGCGCGTTGATCACCGGAGTAAACGGCCAGGACGGGTCGTATCTCGCCGAAAAGCTGCTTGCCGAAGACTATGAAGTATTTGGTTTAGTTCGGCGGGTGGGGCTGGAAGCTCCCGAGTACAGGCTAGGGCGGCTGTTGCCTCTCTTGGACCGGATCCATTTGCAACCCGCATCGCTGGAAAGCTACGCCGGCATTTTCAACGCTGTCGCCAAGATTCGACCGGACGAATGCTACCATTTGGCCGCCGCGAGCTTTGTGAGTTATGAATTCGACGACGAGTTCTCTACCCTGACGACGAACATCAACGGAACCCACTACCTGTTGGCTTCGCTGAAGGATTTGGTCCCGCACTGCCGCTTTTACTTCGCCGGAACGTCGGAGATGTTCGGCAGCGCGGCGTCCGCGCCGCAAAATGAGCAAACACGATTCCGGCCGCGCTCTATCTACGGCATCAGTAAAGTAGCGGGGTTTGAACTCGTCCGGAATTACCGCGAACGGTATGGTCTGCACGCCTCGAGCGGCATCCTCTTTAACCATGAATCCCCGCGGCGCGGACACGAGTTCGTAACGCGAAAGATCACCTCGGGCGTCGCCCGGATCCTGGCGGGACAGGCAACGGAGTTGCGGTTAGGCAATCTGGATGCGGAGCGGGATTGGGGATTTGCTAAGGAATATGTCGAAGCGATGTGGTTGATGCTGCAACAGCCGGTACCGGACGATTATGTGATCGCCACCGGGAAGTTGAATTCTGTCCGGGATTTCGTGCGAATTGCCTTTGAATGCGCCGGACTCGATTGGGAGAAGCATGTCGTGACAGACCCGAATTTTTTCCGGTCCGGTGAATCCGTTGCGCTGTGCGGAGACGCGAGCAAGGCCCGGCAGGTGCTGGGTTGGGAGCCGTGCAAAGAATTTGAAGAAATGGTACGGGAGATGGTGGAAGCCGATTGCCAGGTGGTGGGCGTTTCTTTGCCGGCGCGGGCCGCGGAAGTCTCTTAGCGTTTGCCGTCGATTCCGAGTATCTGCCAGGCGAGGCGTCGATGATCGGCGCCCAATCCTTCCTGGGACGGCATCACGGCCGTCTCGGATTCCACTCGCAGCACGGCGGCGGTGGGAACCGCCGTTAGCTGGAGCGGGACTGTCAGCTCAAATTCGCCGTGGCCGGGCCGCTGCTCGGCCAACAGGCGTCCGTTGACATACACCCGAAGGCACTGTCGCTCGAGCGGTTTGGCCCAGTCTGGAAGCGCCCCGCGGATCACCGCATGGGTGAAGTATGCGGGCATCATCCAATGCAGCGTTTCAGCCGCCCAGCCGTCGGGGAATATGCCCTGGGAATGGAATTGCGCGCGGTCGATGCGAGCGCGGCAAACGTGCGTAAAGCGCATGGCCAGGTAGCGGCCAGGCAGACCGGGTATCCAGCGGCGCATCCGTTCGCTCCAGATCTTGTCGTAAGTGTCTAGGCCATAGAACCACCAGCCCGGCGGATACCGGACCCCGGTCTGCGCGCGAAGCAGCCGGGAAAGCTCGTCGAATCTTCGGGCGCCGCCGGCGAAAGATTTCGCTTCTTCGTACTCTCGAAGGCAGCCCAGCGTTTCCGGCACGTAGGCCAGTCCGTACCGCTTCCCGAGCCGGACCAGGATATCCCAATCCATTCCAAAGTGCAGATCCTCATTGAACCAGCCGATTTCCTCCAAACAGGCCCGGCGGAAAAATACAGATTGTTGCAGGATATAGTCGAGGACGAAAGTTAGTTTCCAAAGATTGAACGGTTCCGTGAAGGGGAACTTTTGCTTCACATTACCGTGGTAATCGATCTGGAAGCCATCGCCATAAATTGCGCCCACCTCGGGATGGCTGCCAAGCGCGGCCACGGCGCGAGTGACAGCGCCCGGGAGTAACGTGTCGTCGGAGTTCAGATAGGCCACTACCTCGCCCTTAGCCATGTGTAACCCCTTATTGATCGCGTGGGTCTGGCCGCGGTCTTTTTCGGAGATGAAAGTTAGCCGGTCAAGATAGGGCCGAACAGCTTCGGCGGTGGAGTCTGTCGAACCGCCATCCATGATGATGTACTCAATGCGCGGGTAGTCCTGCGACAGTACGCTTTCAATAGTGGCGGTGATGAAGTGTCCCTGGTTGAACGACGGTGTGACGATTGTAACGAGTGGGTCGCTCACGATTGCGCCTCCGCACCCGCCTGTTCCAGGGTTTCGATAATGCAGGAAAGCTGCCGGTAGTCGCCGTTCTCGCGCGGGCGCCAGGTGCGATCGGCTTCAATGAGCAAGCGGCATTGCTTCCCGCGAACGTCCTGGGGGAGCGGCAGCTCGAAGACAAATGGACCGGATAACAGCCGTCTTTCCTCTAGAATCCGGCCATCGAGCCGAACGCGCAGGAGCAGATTTTCAAGCGGGGCAATGTGCTTGCCGGCAATGCGCAGAATGCTGCTGCCGGCGTTGACGTTAAGTCCGCTTTCGTAGCGGCGGGAAATCCATCCATCCTCCCAGCGCCCGGTGAACTCACCGCCGAATCCCGTCATGCGGCGCCATTCAGCCCAGTATCTTTGCAGGTTGTGCGGATTATGATACGCTCCCAGCGCGAGGCTCAAACCGTAGGAGCGCAACGAAGGTTTCGACCGATCGAAATACTGGTCCTTCTTGTCGAGCAAATAACAGGCGTAGCCGTTGATCCACTCATACGGCACATAGTTGTATTCCCGCTTAACGGTACCGATGATTTCCTGGTAGACCTTGCGCCGGCTGGAAAGCGTCTTGTTATCCAAATGCATCCGCGACGTCGCCAGGTAGTCATCGACCTTCAGAACTCCATACATTTTGGCTACGCGTATCCACAAATCGTAATCGAGCGCGAAATGCATATTGACATCGATCATTCCGCAGTTGGCATACGCTTCACGCAAGAGAAATGCGGCGGGCTGGCAGACGTAACATTGATTGTTAAGCGTCTGCCAGTCGAAAGGCTGCGTCGGATAGCGGTCGAGGATCTTGCCCTTGACATCGACATGATACGCCTCACCGTAGATCATGCCGACACCCGGATTCCGCTTGAAATGTCCAGCGATTGTCCCTAACGCATTCGGGAGGTAAATGTCGTCCGCGTTGATATAGGCGAAAATATCTCCGGAAAGCGCGTGCCAGCCTTTGTTTATTGCGTCGCCCTGGCCCTTGTCGCGCTCGGAACACCAACGGAGTTTTCCATCGTATTTCCGCAGGATCTCAACGGTTCCGTCTTTGGATCCGCCATCCATCACCACATAGTCGAGATTCGGGTAGTCTTGAGAGAGGACGCTGGTGATCGTCTCCTCCAAAAACTCAGCCATATTGTAAGTCGGTGTGACGATGCCAATCCGCGGCCATTCCTCTACCGTGATCCGCGATGGACGCTGATAAGCCGGGCTCGCGATCTTTACAAAGGCCTGGTCAGTCAGACTTACCGCGCGCTCCCAGGAAAACTGCTTGACCCGTTCAGCGCCGTTTTCAATGAGGCGTTTGCGAAGTTCCGGATCGCGCGCAATCTTCAGGATGCCTCCGGCGATGCTCTCCGCATCAAGCGGGTCAACTAAGACCGCGGCGTCCCTGGAGACTTCAACGCAACTTCCGGAATGGGCGGTAATAGCCGGCGCGCCACAATAAAACGCTTCCAGAAGCGGAATGCCGAAGCCCTCGAATTTTGTAGCGAACAGCAACGCCAGTGAGTTCTGATAAACCTCCGGAATCACCTGCTTGTCAAGATACCCTTTGAAATGAACCCTATCCCGGAGACCGAGCTGTTTCACCTCGTCGAGTAATTTTTCACTGCCCGCCGGCGAGCCGCTCAGGACCAGATGCAAATCCGTCTCGCCCTTGCTCGCGGCGATCTTCAAGGCTTGCAAGACGTTGCTGTGATTCTTGTGAGGCCAGAAATTGGCGGGAAAATAGAGGTACTTCGCGGGCAGCTTCAGCGCCCGGAACGCCGCTGACGGAGTGGCGGGCAGCGGTCTGCGGAATTCGGCGTCGGCGTCGAGATGAATAACGACAACCTTCTCCGGGTCAATCCGGAATTTCTCGACGATCGTCGTCTTGGCGTGCTCGCTCAGGGTGAAGAGAATGTCGGCGTTCAGCGCGCTCGGGCCGTACGTTTGCCGGCGCCATTGCAGCACGTGCGGTTCGAAAAACTCCGGGAAGAACTCGTGTTGCACGTCGGGCATCATCACCGCGGATGGCTGTGTCACCACCAGCGGCTCCAGCACGAGTAACGGGCAGAAGAAGAGATCGAAACGGCCTTCAAGCAGGCCCTTCTCGATTGCGGCCGCACCCTGCTGGTGCGTAATTCCGATCACTTCCGCATCCGGCGCGAATGCGCGAACGCTCTCCACCTCTTCTTCATGCACCCAAATGGTCAGAGACTGGTGACGCAGTCCGGCCAGCACGTTGCGAACGTAATTCTCCATTCCGCCGATCTTGCCCTTATAGTATTGGCGCAAGTTTACGGCGATTCGCATAGGGACGGCTGAGGGCATCAAGAGAAAATATTGCGCAAACGGCGAATCATTGAGTGTATCAGCCCCTCATTCCGAAGTTCAAGGAGTTCGCGGGTCAGCGCGCTTTCGCGGCTCGCTAACTCCTCCATTCCGCGGCCCGCTTCCCGGCAGACGCTTCGCAGGCGTTGCCGTTCCGCCGCCGCGCTGGCCGCCGACGCTTCCAACTCGATAATAAGTTCCTTCACCCGGAGCCGAAGCTGATCGGCCTCACCTTGCAACATTTGAATGGCCTGGGCGCGAGTCTGAAGCAATTGGTCGCCCTGCTGGATGACGCGCAACCGCTCCCCGGCGGCCTCTTCGAACAGTGCCTGCCGCTTACGGCAATCGGCCAGCAACGACTGTTGAGAAACCAGCAAGGCCTCTAATTGAGATACCTGACTGCGCAAATTGTGAGCCGCCCATTCTGGGGTCTCCAAACCGCCGGGGCTGACTGCAATTTCCGGTTCCATCTTATCGGTGCTAGATATGGGTCGCCACGCTCACTGGGTTTTTCTCGTACCACGCAATCGTCTTCGCCAAGCCATCTTCCAAATTTACCTTAGCGCGGAATCCGAAAAATGCCTCGGCCCTGGCGGTGTCAAGCATCCGGCGCGGTTGGCCGTTGGGCCGGGCGGTGTCCCAGACCAGTGAACCATGGAAGCCGGATAATCGGGTGATCTTTTCCGTAAGGTCTTTAATTGAGACCTCGAAGCCACTGCCCAAATTTACCGGTTCCTCTCCGTCGTAACTTTCGGCGCCGGCAATAAGGCCTTCCGCGGCGTCCTCCACATATAAGAATTCCCGTGTGGGAGAACCGTCGCCCCAACAAACCAGTTCGTCCACGCCGCCATCGCGGGCTTCAACAGCTTTGCGAATCAACGCCGGAATGACGTGGGACGACTCGAGGTCGAAGTTGTCGCGCGGTCCGTATAAATTGACGGGCATCAGGAAAATGGCATTCATCCCGTACTGCTGCCGGTACGCTTGGCACATAACGAGCAGCGACTTCTTCGCGATACCGTATGGCGCATTCGTTTCCTCGGGGTAACCGTTCCAAAGATCTTCTTCCTTGAACGGCACCGGAGTGAATTTGGGATAGGAACAAATGGAACCGGCGACGATGATCTTCTCTATGCCGTGAATACGGGCCGCTTCGATGAGCTGAATACCCATAATTGCGTTCTGATAGAAGAATGATCCCGGATTTTCCTTATTTGCGCCAATACCGCCCACGACCGCCGCCAAATGGAAAATCACTTCGGGCCGGCAAGCTGCAAACATCTTTTCTATACCGTCCATCGTCGTGAGATCGTACTCACGCTTGCGCGGGACCATCACGTTTTCACATCCGCGCTCACGCAGGCGCTCCACGACAAACGACCCCAGAAAGCCGCCACCACCGGTAACGACGATCCTTTTCCCTCGTAAGTCCAACATGCCAGTCCTCCGAAACAATTCTCTACGCGTTGTAAACGGCCGCTGACAAAACTCCGGCGCGTTGGCGCTCGATAGCGTCTATCTCGGCGTCGACCATCAGGCGAACCAGTTCGGAGAACCCCGTTTGATGCTGCCATCCCAGTTGTTCCCGTGCCTTGGAAGGATCGGCTAGCAGGGCATCGACCTCCGCGGGGCGATTGTAACGGGCGTCGAAATCGACGTACTTCGTCCAATCGAGATTGACGTGCCCGAATGCTTCCTCCACATATTCACGCACGCTGTGGGTCTCGCCGGTGCCGATAACATAATCGGCCGGAGATTCCTGTTGCAACATCATCCACATCGCTTCCACGTATTCTTTGGCGAAACCCCAGTCGCGTTTCGCGTCCAGGTTGCCAAGGTAGAGCTTGTCCTGAAGGCCAGCCTTAATGTGCGCCACCGCGCGAGCAATCTTCCGCGTGACAAAGGTCTCTCCGCGGCGTGGAGACTCATGGTTGAACAGAATTCCGCTGACGGCGAACATGTCATAGCTTTCGCGATAGTTGACAGTCAACGTGTGCGCGAAAAGCTTGGCGCAGGCATATGGACTGCGAGGATGGAAAAGAGTGTTCTCGTTCTGCGGCGGAGCGGTGGAACCAAACATTTCGCTCGACGAAGCCTGATAAAAACGAGCCTTTACGCCCGTCTTGCGGAGGCCTTCCAACAGGCGTAACGCGCCCATTCCCGTAATATCGCCCGTACTTTCCGGAATATCAAAACTGACCCGAACGTGACTCTGGGCAGCCAGATTGTAAACTTCGTCCGGGCGGATATCGTAGAGGAGCGTCCATAGACTGCTGGTGTCCGACAAATCGCCGAAATGCAGGAAGAAGCGCTTATTATGTTCATGGAGGTCGGTGTAAATGCTATCCACCCGGCCGGTGTTAAAGCTGCTCGACCGCCGCTTTATTCCATGTACTTCATACCCCTTGTGCAATAAGAACTCAGCTAAGTAAGAGCCGTCTTGCCCGGTAACCCCAGTGATCAATGCCTTTTTCATGTGCGATGTGTCTTAAAAAATCCTGTTGTTTAATTCCCCTCAGAATATCACATGACAGCGAAATCGCCCTGTATTGACAGGGCGCCCGAAAGCTAGTATTCTTTCATTTGAACATCTGTTCAAATGAAGATATGTCGAATGCGTCGTCGCAACTTCCTGAAATCGCTGATCCCACCTGCCGTGCGGACGAGCACCCCCGCTCCCGCCGGACCGTCGACGTAATTGAGGCTGATCTCGTCCGGGCGTCGCGAATTTTCCGCGCTCTAGGGGATCCGCCGCGATTGCGGTTGATGGCGCTATTAGCCAAAGGGGAAGCCTGCGTCACCGAGGTTTCAGAAGCCGAAGGCGAAGACATCTCCACCATTTCCCAGCGGTTGCGCGTCCTGCGTAACGAGGGCTTGGTATCGCGGCGCCGGCAGGGGAAGCACATCGTTTACGGACTGGCCGATCAACATGTCGCCGATCTGATTTTCAACGCCCTGGAGCACGCCAGCGAGCCTCGCCTGGGACAGATACACGAAGGAAAGGAATCGCCCAAAGCTCATGTCTCATCAAATGCACACCGATAGCGACCATATCCACGTCCACGGACCGGGATGCGGACACACTGGAGTTCAACACGGCGATCACGTCGATTATCTACACGACGGGCACCTGCACCATCACCACAATGATCACTATGATGAACACGCCATTGGTGTGAGCGAGGCGAATCCGGCGGACTGCACGGCGGGCCATGAATGCGACGGGCATACGGCCGGTCACGAGCACGGTCCACATTGCGGGCACGAAGCGGTCCCTCATGGTGACCACGTGGATTATTTAGTCGCTGGTCACTTGCATCATCCCCACGGCGGGCATTGCGACCATCACGGGACGCTGGAACTGGTTTAGACGAGGGAGAGATGGCCGACACCGAGCAATTAGAAAACGAACGCGGAGCGACTCGCGATACGCGGCAGCGGCGCGCCATTCGATCGGCGTTCCTGGGAACGGACCGCCCGTTGGATCCGAACGAGGTTCTGGAGTTGGCGGCAACCGGCCACAGCGGATTGGGAATCGCGACGGTCTATCGAAACATCAAGTCATTGCTGGAAGAGGGTTGGCTGACCGCCGTTGAATTGCCGGGCGAAGTCACCCACTATGAACTGGCGGGCAAGGATCACCACCATCACTTTCATTGCCGGTCATGCGGCAAAGTGTTTGAGCTGAATGCCTGCTTGCCGAACGTCCAAAAACTTGCGCCTCAGGGCTTTCACGTGGCGGGCCATGATCTGCTCTTATACGGCGCCTGCCAGGAATGTTCTCCAGCGTGAGATACTGAAGAAGGTAGTTTCGGGCGGTTAGCTCAGTTGGTTAGAGCGCCTGCCTTACAAGCAGGAGGTCCACGGTTCAAGCCCGTGACCGCCCACCATCTGCTCGACCCAAACGTGTTCGCATTTGATCGCGGATGAGACGGAATCGAACATCGCCTTTCGAGTGTCAGCCTGGAAACAGGCGCAAACACGAAAGTTTACGACGCCCCTGACATTCTCCACTTTGTGAATCGGTGATTGCCGGAACGGCAACGCTCATTGCGGTTCTACTTGGAATGCTCGGCCTCTACGGAGTTTTAAGTGACATAGATTGCCTTGCGCGCGCGGAGGCGGCATGCGCTGCTGGAGGGCTGCAAACTGGCTTGCGCCGGAGCGGTTTCGAGTCTGGCGGCATCGATTTTGTTGGCCCGGCTTTTCGTTTCCTTCGCACCGCCGGACTATTCGCCGGATCTTTCGGTTTGGTTGGCCGGACCTGCGGCGCTATTCGTGGCGGCCTTGATTGCCGGCGTGCTCCCGGCGCATTCGGCGCCCGTTACTGCCGGAGAACAATTAGCCCCCTTGCGGAACGACGCCAGAGTTGTACAATAAGAAACGACGACGGTAAATGACAAGTGGGCGAAAGCCCACTTTTTTATTTGCCTGGGTTGAAGTCATATGCGGCAAGAGTTAACGGACAAAATTTGGGAGATCGCTGACCAAGTGGCGCGCACCGCCGGCCTGGAAGTCGTCGACATCGAATTCCTCGGTGGCGGCAAACACCGGGTATTGCGGGTGTTCATAGATAAGGATGGCGGCGTTACCCATTCCGATTGCGAAGCGATTTCCAGCGGCATTTCCGAAATCGTGGATACGACCGATCTGATACCCGGCGGCGAGTACACCCTGGAAGTCAGTTCCCCAGGCGTGGAACGAAGACTGAGCCGGCCGCGTGATTTCGATAAAGCAATTGGCAAAAAAGTGAAGGTTGTTTTGCGGGAACCGATGTCCAATTCCACCACTTGGATCGGGGTCTTGCAGGCTTTTGCGGCGAACGTTCTGACGGTGGAGACGGCCGATGGCAAAACGGCGCAAATCCCGCTGGACAGTGTGAAAAAGGCGAATTTGAAATTTGAGTGGTAGCAGCGCCGGCATGCCGGTGTGAAGACAGGAGTCTCGCGTGGGAACAATTTATCAGTCCATCGAATTGTTGAGTAAGGAAAAGGGAATCAACCCGCAGGTCGTCATCGACGCGGTGAAGGACGCGATGCTCGCGGCGGCCCGGAAGCAGTTCAAGGGAAATGAAGAACTGGTCGCCGATTTCGACGAAAAAACGGGCGCGATCCAGATTGCCGCGGTCAAGGTGATCGTGGAACAGGTGCAGGACGCGGTCCGCGAAATATCGCTTTCCGACGCCCTGGAATACGACAAGACCGCGCAACTCGGCGGACTGATCCGATTCCCTAAGAAGACGGAATCCCTCGGCCGAATCTCCGCGCAGACCGCCAAACAGGTCATCATGCAGAAAGTGCGTGAAGCCGAACGCGACACTATTTTCAATGAGTTCCACAATCGCGTCGGTGAACTGGTCAACTGCACCGTCAAGCGTATGGAAATGGGCGATCTGGTCTGCGACCTCAGCAGCAAGACCGAAGCCCGCCTCGGCAAGCGCGAACAGTCCCGGCTGGAGAGCTTTCAGATCGGCGACCGCGTTCGTTGCGTCATCAAAAGCGTGGAACGTAGCGGAAAAAACTCCGGAGTCGTACTTTCCAGGGCTGATTGTGAGTTTGTTAAGCGCCTCTTCGAACAGGAAGTCCCGGAAATCTACGACAACACCGTCGTCATTAAGGCCTGCGCCCGGGAGGCCGGTGAGCGCACGAAAATCGCCGTCGCCAGCCGCGACCGGGATGTCGATTCCGTCGGCGCCTGCGTCGGGATGAAGGGCATGCGCGTACAATCGATCATTCGCGAACTGCGGGGCGAGAAGATCGACATCATTGAATACTCCGAGGACCCGATCCTCTTTGCGACTCACGCTCTCAGCCCGGCAAAAATCAGCCGCGTGTCGGTTCTCAATTCGGCCGACCGCCACATGGAAGTCATCGTCGATGACAACCAACTTTCTCTGGCGATCGGTAAAAAAGGCCAGAATGTGCGGCTTGCCGCCAAACTGATCGGCTGGAAAATCGACATCAAGAGCGAAGAAGAAAAGCGTCGCGAAGTAGAAATACAGATGGCGCAATTGCAGGTTTCCGGCGCACCGCTCTCGGTGCTGATCGATTTCGGTTTGCCGGAAAATGTTGTCGAACGGCTGTTCGAAGCCGGTATCGGGACCGTTGAGCGGCTCGGCGCAATGACGCCCGAAGAAATTCAAGCCATTCCCGGCATTACGGCAAAGGCGCTGGAGAGTATCCAGTACGCGGTAAACGCCTACTATGGTCCTTATGAAGACGAAGTACCAGCGGAAGCGCCCGCCGTTCCGGATGCCGTGGTTGACGGAGCGCCCGAAGCTCCAGTCGAACCGGCCGCCGTGTTGGAACCGGTTGCCGCCGAGCCCGAGCCCGAGCCGATAGCGGAAGCGGAGCCGATAGCGGAAGCGGAGCCGTCCCCTGAAGCCGAGCCTGTTTCCGATCCGGAAAAAGAAGCCTAAATATCGTTAGTATTGGGTGCGCGAGCCCTCACTTCATTCGTTTGGAAGTGAATCTGTTACCATGACAGAAGGGGCAGTAACGGCTCGCGTCACCGTCAATGTGCCGTCATGGTCGGGACGCCAACGCCGCGTTTCTATTTTTTTCTCCATCTATGAGTAAGATCCGAATTAACGAACTGGCAAGGGAGCTCGAGGTCAAGCCTAGCGCGATCATCGATGCCCTCCCAAACCTGGGCGTCCAAGATAAGAAGACCCACTCCAGTTCGATCGACGACGATCTTGCTCTCTTGATCCGTACACATTTAAAGGACGACCCGAGCGTCGCCCGGTACCGGATAGAAGACGACCCTCATGCCGATTTGAGTGGTGGAGATGGCGAGGACGAACCAGCGGTGGAAGCCCCCGCGCCGCCGCCGCCCACGGTGGCGCCTCCGGCTCCGTCTGCGATCCCGAGGCCGACAGTGGCAATTCGGCCGCCGGTCGTGGTGCCGCCTATCGCCGCCGCTCCTGTTATTCCGGCGCCGCCTTCTGTTCCGGTACCGCCTGCGCAGCCGATTCGGCCTCCCCAACCGGTAGCCGTTCCGGTCAAGCCGGCGGAGTCAGCCGCCGAAACAACGGAGACACCAGCGGCGCCCGCTAAAGCAATGGCTCCGCTTCGCCCGCCGTTAGCTTCAGGCGGTCCGCTTTCTCCTCCAATTTCGGCCACTCCGCCCAGACAGCCCGAGCCCGTCGCACCGAAGGTCCCCGCATTGCCAATTGCTCCCGCGCGTCCGGCGCAGCCCGTTTCGCCGCCCCGGCCCGGTCAGATCCTCTCCGGCCCCCGGCAGCCCCTGGTATCTCCGGGAACGGGAATGCCTGGCGCTCCGCGGCCGCAGCCGCCGGCTCAGCCCCGCCCGGCGATGGCGCGCCCGGCGATGACGCGCCCGTTGGCGCCTCCCGCTGTCTTTGTCGGATCTCCCTCGTCTGCAACCACTTCCGGAAGTAGCTCGCCGCAGGCTGGCGCGCAGCCCGGCGCTCCGGCGCCTCGGCCCTCGCCTCCGCGTCCGCCCATGCAGCCGCGTCCCTCCGGTCCAGGCGCTCCGGCGCCCCGCCCCCCACAACAATATCCGCCGCAGGGGGGGCCCGGTCGCCCCATGGCTGGCCAGCCGATGGCGCGACCGATCGTGCCTCCCCGCCCCGACATGGTGGACCGGCTGAAACAGTTGCAAACGCCCCCGGGCCCTCGGCCCGGAACTCCTGGCCCGAGACCCGGAGCTCCCGCTCCTGGACGGCCCATTTATCAGGGCGGTGGGCACAACACCGGCGGTTACGCTGGTGGTCAGAGCGCAACTGGACGTCCCGGCATGCCATCTCCCGGCCGGCCCACGGGTCCCGGCCAGCCCGCCTACGGCCCGCGCCCGGGCGGCGGTGGTCCTGGCGGTCCCGGTCGCGGCCGTCCGATGCACCCTACTTCGGCCAATATGCTCCAGCCGTCGGCCATGCCGATGCCGGTGGACCCGAGCCGTCGCGTCGACACGCGGAAACGCCCCAATCAGGGCCGTGTCAAGGAAGCCGAGGAAGGCAAACTCCGTCCCATTTACGCCAAGAAGGAGAACACTGACCTCCTTTTAGCTAAGGGCAAGGAGATCACCGTCTCCGAAGGCATTACCGTCAAGGAACTGGCCGAAAAGCTCGGAATTAAGACGACGCTGGTCATCAAAAAGCTCGTTGACCGCAAGTTCTTCGCCACCATCAATCAGACGATTGACGTGAAACTCGCCGAAGACATTTCCAAAGACTTCGGAGCCATCGCCTCACAGGTTAGCTACGAAGACGAGCAGACCTGGGAAGTGGAACTGGCCGAGGATCCCAAGGATCTCGTCGTGCGGGCTCCAGTGGTTACCATCATGGGCCACGTCGATCACGGCAAAACCTCGTTGCTCGACGCCATCCGTTTGGCCCGTGTAGCGGAGCGGGAAGCGGGCGGAATCACACAGCACATCGGCGCCTATCAGGTCGAAATTCACGGTAAGAAGATTGTCTTCATCGATACCCCTGGTCACGAAGCGTTCACCCGCATGCGTGCTCGCGGAGCCAAGGTGACCGACGTCGTTGTTCTCGTCGTCGCTGCCGACGATGGCGTCATGCCGCAAACGGTCGAAGCGATCAATCACGCTAAAGCGGCCGGCGTTCCGATCATTGTCGCGATCAACAAGATCGACAAGGTTGACGCGCAGATCGATCGAATCAAACAGCAACTGTCCGATCGTGGTTTGTTGGCCGAAGACTGGGGCGGCGACACCGTCATGGTGCCTGTCTCGGCAAAGGCCAAACTGAACCTGGACCTCCTGCTGGAAATGATCCTGCTCGTGGCCGACATCAAGGCTCTGAAAGCAAATCCGACGCGTCCCGCGATCGGCAATGTGCTCGAGGCGAAGTTGGACAAAGGTCGTGGTCCGGTGGCCACCGTGTTGGTGCGCAATGGTACGCTCCGGGTCGGCGCGTTCTTCCTCTGCGGTTCTGTTTTCGGCAAGGTTCGGGCGATGTTCGATGATCAGGGCGCGCCGATACGCGAAGCCGGCCCGGCAACGCCGGTCGAAGTCCTCGGTTTGGACATGCTTCCCGAAGTGGGCGATTCGTTCCAGATGGTGACGGATACCGCCAAGGCGAAGCAGATCGTTATGTTCCGCGAAGCCCATTCCCGCGACGTGCAGATGGCCAAGAACAAGCGCATGACGCTTGAGGCGCTGCACACGCACATGAAGGATGGCGCCAGTAAAGACCTCAACCTCATCATCAAAGCCGACGTCGGCGGCAGCGCGGAAGTGCTGTCGGATACGTTGCAGAAGATGTCCACGGATCAGGTGCGCGTCCGCGTGCTACTGACCGGTGTCGGCGCCATTACCGAAACCGACGTGATGCTCGCGACCGCGTCCAACGCAATCGTGATTGGCTTCAACGTGAAGCCGGATCGCAACGCGGCGGCGGCGGCGGAGCGCGAAAAAATCGACATTCGCCCGCACTCGATCATCTACGAAGTTACCGACGAGATCAAAAAAGCCATGCTGGGCCTGTTGGCTCCAGTCTTCAAAGAGGTCTACAAAGGCAAGGCCGAAGTCCGCGAGATCTTCCGTATCTCTAAAGTCGGGACTGTCGCCGGTTGCTATGTGCTCGATGGCACGCTGCCGCGTAGCGCGGAAGTACGCGTGAACCGTGACGGCAAAGTCATCTTTACAGGCAGGTTCAGCGCCTTGAAGCGATTCAAGGACGATGTCAGCGAAGTGAAGAGCGGCTTTGAGTGCGGTATCTCCATCAACGGCTTCAACGATTTGGAAAAAGGCGACATCCTCGAAGGATTCGCCACCGAACAGGTCGCCCGCGATCTGTCCTAACATTCGAATCCTATGCCGATCATCGGCGTCCTCCATCTCGAACTGCGTATCGAACACGCCGAATCGCTAAAGGATCGCAGGAACGTCATCCGCAGTTTAAAGGCCCGGCTTCGCAGCCGCCATAATGTGGCGGTGGCGGAGATCGGGCCTTCCGACATTCTGAACCGCGCGCTCGTGAGCGCCGTGACGATTTCCAACGACCGCACGTTCGCCGAGAAGGTTCTACAGGCCGTGGAGCAGGACGCGGCGGACGTTTTGGGCGGGATCCTCGAATCGTCCGGCGTCGAATGGGTCGAATAGGCGCTGGGTTGTTGCGGTCCGAAGTATAGATACCGCGATCCTCGAAGCGTCCGGCGTCGAATGGGTCGAAATAGGCGCTGGGTTGTTGCGGTCCGGGGT
>Ga0105047_10004837_pt1 | contig 23319 bp, 19 predicted proteins | sample MAT04_FD_78384 | JGI IMG/M metagenome (GOLD analysis project Ga0105047, IMG submission 78384) | Freshwater microbial communities from Lake Fryxell liftoff mats and glacier meltwater in Antarctica - MAT-04 (megahit assembly) | ecosystem: Environmental > Aquatic > Freshwater > Ice > Liftoff... | reverse complement strand
GAGCTGAGCTACCGGCTCGTCGAGGTACCGGTTCGTATGGGGAGGATGGGTGAATGGATGCGCGGCGAGCGCCCGCCGCGTACCAAGCCCGCGGTGCGGCGTCGGCGCCGCACCGTCGTGCTGTGCTCTGTCTTCGCGGTGCTCGCCGGGTTCGCGACCGTCACCGTCGCCACGGCCGACCTGCTCTGCGAAGAAGGCCTGTCGTGTGACCTGGAGACCGGCGGCGAGGCCATCGCCAGCGGCGCGGCCTCCACAGCGGCTGCCGTCACCGCACCGCCAACCAGCCCGCCAACGACACAGTCGCCGGCGACCGTCCCGGGCCAGACGGTGACGACCCCGCCCACCACGCAACCGGGCCCGTCAACCACGCTCGGCCCGGTGGACATGCTGGCCCCGTACTCGGTCGGCGAATCGGTGATGCTGGGCGCAGCCCCGCAGCTCACCGCCGGCGGTATCCAGGTCAATGCCGCGGTCAGTCGTCAGGGCGGCAACGTCGCCGAGGTCGTCAGGCTGCTGCGTGCCGGCGGTCAACTGGGCCGGGTGGTCATCATCCAGACGGGCACCAACGGCAGCGTCAGCGATGCCACGCTGGACAGCATCATGCAGTATCTGCAACCCCAGGACACCCCGCTGGTGGTGTTCATGACGGTGCGTGCCCCACGTGGCTGGATCGCTGACAACAACATCCGCATCCGCCAGCTGCCCGCTCGCTACCCGAACGTGAAGGTGCTCGACTGGGAGGTGGAATCGGCGGCGATCTCGGGTGAACTGGCACGCGACGGTTACCACCTCGGCACGTCCAACGCGAAGCAGTTCTACGCGAACCTGGTCTTCGACGCCATCGGCCGACCCGATCTGAAGAAGTAGCGGTTCGCAAGAGGCCCGGCCTTCCTCCATACTGTTCGTTCGATGTCGGCGCCACTCACCTCTCGCAGCCCGGGCACCACGCCCGCCGGCCTCAGTCGAATGCCCTACCTCCCGGGTCTCGACGGGCTGCGCGCCATCGCCGTCGTCGGCGTGATGATCTACCACGCGCACCACAGTTGGTTGCCGGGTGGGTTCCTCGGCGTCGAGGTGTTCTTCGTCATCTCCGGGTACCTGATCACGCTGCTGCTCATCGGCGAGCACGAGCGCAGCGGCTCGGTGAACCTTGGGCAGTTCTGGAAGCGCCGCTTCCGTCGTCTGCTGCCGGCGTTGTACGTGATGATGGCGTTGGTCGCGATGTACATCACCGCGTTCGCCACCCAGCATCGCGAGAGCACCCGCGGCGACTTCGTCGCGTCGTTCTTCTACATCAGCAACTGGTACCAGATCTGGGTCGGCCAGGGCTACGGCGCAGGTGAGGCGTTCGTGCCACTGCGGCACCTGTGGTCACTGGCGGTGGAGGAGCAGTTCTACCTGGCCTGGCCGTTGGTGATGGTGCTGCTGCTGCGCCGGTCGCGCGGCAAGCTGCCGGCGGTCGGGCTGAAGCTCATCATGACCAGCGTGCTGATAGCGGTCATCGTCGCGGTTGTTTACGTGCCGGGCGCAACCGCCGGTACCTGCGATGTCGAGGGCTTCACCAACGGCTGGGCAACGATGTTCGGTCGCTGCATCAACGTCAACGAGATGCTCTACCTCGGCTCGTTCTCGCGTGCAGGCGGCCTGCTACTGGGCGCTGGCTTCGCGATGCTCTGGCGCCCGATGGCCATCATGCGCGGCCCGCTACGCGACAAGGGCCGTCAACTCGACGCGCTGGCCATCGTCGGTCTCGCCCTGATCCTGTTCTTCATGGTCACCATGCAGTTGCTCGAGTCGCAGGTGTACAACCCGTGGCTGTTCCGCGGCGGGTTCTTCCTCACCGGGGTGGCCACCCTGCTGGTCGTGGCCGCTGCCAGCCACCAGCGCGCGGCCACGGGGCGGTTGCTGGGCAACCCGGTTTTCGCCTGGATCGGCACCCGTAGCTACGGCCTCTACCTCTACCACTGGCCGATCTACCAGATCATCCGCGGGCAGGCCAACATCGACCTGTCGGTGATCGAGTTCCTGTTCGCGATGCTGCTGACGGTGCCCATCACCGAGGCCAGCTACCGCTACATCGAAACCCCAATCCGCAAGGGCCAGCTGAGGTCGATGCTCTCCGGTCTGCGTCGCGAGCCGCGCCAGATGATGGCCGCGGTGTCGGTGGTGGCCCTGCTCGGCGTCACCGGTATCAGCCTGCTCGCCGCCAACCCGCAGTGTGTAGGCGACGTCGGCAAGTCGCTGTGCGAGAACGACAGCGCTGGTGGCACCGACTCCAGCGTGCCGGTCACCCAGGCCTCCGTCGTGGATTCCGTTGCGCCGAACGACACCGTCGCTGTGACCACCACCGAGCCGAAGGTGCCGCAGCAATACGTCGCCATCGGCGAGTCCGTGATGGTCGGTGCGGTCAACCAGTTGCAGGGCGCCGGGATGTTCATCGACGCGAAGGAGAACCGCGGCCCCGAAGGGGTCAAGAACACGGTGATCAAGCTACGCGAGGCGGGCGACCTGGGCGCGGGCAGCAACCTTGTCATCCAGGTCGGCACGAACGCCCCGATGGGCGACGCCGAGGTTGCCGCGATCATGGCCCAGGTCCCTGCCGATGCCGGCAACGTGTTCTTCATGACGCTGAAAGCCGACGTCGACTGGGTGCCCGCCAACAACACGCTGATCAACTCCCTGCCGATCACCTACCCCAACGTGAAGGTGATCGACTGGGCCACCCAGTCGGCGCAGGTCGAGCTGTGCCCCGATGGCATCCACATCACGTGCAACGGGTCCGCGGCCGCCAAGTTCTACAGCAACCTGATCCTCGCTGCCGTCGGCCTTCCCGCCATCAGTTGAGCGGCTTTCACTGCGCCACCGGATAGGCGTACGCTCGGGGTTATGACCACTCCTGTTCGTGTCGCCGTCACCGGTGCAGCCGGCCAGATCGGCTACAGCCTCCTGTTCCGCATCGCCTCGGGCTCCATGCTCGGCCCTTCCACTCCCATCATCTTGCAGTTGCTCGAGATCACGCCGGCACTCGGTGCGCTCAACGGCGTGAAGATGGAACTCGACGACTGCGCGTTCCCGCTGCTCGCCGGCATCGTCTGCACCGACGACGCCAACGTCGCCTTCGGTGATGCCGACGTCGCGCTGCTCGTCGGCGCGATGCCGCGCAAGGCCGGCATGGAGCGCGCCGACCTGCTCACCGCCAACGGTGGCATCTTCAAGCCGCAGGGCGCAGCGCTCAGCGCCAGCGCGAAGAAGGACATCAAGATCCTCGTCGTCGGCAACCCGGCCAACACCAACGCCCTCATCGCCCAGCAGAACGCCCCGGGTCTCGACCCGGGCCGCTTCACCGCAATGACCCGCCTGGACCACAACCGTGCCATCTCGCAGCTCGCTGCCAAGACCGGCACCACGGTCAACGATGTCACCAACATGACCATCTGGGGCAACCACTCGGTCACCCAGTTCGCCGACCTGCACCACGCGAAGGTGGGTGGCAAGAACGCCTACGAACTGGTCAACGATCAGGCGTGGTACGCCGACACGTATCTGCCCACCGTCGCCAAGCGTGGCGCAGCCATCATCGAGGCCCGCGGCGCGTCGTCGGCCGCCTCGGCTGCCAATGCCGCGGTCGACCACATCCGTTCCTGGTCGATGGGCACCCCCGAGGGTGACTGGGTGAGCATGGCGGTCGTCTCCGACGGCTCGTACGGCGTGCCTGAAGGTCTCATCTCCTCGTTCCCGTGCGTCTGCAAGGACGGCGAGTACAGCATCGTTCAGGGCCTGGACATCAACGACTTCAGCAGCGGCAAGATCAATGCCTCTACCGGCGAGCTTGCCGAAGAGCGCGCCGCCGTCAAGGAACTCGGCCTCATCTGACCGGTTCGTTCCAGTCGGGTTTCTGGGTGCGTTCCGTTGCGGGAGCCGCAACGAAATGCACCCAGAACCGACCTCATTCGTTCGGATCGTGGTGCCGTAGCGCTGACGCGACGACAGAGGTCAGCTGACCGCAACCTCGCAGGCGACTTCCATCATCCTGTCCACGCCCTGCTGCAGTTCGGCGTCGCTGATGCGTTCCGCCTGCGTCTCGCTGGCGATCAGGTCGCTGATGGTAGCCATGCAGAGGGTCTCGATCTTGTGCATTGCACCCAGCGTGTAGAGCACGGCTGCCTCCATTTCCACGGCCAGGTGGCCGCGGTCCTTCCAGCGCTGCATGATGCCCGCACGCGTGTCGTAGAAGATGGCTGATGAGACGATGGCGCCGACATGAACACGTGCGCCGCTCTCGCGTGACAACTGCACCGCCCGCTCGACCAGTGAGTAGGTGGCGGTGGGCGAGTGGGCGTCGCCGCCGCAGAGCTGGCTGACGATCTGGTCGTCGGCGGTGGCGCTCATCGCGATGATGGTGTCGGCCATGCGTAGGCCGTCGGCCAGGCCACCGGCGGTGCCCACGCGGATGAGCCGTTGTGCGCCCAGCTGGATCAGTTCGGTGTAGTAGATGGCTGCACTGGCGCACCCCATACCGGCTGCCTGCACGCTGATCGGCTTGCCCTTGTAGGTGCCGGTGAAGCCCAGCTCGCCGCGCTCCTCGTTGACCTGGCGCGCGCCAGGGTCGAAGAACGTCTTGGCGATGTAGGTGGCACGGCGCGGATCGCCGGGAACCAGCACGGCGGGGGCGTAGTCGGCGGCTTCGGCACGGATGTGGATCGGCATGTCCACAGCGTAGAACGGCCTGCGACGATCGCCCCGCGTCCGGGACTTTCGACTCTGTACCCCGGTACGGCGGGGGTAATTAATGAGACCAGTTACTCTCTAAAAGAAGGAGTCTGCGAAATGAACAGCGAGCGCAGCGGTGACGGTTGGTGGATCACCACGTTCGTGATCGGCATGGTGGCGTTGATAATCAGCGTGGTTGGCATTGCCATCGCGTCGAGCAAGCCGAACGGGTCGACCGCGTCGGCAGCCGCCGGCGCGTCCGGCGGCGTGACCGAGGTGGATGTCGTGCTCGCCGACATCTCGGTCTCACCCAAAATGATCCAGGTACCCACTGGCCAAGCGATCACCCTGCACATCACCAACACCGGTGCGATGGAGCACGACTTCAAGGTGCACGGCACAACGGGCACCGAGATGATGAAGCCCGGTGAGAAGGTCGACCTCGTGATCGGGCCGTTCACCGCCGATACCCAGGTGTGGTGCACCGTCCCGGGCCACAAGGAAGCCGGCATGCTGATGGCTGTCCACGTGTTGGGGGGTGCCGGTGCCCCGGCCGGAGGTACCACCGGCACGACCGCCGACGCTGCGGACAGCGGCAACGCAGTGATCGATGGAGCAGCAATGCCGAGTGCCGACTGGGTGGGCCGCGACCCGGTGCTACCGGCCAAGTCCAACGGCATCGTGCATGAGATAACGCTCGACGCTACGGAGAAGCTCATCGAGGTCGCTCCCGGGGTCACCCAGATGATGTGGACCTTCAATGACACGGTGCCTGGTCCCACTCTGCACGGCAACATCGGCGACACGTTCAAGGTCACGCTGAACAACAAGGGGCAGATGGGGCACTCGATCGATTTCCACGCCAGCAAGGTGGCTTGGAGCGACGAAATGCGCACCATCCTTGCGGGCGAGTCGCTCATGTACGAGTTCACCGCTGAGTTCGCCGGTGCATGGATGTACCACTGCGGCACCGCCCCGGCCCTGCACCACATCGGAAACGGTATGTACGGCGCAATCATCATCGATCCCCCCACCCTCGCGCCGGTTGAGGAGGAGTTCATGATCGTGCAGAGCGAGCTCTATCTCGGGCCTGAAGGCCAGCCCGGCGATCTCACCAAGATGATCAACGAAGATTTCGATGCAGTGGTGTTCAACGGCTACTTCAACCAGTACAAGTTCGCTCCCATCCATGTCGAGAAGAACAAGCGGTATCGGATTTGGGTGGTCAACGATGGCCCGAACGAGAACTCTGCGTTCCACATCGTCGGCACCATCTTTGACACCGTCTTCAAGGAGGGTTCGTACACGCTGCAGCCCGACGACACACATGGCGGCTCACAGGTGCTCGACCTGCAGCCGGCGCAGGGTGGGTTCGTTGAGTTCACCTTCGCCGAGGATGGTCTGTACTTGTTCGTGACCCACAAGTTCGCCAACGTCGGCAAGGGAGCCCTCGGCGTGTTCGCAGTCGGCGATGTCGACACCTCGGCCGTCGGTGGTCACTGACCGCCTTGCCGCTCCACGGGTAGCCGTGGAAGAGTGCACCGTCATGCGAGACCGACCGCAACACGTCGATCCCGACGACGGTGCACTCCTGCGCGCGAAGGCACTCTCGGCACCGAGCCGGGTGGAGATCCTCCGGCGCCTGAACGCTGCCGGCACACCGCTCACGGTCGGAGTGTTGGCAACGGAGCTGGGCATTCACCAGACCGCCGTCCGCCAGCACCTTGCTCTGCTCCTTGATGCCGGGTTGGTGCGGTCTCAGCCGCTTCCAGTCATTGGCCGTGGCCGGCCGCGCATCGGGTACGCGGCCGTGGTCCAGGGCGACCCCTATCGCGAACTGGCAGGCATGCTCGCCGATGGGGTCAGGCTCGGCCGCACCGCCCGCGAGGCGGGGCGGTACGCGGGCCTGCAGGTCCCGCCGTCGACAGCGGGGCCGCTGGTCACACTGTGCGAGGAAGCGTCTCGGCTCGGATTCGAACCGCTGCTGCAACGCCGCGGCAAGGTAGCCGAGATCGTGTTGCAGGCATGCCCGTTCGCCGACCTGGCGACCGACCAACCCGAGACAGTGTGCCAGTTGCACGTTGGCCTCGCCGAGGGCATCGCCGAACGCGCCGGCGGCATGGTGGTGGACGGCATCCGCCTGGCGCAGCCGCGCGAGGGCGGTTGCAGGATCGTGGTGCGCGAGACCCCTATTTGAGGAACTTGCTGGTGGTGTTGTCCGCCAGCACCTTGCCGCTGGTCTGGCAGGTGGGGCAGTAGGCGACCGTGTAGCCGCTGTAGCTGACCGAGCGAATGGTGGCGGCGCACACCGGGCAGGGCTCGCCGACACGGTGATGAACCCGCCCCGGTCGGTCGGCGGACGACGACATGTCGCTGCGCGCGCGCTCGTAGGCGAGGCCCTCCGCGACGGCGTCGTGGATGGCGGCGACCACGGCCGCCGCGCCGACGGCGCCCAGCTTGCCGGTCATCGCGAACGGCGACAGCTGTGCGCGGTGGCAGACCTCGTTGGCCAGCATCCGGCCGAGGCCGGCGATGTGGCGCTGGTTGCGCAGGAACCCGTGCAGGCGCATGTTGTCGGCGGTGAACGCAGCGGCCAGCGTTGCCCCGTTGTAGTCCAGGGCGTCGGGGCCGAGACGGTCGAGCGGCGGCCCAGCGAGTGCATCGGTGGCCACGCACCAGACCCCTGCGCGGCGTTCGCGGCCGGCTTCGGTGAGCAGCAGCGCCGGCCCGTCGGCGAACGCGAACCGGGCCTGCCCGTTACGCGGCTTGGGCGACTGCTTGTCGTCCACCAGCAACCTTCCGCCCTGCATCAGGTGGATCACGAAGTGCACCGCACCGAAGTCGAGCAGCAGGTACTTGCCGCGGCGACCCACGCCCAGCAGTGGATTGCCGTACGCGGTTTTGGGGCTGGGTAGCACCGTCTTCAGCGCGGTGAAGTTGAACGGCACGAACCCGGTGAGCACCGCGCCACGGAACTGATCGGTGAGCCGCTCGGCGTGCGCTTGGACCTCGGGAAGCTCGGGCACTGCGAACGGCCCTCGGCTATCGGTACTCGGTGCGCTCGCGCACGGAGTTGAACACAGCGTCCAGCGCCCCGAACACCGGTTGCGATTCGACCAGTTTCTGCTGGCTGCCGGTGAGCAGGATGCGGCCCTTGATGAACGCCTCCTGCGCATTGAGCTGACCGGTGGCCACCCCGACGGCAGTGGCCCACGTTTGTTCCATGCGCACGTCTTCCGGGAACGCGCTGCCGGCCGCGAAGGCGGCGACGCCGTCGCCGACCTGCAGGTGGTAGACGACGCTGCCCTCTGGCCCCTCGGTGACCACCTGCGTCACACCAATGGTGTGCTCGCTGGCCAACGCCTGGAGCTGGGTGCTGGCGGCGACTTCGTCGGTGAGGGCGGCGAGCCACTCGAGGCTGAGATAACGGATCACGCCCCTAGTCTGGCGCGCGTGCTGACCAATGCCGACGAACTGGCTCATCGCGACGTCGCGGTCGAGGCATGGTGGTGGTGGGCGTGGAACGCGGCAGCGACCGCAGGGCTGTTCGTCGGCTTCGAGTTGCGCGGCCGCCGCTTCGACTACTGGGCCGGCCTGGTGCGTCACGGGCATGACTACCTCTACATCGAGGAACTGGACAGCACGGGCCTACGCGACGGGCTGGAGATCAAGCCGCCAGAGATGTGGGCGGACCAATCGTGCGATGCGCCGTTCGAGCAGTGGAGCCTGGGCAACGAGGCCCACGGAGTGCTGCTCGACGACCCCATGGACGCGATGCGCCGCCCGCACGGCACGCCCGTGCCCGTCACGTTCGATGTCGAGTGGTACGCGTCCGGCCCGGCGGTCGCGCTGCCGCACGGCTACCAGCAGACCGGCGAGGTGGATGCGCGTATCGAGCTCAGTGAGGGCATGCTCGAGCTGCACGGCCCTGCGCACCGAGTACATCTGTGGGGTGTGCCGTATCGGCCGTCATCGGTGGCGATGCCGGCGGGTGAGGGGCTGCTGTGGGCGCCCTACCGCCGACACGACGGGCAGGGTGTTTTGCAGGTGCTGTCGCGCACGGGCTTCCTTGGCAGGTACTCGACCGGGCCGTAGCCGCAGCCGGGTCGTTGCGCGGCGAACTGTGGCTCCACAGAAGCCGACGTACAGATCTGTGGCTCCACAGTTGCGCCAGCATCGATGCCGCGACGTCCTGATCAGGGAGCGATGACTTCCACCATCGGTACCAGCAGCCCAGCAACTCGTCGGGCACGGTGGGCTGGGTCACGGCCATGACGGTAGCCGGGCAGTCGCGCCGCCTACCGTGGATGCACCATGAGCTACGGCGGCGACATCCTCGACGACTTCGATCGCCAGCGCAAACAGCCGCAGTACCGCGTGGTGCCGGCGGCCACCGGTCTGCTCGTCGAGGATCGCGCCAGCGGGTTCTGCGGCGACGTGGTGAAGGCCGACGCCCGCGCGGTCACGCTGCGCGACCGCAACGGGCGCGACCGCGAGTTCCTGTTCAAGCCCGGCGGGTTCCTCATCGAGGGCAAGCCGGTCTCGCTCACGCGGCCGTCACCCAGCGCTTCCGCAACCGGGCCGCGGGTCACCGCCAGCGGCTCCGTCGCTGCCGCCACGCGCCCGCGGGCGCGCAAGGCCGCGGCCAGCCGCATCTGGGTTGAAGGCAAACACGACGCCGAACTGGTAGAGCACGTGTGGGGCGACGACCTGCGCGAAATGGGCATCGTCGTCGAGCCGATGCACGGGCTGGACGACGTCGTGGCCATGGTCCGCGAGTTCGGTCCGGGCAACGACCGCCGTCTCGGCATTCTCGTCGATCACCTCGTCACCGGCAGCAAGGAGGCCCGCCTCGCCCAGCAGGTCGCTGGTCCGCACGTGCTGGTCACCGGCCACCCGTTCGTCGACGTCTGGGCCGGTGTGTGGCCGCGGGTGATGGGCCTAGAACAGTGGCCCGACGTGCCGCGTGGGCAGCCGTGGAAGGAAGGCATGTGCGCTGCGCTGGGCACCGACGTGCGCGGTTTCTGGCCGACACTGCGCAACAAGGTGCACACCTACGCGGATCTGCGCCCGGAACTGGTTGGCGCAGTGGAACAACTGATCGACTTCGTCGGCTCGCCGTCAGTCGGCTGAGGCTGCCGCCGCCTTGGCCATGCGGTGGTGCCGGTACAACTCGATCGCGATTGGCAGCACTGACACGCCGACGATGACGATGGCCGCGATCTCGATGTTGTTCTTGACCACTTCGATCTCTCCGAGGAAGAAGCCGAGTGTGGTGATGCCCGTGCCCCACAGCACGCCGCCGATCACGTTGTACGTGACGAACGTGCGGGAGTGCATGTTGCTGGCCCCGGCAACGGTGGGCACGAACGTGCGCACGATGGGCACGAAGCGAGCGAGCACAATGGTCTTGGTGCCGTGCTTGGCGAAGAACACCTCTGCCTTGACCACGTACTCGGGGTTGAACAACCGGCTCTTGGGGCGGTCGAACACCTTCGGGCCGAACTTGGCGCCGATCATGTACCCGACCTGGTCGCCGAGGATGGCCGCCAGCGAGCAGGTGAGCGCCACCCACGGCAGTGCGGGCAGCAGGTTGCCACCCGCCTCGGAGGACAAGAAGCCGGCGAAGAACAGCAGCGAATCGCCAGGCAGGAAGAAGCCCACCAGCAGACCGGACTCGGCAAAGATGATGACGGCGAGAACGGCCAGCCCGCCCTTCTCCACCCATTTGTTCGCGAAGTCCAGCAGCCCGAGCACGAGGCGAGAGGTTACCGGTCAGAATGCGAAAGGCCCGGGCACGTGGCCCGGGCCTTTCTGCAACTCACTGTCCGAACGGCAGGTTCAGGCGTCGGCGGTCATGCCCGAGGGCTGGCGGCTACTGAACACGATTGCGCCGATCAGCACGACCAGCGCGGCGGCGGCAATGCTGAACCGAGCACCGTCGTTGTCGCGCAGGGCGATGATGGCCGGCAAGATCAGCAGCGAGACCAGGTTCATCACCTTGATCAGCGGGTTGAGCGCCGGGCCGGCGGTGTCCTTGAACGGGTCGCCGACGGTGTCGGCGATGACGGCCGCACGGTACGGGTCGCTGCCCTTGCCGCCGTGGTTGCCGTCCTCGATGTACTTCTTGGCGTTGTCCCACGCACCGCCGGCGTTGCTGAGGTAGTTGGCCATCAACTGGCCGACGAGGATGACCGCGGCCAGGAAGGCGCCGAGTGCGAGGAAGTTGATGCCGAAACCGATGACGACCGGGGTGAGCACCGCGAGCAGAGCCGGGGTGGCCAGTTCACGCAGCGAGGCCTCGGTGCAGATGTCGATGACGGGGCCGTACTCGGGCTGCTTCTCGCCCTTCATGATCTTGCCGTCGGCGAACTGCTTGCGGACTTCCTGTACGACCACACCAGCGGTGCGGCCCACGGCCCGAATTGCGAGGGCACTGAACAGGAACGGCACCGCGCCGCCGATGAGCAGACCGATGAAGATCTTCGGGTCGGCAACGTTGATCTGCAGTTCCGGAAGGTCGAAGACACCACGCAAACGGTCGGCCTGATCGGCCAAGCCCAGCTCGGCGCCTGCGGTCTCGATGAAGCTGGCGAACAGGGCGACTGCAGCGATGACGGCGGACCCGATGGCAAAGCCCTTGGTCACTGCCTTGGTGGTGTTACCCACCGCGTCGAGGCTGACCATGATCTTCTGCGGCTCACCGTGGAACTCGCCCGACATTTCGGCGATGCCGGCAGCGTTGTCGCTGACGGGGCCGAAGGTGTCTTCCGAGACGATGATGCCGGTGGTGGCCAGCATGCCCATGCCGCAGAGTGCGACGAGGTAGAACGAGAACTGCAGGTTGCCGCCGCCGAGCGTCATCGCAGCAGCGATGGCGATGGCGATGGCGATGACTGCGTACACGGCGCTCTCCATGCCGCTGGCGGTGCCGGCGAGGATGGTGGTTGCCGGGCCCGTCTCGGACGCCGCTGCGATGTCCTTCACCGGCCGGTGATGGGTGGCGGTGTAGTACTCGGTGAGGCGGCTGATGCCCTGCGCCAGCACGAGGCCGATGAACACGGCACCGAAGCACTTCCAGCCGGCGTTGTCGTATTCGTTGCCGACGTAGACGAGCGACAGGATGAGCGTGCCGATGGTGGTGAGGATGCCCGCCACGAGGAAGCCCTTGTTGATGGGCTTGAGTGCGTTGGTCTCGCCCTCCTTGGCCTTCACGAAGAAGATGCCGACGATGGAGGCGACCACGCCGATGGCACGAGCGGCGAGCGGGAAGATGAGGCCGAGGGCCGGGCTGGCACCGATCGAGTTGAACGCCGCCACGCCGAGGATGATGGACGCGACGAGAGTGACCTCGTAGCTCTCGAAGAGGTCGGCGGCCATGCCGGCGCAGTCGCCGACGTTGTCGCCGACGTTGTCAGCGATGGTGGCGGGGTTTCGCGGGTCGTCTTCGGGGATGCCGGCTTCGACCTTGCCGACCAGGTCGGCGCCCACGTCGGCGGCCTTGGTGAAGATGCCGCCGCCGACGCGCAGGAACAGCGCCAGCAGCGAGCCACCGAAGCCGAAGCCGATGAGGATGACCGAGCTGGTGTTCTGGAACACCATGATGATCGCGGTGGCGCCGAGCAGGCCGAGACCGACCGTGAACATGCCAGCAACGCCACCCGTGCGGAACGCCACGGTGAGTGCGCGGGGCATGCTGTTGGTGAGCGCCGCGGCGGCCGTGCGCACGTTGCCACGAGTGGCCAGCGTCATACCGATGTAGCCAGTGAAACCCGAGGCCACACAGCCGAGGATGAAGGCGAGCGTGCGGAACAGACCGGACTGAACAAACGACAATGCGACATCGCCACCGGGCTTGATGATCTCGGTACTGGTGAGGAACACGATGATGGCCAACGGCACGAGGATGACGGCGATCGTCTTGAACTGGCGCTTGAGGTAGGCGGAAGCGCCTTCCTGAATGGCCTTGGCGATCTCCTGCATCTTCGGAGAGCCTTCGTCCTCGGCCATGACGAGCTTGGCGAGGAACAGTCCGACTGCAATGGCAATGAGGGCGGCGGCCACCGAGAGGAAGAGAACGGCCCATTCGCCGCCCTTCAGCTCGAATACCTGATAGCCGCCTTCGGCGATAAGTGCTGGCACCGGTGATCTCCGGGGGTCTCTCACGCGCGGCACAAAGCCACACTGGTTGGGCAAACGTGGAGAGTGTATTGATTCCTGGCCAGTCCGACGAACTTTGAGTGCCGCCGGTCACATCGGCACCGGTCGGCAAAGTTCGTGGAGCGGGGCCCGGAGGGCTACCGTTCGGTTTGCACAACCCCGTTCTCTCGGAAAGGCCGTCTAGAGATGGCACAGGCAATCCAGTCACGTGAGCCGGTCACCGGCACCGCAGTGGCCCCGAAGAAGCGCCGCAAGTTCTTCATCACCGATCTGTACAGCACCGCCGTGGGCAAGAAGTACGTCATGGCCATCACGGGCATCGTCCTGTTGGGCTTCGTCTTCGTGCACATGATCGGCAACTTGAAGATGTACCTCGGTGCCGAAGACTTCAACCACTACGCCGAGTTCCTGCGCGAGCTCCTCGTCCCCATCCTGCCGCGAACAATCGCGCTGTGGTTGCTACGCGGTGGGCTGCTCGTCGCTGTCGTTCTTCACGTGCACGCCGCCTACAGCCTCACCCGGCTCAACCGCTCGGCACGCTCGGTGAAGTACCAGAGCCCGCGCGACTACCAAGTCGCCAGCTTCGCCAGCCGTACCATGCGCTGGACTGGCATCATCGTCTTCCTGTTCGTCTTCTGGCACCTCGCCGACCTCACGTGGGGCTGGTGGAACGCAGTCGGCAACGACGGCACCTTCGTGCGCGGCGACGCCTACGGCAACGTGGTGCGCAGCTTCGAGCGCGTGCCCGTGTCCATCCTCTACATCGTGGCCAACATCGCGTTGGGTACGCACCTGTTCCACGGCGTCTGGAGCCTCTTCCAGTCGATGGGCTGGAACAACCCGAAGTTCAAGGAGTGGCGACGCACCATCGCCATCGCGTTCGCCACGATCATCGTGGTCGGCAATGTGTCGTTCCCGATCGCCGTGCTGGCCGGGATCGTCGGGAAGTGAGCGAGATGAGCAACACGTCCGATTCGAACGGCCCGCTGCAGAGCAAGGTCCCCGCCGGTGCCATCGGCGACAAGTGGGACAACTACAAGGCCGACATGAAGTTGGTCAACCCCAACAACAAACGCAAGTTCAAGGTCATCATCGTCGGCAGCGGCCTGGCTGGTGCATCGGCAGCGGCCACGCTTGCCGAGCTGGGCTACGACGTCGAGGTCTTCACGTTCCACGACTCGCCGCGCCGGGCGCACAGCATTGCGGCGCAAGGTGGTATCAACGCCGCCAAGAACTACCGCGGCGACGGCGACAGCGTGCACCGCCTGTTCTACGACACCATCAAGGGCGGCGACTTCCGCTCCCGTGAGGGCAATGTGCACCGCCTCGCGCAGGTCAGTCTCAACATCATCGACCAGATGGTGGCGCAGGGGGTGCCGTTCGCACGCGAGTACGGCGGCCTGCTCGACACGCGCAGCTTCGGCGGCTCGCAGCTGCAGCGCACGTTCTACGCCCGTGGCCAGACCGGCCAGCAACTGCTGCTCGGTGCGTACCAGCAGCTGGCCCGCCAGATCGGCATGGGCACGGTCAAGCTCTGGAACCGCGTCGAACTCGTCGACACGGTCAACGTCGATGGCCGCTGCGCCGGCATCGTCACCCGCGACCTGGTCACCGGCGAGGTGCGCTCGCACGCCGCACACGCGACGGTGCTGTGCACCGGCGGGTATGGCAACGCATTCTTCCTCTCCACCAACGCGATGAACTGCAACGTCACCGCGGCGTGGCGTGCCCACCGCAAGGGCGCCTACTTCGCCAACCCGTGCTACACGCAGATCCACCCGACGTGCATCCCGCAGGCCGACGACACGCAGAGCAAGCTCACGCTGATGTCGGAATCGCTGCGCAACGACGGCCGCGTGTGGGTGCCGCTCAACGCCGGTGACGAGCGCCCGGCGGCGCAGATCCCCGAGGCCGAGCGCGACTACTACCTCGAGCGGCTGTACCCCAGCTTCGGCAACCTGGCCCCTCGCGACATCTCATCGCGTGCGGCCAAGCGTTCGGTCGACAGCGGCCGCGGTGTCGGCCCGCTGAAGAACGGTGTCAACCTCGACTTCGCCGACGCCATCCATCGCCTCGGCAAGGATGTCGTGAAGGAGCGCTACGGCAACCTGTTCGAAATGTACGAGCGCATCACCGGTGAAGACCCGTATGCCGAACCGATGCGCATCTACCCTGCCAGCCACTACACGATGGGTGGCCTGTGGGTGGACTACGAACTGACGACCACGGTCCCCGGTCTGTACGCCGCTGGCGAGGCCAACTTCAGCGATCACGGTGCCAACCGGCTGGGTGCCTCGGCGCTCATGCAAGGCCTCGCCGACGGTTACTTCGTGCTGCCGTACACCATCGGCAACTACCTGGCCCCGATGCTCAACAAGCCCATCCCCGGCGTCGACCACCCCGAGTTCCAGATCGCCGAGCAGGCAGCGCGTCAGCGCTTCCAGGGTTTCCTCGACATCGGTGGCACCCGCTCGCCGGACTACTTCCACCGCGAGTTGGGCAAGATCATCTGGGACTACTGCGGTATGGAGCGCACCGAGCAGGGCCTACAGAAAGCACTCAGCGAGCTGCCCGCGCTGTACGACGAGTTCAAGAAGGACCTGCGGGTCACCGGCGACGGTGCCAGCGTCAACCAGACGTTGGAGAAGGCCGGCCGCGTCGAGGACTTCTTCGAGCTCGGCATGCTGATGTGCCGCGATGCGCTCGAACGCAATGAGAGCTGCGGCGGTCACTTCCGTGCGGAGTACCAGGACGAGGAAGGTGAAGCCGTGCGCAACGACGAAGAGTTCGCTCACGTCGCCGCCTGGGAGTTCACCGGCGATCCCATGCACGCCATCCGTCACAAGGAAGAGCTCGAGTTCGAGACCATTCACCTCGCCAAGCGGAGCTACAAGTGAGCAACCACCTTCAGAACCTCACCCTCAAGATCTGGCGTCAGAGCAGCCCCACCGACGGTGGCCACTTCGAGAGCTATCGAATCGACAGCATCAGCGACGAGGCATCGTTCCTCGAGATGCTCGACGTGCTCAACGAGAAGCTGATCGGCGAAGGCTTGGAAGCCATCGCGTTCGACCACGACTGCCGTGAAGGCATCTGTGGCACCTGCTCGCTGATGATCGATGGCCAGGCCCACGGTCCGCAGCGCGGCACCGCCACCTGCCAGTTGCACATGCGCAAGTTCGCCAGCGGCGACACGATCGTGATCGAGCCATGGCGCGCCACTGCGTTCCCGATCCTCAAGGACCTGATGGTCGATCGTGCCCCCCTCGACCGCATCGTCGAGGCCGGCGGTTTCATCACAGCAACTACCGGCGGCGCGCCCGACGCGAACATCATCCCCATCCCCAAGCCGGTCTCCGACGCGGCGATGGACGCAGCCGCGTGCATCGGCTGTGGCGCCTGTGTGGCAGCGTGCCCCAATGGCGCCGCCAGCCTGTTCACCGCTGCGAAGGTGAGCCACCTCAACCTGCTCCCCCAGGGGCAGCCCGAGCGGTGGAAGCGTGTCGAGGCAATGGTGGAAACGATGGACGAGTACTTCGGTTCGTGCACCAACCACGGCGAGTGCGAAGCGGCGTGCCCGAAGACCATCAGCATCGACTTCATTGCGCTGATGAACCGAGACTTCCGCAAGGCGAAGTTCAAGAACCGCAAGCTGATCAGCCAGATCTGACCCGCTTCTCCGGGCAACGTCGGCTAAGTTTCGTCGCCGTGCGCGAAGTCCCTTTCACCTTCCTCCGCGGGTTCACCATGGGTGCGGCCGACGTCGTGCCAGGGGTGTCGGGCGGCACCGTGGCGCTGGTGTTCGGCATCTACCACCGGCTGATCGAAGCCATCCGCACCGGTTCGCGAGCGCTGGGTCGGCTGCTGAAGTTCGATGTATCCGGTGGGGTTGCGCTGCTGCGCGAGGTGGAGTGGACGTTCCTGCTGCCGCTACTGGCCGGCGTACTCACCGCCGTCGCAGCGCTCTCGGGCGTGGTCGAACACCTGCTCGACAACAACCCCGTCGAGATGGCCGGCCTGTTCCTCGGTCTCGTAGCGGGTTCGGTGGTGGTGGCTTGGCAGCTGCTCGATCGGCGCGACACGCTTCGGGTGGTGGTGCTTGTCGCGGTCAGCCTGGCCACCTTCGTGCTGCTTGGTCTGCGCAAGGGCACGTCGGAGGAGAGCGTCAACCAGATCGATGACCCTGCGTTGTGGGCCTTTTTCCTGGCGGGCGCGGTGGCCATCTGCGCCATGATCCTGCCCGGCATCAGCGGCTCGTTCATCCTGGTCACCCTGGGCATGTATGGCTCTGTGCTGGGTGCTGTCAACGACCGCGACCTGTTGGCCGTCGGTGCGGTAGCACTTGGCTGCGTGGTGGGGTTGGCGCTGTTCTCGCAGGTGTTGCACTGGGCGCTGAGCCATCACTACTCCACGGTCATGGCAGCGCTCATCGGGCTGATGGTTGGCTCGCTGCGGGTACTGTGGCCATGGCCGGCCGGCGTCGACAGCACTGCCCTTCAGGCGCCCTCCGCCCCTGTGGTGCTGCCGTTGCTCCTCGCCCTCGGCGGCTTCGTGGGGGTCGTCGCCTTCGATTTCGTGGGCAAGAAGTTCGAGCACCGCACCGCCACCGACGAGGCCGACGAACTGCGCTCGGTGTAGCCGGGCGCTTTCAGGTCGGCTCTAGTCGCGCCGCTGCCTGGCGCCCGATGTTCACCGTGCGTACTACGCGGCCCAAGCGAACCAGCGCATGCGTGTCGAAGGCCGCGAATCGGGCCCGCCAGCGAGTGGTCGGCCCGTCGGCGCGCCAGCGGTGGTACCCCAGGTACTGCTCGTCGGTCATCTGGCGCACGAACTCGGCCAGTGCGCGCGGGCTGTCGAAGTCGGTCGCGTCGAGGTAACTGTCCGGCGACGGTGCGAAGTCGGCCACGTTGGGTGCACCGCGGTAGATGGGTACTGAACCTGCCAGCAGCGGTTGGAAGAACTTTTCGGTGACGTAGTCGGTGGCGATCGAGTTCTCGAACGCGATGGTGAACGGGTAGCGGCCGATGGTTGCCATTTTGGTGTCCCAGCCGTGGTCCTTTGCGAGGTCGCGGTTGTGCCCCACGCGGCCGTAGGAATCAATCGGCAGGCGCTCCATCAGCGCCAACAGGTACTGGTCCCGGTCGCAACGGTCCCAGGTGCTCGAGACCCATGCGGAGGCCAGCGCCTCGTCGCGGCCGAGCACCGGTGGCGGTGGTCCGATGCGATCGAAGATGTCCGCTGTGAGGTACGGGATCGGGATGTCGCTGTCCAGCTGATAGGTCATCCGCAGGTCGAACCGCGCATTGAACGTTGGTTCGAGCAGTTGCGGGTAGTGCACCGCCGACTCCTGGCTCCACTGCACCCACAACTGCTGAGGGAAGGCGCGTTGCGCCGGTATGGTGCGGCCGACGGTGGGGATCGGGAAGATGACTGCGTCGGCGCGAGCGAAGTCCGTGCGTTGCGTCGACAGCTGGAAGTGCCCGTCAGCGATCGCACGTGCCGCGTCGACATCGATCCAGGCATCCGCCCACAGCAGCAGCAGCGGGGCACTCATGGCTGGCTCGGGCACCATGGCCAGCCCGCCACCTCGAAGGCGAGTGTCGGGCGATCCATGGCAGTGATGCGGGCGAGCTCCGCGAGGTTGCGTTCGAACATTGGGTTGGTGGCATCGCTGTCGGGACCGCGTGCGTGGCGGAGGTGGTAGACGACGCCCTCGCAGCGCTCGACGCGCAGGCCCAGCGTGCGAGCGCGGTCCACGCGCTCGTCGTCCTCTGCGCCCCATGACACGAATCGCTCGTTCTCCATGCCCGCGCGCTCGAATGCCTCGCGCCGCCAGAGCACGCACCCGCCCACGCTGGCCGGGTGCAGCACGCCGTGCAACACCGTCGGCATCGCCGCGTAGTCGCCGCGTTCCAGCCACGGGTGGTGGGCGTACGGGACGTCGATCATCGTGCCGTCGTAGGGCAGCACGAGATCGGCGCCGGCGCGCAGGCGAGCGAGTGCGTCGGCCCACTGCGGCCACGGGACCACCACGTCCGCATCGAGGTTGGCGATGAAGGGAGTAGTGACCTCGCGGGCCAGGACGTTGAGCAGTCGTGTGCGGTGGAACGGGCCAGGCGGGTCGTTCACCATCTGCAGTTCGACGCCGACGGGCAACGGCTCCTCCAGCGATGCGGCGTCACCCAGGCCGACGACCACGCGGGCAGTGGTGGTGGCGCGGGCCGCCCGAGCAGCGACGTACAGGTTGCGCCGGCGGTCGGGGTGCTCCAGCCGTACCGGGATGGTGATCGTCAGGTCATCGGCAGCGACGGCGACCGGCGTCGTGTCGGGGCCACGTACCCACGGCCAGGCAGCGGCTTCGGCAGCCAGTGCGCGGCTATCGAGACGGTTGATGCGGGCGAGTTCGGCTGCGTTGCTCGCCGCGTATGGATGTTGGTCGGAGCTGTCGGGGCCCCGCTCGTGCTGCAGGTGGAACAGCGGGCCGGGCACCCGTTCGTGGCGGCCGCCAAGTCGGGTGACGCGGGCCATCCGTTCGTCGTCGTCCAGGCCCCAGGCGATCAAGTGCTCGTTCTCCATCCCCATGCGACGGAACGAGGCGAGGTTCCACACCACGCAGCCCCCGATGACCGGCCACGACCAGCGTCTGCGTCCCTGCGCGCGTTGCGCGGAAACCGGGGTGGCGGCGAACGTGTTGCGTTCGTGACGGGCCACGTCGACCGCGTAGTCGTAGGGCAACACGTGGTCGGTGCCGTCGCGCAGGACGCGGCGCACCGCAGCGCGCAACTGGTCGGGGGGGATCACGATGTCGGCCTCGATGTTGACCAGTACCTCGGTCTCGGTGGCGCGGGCAAGGTGGTTGGTGAGACGCGTGTGGTGGAACGGCAGGTGCGCCGGGCCTGGGACGCCGATCACCTCGACGGAGGGAGGCAGCAGGCGTCGCATCTGCGCAGGTTCCTCGCAGCCGACGAGGACACGCGACGGGAAGTCGCTCAACACCTTGGAAACCGTGAGCAGGTTGGCGAGTCGATCGGGCGAGTCGATACGGACCGGGATCGCGAACGTCACGTGACGCATCACGTCGTGAAGTTCGTCGTCGTGAGGTTCGTCGTCGTGAGGTTCGTCGTCGGGCCTCATGGTCGGGCTCATCGGTGGCGGACTTCCACCTCGGGCAGGCCCCAGCAGGTGAGGCCCATGTCGTGCGCCATCATCCCCAGCCCTTCGGTCTCGATCTCGCCCAGCTCGCTGCGGCCGATGCGGCGAGGGTCGGTGCGGATCAGCGGGTTCTGCAGCCCATAGCGGTAGGCCGGCCAGATCAGCCCGTCGCGGTGCCGGTCGGCGCGTACCAGCAGCATCGTGCCGCCGACTGCGTGGAGCGGGACGATGAAGCCTTCGCCGCGCATGTCGGAAAGGTGCCACCTGCCCTGGTCGCGCCAGGCGTTGAGATCGAACGTGGGCCCGCCCCACTCGCGTACACAGTGCGGCTGCACGATGTCGCGGCCCAATGAGGTGAGCAGTTCGATGATGTCGGTGCGGAACTCGATGACGTCGACATCGAGCCACAGCACCCAGTCGATGTCGTCGGTGAGCGCGTTGAACAACAGGTGGTTGCGGCTCAGTGCCAGGACCCGCCGCCGCTCCAGCTGGATCGTCGGTTCCCAGCGCTCGACGCCGTCGGGGATGCGGTACCCGAAGTTGCGGTTCCACAGCCGGGCCGAACGCCAACCGGCCTGTTGCAGACGGGCGAGCCCGGCGCCGAACGCGTCGTTTGTGCCGTCGGTGGAGTCACTGGCCAGCAGGCCCACCGCGAGGTGCTCGGCAGGGTGCTGTAGCGCGAGGAGCCGGTGGAAGTAGCCAGCTGCTTCGTCAGCGGCGTTCTTGATCGGCGTGAGGATAAGGACGTTGGCGGTCATTGCTGCGCCTCCAGCAGGGCGAGCGCGGTGCGGCCGACGGCCTGCGGCGAGAAGGTGGTACGCAGGCGCTCCGCCAAGGCGGGGGCGCTGGCGGTGAGGGCACTGGTGCCATCGACGACGGCGCGCATCATCGCCGCGACCACGTCTAGGTCCGGTGCCGCCCACTCCATGCCGGGTTCGAAGTGCGGCGAGTTCTCGACGCCGCCGACGGGCTCCATCCGGTACGGCACCAGCCCTGGGTGATCGGCGCCGAGGAAGGCGAGGTGCCCGCCGAACCCGGTGGTGATGACCGGTGTGCCCATCACGGCCGCGTCGAACATGCCGAGGCCCCAGCCTTCGGCTCGGGCGAGCGACACGTAACAGTCGGCGCGGGCGACCAGCCCGTTGACCTCGGCATCGGTGAACTCATCGTTGACCAGCATCACGTCGGGCGGTGCCTCGTGGCGCCGCAACACCTGCATCAGCTGCCACCAGGTCATCTGCTGGACGTCGTCCTCGGCCGGCCAGGAATCGGTCCACGCTGCCGTCTTCACCACCAGCAAAACGGGGTCGCCGCGCCGGAATGCGCGTGCGAACGCCTCGACGGCCAAGTCCGGTCGTTTGCGCGGGTGCCAGGAGGCGACGGTCACGAACACGGTCACGTCGCGCGGCAGCTCGATGGGCGGCTCGTCGACCGGCTCGCTGCTGATCACGTGGGGCAGCACATCGATCGGTTGTTTGACCGCGCCGCGCTGGAACGTGCGCCGGTTCCACTCTGTCGGCACCCACAGGCGATCGGCAGCGAAGGCGGTTCGATGCCACGAGTCGGGGTACTGCTCGAGCTCCCAGACCGTGTGGCCGATGTACTGGGAACGGCCGAAGCTACTGCGCAGCCCGGCCCACCACTCGGGCATCGTGTGCAGCACGGTGATGTCGCTGACCGCGTCGGGCCGGTAACGCTCGAGCAATGACGGAGGTGTGCGCGGGCCGACAGTGGCCCGCTGGCCCCACTCGTTGGGCTGCGGCTCCCAGGTGACGTCGAGCCCTGCAGTCGCGAGTGCGTCGATGCAGCGCCGGCCAGCGACGGCGTAGCCGCTGTTGTCGTCGCGCGACACATAGCGTAGGTCGGGGTGCGCCCGCCGTGGTGAGGGCGTACGACGAGCAGTTGTGGGCACCTCGTACCCGAAGTGCTCCAACACGTCGCCGGCCGTTTCGGAAAGGCGGTTCAGCGATTGGCTGTCCCACTGCAGCAGCGCCGGCGGAGCGTCGCCCGGGGAAGGGGCATGGCCGACAAGTTCGTCGCGGCCAATGGGGCGCACACCTTTAGCGAGTTCTAGGCCGAGATGCCGCGCGACTCGCTCGATCTGCTCGGCCGGGTTGGCAACCAGCGACTCGTAGCGCACGAGCAGTGGGGCCGGTTGGATGCGTTGGAACGCACGCACGTGGTCCGCCCAGTAACGGATGGGGTCGTACAACATGCCGCGGTCGCTATGGAAGCTGTCGCGGCCGCGTACCCTCATCGAGTCGTACCCGACGAGCGGTCCCGCCTCGCCAGCCAGGTACGCCGAGAACTTGACCCCGTCGAGCGCTGCGGCGATGAGGCCGTTGGAACTGCAGCCCTGGCAGAACCAACGATAGGTGGACCACATCACGTCGACCGGGTTACGGACCAGGTAGATGGTGGGCAGCCGGGTGTTGGCGAGAGGGAAGTCGTGGCTCTTCTGCGGCGTGCGGCCGAGCTGACCCTGCAGGTACTCCAACATGACATGGGTGCCACTGCGGCGGTGCGTTGCGAGTAGGACGTCGAAGGGTGCCGCCGTGCGGCCGACAGGATCGGTCATCCCAGCAATCCGTTCATGATGGCGCCCACTGCCTGCTCGGAGTACTGCTGGGCGAGCCGGGCCGCGAGTGCGGGGGCAGCGGAGATGAACGCGCCGGTGCCATCGGCGGCGGAACGCATCATCGCGGCGGCCGCTGCGACATCGGCCACGGCCCAGGTCATCCCGGGCTCGAACATGCTGCGGTCCGGATGGTCGGCAGCGGCGAGCGTGAACGGCACCAGCCCCGGGTGGTCGTGGCCGAGCCATTCCAGTTGCCCGCCGTAACCGGTGATCAGTAACGGCACGCCGGCGACCGCGGCGTCGAACGCCCCCAGGCCCCAACCCTCCACGCTGGTGAGCGAGACGTAGCAGTCCGACCGCTGTAGGAGGCCGGCGATCTCGGCGTCGGTCCAGGGTTCGGTGAGCAGCACGACCTCGGCGGCGTTCGGGTACTGCCGTACGATCTCCATGACCTGCCACCAGGTCTGGCGCTCCACCTCTGCGTCTGTCTTCCACGACAGCACCTCGCGGCCCGTCTTGAGCACCAGTGTCACCGCATCAGCGGCGTTGAACGCGCGTAGGTAGGCGTGCAGCAGCAGGTCGGGTCGCTTGCGGCGATCCCACGTACACACCGCCGTGAAGACGAACCGCGACGGGTCCAGGTCCAGCGGTGGGGGTGTCGGGGCGACGCAGTCGACGACGTGCGGCACGACGTGCACGGGCATGGTGAGGCCGCTGCG
>Ga0105047_10004836_pt1 | contig 23320 bp, 20 predicted proteins | sample MAT04_FD_78384 | JGI IMG/M metagenome (GOLD analysis project Ga0105047, IMG submission 78384) | Freshwater microbial communities from Lake Fryxell liftoff mats and glacier meltwater in Antarctica - MAT-04 (megahit assembly) | ecosystem: Environmental > Aquatic > Freshwater > Ice > Liftoff... | reverse complement strand
CCCGTTGTAGCCCTCGCCCACGCGCACGGCGCCCTCGATCGCCGGTGCCGGTGCTGGCACATCGGCCTGGGCGGCCTGCGCGCCGTCGACGTACAGCGTGGCCTTGCCGGTGCCGACCGTGACGCCGATGTGAACCCAGGCTACAGGTGGTAGATCACCCCCGCTGAGCTCGACACGGCCCAGCCTGACCACCACCTTGCCGTTGTCCAGGGCCACCGACAAGGCGCCTTGCGCGAACAGCGTACCGGCCACTGCCGTGGGCTTGGCCCACAAGCTCAGGCTGTAGGGCGCGGAGCTGGCGGCCCTCATGGCGTCGTTGGCTGGCAGCTCCATCGGCTTGCTGCCATCGAACCGGGCGCTGGCGCCGATCAGGCCATTGGGCTCGATCGCCACAGGCGCTGACGCTGCCAGCGTGCCGTTGACATCGCGTACCGCACCATCGCTCTGGTTGAAGCGAAAGGTGGCGGCTGCGCCGCTGTCGGCCACTGGCGTGGCGGGCTCGGCTGCGGCCTGGGCGTTGCCAGCGTAGACATAGACCAGGTTCTTGTCGGTACCCGGTGCCACGGTTGGCAACTGCACCCACAACACGGCCAGCTCGCCGGTGCTGTCAAAGCGTTCAACCGAGAACTTCAGCGGCGTCTGGTCGTCAGCGGCCAGCACCCGCAGGTCGGAACCGTCTGTTTTCGCGCCGATGAAGTCGAAGTTGCCCGAATGCAGGCGCAGTGGCACGGCCACGCCACTGAGCACCTCGCTGGTGCTGACCCCGGCTGCGCTGGTGTTGAGGGTCACTTTCGTGCGCTGCTTGAAGTCCGCACTCCACCAGGCCTGAGCGGTGGACGTGACGGTGGCCAGCAACAGGGCCACCAGGGCCATGGACGAACGAGCGTGGAAGTGGCGATTGCGGATCACGAGAGGTTGGGCATTGACGCCGACAGCCTGGAACGAAGCTGCTGACGGTAAGCAGGGGCAGTGACGCGGGCGTTGGCTCACGGCCCAAGCCATGAGCCGTACGGACTAGCGACCGGTGCTGGGTCCGTCATCGGCGCGCGCGGGGCCGGCTCCTTGCAAGGCGCCGGAAAGGTCGGCGAAGCCACTGTCCGAACCGGTCAGCCCCAGCAGTCCCAACGATGTGGCCTTGGCCACCGCCTGGGTTCGATTGCTCGCCTCGAGCTTGCGCAAAACGTTTTGCACATGGTTCTTGACGGTCAATGCACTGATGGACAGTGCCTCGCCGATCTCCGAGTTGTTCTTGCCTTCGCGCACCCAAGCCAGAATCTGCCGCTCACGCTGGGTCAGTCGCACGTTGCGTGGCGCCAGTGGTGTGGCGGCTTTGCGCGATGCACTCAGCGGCATGGGGCCGGAATCACGTTGTGTGGCCTGAACCCGGGCATAGGCACTGTGCAGGGTCGGCATCAGCACGTCCAGCCGGTTCGCAGACTGCGGCAGCAATCGACGCTCGCTGGCCGCGAAGACGAAGAAGCTCTCGATCTCGGTGGACCGACCCGCTCGCGCCACCCCGTGCACCAGGACTTCGGCAATGCCGCTGCTGGCCATCGCGCGCCATGGCCCCGCCAGTGGTGTCAGCGCGTGTTCGACCGTCGGCAGTTCGATTCGCTTGGGCTTCAAACCACCGGACAACCAGGCCGGCAACAACAGGTGCAACAGTTGCGACTGCGCATCGGTGAATGCCAGGCTGACTTCAGGGGTCAAAACCACCGTGTTGAAGAGGTCAAATTCGAGGCCACGCCGGTCGTGGTCGTATAGACCGCAACACAACACGTCGTGAGGGACAAAACCCGCCAGGTGGCTACGGACCCAGCGAAAGAATTCGTGGCGACTGCGCACCTCGGTGGTCCCCTGTAACAGGCGGACAAGCGCCTCGGGGTCGTGCCAAAAGTCATCTTCGGTTTCGGCCAGAGGAGAGTGTTGCAAGGGGAGCCATCGAGACTGCGTTGTGACGCTCCGGTTGTAGCGGTCGACGATGACATTCCTGCGTGGCCATCGGCCTGGACTGATCCGAAAGGGCTAGGGCCGCGCTGTCATCCCGCTGTCATGACGAGCGAAAAGCCGATGCCCGGGACCTCCCATCACCGAGAAGCTGCTGGCGTCTGCGCGCAATGCCGGTGCCCACCGGGCTCAGCCCGGGTTCCACCTTCCAGGGCAGCCCCCAGGAGCCAGCACAACTCAGGTCTTCAGGCTGTTCAGGTCACGCCAACTCGGCAAGCTCGGCGCAACCAGGCCGGTGGCCGCCAACACCCCGTTGCGGATGGCGCGGGCGACTGCCTCGGCAGCGATCGCGCCGACGGCGCTGATGTCACCCGCATGACCGGCGCTGCCGGTGGCCAAAGCGAACAGCGTGTCGCCGTCATGGGCGGTGATGGGGTTGACCGCGCGCGACAGGCCGTGGTGCGCCAGGCCGGCCAGCTGCGTGGCCTGCGCTTTGCTCAGGCGCGCGTTGGTGGCGACGACGCCGATGGTGGTCGCGGTGCCCAAGCTCATGGCGTCAAGCCACCGCGCCGGGCCCCTGCCTTGCAACAAGGCTTGGGTGCTGTTGACAAAACTCTGGCCGGCCTCGTCGCGCGCACCCGCCAGGACCTGGCCCTGTTCGTCCAGCACGTCGCCGATGGCGTTGACCGCGACCAGGGCCGCCACCGTGATGTCGCCCAGCTTGAGCGACGCGGTGCCGATGCCAGATTTCATCGCGCGGTTGATGCCCCAGAGCTTGCCGACTGTCGCACCGGCACCGGCACCGACGTTGCCTTGACGGGCGCACAAGGCGCTGGCGGAAAGGCAGGCGGCATGGCCGGTCTCGGCGCTGGGCCGAACACTGCCGTCGCCCAACCACAGGTCGAACAACACGGCTGCGGGCACGATGGGCACACGAATCAGTGCGCTTTGTGCGGGGTCACCGCCGCGCGGCCCAACCGGCAGGCCGATGCCGTTCTCTTCGAGCCAGCGCATCACGCCCGCCGCTGCGTCCAGGCCGTATGCGCTGCCCCCGGTCAGCAGCACCGCGTGCACCACGTCGACGGTGTTCTCCGGGCGCAGCAAGTCAGTCTCGCGTGTGCCCGGTGAACCACCGCGCACTGCCACACCAGCCACCGTGCCCGGCGGGCACAGCACCACGCTGCAACCGGTAGGGTGGCCTGGCACTTCGGCGTGGCCCACGCGCAGGCCAGCAACGTCGGTCAAGGCACCGGGGGCAAGGTTCACGGCGCGCTGCCTGGATTCGAGCGAAAAGCGGACGGCTGTCAGGCGAAGACGCCTGCGGTGTCCAGCATGCGGGCGTTGACTTCGCCCAGGTGATGCTGGGTGTCGCCAAAGGCCAGCTCGAGCATGGCCAGTCGCTTGAAGTAGTGGCTGGCGATGTATTCGTCGGTCATGCCGATACCGCCATGCAGCTGCACACATTGCTGGCCGACAAAGCGCATGCTCTGGCCCAGCTGAACCCGTGCCTGCGCGACTGCGCGGCGGCGTTGCGGCGCGGGCTCGCCCAGCTTCAAGCTGGCGAAGTAGCTCATCGAGCGGGCCAGTTCCAGTTGCATCTTCACGTCGGCCATGCGGTGGCGCAGGGCCTGGAAGCTGGCAATCGTCACACCAAACTGCTTGCGTGTGTTCATGTAGTCCACGGTGATGGCCACCAGCCGGTCCATCAGGCCGACGGCCTCGGCGCAGACCGCGGCAATGCCGGCATCGACCGCCATTTCGAGCGTGGCGTGGCCGTCGGCCGTGATCAATGTGGCCGGTGCGTTCACCCAGCTGACTTCGGCTGCGCGGGCGCCGTCTTGCGTTGGATAACCGCGCACCTGAGTGGCACCACGTTCGACAATGAACAGGCCGATGCCGGCGGCGTCGCCGGCCGCACCGGCATGGCGCGCGGGCACGATGAAAGCGTCGGCCTCGTCGCCGGCCGGGACGATGCTTTTCGCGCCGTTCAACAACCAGCCTGTGCCTTGTGGTGAGGCCGTTGTCGTGACGTGGTTGAGCCGGTAGCGCGCCGGACGCTCCTGGTGGGCCAGGACGACCAGCGCCGAGGCGTCAGCGATTCTCGGCAACCACGCGGCCTGCAGCTCGGCCGGTGCGGCCGACAACAACGCCGGGGCGATCAGCGCGGCATGGGCAAACGGCGCGTTGACGAGGCCACGGCCAAGTTCTTCGCACACCACCATGGCATCGACGGCGCCCAGGCCCAAACCGCCATGGGTTTCTGGAATGACCAGCCCCGTCAGGCCCAACTCAGCCAGTTCGGCATACACCACGCGGGTGCTTCCGCCGGCCTTGGCCAGCGCGTGGCGGCGGTCAAAGGTGAAACCCTTGTCCACCCAGCGCCCGACGGCGTCGCGCAATTGTTCTTGGTCGTCGGTGAAGTCGAAGTCCATGTCAGCTTCCCATCACGGTTTGGGCAACGATGTTTCTTTGAACTTCGTTCGATCCGCCGTAAATCGTTGTCTTGCGCATGTTGAAGTAGGTGCCAGCCAGCGGTGCGTTGTGCGCCGCACCGACGTGGTCGCCCTGCCAGCCGGCTTCCATCGCCTCAGCCACGAAGGGCAGGCTGAAGGGGCCGCCGGCCAACATCATCAACTCGCTGTAGCGCTGCTGGATTTCGCTGCCGCGGATTTTCAACAGCCCGGCCACGTCCAGGCTTTGTTTGCCATCGCTGTTTCCACTTTTCTCGGCACTCAGCACGCGCAGCACCATCATTTCCAGCGCCACCACGTCGACTTCGAGCAAGGCAATCTGGTCGCGGAAGCGTTGGTCGCTGTCGGCGCCATCCCACAAGCCCTCGGCCTTGGCGATGCGCTTCAAGCGTTCCAACTCGCGCTTGGCACGGTTGACGTCAGCAATGTTGGTGCGCTCGTGTGCGAGCAAGTGCTTGGCGTAGGTCCAGCCCTTGTTCTCTTCGCCAATCAAATTTTCGGCGGGCACTTCGACGTTGTCGAACCAGACTTCGTTGACCTCCGGTTCACCGTCCAGCAACACGATCGGGCGCACGCTGACCCCCGGGCTTTTCATGTCGATCAACAGGAAGCTGATGCCTGTCTGTGGTTTGCCTTCGCTGCTGGTGCGCACCAGGCAGAAGATCCACTCGCCGTACTGGCCCAGCGTCGTCCAGGTCTTCTGGCCGTTGACGATGTATTTGTCGCCTGAGCTTGTAGAGACACGTTCGGCCTTGCATTTGAGCGATGCCAGGTCGCTGCCTGCACCCGGTTCGCTGTAACCCTGGCTCCACCAGACCTCGCCGCTGGCGATGCCGGGCAAGAAGCGCTTTTGCTGTTCGGCGTTGCCAAACGCCATGATGACCGGGGCCACCATCACTGGCCCGAATGGCACCACCCGCGGCGCGCCGGCCAGGGCGCATTCTTCTTCGAACAAGTGCCTTTGCACAGCGTTCCAGCCGGGCCCGCCAAAGGCTGCTGGCCAGCCCCAGCCCAGCCAGCCCTGGCGGCCCAGAATCCTGGCCCAGCGCTGCATGTCGTCGCGGCTCAGACGCAAGGCGTTGTGCACTTTGTTGCTGATGTCAGCGGGCAGGTTGGCAGCCACCCAGGCGCGAATGTCGCGACGAAATACCAGTTCTTCAGCGGTGAAGTTCAGGTCCATGGCTCAGGCTCTTTCACGGTCAAACGGGGTCAGCGGTGGTGCGCCGCCGAGTTTTAGCACGACCGTTCGAAAGTGTGCTGTCGCTGCTGGGACAAGCCTCAACAACAAGCTGCAAAAACAGGCAATGAAGACAGCAGCACAGACAAGCGACTTATCGCAGTTCCAGCCGCATCACGTCGTTGTCGCGGCGCATCTGAAACCGTGTCAGGAAGCTGTTGCCCAGCAGCACATGCGGCATGGCCGCGGGCACGATGGTGGCGGCGACGTTGGCCACCTGCACGCCCCCCACGCGAACGCTGCTCAGCGTCAGCTGCTGCACCGGCACGAGGCCATTGGCGGTCATGCTCACACCGGGCTTGGCGTTGGTCATGTCCAGTCCCAGCCTCACGGCGTCGACTTGCGACATCGCCACGTTGGTGGCGCCGGTGTCGACCATGAATTGCACCGCGCGGCCGTTGATGGTGCCGCCGGTCACGAAGTGCCCGCCCAGACCGGCGCTGATGACGATCTGGCGCTCCGCTGCGGTGGCCGCCGCACCCGAACCCGCCGCTCCACCGCCAAACTGCGCCGGGCTCCCGCCCAGTCTCAAGTTCATGGTCTTGCCGCCGTGTTGCAGCACGGCGCTGTCGTCGGCCCAGCGCAGCAGCCTGACGCCGGCCGCTGTCTGCCCCAGGGTCAGCACCTGCGGTTGGCCGTCGATCATCAACAGCGCCTTGTCGCCCATCCGACCGGACAACACCACGCTGCTGCTCTGCGCCTGCGCCTGCGCCTGCGCCTGCGCCTGTACCTGCGCCTGGAAAACCGCGCAAAGCGACAGGGTCGCGACCAGCAACGCCAGTTGTCGGGTCATGGGCGCAATCAACTGCGAAAGTTGTCGAAGCTCAGCGGCACATCAGCCAGCTCTTGGCGCATCAGCGCCATGGCCGCTTGCAGGTCATCGCGCTTGGTGCCGGTGACGCGCAGCGCGTCACCCTGGAAGGCGCCTTGCACCTTCAGCTTGGAGGCCTTCAACGCCGTTTGCATCTTCTTGGCGGTCTCGGCATCGACACCGCTCTTCACCGGCACCTGCCACTTCATGCGGTCACCGCCCATTTTCTGTGGCTTGCTGCTGAAGTCCAAAAACCGGATGTCCACGCCGCGTTTGCTCAAGCGCCCCACCAACAAGTCGCGCACTTGCTCAAGCTGAAAGTCGCTGTCGCCCCACAACACGAGCTCGCGTTCCTTGGCGCTCTTCTCAGCCAGGTCAACCTGTGCGCTGGAGCCTTTGAAGTCAAAGCGCGTGCCGATTTCTTTGGTGGCCTGTTCCACCGCATTGCGCAGCTCGACCAGGTTGGGTTCGATGACAGCGTCAAAACTTGGCATGGTGTGTTCGACTCGGTTCTTATGGGCACAGTCCTGATCGGAAAGCCCGCAGAATTCTGGCATGTCCCGTCCGCCGAGCCCCTTGCAGATTCAACGCCGCGCCAGCCTGCGTGAGCACAACACGTTTGGCCTGCCTGCGGTGGCCGCCACGCTGGTGCGCATCGCCGGTGATGCTGACGTGCGCCGCGTGCTGGACCATCCGGAACTGGGTCGGGCGCCCAAATTCGTGCTCGGCGGCGGCAGCAACGTGGTGCTGACACGCGACGTGGCGGCGGTGGTGCTGAAGGTGGAGATTCTGGGTCGGCGCCGGGTGTCTGAAGATGCTTTGGCCTGGGTGGTTGAAGCCGGCGCGGGCGAGCCCTGGCATGGCTTTGTGGCCTGGACGCTGGCGCAAGGCTGGCCGGGGCTGGAAAACCTGGCGCTGATTCCGGGGTCTTGCGGCGCCGCGCCGGTGCAGAACATTGGCGCGTACGGCGTCGAGCTGAAAGACCGTTTTGATTCGCTGGATGCGGTCGACCTGGTGACCGGCCGCAGCGTGACGCTGAACGCCGAGCAGTGCGACTTTGGCTACCGCCACAGCGTGTTCAAGGGCTTGCTGGCGGGCAAGTCGCTCATCACCCGGGTGCGCTTTCGCCTGCCCAAGCCCTGGCAGCCGGTGCTGGGCTACCTGGAGCTTGAACGGAAGATGGCCGAGACCGGCAATCGCCAGCCCAGCGCCCAGACGGTGTTCGACTGGGTCTGCGCCATCCGCAGCGCCAAGCTGCCGGACCCGGCTGTGCTGGGCAATGCCGGCAGCTATTTCAAGAACCCGGTGGTGAGCGAAGAGCAATGCCGCGACATCATCGGCCGCGACCCGGAGATCGTTTACTACCCGCTGCCCGATGGCAGCGTGAAGCTGGCTGCGGGATGGCTGATCGACGCCTGCGGTTGGCGGGGCAAAACCGTGGGCCGCGCCGGGGTCTACGAAAAACAGGCCTTGGTGCTGGTGAACCGGGGCGGCGCCAGCGGTGCCGAGGTGGTGACGCTGGCGCGTGCGATCCAGGAAAGCGTCTACGGCCGCTTCGGCATTCGGCTGGAGGCTGAACCGGTGGTGCTGTGAGCGCCACCCATCAAGTCGTGGCGGGTCCGGCACCCACCGTCAAACCGGCGTCGTGCAAAGCGCTGCGCGTCAGCGGCAGCTGTTCTTCATAGCGCTGAACCAGGCGGGCGATCTCGTGCGCGGGCAGGTGGGCGGCGCCCTCGTGCAGGGCCGAGGCGGTGGCCGCCAAAGCTGACAGACCCAGGTTCAGCGCCGCACCTTTGGCGGCATGGGCGTTGACCCGCAGCTCCAGGGGTTGGGCATCACGCACGGCGGTGCGCAGCCGATGCACGGTGCTTGGGCCTTGCTCCAGGAAGGTGTCGATCATCTGCGCCAGCCGCTCGCGTGGCATCACCTGCAAGGCCACTTGCAAGGCTGCCAGGTCGATGACGGGTTGGCTGTTGCCGCGCAAGGCCAGCGCGGGCAGCGGCTGCGCAAGAAAGCTGTGGTCGGCGCCAGCCCCGGCACTGCCGAACAAGCGGCGCAGCGAGGTGGCGAGCTTTTGCGGGCTCAGCGGCTTGGTCAGAAAGTCGTTCATGCCGGCCACCAGGCAGCGCTCGCGCGACTGCTCAAACGCGTCAGCCGTCAACGCCACGATGGGCACCGTGGCCGCCGCACGGTCGGGCAGGGCGCGGATGGCTTTGGTAGCACCCACACCGTCCAGCAAGGGCATGTGCAGGTCCATCAACACGACGTCAAAGCGGCGCTCGCGTGCAGCCTGAACAGCCTCGTGGCCATTGGCAGTGAAATACGCGCGATGTCCCAGGTTCTCGAGCAGCGCGGCAATGTACTGGCGGTTGACGGGGTGGTCTTCGGCCACGAGCACGTGCAGTGGGCGTTGGCGCTCGTCACCCTGGCCCGGCTGGCGCGCGCCGTGGCTGAGGGCGTCCGGCACCGTCACCAGCGGCAGACTGAAGTTGAACGCGCTGCCTTCACCGGCCTTGCTGCGCACGGTGATATCGCCGCGCATCAGACGCGCCAAGTCGCGCGAAATCTCCAAACCCAGACCGGTGCCACCGTGGCGGCGCGAACGGGAGCTGTCGCCTTGCAAAAAGCGGCGGAACAATCGCGACAGCGCGGCCTCGTCCATGCCCGCGCCGGTGTCGGTGACGACAAACTCCAACCACGGCTGCTGGTCTTGATCATCCCGTTGCCGCACGTCCAGCACGACCGCGCCGTGGTCTGAAAACTTGATGGCGTTGGCCAGCAGGTTGAACAGAATCTGCTTGACCCGGGTGGCGTCCAGCATGACGCGCTCGGGCACGCCGGGGTCGGCGTCGAAATGCATGGCCAGCTGTTTGGCATTGGCTTGCGGGCGCATGAGTGCTTCGACATCACGCAGGATGCCGCGCAGTTCGGTCGGTGTCGGAGTGACGGTCATCCGACCGGCTTCCAGCTGTGACATGTCCAGGATGTCGTTCAGGATGGCCAACAAATGGTCAGCCGATTCGGTGGCGGTGCGCAGGAAGTCGACCTGTCGGGCGTTCAAACCGGTTTCACGCAGCAGCGACAACATGCCCATCAAACCGTGGAAAGGCGTGCGGATCTCGTGGCTCATGTTGGCCAGGAACACGCTCTTGGACTCGCTGGCGGCTTCGGCTTCGCGCCGCGCCTGGCGCAGCTTGGCGGTCAGCTCTTCCAGCACCAGGCGGCGCTCGCGCAGTTGCCGCAGGTGGTGCAAGGCGATACCGGCAAAGGCCAGCGTCAGAGCCATCACCAGCAGCGTCAAGGCCAGGCTCAGCGTGTTGTGCTGGCGCACGGCCTGGATGACGCTGATCAATGTGCCGTTGTCGGCCTGTGGCGTCACCCCGCGGATCACCGAAAACTGCAGGATCTGCACGATCACCACAGCCGACACCACCACCATCAGGCCCAGGCCGACCAGACCCAGCCAGGAAAACCGCCACCGCGCCGGTGTCGCTGGAGCGGGCACCAGGTCCAGGTCCAGCTTGTCATCGGCGGAGTTGGCCATGGTGATTGAGCGCTAGCTGGCTTGCAACATGTCGCCCAGGCCCAAGCCGGTCAGCGCTTTGGCTTCGCGCGCCAACCAGAACATCAAGCCGATCATCATGGCCATGCTGGGCAAGGCGATGACGGGGTAGCTCAGCAGCGTCAGGCGGCCCAGCTCTTGGTTGAAGGCTTCGGTGCCGGCCCCGCTCGTCACGACGTACCGCGCCAAAAAGTAATTGGCCACGGCGGAGAAGAAAAAGGTGCCGGCCAACAGCATCGTGCCCAGGCGCAGCCGGGCTTCGAACTGGGCGGTGGCGTTGCGCACGGTCAGCGCGGCGTGGACACGGTCGACATCGAACAGCGTGGCGTTGAACACCAGCAGGCGAATCAAAGGATTGCGGGTCCACACCGAGCCCAGGATGACCAAACCGATCAGACCGGGTACGGCCGCTTCCTTGACGGCCAGCCACTGGGCGTCCAGCTTCAACAGGCCGATGCCGCCGGTCAACAGCGTGCTGACGACCCCCAGCACCGCCAGCCAATTGATCTTGTGCCGGTGCCACGCGTCCCACAAACCCCAACCGATGGGGAAGGCCAGGGCCAACAGCAGCGCTGGCATGGCGCCCAGGCGTTTTTCGCTGCTGAGCTGCATGAGGATGAGAGCTGGCACCAGGATGGTGATGCCAATTTCGAGCAAGGGGTTCGGTTTGGAGGCTTGGGCCATGGGCGCACGACTGGCGGAAGACAAACAGCGGCTATTGTCGATGGCCAGCGTGGCCCTGAGGCGGGGCGGTGTTGACAACCCCAAGCCCGGGTTTGAGGCGCTCACTTGTTGGCCACGCTCAGGTTTCGCTGGCGCAGCCCCGTCAGCTTGGCCAGGTACAGGTCTTGACCGACTGCGGTTGTAGCGTTTTCAGCGGCCAGCGCCAGGTGGCGGGCTGCTTTTCTCGGGTCACCCAGGTGCTCGTGGGCCACGGCCAGCCAGTAGTGCACCTCGTGTTGGTCAGGCTGCTTGCGCAGTTCGGTGGTGAACAACTCGCGAGCCTTGGCGTAGTCGCCCGCATTCATCGCTTGGCGGCCCTGATCCAAGTATTTGAAGGGCGGGTCAGGCTGCAAAGCGGCCAGTCGCCCAGTCATTTCCGCAGCTTCGCTGTGGCGGCCGGCCAGGGTCAACACCCGAATCAGGTTGCTGAGTGACGAGGTCTGACGCGGGTCCTGTGCCAGCACGTGGCGCAGGGCCTGTTCGGCCGCCAACCAATGCCCCATCCGCAGGTAGATGACACCCAGCGTGTTGCTGCCCGGCAAGTAGGTGGGGTCGGTCAGTACCGCCTCGCGCGCCCACCAGTAGCTGCGCTCGGGCTGGCCCGCGCTGAGCACCTCGGCCGCGCGGTTGTTCATGAACATGGCCCGCACGGTCGCTTCTTGGATTGGCGCCACACGTTGCCCCTGCAATTGCACCTGGGGCAGGAAGTCGACCGTCAAATCGCGATCGGAGTCGTGTGCAAGGTGCAACAACTTGGCCGCGGGCTGACCCAGCACGATGTTGACGTGCCCGCTGACAAACACCACATCCCCGCTGCGGGTGTAACTGTCTTTTCCAAAGACGCTTTGATACGTCACGGTCAGACCCAATTCCTTGGCCAAGGCGGCCGTCATCAGCACCAAGGACAGGCAGTTGCCGGCCCTGGCTTCAAATGCCTCGGCCGCCGTCCGGGTGCTGGCGCTGTCGTAGCGCAGCAGCAGTTGGTCAGGGCGATGCATGGCGTCGAGCAAGGCCGTTCGTGCGTCGCGGCTGCGCGAGGTCGAGCCGCTGAGTTTCTGAGTGAAGGCCTTCATCGCCGGGCTGAGGGCGGTGACAGCGGTGGCGTCGATCGGCAAGGCCAGGGGCGGGAACAACTCGTCACGCAGCAGGCCGGTAGCCGGCAGGGTGGGTGGCGCTGTCGCGCACCCGCTGATCGAAGCAAGCAGGGCCACTGCGAGGCCGCTGATGAGGGCTCTGACGCCGGCTGCGCGGAGCGGTTGGCTGAGATGGTGTTGCCGCATGGGGAACCCCTTCGGTGCAAGCACATGGCCTCGTCAAGCTGTCCTCAAGGCATTGCCAGCAGGATCAGCATCCAGGCACGAAGCACAAAGATCGTACGCCGACGCTGGCGTAACAATCACAGGGTTTGTTCACCCCATTCTTCAGTGCTTCCTGACCGTTCCCTGCCATGAACCCACCGCCGCCGTTGACCCCCTTGCACGACCTGAAGCAGCGGATGCGTGGCGCCGGTTGGGCGGTGTTGTCAGCGGCCACCATGGTCGCTCAGTCGCAAGGCGCCGCGCCAGACTGGACGGCGTGGCACGCACATTGGGACGACCTCCCGCCCGACCCGCACCTGCGCGACGGTGGCCGCTACCGGCGGCGGCGGCACGGTTGCTGTGTTGTCAGCGCCGGCCGGGTCAGCCCGGCCGCGCACCGCGCACATTGGCAGCCCGTCGAATACAACGCCCTGCACGGCGGTTACGAACGTTGGTTCGAGCCACTGCCCCAAGAGCTGGTTGAAGCCCCCGGGTGGGCAGCGATGCTGTTGGGGCTGGCCCACGTGGCCGACGACATGGCAGGCAACAACACAGCCGCGCCGGCCTGGTTTGTCGAGTCGCACCTGTTCCGCATCGACACGGCCGGGGGCATTGGAAGGCCCACGCCCGAAGGCGCGCACCGTGATGGCGTGGACCTGGTGGCTGTGGTGCTGGTGGGTCGCCAGAACGTGAAAGGCGGCGAGACGCGGGTCTTCGACGCGGATGGCCCGCAGGGCATGCGCTTCACCCTGACCGAGCCCGGCAGCGCCCTGCTGCTGGATGACGCCCGGGTGATCCACGAAAGCACACCCATCCAACCCGTCAACCCCGAGCAGAGCGCCTTCCGCGACACCCTGGTCGTCACGTTGCGGCGCGGTGGTTTCCAAGGCCCTTGACTCACACCCGACGCATGAACGAATTACCCATGGCCATCACTTTCGACGACGTTGTGGCGGCGGCCCGGCGTATCCGTGGTGCCGCCCACCTCACGCCGGTCCTGACATCGCAAACCCTGAACGACCGCACCGGCGCCCAGGTGTTCCTGAAGTGCGAAAACCTGCAGCGCATGGGTGCCTTCAAGTTCCGCGGTGCTTACAACGCCTTGGCCCAGTTCACGCCCGAGCAACGCCGCGGCGGCGTGATTGCGTTTTCTTCAGGCAACCATGCGCAGGCGATTGCGTTGTCAGCGCGACTCCTGGGCATGCCCTCGGTCATCGTCATGCCACACGACTCGCCCCGCGCCAAGCTGGCCGCCACGCGTGGTTATCAAGCCGGCCAGGCGGGTAGCGAAGTCGTGCTGTTCGACCGTTACAGCGAAGACCGCGAAGCCATCGGGCAGCGGCTGGCGGCTGAGCGCGGCATGACGCTGATCCCGCCGTACGACCACCCGCATGTGATGGCCGGGCAGGGCACGGCTGCGCTGGAGTTGATTCAGCAAACTGCCGAGGGTGGCCCGCTGGACCAGCTGCTGGTGTGTGTGGGGGGTGGCGGCCTGATCGCGGGCTGCGCGGTCGCGGCCAGACACCTGAACCCGAACATCGTCGTGCACGGGGTTGAGCCCGAGGCCGGCAATGACACACAACAAAGCCTGGCACTTGGCCGCATCGTCAGCATCGCGACCCCCAAGACCATTGCCGACGGTGCGCAAACGCAGGCGCCCGGCAAGTTGACCTTCCCCATCGTGCAGCAGCTTGTCACGAGTGTGGTGACGGTGACCGACGCCCAACTCATCAACACGCTGCGCTTCTTTGCCGAACGCCTGAAGTTGGTGGCAGAACCCACCGGCTGCCTGGCCGCAGCGGCCTTGATGGAAGGCGTGATCTCCGGCCGCGACCAGCGTGTGGGTGTGATCGTCAGCGGCGGCAACGTCGACCTGGCGGCCTATGCTGCGCTGCTGGCCGCGCATTGAGCGAACACCGACCGAACGTTCTTGTCCAACCCTGGAAGTCCTGATGCCCGATACCGCTACCCCCACCCCCACCCCCACAGCGACCGAAACCGCTGACGCCAACAAGCGCTTGAAAGAGCAGCTCGACAAGCTGCTGGCCCGCCCCGCCGCCATCAGCAGCGGCAGCCTGCACATCAACGGTGGTGTGCTGGACTACGACGTCAATGTCGCCTTCATGCCGGTGTTGGCCGGTGGCGTGGGCGCCAACGCCAGTGAGCCCGAAGCGGCCGTCATGACCACGGCTTACCTGAAGAAGGGCGTGAGTGCCGTTGAGCGCCCGCTGTGTTTTGCCTTCAACGGTGGGCCGGGTTCGGCCTCGATCTGGTTGCAGTTCGGCGCGCTGGGGCCCAAACACGTGGTGGTGCCGGATGACGGCAGCATGGGCTTGCCGCCTTACGGCTTGGTCGACAACCCGCAAAGCTGGCTCGACCAGTTCGATCTCGTATTCATCGACCCGCCGCACACCGGCTGGTCGATCACGGCCAGCGACGCTGCGCGCAAGAAGATGTTGTCGGTCGACGGTGACGTGGATGCGCTGGGCGACGTCATGCGGGTGTGGCTGACGCGCCACCAGCGCTGGGGCTCGCCGCTGTACCTGGCCGGCGAAAGTTACGGCACGACGCGTGGCGCGGCCCTGGCGTTGAAGATGCTGGACCTGGGCGCGGTGCTGAGCGGCGTGATCTTGGTGTCGTGCGCCATGGACCTGCAAAGCCTGGTGTTTGCGCCAGCCAACGACCTGCCGTATGCCTTGTTCTTGCCGGCATTCGCCAACGTGGCGCAGTACCACGGCTTGCTGCAAGGGCCGCTGGCGGCGTCGTCAGCGGCCGCGCGGGCGGCGGCCGAGGCCTTTGTGCAAGACGACTACGCGGCCGCGCTGCAAGCCGGCGCGCGCCTGGGCCCCAAGCAGCGCAGCGCGGTGGCCCGCCGCGTGGCTGAACTGACCGGCCTGCCACGCAGCCTGGTGGAAGAGAAGAACCTGCGCATCAGCGACCGCTGCTTCTTCACCGAGGCACTGCGGGCCCGCGGGCAAATCGTCGGCCGGCTGGAAGCCCGCGCCACCGCACCGCAGGCCGCCAGCCGCGGCGAAGAGATGGAGTTCGATCCCGGCATCGAGGCCATCGCCGGGCCCTACACCATGGCCGCGCTGGCCTTCTACCGCAGCACGCTCGGGCTGGACCTGGAACACCGGTTCAACGTCATCAACTTTGAGGTCAACCGCAACTGGAACTGGAACCGCGGCGAGACTTCACGCATGGGATTTGCGTCGACCAGCCCGGACCTGGCGCTGGCCCTGCGCCGCAGCCCGCACCTGAAAGTGCTGGCCGCCAGCGGACGCTACGACCTGGGCACACCCTACAGCGCCAGCGATTGGTCACTCGCCCAGTTGAACGCGCCGGCTGCCGTGCTGGCGCGGGTGACCCACCACTACTACGACGCCGGCCACATGATGTACACGCGGGCGGCCGACCTGGCCAAGCTGAAGGCCGACTTGGTGGACTGGCTCAAGACCTGAGCCACTGCGCCTGCGCGGCATCATTCAGGTCTCGCCAGACACTCAGGTCTCGCCAGACATTCATCGATTGCCGCTCACGCGTCGCGCACATCGGCCACAGCGTTGCTGCCGAAGTCCGGCCGGGCCAGGTAGGCCAGCACCCTGGCCGCGGCATCATTGGGCGTGGCCAGTTGGCCGTTGTTCTTCATGGCCAGGAAGTTGGCGGCTTCCGGGAACACGCCAGGGTCGGCACCGCGCAGGGCTGCCTGCATGTCGGTATCGAACACGCCAGGGGCCAGTGACACCACCTTGGCGCCATTGCCCTGGTCGGCTTGTTCCAGCGCCAGGGCGCGGGCCAGGTTGTCCAAGCCGGCTTTGAGCGCACAGTAGGTCGCACAGCCGGCCATGCCGCGCCGGCCCAGGCCCGACGAGATGAACAGCAGCCGGCGCGGCACGGCCCAGCCGGCGGTCGCACGCAGGAACGCGGCGCTCAGCAACAGCGGTGCTTCCAGCCCCACCCTCAGCGCCATGGCCAGGTTGGCCGAGCTGTCGGCCTGCAACGGCCCCGGCGGCGACAGGCTGGCGGCGTTGTTGATGAGGGTCACTGAGGAGGGTTGGCGTTCGCCCTCTTGCACCAGCCATTGCTGCAGGCGCTCGGCGGCGGGCGCGGCATCCGACAGGTCCACTGACCACTGTTCGAGGTCACTGTCCCGTACCACCCACAGGTTGGCGGTGTGGCGTGAGATTGTCAACAACAGGTGGCCGGGTTTCAACAATTGTTCGGCCATGGCCGCGCCCAGGCCCCGTGAGGCACCGGTCAAGATCGTGATGTGCTTTTGCATGGGGCAAGAGGATACGGCGAGCCCGCACAGCGGGCCATTGAATGGGTCATTCAGCCTGGGAGACGATCGGCCATCAGGGCCTGAAACCGTCTCGCAACCCGGCCCAGCAGTCGGCATAAGCCGTGTCCAGCGCGCCGCCGGTCATGGCAAACGCGGTCGGCAGCAGCCGGTAGCGGCTCTCGAACATGAAGGCCAGCGTGTTGTCCAGTTTGTGCGGCGCGAGCGCGGCGTTGCTGGCCTTGTCGAAGGCTTCGGCATCGGGCCCGTGCGGCACCATGCCGTTGTGCAGGCTGGCGCCGCCGGGTTTGAAGCCTTCGGGCTTGGCGTCGTACTGGCCATGCACCAGGCCCATGAACTCGCTCATCACGTTGCGGTGGTACCAAGGCGGGCGAAAGGTGTCCTCGGCCACCAGCCAGCGCGGCGGGAAAATCACAAAGTCGCAGTTGGCCGTGCCCGGGGTGTCGCTGGCGCTGGTCAGTACGGTGAAGATGGACGGATCCGGGTGGTCAAAACTGATCGAGCCGATGGTCATGAAGTGCGCCGTGTCGTACACCAGCGGCGTTAGATTGCCATGCCAGGCGATGACGTTGAAAGGCGTGCCGCGTTGGCTCGCCCGCCAGAGTTGGCCACCGAACTTCTTGATGAGTTCAGTGTCGCCCGCGACTTCTTCGAAGGCTGCCACCGGCGCCAGAAAATCGCGCGCATTGGCCAGGCCGTTGGACCCGATGGGCCCGAGTTCGGGCAGCCGAAACGGCGCGCCGTAGTTCTCACACACGTACCCGCGGGAAGCGCCATCGGGCATGGTCACCCTGAACGCCAGGCCGCGCGGCAGCAGTGCAATCTGCCCGGGCACCACGTCCAGCACGCCCAACTCCGTCGTCACGACCAGCCGGCCCAATTGCGGCACCAGCAACATTTCGGCATCGGCATTGACCAGAGCGCGCTGCATGCTGGTGTTGGCGGTGTAGACCAGGACGGCGATGCCAGTTTGCGAATCCGGGCTGCCGTTGGCGGCGATGGTGGCCAGGCCGTCGACAAAGTCGACCTGCGTGGCTGCCGCCGGCAATACAAAAGGCTGCCAGCGCAGCGGGTCCGGTGGCGCGGTCACACCGCCTGCGGCACCGCTGGTCCACAACGGCTGGGCGTACGGCTGAAAAGCGCCCAACGTGACTGAGGGTTGGCGTCGATACAACCAGCTGCGCCGGTTCTCCGCGCGCGGCGCGGTGAAGGCGGTGCCCGACACCAACTCGGCAAACAGACCCAGCGGCGCGCGCTGCGGGCTGTTGCGGCCCTGCGGCAAGGCGCCAGCCACGGCTTCGCTGGCGAACTCGTTGCCGAAACCACTCTGGTAAGTACGTTGTGAGGGGCTGGATGCAGTTGGCATGATGGCCATGGCGGTGTCCGGTTCAGGTGGCAGCCGGATCGGCCGCGCGGGCTGCCGCCAAGGCTTGCAGCAGCACGGCCTGGTGGCCGACGTGATTGGCCAGCAGCAGCACCAGGCGCGCATTGAGTGCATGGCTGGCGGCGCTGTCCAGGTTGCGGTGGGTGTCGATCAAGGCCTCGTAGAAGTCGTCAGGCGCTTGCAGGTTGGCGGTGGTGATCAAGTCCATGGCTGTGCGGGTATCAGTCCATCGCCCAGGCGCGGCGCAAGGCTTGCACCAGGGCAGGGGTGTCGCTGCTGCGCAGCCTGGCGCAGACATGCTGGTCCGGGCGAATCAACACCAGGTCACCGGCGCTGGCGTCGTAGCGATGTGCTGCCAGACCGTGGGTGTCCACCAGCGTGGTCACGCCGTCGATGGCCTGGTCACTGTCGGTGCCGTTGCCGTTGCCGTTGCCAGTGCCAGTGCCAGTGCCAGTGCCGCCAGCGCTGGCGGCGGGCAGCATGCGCAGCCGCCGCAAATGAAGGCCCGGCAGCGTTGACGCCGCCGCGTCGGTGAGGCTCGCCGCTGTGGCCGCATCGTCGCCAGCACTGAACCACAGGGCCGTGAAGTGCCCGCTGCGCAAGTGCTGCAGCAGCCAGGAAGCCTGTGCCGGCCCGCTTGACTGCAACGCCACTGGCGCGTCGGCACAGGGCGCGCCTGGGACCATGCGGCAGGCCGCTGGTGGAGCAGGGAAGTTCAGCGGCGAAGTGGTCAGCGTGGCCGGTGTCGACAAGCGCCCGCTGTTGACCAGCTTGCGCGCAAAGGCGTGGTGTCTGGCCAGGGCCAGCGTGGCGTCGCGGAACAGCCGGCTGACCTCGCTCTTGGGGGTGATGAAGTCGGTCGCCCGGGTGGAGTTGAGGATGTTCTCGTCAGCCGCGGCCTCGCGCTCGACGCCATAACTGTTCAACAGAGCTGACGGTGAACGGTCTTGAATGACGGCGGCCAGTTTCCAGGCCAGGTTGTCAGCGTCTTGCACGCCGGAGTTAGCGCCGCGTGCGCCGAAGGGCGAAACGCCGTGAGCCGCATCGCCCGCAAACAACAAGCGCCCGTGCACAAAACGCTGCATGCGGGTGCAGGCAAAGCTGTAGACGCTGGCCCATTCCAAAGTGAACACCGCCGCGGGGCCCAGCAGCGCCTGCACCCTGGGAATGATGTTCTCGGGGCGCTTCTCAAGTTCCGGGTCAGCCTCCCAGCCGAGCTGGAAGTCGATGCGCCAAACGTCATCAGGCTGGCGGTGCAACAACACACTCTGGCCAGGATGAAAAGGCGGGTCGAACCAGAACCAGCGCTCCGAGGCCAGGCTCAAGCCCGTGTGTTCGGGCTTGAGCTTGATGTCGGCAATCAGGAAGCGGTCACGAAAACTGCGGCCCTGGCTTTCCAGGCCGGCCAGCGCGCGCAGGGTCGAACGTGCGCCATCGCAGGCCACGACAAACCCCGCTTCCAGCGTCGTAGGCCCGTCGGGCGTGCTGATCTGCAACCGCACGCCGTCAGCTCGTTGTTCCAGGCCCGACACGGTGTTGTTCCAGCGCAGATCCAGCGCCGGCAATGCCATGGCGCGTTCCACCAGCAAGGCCTCGACGTGGTACTGCTGCAAGTTGATGAAGGCCGGGCGTTCGTGGCCGACTTCGGGCAACAAGTCGAACTGGTAGATCAGGTCGTCCTTGAAGAAAACCTTGCCGATGTTCCACGACACGCCCTTGGCCACCATGGCGTCGCCGCAACCCAGCCGGTCAAAGATCTCCAGCGTGCGCTTGGCAAAGCAGATGGCGCGTGAGCCATTGGCGAGGCGGTTGTCGTTGTCCAACACCACCACGCTCACGCCGTGCTGCGCCAGGTCGATGGCCAGCGCCAGGCCCACCGGCCCCGCGCCCACCACCACCACCGGGTGGTGGGCCGGTGGCTGGGCCGCGTGGTCGGGCGCGCGGCGATAGGCGAACGTGCGCTCCTGCGGTGGCGCTGGTGGCGCTGAAGACGCTGATGGCCTTGAAGACGCTGAGGGCGCTGAGCGCGCTGATGGCGCTGATGGCGCTGAAGACGCTGAAGACGCCACTGCTGGCCGGTCCGTCATGACCTTCAGCCCTCTAGCGTGGCCCACATCTGGCGGTCACGCTCGGCTGTCCAGATGCGCGGGTCGGCGTGGCCGGTGACCTCGTCAAAACAACGGGTCACATCAAAGGGCATGCAGTGGTGGAAGATGACCCAGTGGCCGTATTGCGGAGTCAAGGCGGCCAGCGTGTCCTTGTAGACCGCGTTCAGGTCCTTGCCGGCGGCCACACCGGCCTGCACGCTGCGATAGACGTCGCTGATGAAGGCACGTGTGCCGGCCAAGCCAGCGGCCACTTGTTCTGGCGTGGTCAGCGCTGCGCCGCGGCCGGGCACCAGTTGTCGGGGCTGCAAAGCGGCCAGCGTGTCCAAGGTCTGTGGCCAGTCCTTGAAGTAGGCGTCACCCGCATAGGGCGTGGCGTCAAATTCGACCAGGTCACCGCTGAACAGGATCTTTTCTTCCGGCAGCCACGCCACCGTGTCGCCCTTGGTGTGGCCGCGGCCGAGTTGCAGCAGTTGCACCTCCAGGCTGCCCAGCCACAGCGTCATCTTGCCGGTGAAGGTCAGGGTCGGCCAGGTCAGACCGGGCGGCACGGATTCGACGTTCTGGAACAACCTTGGGAAGCGGCCGATCTCGCTGGCCTTGTCCTGTTCACCGCGCTCGACGATCAGGTCGCGGGTGTCCTGGCTGGCGATGATGTGCTGCGCACCCTCAGCCACATACGCGCTGGCCCCGAGCACACGCACGGCGTGGTAGTGCGTCAACAGCACGTACCGGATGGGCTTGTCGGTGACGCTGCGGATGCGCCGGATCACGTCTTGCGCCATCACCGGCGTGGCCTGCGTGTCCAGCACCAACACCGCGTCGTCGCCGACGACGATGCCGGTATTGGGGTCGCCCTCGGCCGTGTAGGCGTAGGCGTGTTCGGAGAGTTTGACGAAGCTGACTTGCTTCTCTTCCAGGTCGGCTTGTGAGGCGAAGGTTTTGGTGTTCATTCGACGGATCGTAAACCCAGGCCCGTTCGAGGAAAGCGATGAGATCGAATGCCGTTCTGGCTCAAGTGATAGAGCTGATCGTCTCAACTGAAAGGGGCGGCCATGCTGGGTATCCGGAATAAACCGGGCACGATCAGCAGCAACTGCCGCGCGGTTGGGACCAAACGGACCTGCTCGTAGCCCGCGCTTTTGGCAATGCCTGGGTTCGAGAGCAACGCACGGCCTTGCTGCTGGTCCCGTCCCTGGTGGCGCGCCATGAGTACAACGTGCTGCTCAACCCCAGGCATGCTGACTTCAAGAAGGTGGCTGCTGCCGGGCCCGAGCCTGTCGTTTGGGATTCACGGCTGTTCGCGCGAACTTGATCATGTGGCCTCGATCGTGCCGCCTTGATCATTCGACCATTCCCCAACCGCTCAAGCCCTCAGTTCGCCATCGAATACGGCCCGCCCCGTTGCAGCGCACGCTGGTAGGCGGCTCTCTGCTGAAAGCGCCGCACCCATGCGTCCAGGTTCGGGTAGCTGGCGCGCAGGCCCCGGGCGGCCTCGCCCACAAAGCTCATCTGGATGTCAGCCCCTGTCAGGCTGTCGCCGACCAGCCATTCGCGGCCTGCCAAGGCCCGGTCGACATAGCCCAGATGGTTATTCAACTCGCTGTCAATGCGCGGTGCCAACGGCGCACCGGCCTCGCCCAGGCGGCTGACGTACAGCTTCAACAGCAGCGGCAACATGGCAGAGCCTTCGGCGTAGTGCAGCCATTGGTTGTATTGCTCGAAGGCCGCAGACGGCTGTGCTGGCACCAGCTGCGCGCCGCCGTGGTGGCGCAGCAGGTAGTCGACGATCGCAGCAGACTCGATGACGGTCTGGCCGCCGTCTTCGATGACCGGCGACTTGCCCAGCGGGTGCACCGCCAACAACTCCGGCGGCGCCAGCCGCGTCTTGGCGTCGCGTTGGTAATGCCGGACCTCGTACGGCGCGCCGAGCTCTTCCAGCAGCCACAGCACACGTTGTGAACGGGACTCGTTGAGGTGATGGACGATGACCATGGGAAGGATTTTCGTTGAGGGCCCGACGCCCGGCTGAGCGCTCCCCCGAGCTTAGTCCTTGGGTAACAGGCGCAACAGGCGCAACAGCCGCAACAGGCGGGCGGTGTGGCGGGCGATCTGCTCGTCTTCCTGCGACGCGACCACGCGCACCGCGCAGCGCGAGTCGGCGGCGCTGACCAGGCCCAGCCCTCGCGCATTGCGCTCAGGGTCCAGCGCGACGCCGAACCAGCCCAGTGCCGCGCAGATTTCCGCGCGCACCGCACCGTCGTTTTCACCGATGCCGCCGCTGAAGACGATCAGGTCCACCCCGCCCAGCACGGTCGCCATGGCCGCCAGCTGCTTGGCCACGGCAACACAGAACATGCAAACGGCAAGGCGCGCATCGGCGTTCGACGCTTCGGCCTCGTGCAGGCGCCGCATGTCGCTGGACAGGCCGGAGATGCCCACCAGGCCCGACTGCCGGTCCAGCATGTCTTCCAGCCGGCTGGCGTCGCCACCGGCCTGGCGCAACAGGTGGATCAGCACGCCGGGGTCGAGATCGCCGCTGCGCGTGCCCATCACCACGCCGCCGCTGGGCGTGAGGCCCATGCTGGTGTCAATGGACCGGCCGGCCTTCACCGCCGTGACGCTGGCGCCGTGGCCGAGGTGCGCGATCAGCATCCGGTCAGGCAGGCCCTGCACCAGCTCGTGGTCGAGTTGCTGCAGGATCGATTCACACGACAGGCCGTGGAAGCCGTACCGCTGAATGCCTTGCGCTTGCAAGGCCTTGGGGATCGGCAGCACGCGCGCGCTGTCTGGCAGGGTGGCGTGAAAGGCGGTATCAAAGCAGGCCACCTGGGGCAGGGTCGGGAACAACGCGGCGGTGTGGGCGATGACCGCCAAAGCTGCCGGCGTGTGCAGCGGTGCGAAAGCCGTCGCTGCATCGATCTGCCGCAGCACTGCCTCATCAATGACGGCATGCTGGCGCAGTGCCGGCCCAGCGTGAACCACGCGGTGGCCAATGGCCTCGGGCTTGGGCAGTGTCGAACCAGCCAGCTGGCCTGCGAGTTCAGCGACAGCGTCCAGATGCCCCGCCAGCAGTCGCTCGGCCGCATTCGACTGCACACGGTACAGGCCGAACTTCAGCGACGACGAGCCGCTGTTGAGTGCCAGCACGATCACACGCTGCCCTGCCAGCGCCAGTCGCGCACTTCGGGCAGGTCGTCGCCATGCTCGGCGATGTAGAGCTTGTGGCGCTCGATGCGGGTCCAGTAGCGCGCCGTCGCCTTGTCGATTTCGCCCGCCAGCCGTGGAATGCGCCGCACGGCATCCAGCGCCAGCTGGTAGCGGTCCAGGTTGTTCAGCACCACCATGTCGAAGGGTGTGGTGGTGGTGCCTTCCTCCTTGAAACCCCGCACGTGGATGTTGGCGTGGTTGTGCCGGCGGTAGGTCAGCCGGTGCACCAGCGACGGGTAGCCGTGGAAGGCGAAGATCACCGGGCGGTCGGT
>Ga0105047_10004835_pt1 | contig 23328 bp, 25 predicted proteins | sample MAT04_FD_78384 | JGI IMG/M metagenome (GOLD analysis project Ga0105047, IMG submission 78384) | Freshwater microbial communities from Lake Fryxell liftoff mats and glacier meltwater in Antarctica - MAT-04 (megahit assembly) | ecosystem: Environmental > Aquatic > Freshwater > Ice > Liftoff... | reverse complement strand
GTACGACGCATAGGCAAGCCTAGCATGCAGGCCGCAGGTTTCACTCTGGTTAAGCAGAGATCAACGCGGATTTGAACGGCGCGAGCCTGACACGAGACTCGGCGACCGGGGCATTATGGTGCACTGCACAAATCCTCTTGACCTGCCTTCGCACCTGCACCATATACCCGGCATCGACCCGGGAACCCGCCCGGGATGCGACCCTTTCGCGGGCCGACCGCGATCCCACTCGTTCAGGAGACTACCATGGCTGACAGCGCCGAAACCGTGAAGAAGACCGTCGAACACGCCGCCACGACCGCCAAGGTCCAGGGCCAGCAGTTCAAGGCCCAGGCCGAAAAGGCCCAGGCCGCCGGAACCCAGGCCCTGCGCGAGGGCATGGAGAAGACCTCGGCCTCGCTGGCCGAAATGTCCGCCCACGGCAAGCAGAACATGGACGCCCTGACCGCCTCGGCCGTCGCCGCCCAGAAGGGCGCCGAAGCCCTGTCGGCCCAGGCCCTGTCCTACGGCAAGACCAGCTGGGAGAACGGTGTTGCCGCCGCCCAGACGATCGCCCAGGCGCGGTCGGTCCAAGAACTGATCGAGCTGCAGACCAACTTCGCCAAGTCGGCGATGGAAACCTATCTCTCGGAAGTCACCAAGATGACCGAGACCCTGACCGGCTCGGTCAAGGACAGCTTCCAGCCGATCAACGAGCGCGTCACCGCGACCGTCGAGAAGTTCCAGGCCGCCCGCTAAAACGGGACGACTTGCTTGCATAACAGACGGGGCCGCAGCGGAAACGCTGCGGCCCCTTTTGCGTGTCACGGGTGCCCGTGGCCTCACAGTCGCCGTTGCGTCCGGCCTTCCGGAGCCCGGGAACCCGGTCGTCTCCCATCACGGCCAACTGATCGCCCCGGCCCGCCCGGAGAGCGCGGTGATCACACCGTCGCAGCTACACCACGGGCTGGGACACCAACATCCAACGCCCTCTGATCTGCAGACCCGCATCCGTTTCTGCGCCGATGCGGCAACCGCCTGGGCGGTCGCCGCTGACGCAAACAAGCCGGGGGAGGGTCGCTTCGACCGGGCAGGGCTAGCCTGGCAGAGCCGCGTTGAGGGAGGCGGCGTTGGTCCAGATCTTGCCGCCGACCCAAAGACCGATCGCGGGCGTGATGTCGGTCGTCTCGATCTCGGCATAGAGGTCAGAGGTGAAATAGGGGTCGCCGCGCATCAGGGCCCAGGCGGCATCGGCGTCGGGCGCGCGGACGAGGAAAAAGGATCCGCAAATCGCTGTCTCGCCGGGCCGGCGCATGGGGCCGGCCAGGATGTAGCGCCGCCAGTGGGCCTCCACATGGGCCAGATGGCCCTCCAGATGCGTGGCCCGCGCCGCCGTGGCGTTGGGCCCGTCCCGGCACACGAACAGGAAGACCGGAGTGGCGTCCCGGGCGACCGTCGGGGGCATGTCAGAGATCGGCGCTTGCATCGGCGGGGTTTCCAAAGCCAAATGGTATAGACTTATACCAACTCACCGGGGCGGCGATGCAAGCGCATACAAAAAAAGGCGGATACGGCGAGTTCCGCGAGGGCTGGCCAGTCGTCACTGCCGCGATGCTCGGTATCGGACTCGGGCTGTCGCCGCTGCCCTTCTACACCATCGGCGTCCTGGCACCTGAGCTGGCCAAGGAGTTCGGCTGGGGCTTTGCCGAAATCCTTGGCGGCCTGCCGATCATGACCTTTGCCGTGCTGATCGCCAGCCCGGCGGTCGGACTGCTGGCCGACCGGATCGGGGTGCGGACCGTGGCGCTGGCGTCGCTGCTACTGTTTAGCCTGGCCTATGCCTCCTTTGCATTCAGCAATGGCGACATCCGCCTGTTTTATCTGACCTGGGGGGTCATGGCCGTCGTCGGCGCGGGGACTCTGCCGGTCACCTGGACCCGGGCGGTCAACAACCGGTTCGAGGTCAGGAAGGGCCTGGCGCTGGGGCTGTCGCTGGTGGGCACCGGCCTGTTCGGCTTCGCCTGCAAACCCTACACGGCCTGGCTGGTCGAGGAATTCGGCTGGCGTGTCGCCTATCTGGGCGTCGCGGCCCTGCCGCTTCTGATCGCCCTGCCGGTGGCCTTCTTCCTGTTCCACGACCTGGGCGCAAAAACCATCACATCGGCCGAACGCCGGGTCGCCGATGCCGAGCGCAAGGCGGTGACGCCGGGCATGAGCTTCGGCAAGGCGCTGGCCGACTGGCGGTTCTGGGTGCTGGCTGTGGCGTTCGTGCCGATCTCGTTCGCCGTCGGCGGGCCGATCCCCAATATCGAGAACATCCTGAAATCCAACGGCTTCGGGGCGGAGCAGGTGGTGATGCTCGCCTCGCTGATCGGCCTGTCGGTGATCGCCGGACGGCTGGCCGGGGGCTGGCTGATCGACCGGTTCTGGGCTCCGGGCGTGGCCTTCGTCTTCCTGAGCGCGCCTGCGGTCGCATTATGGCTACTGGCCCAGGGCACAACGGATCCGGTGATCGCGGGGCTTTCGATTGTGCTGATCGGCTTCGCGGCCGGCGTGGAGTTCGACCTGATGGCCTTCATGGTGGCGCGCTATTTCGGGCTGAAGAGCTATGGCGGCATCTATGGAGCGCTTTACGGTTTCTTTGCCCTTGGGGCCGGGATCGGGCCGGTCGTCTTCGGCCAGTTCTTCGACCGGACCGGCGGCTACGACACGATCCTGCTGTATTCGGCCGCCGGTCTGGTGGCCGGGGCTTCGGTGCTGCTTCTGCTGGGCAAATACCGGGACTTCGGCGAGCCGGACCGGACCGAGGCGGTGGCGGCGGCCTAACGCACGACTGACCCTGATTTCGCGGCCTGAGCCTTCCCAACCGGACTCGAGAATTAGTGTCCGGATGGTCCGGATGATCGGGCGAGGTCGAGGGCGGGTCACCCGGGCATATTAGGCTGACGGTGCGTCAAATGCGGTCGCAGGGGTCGGCGTTTGTCGGGTCAGGACCGGCGGGACGCCGCCCAGCCCTCAAGCGTCGTCCAGCGCCGATGGGCTTTCAGCAGGCTGACGGCGCGGCGGTGAACGACGCCGACGTCGCGCGCGTCCGCAAGGGCGTGAGCCGGATCGCGGCGGAACCAGGGGTCGAACCACTGTTCCCAGGCGGCGATCCGGAAGGCGCGCACGAGGTGTGCGCCGTCCCATTCCGGCGACAGGGACGGAACCGGGTCGGGCAGGCCGAATGCGCGGCGGGGGCTGGGTCCCGTGCCTGCAGCCGACAGGGCGCGGGCCAGCATCGCCCCGGCCCCGATGCCGGCAATCTCCGCGTCGCCGAGCCCCTCGGCGGCGAGGGCGGAGCGCAGGGTCTCGATCCAGTCGATGTCGCCGGTCCAGCCTTCGGCTGAATCGCCGTGCCCGGGGAGGTCGACGGCGATGACCCGGCGATCCGGTGGTGGGACCAGGTCGTCGGAGCATCCGCCGGCGTCGTGCAGCAGGACCAGCGGACGTCCCGCCCCCCCGGCGAGGCGATGGCAGGCCAGCCGCTCGTCGCCCAGGGCAATGAAGCCTTCGCCGATGCGGTCGGGAGCCGGCGATCCCGGATGGGCGGCGAGGTGGTTTGCGGCGGCCGTATGCAGCGCCGGCGCATCGGCGAACATGCGGCCGAGACCGGCCATCACAGGCCGCTCGAAATGGGTGGTCAGGATATCGCCAGAGGTTCCGGCGATCAGGGTCGTGGTTGGCAGCCGGTCGACGACCCTTTCGGCCTGAAAGGTGAAGGCGGCGCGATAGACCGGGCGATAGGCGTCGCCCGTCGCCAGCAGATCCATGGCGTTGGCGTGAACATGGGCGGCGTCGGACACGGGAATGTTCATCCGCCGGGCAGGATCGGTCGAGCTCCAGGGGAAGAAGACCGTCTGGGCCTCCATCCGCGCCCACAGCCATGCCATGTGCGATCCGTCCCAGACCGGGGCGAAGGGCGGCAGATAGTCGGCCAGGCATTCGGCGCGCTCGGCCTCGGTCCAGGCGGGCAGGCCGTCCAGAACGGCGGCGGCGGTCGCACCGGGAAACAGGGCGGCATAGGTCGCAGCGGTCGCCGCGCCGGTATGAAATCCGTAGAGGCCGACGCGCTGCAGGCCCAGGGTCTGAACCAGGCGATGCAGGGCGTGGGCGTAGTCGGCGCTGTCGGGGTTTTCGATCGTCAGGGGATCGGAGCGGCCGGCACCGGGCGTGTCCGGGGCGATGGCGGTCAGACCGCGCGCGGCGATGGCCTGGCAAACGGCTTCCACCGCACGGGAGGACTGGGGTGAGCCGTGAATGACCATCACCGCCGGGCCGCGTCCATAGCGACGAACCAGCACGCGGCAGCCGTCGACACTGACGAAACCTCGCTCGCCGCCCACCCGTGTCATGGGAGGTGCCGGGCCATCAGGCGATCTTGACCAGGGTCTTGCCGATATTTTCCCCGCGCATCAGCCGCTCGATCTGGCGGGGCGCAGCGTCAAGACCATCGCCGATGTCCTCGGCGATGGTCAGCCGGCCGGCCCGGATCCAGGGCTCTGCCAGCGCTGTCCATTCGGCCCAGCGGGGGTAGAAGTCATAGACCACCAGGCCGAAAACGGCGGCCCGTTTACCGATAATGGGCCCGATGGCGGTCATCGCCGGGCCGGCGGCGGCGTCGGCGTGGTAGTGGTCGGCGAGGCCGCACAGGACGACCCGCCCGTAGAGCTTCAGCAGGCGCAGGCCGACCGCGAGCTGGCCTGTACCGACATTCTCGAAATGAATGGTCGAGCCTTCGCCGACCGCGTCGGCCAGCCGCGCCTCCCAGTCGTCCCGGCGGTAGTCGGAACAGGCGTCAAAGCCGTATTGATCGACGACCAGAGCGCATTTTTCCGGCCCGCCCGCGATGCCGACAGCGCGACCCCCGAGGTTTCGCGCGATCTGGCCCGCGACCCCCCCGACGGTTCCAGCCGCGGCGTTGACGGTCAGGACGTCATCCGGACCCGTCTTCGCCAGCTGGGTCATACCGGCCCAGGCCGTGAGACCGGGCATGCCCAGGACGCCGAGATGCAGGGACGGCGCGAGATCGGTCGAGACCCTGCGCGCGGCGCCCGACTGCACCCAGGCGAGGTCCGTCCAGCCAGCCTCGACGACCACGCGGTCGCCCGCTGCGAAGGCGGGATCGCGGCTGTCCTCGACCTCGGCGACGCAGAAGCCGGGCAGGGCCTCGCCGGGGGCAGGGGCCGGCTCGCCCATATGCCGACCGCGCAGACGGGCGCCGATATAGGGGTCGAGCGACAGATAGAGCGGCCGCACCTTGAGCCAGCCGTCGCCCTCGGGCGGGGTGCGCCGGCGGTCCACGACCGTGAAGTCCGCGACGGTCGGGAAGGACAGGACGGGGCGGGCGAGGACGACTTCGCGAGCGGACCCGGTCATGCCTCGACCACCTCGACGAGGACGCCGTCGGGCGCGCGCAGGGTTCCGCTTCGCCTGCCGCCATAGACGGCGCCGTCCCGCGCGACGGGCGGCACGATCCAGCCGGACAGGGCGTCGAAATCGGGGTGACGAAAGGTGGTCACGGCGACGCCGGGCGGCAGGGCACCGGGCTCGGTCGGTCGGGCCGTGGCGGCGTCTGGATACTGGTCCAGCTCCAGGAAACAGTCGCGTCCGTGGATCATGGTGGCGATGGTGTGCTTTTGCGCGTGAGGCAGGCCGAAGGCGTTGGCGATCATGGTGTAGACGATGTCCATCGACCGGCCGGGGGACAGCTTCAGCTCGCGCTCGAACCAGTCCAGCGAGGTCTGCAGGTCCGAACAGGCCAGCACGAGGATAAACAGTTTGTCGATCAGCGCCCCGGCGCGGGGCAGGTCATAGGCCGGCAGGTTGTCGCGGATCTGGGTCAGATAGACGATCTCCTGATCCGGCCCCCTGACCTGCATGGGGAAGATGGCGGGCAGGCCGTCCAGTTCGCGTGGCGGACCGATGATCTCGAAAGGAGACCGTTCCATGCGGGCGTTCACGGCGAGGGTGTCCTGGACGCAGATCTCGATGGCGGCCCAGCCGAAGGTGCGCAGTGGCCGGTAGTCGGGCGGGGGCCGGCCCTCGACGAAGCGGATAAAGACATCCGCCCCCGACGCCGGGCGGCAGACGACGAAAGCGCGGCCGGCCGACGCGGGGCAGCCCCAACTGATGGCCAGATCCTGCCGCACGACGCCGCGTTCGACGACGGAATAGTCGAGCCATTCGCCATAGCGGGCCGCTGCGGCCTCGGCGTCCGGGACGGTCAGGGTGGCGGCGCGGAGCAGTTCCATGGGTCTCTGTCGAAATGGTATAGATTTATACCATTTGAGCGCGCTAGGGTGATGGAAGCAAGAGGGGGTCCGGTGTGGCGGCCTATATGATCGTGCTGGCGAAGATCGCCGACCGAGAGGCCTTCATCGAAGGCTATGGCAAGCCGGCTGCCGCGCTCGTCGAGAAATTCGGCGGCCGCTACGTGCTGCGCGGACCCGGAATCGCATTGCTGGAGGGCGACTGGGGCGACGGTGCCTCGGCGGTCATCAGCGAATGGCCCGATCTGGCCGCCATCCATGCCTTCTGGAACAGCCCGGACTACGCCGAGGTCAAGAAGGCGCGTCTGGGCGTCGCCGACTGCCGCGTCTGGGCCATCGAGGCCCCCAAGATCACCTGATGTCTCAATGGAGGATAACATGATCCGCACACTGACCGCCTGCGCCGCCCTGACCCTCGCTGCCTGCGCGCCCCTGGCCGCGAGCGCCCAGACGATCGACCTGTCCACGCCCGCCGGTGCCATTGCGGCGAACCGGAAGGTCCAGTGCTCGACCGTGGACGGCGAACCGGTGGTCTATCATTGGTCCGGTCGCGTGTTCGCCCGGTCCCCCGGCGAGCCTGACCGGCACATCTTCAATATCGAGGGGATGAATGTGCGCCACTGCGCGACCTTGACCGACCCGGTCCGGGGCACGGGCTATCGCCTCGTCTCGCGCGAACTGATGCTCTATCTGGACCCGCAGACCAACGAGATCCTGCGCACCTGGACCAATCCGGTGACGGATCAGTCGGTTGAGGTGCTCCATGTCGCCAACGACCCCGTCAACTCGCGGGGGAGCTACGAACGCAACGCGGATGGCACACCGTTCACCTTCAGCGGGCGGGTGAACCAGGGCAAGGTCTTCCTGAATTTCGAGGTGCCGCTGTTCTATGAGAATCCCCTGGGCGGCGACTATCAGGAGTTTGCAGGCAACCAGTATCACGCGATGGAGATCTTCGACTTCTCAGTTCAGGAAGCCGACCTGATCGATGCGACCCGGCCGCGCGCCGATCCCGCCATCGCCTGGGTCCGGCTGTCGCCCTGGCTGCCGTGGATGCGGATGGGGGGGCGGCCCGGCGGGCTGGTGTTCAACGCCGTGGGCCAGACCATGGCGAATGGCATCGAGGGCCTGCCCCAGGTGCTGAGAGACGAGATCGCTGCCAACTATCCCGACTATGTAGCCCCGCCGCCGCTCGACGATGCGCGTCCAAACGAGACCAGCTGGACCTATTTCAGGAAGGTCATCGACGCGGAGCGGGCGGCGGCTGCGGGCGCGAACTGAGCGATGGCCTCACTGCGGGTGAGGATCAGGCGGCCGCGGTCCGGAACGCTTCGAACGGATCGCGGTCGATCAGATTGATCAGCACCCCGTCGGGGTCGCGGAGACAGACTTCCATCTGGCTGCGATGGGGCATGGTGAAGGTGACCGGCTCTGGCGACCAGGTGGCACCGGCGGCTCGTGCGGCGTTCAGGACGTCCATGAACGGCCTGGCGTAGAAGACCAGCGCGATCTCGCCAAGGCGCGGCGGGCCGGCCGGTTGCGGCAGGGCCTCGGGCTGCGGCGTCAGTTCGAACAGACCCACCATGCCGAAGTTGGCGGCGTCGGTGCCCCGTTTCAGGATCCGGCAGCGCAGGATCGTGCCGGACGGGACCTGCAGCGCAGCCTGTGAGGATTCAGGATCAAGGTCGCCCTCATAGTAGACGGCGTCGAGGCCGAGCGCCTGATAGAAGGCGGTGGACCGCTCGAGGTCGGAACAGAAGACGGCTGACCGGATCAGGGCCGAGACCGGCATCAGGCGTCGGCCTTCGAAACCTCGAGCGCGACCTCCTCGGAGGCCAGGTCGCCCGGGGTCTGCAATGCTTCGGCCTCCTGCTGCAGGGTGCGCAGCACGCGGTTGAGATACTCCTGCATCCAGAGGCCGCGCTCGGCCGCCTGGTCCCCGGTGGGTTCAAAGCCCTCGATTTCTGACCGGGGGACGATACCCTTTATCTCCAGTAGCCGTTCGACAGTGTCGAGCCGTTCCCGGGTGACGGCCAGTTCCTGCACCGTCGCCATCAGGATGTTGAGCACCCGCTCGACCGAGGGGTCCATGAAATAGGGGCGCTTGCCGGCCGGCTTGGCGGATGAGAGCGCCATGGCAATGTCGATGCTCACCGGTGGGCTCCGATGACATGCCAGGCGGCCTTTCGGCCATAGTCCTCGCCGTCGTCGTCGGCGGCGTCGGGGAAGACATCGCGATCAACCACGGCCGTCACGCCGCCGTGAATGAGGTTCGCCCGATCAAAGCCCGCCTCGATCATGAAGCCGTCAATGTCCAGTTCGTGCATCGTGCTCCAGAAGGGTTCGTTGTTGTAGAAGGCGTCCCAGTCGCGCATGGCCTGTTCGAACAGCGGCATGTCGGGGCCATACTGCGGCTGTTCGACGTGCAGGACGATGCCGCCTGGCGCGAGCACGCGGTGGATCTCGCGGAAGATCGCCTTCATCGACGTCAGCGACAGTTCGTGCAGGGTCATGGTGGTCTGGACCCAGTCGAAATGGCCGTCGGGCCAGCGCGACAGGTCCGAGCCATCGCCCTGCACGAAGCGGACATTCTCCACCCCCAGCGAACGGGCGCGGGCGGCACCGTAGCGCAGCATGGGTGCGCCGACGTCGAGTGCGACCACCTCCGCCTCTGCAAAGGCCTGGGCGATCGGCAGGACGTTCTGACCGAGGTTGGCACCGATATCGAGGATGCGGGCCGGCCTGAATTCGGGCTGATGCTTCCTGACCCAGCCGACGACCGCATGGCCGCCGCCGTCCGAGAACCGGCCCAGCGCCCCGCCGGTGGTGGCGAAGATCCCGCAGTCGTAGTTGGCGGCCCCCGAGACGTCGCCTGGGAAGACCTCGGTGTGATAGCTGCCCGGCATGCAGTGGTGATCCACCGCCGAGACATAGCGCGGGATCGGCAGGGCCGGATCGAGTTCCAGCCGGTCGCCTGCCGCCGTCAGTGCCTCCACCCTGGCTGCCAGCGTCTCGGCCTGACGCAGCGCGATCCAGCGGCCCGCCTGCTGGCGCTGTTCCATCGTCGCGCGCCGCAGCGCCGACCAGGCCTGGTAGTAGGGGTCGTGCAGCAGCGCCTTGCGGACCTCATGGCGATCCTTTGCCGGACGGCCCTCGCGCGCCTCGAAGGCGGGGCCGGCCCGGCGTTCCCAGGCGGTTTTCACCGACGGCATGACCCGGGTCGAGAGGTGGCGGTTCATGTGGGCGAGGAAGTTGAACCGGGCGATCTCGTCGTGGGTCGTCTCGGGAAAGACGCCGTGGCGGCCGACCACGCGATAGTCCGGCGGGCCCGCATAGGTCTGTGCCGGGCCAGCGTTCTTGAGATCGGGCGAACCGTCCATCTTCAACCTCCGGGCTTGCTGTCCGCAAATGATATAGGATTATATCATTTGTCGTCGAGACCCCATTTTCCAGCGTCAGGACCCGAGCCTATGGCCACGACCCGCATCTTCGCCCTGTTCAATCTCAAATCCGGACAGGATCCGGCCGCCTACGAGGCCTGGGCCAGGGCGACGGACATTCCCGCCGTCCGGGCCATGGCCTCCGTCGCCGATTTTCAGGTGGCGAAGGTGGAGGGCCTGCTGGGCTCCGACGCCACGCCGCCATACGGCTATATCGAGACGATCGACGTCAATGACATGGATCAATTTTTCACCGAGGTCTCTACGCCCGCCGCGCAGAAGATCGCCGGCGAATTCCAGGCGATGGTCGATGTGACCTTTCTCGTGACCCGCGCGCTGTGATGCGCCGGTTCGACGGCAAGGTGGCTGTGGTCACCGGTTCGGGCCGCCGAAAGGGCCTGGGCGAGGCCATTGCGAAGACTCTCGCGGCCGAGGGAGCGCGTGTCGTCATCTCCGACATCGGAGAATCGAAGGACGACGCGACACCGGGGACCATGATCGGGGCGACCGGGGAGATGGCGGCAATCGCGGCAGAGCTGCCCGGATCGTCAACGTGCGTCTGTGACGTCCGCGATCCAGCCCAGGTCCGCGCCCTGGCGGCCCACGCAGTCGGGACCCATGGCGGGCTGGACATCTGGGTGAATAACGCCGGCATCGGCTACATCATGAAGCCGCTGATGGAGGTCACGCCGGACGACTGGCGGGCCGTGATCGACGTCAACCTGTCGGGGTGTTTCTATGGTCTCCAGGCGGCGGCCGAGGTGATGATCAATCAGGGCCGCGGGGGGCGGATCGTCAACATCGCCTCCCAGGCCGCCAAGTCGGGCTTTCCCCATGCCCAGGCCTATACAGCGTCCAAGCACGGCCTCGTGGGCCTGGCGCGGTCGGCGGCGATCGAACTGGGCCCGTACGGGATCACGATCAATAACGTCTGCCCCAACCACGTCACGACGGGCCTCGGGGCCTGGCAGAACGAGTATTTCGCGGGCGTCGTGGGCGCGCCTTCGGTCGAGGCCTATCTGGACGCGATGGCCGCTCGCATTCCCATGCGCCGGGCGGGTCTGCCGCAGGACACGGCCGACGCCGTCGCCTTTCTGTGTTCGGACGCGGCCAAATACATCACCGCCGAGAGCCTGAACGTGTCCGGCGGCGAGGAGCCGCACTGAGCTCAGAACGGTTTGACCGCGCCCAGAAATGCGACCGATGCGATGCCGATCCAGTAGACATAGGCCAAGCCTCGCCCGATGCCGATCTCGCGCTTCAGGGCCGCCTCTTCCGCTGCGTCCGGCCCGGCCGCCAGTCGACGGAAGCGCACCGTCCAGGCGCGCATGATGAAGCGAAGACCCAGGCCGATCACGAGCATCAGGCCGTAGACCACGATCTTGGCCGGATACCACAGCGTCCCCTCTCCGATGGCCAGCGGGCCGTGTCCCAGAAGCGAGGAGAGGCCGACAAAAAGCAGGGCCGGGATCAGGATGTAGCGGAGTGCCTCGTCGATCTGCGTCAGGCGCAGACCCGTGTCGGTCTCACGCTTCAGAAACGCCGCCCAAGTCAGCGACAGCCACGCCGCGAAACCGATCCACATCGGGACCAGCCAGACCCGGTCCCAGGGGACGAAGCCGTAGAGCGTGCCCATGTGCAGCCCCAGCGGCAGCAGCAGGATGATCCCGGTCCGCGCCAGGATGTCGATCCGGTATGCCGTTTCCATGTGGCGTCGCCGCTCGTCCAGGCCCAGTCTGGGATTCACGACGTTGTACGAGGTCTGGAACACGCCCCACTCGCCGCCCAGCCAGTAGACCATGGCCAGAATGTGCAGCCAGCGGAGCACTTCGATTTCACCGATGATCATCCCCTGGCTCTCCCGTTCCAAGATATAAAGATATAACAATAGGTCATTAGTGGCTACCGCAAGAGGATTCGATGCCCTGTCCCCCCGATTTCACCTGGCCCGGTGGCCGTCGCCTGGCCCTGTCGATCGTCGTCAATGTTGAGGAAGGGGCCGAGCAGAATATTCGCGACGGCGACAAGGGGCCCGAGCCGGTCGACGAGCTGTCGGCTGTGCCGAAGCGGCCGATGCGGATGCATGGCAATGAGTCGAACTATCAGTACGGCATCAAGGCGGGTGCGCCGCGCATCCTGAAACTGCTGGACCAACACCGGATCGAGGCGACCTGGACCGCGGCGGCCCTGGCGCTTGAGCGGGCACCGGCGCTTGCGGCGCAGATCGCGGCGCGGGGCGACGAGGTCTGCTGCCACGGCTGGCGCTGGGCGCACCAGTTCTGGATGGATGAGGACCGGGAGCGGGAGTTCATCCGCAAGGGCTGGTCGTCCATCGAGAAGACCATCGGGGTGCGCCCGACCGGCTGGCTGAGTCGCTATCTGCATACCGAGGCGACGCGGCGGCTGCTGGTCGAGGAAGGGTTCACCTATCATATGGACGACTACTCGGACGACTTTCCCTTCTGGGACGTGGTCGAGACGTCAGATGGGAAAAAGCCGATCGTCATCCTGCCGTATGCTATCGACTCCAACGACATGAAGTTCTGGCTGGCCCCGGCCCTGACGGCGCGCGACTGGCTGCAATACGCCACCGACACCTTCGACCAGATGCACGCCGAGGCCATGGACGGGGAGACCAAGATGATGAGTCTGGGCCTGCACCTGCGGATCATCGGTCGGCCGGGGCGGATCGGGGCGTTCCGGGGCTTCCTCGAGCATATCAGGGACAGGCCGGGCGTGTGGGTCACAAGCCGTTCGAAGATCGCCGCCGCCTTCGCTGCCGCCGTACCTGCGCCCGCATGATCGCCCTGTGGTCGGTGCCGACCGCCAACGGGCAGAAGGTCCATATCGCGCTGGAGGAGGCGGGGCTGGCCTATGAAGCGCGCATGATCGACCTGACGAAAGGCGAGCATCGGACGCCGGAGTTCCTGGCGCTGAACCCGTTCGGCAAGGCTCCGGTGATGCGCGATCCGGACGGGCCGGGCGGTCAGGCCATCATTCTGGCGGAGACGCTGGCCATTGCGTGGTACGCGGCCGAGAAGGGTGCGAATGGACTGGTCGCCGACGACCCCGCACTGCGGGCCGAACAGCTGATGTGGGCCAGTGCGATCTCGTCTTCCGTCGCCATGCCGTTCGCCATGCAGTTCTTCTCTACCCAGCTGGCCCCCACGCCCGATCCGTGGCTGATCGACACCATGACCGGCGGGGCGAGGAATGCGCTGGCCGTGTTCGAGGCGCGGCTGGCGGCGCGCGCGTTCGTGTGCGGCGAGGCGTTCAGCGTGGTCGACTGCCTGCTGTTTCCGGTGGTCGCGACCTCTGCGAAGCGGCTTGAGGGATGGCTGGATCCCTATCCGGCGCTGCGGCACTGGCATGACCGGGTTGCGGAGCGCCCGGGGGTCCGGCGCGGGATGGCGATCGGCGTCGATTGACCTTGAGCGGCTGTTCCGACTAAATGTCCGGACATTTGATCCGAGACCCATGGCCTATCGCTCGCTCCTCTTCGTGCCCGGCTCACGGCCCGACCGCTTCGACAAGGCGGGCGGGGCGGGGGCAGATGCTGTCTGTATCGATCTGGAAGACGCGGTTGCGCCAGACGGCAAGGATGCGGCACGGGCTTTCGCGATCGCGGCGCTGGACGGGCGGTTCGGGGTCCGGATGAATGCCGTCGGATCGCCCGAGGGCGAGGCCGACCTGAAGGCGCTGACCCGCGCGACACCCGTCTTTGTCATGATCCCCAAGGCGGCGTCTGCGAGCGATGTCGCGGCGGTGCGAGCAGCGACGGACGCCCCACTGTGGCCGATCGTCGAGAGTGCGCAGGGGCTTCATGCCGCCTGGGACATCGCTGCGGCACCGGGCATCGCCGGGGTGCTGTTCGGCGGCGCGGACTATGCCGCCGATCTGGGCTGCACCATGGAATGGGAGCCGCTGTTCCATGCGCGGGGGGTGCTGGCTGCGGCCTGCGCGCGGGCGGGGGTCGAACTGCTGGATGTGCCGCATCTGGACATCGCCGACGAGGCTGACCTGATTGCCTCGACCCACCGTATCAAGGCCATGGGCTTTACCGGCCGGGCCTGTATCCACCCGGTCCAGATCGGCCCGGTCCACGCTGTCTTTACGCCGACCGGGGCCGAGATCGCCCAAGCCCGGCGCGTCGTCGACGCCTTCGCGGCGGCCGGCGGCGGGGCCGCCCTGCTGGATGGAAAACTGATCGAAAAGCCCCTGATCCGCGCCGCCCGGCGCATCCTCGTCCATGCCGGAGACGCCTGATGGTGCAGCAGTTCAAGCAAGTCGGTCCGCAACGCTATCGCGAGACCTTCGGTCGCTATTTCGAGGATTTCGTCGTCGGTGACGTCTATGAGCACCGCCCCGGCAAGACGGTGACGGAATACGACAACCACCTGTTCACGCTGATGACGATGAACACCCATCCGATGCATTTTGACGCCGAGTTCGCCAAGGCCTCGGAGTTCAAGAAGAACATCGTCGTCAGCCCCTACACCCTGGCCCTCCTGATCGGCATGAGCGTGACGGACTGCTCCCAGAAGGCCATCGCCAACCTGGGTATGGACGAGGTCAAGTTCACAGCCCCCGTGTTTGCGGGCGACACCATCTATGGCGAGAGCGAGGTCCTGGCCAAGCGCGAGAGCCAGTCGCGGCCGGGCCAGGGCATCGTCACCATCCGCACCATCGGCCTGAACCAGGACGAGGTGAAGGTCTGCACCTTCGTGCGCAACATGCTGACCCCCGGTCGCGGCAACGCGGTCGAGGATCGCGTCGGGAACTACTGACATGAACGCCCACAGTCCTGCGATGATTTCGGACGCCGACGAACGCGCCATTCTGGATTCGATCGACAAATGGATCGAGCAGAAGGTCCGGCCCGTGGCGATGGAACTGGAGCACGGCGACATCTGGCCCGCCGACCTGGTGGCCGACATGGCCGAACTGGGCCTGTTCGGGGCCATCATCGACCCGGAGTACGGCGGACTGGGCCTGTCGGCGACGACCTATTCGCGTATCGTCATGCGGATCGCCGAGGAGTGGATGAGCCTGACCGGCATCTTCAACTCCCATTTGATGATGGCGACCGTCGTCCAGAAGTTCGGAACACAGAAGCAGCGTGAATACTGGCTGCCCCGGTTCGTCACCGGCGAGATGCGCGGCGGGCTGGGCCTGACCGAGCCGGATGCGGGCACCGACCTGCAGGCCATCCGCACCGTCGCCCGGCGAGACGGGTCAGACTATGTCGTGACCGGGACCAAGACCTGGATTTCCAACGCCATCATGGGCCACTGCTGCGCCCTTCTCGTCAAGACCGACCCCGATGCCTCGCCCCGCTACAAGGGGATGTCGATGCTGATCACTTCCAAGATCGATCCGGAGACGAAGGCCCCGTTGCCCGGGATCTCGAACGGCAAGAAGCTGGAGAAGCTGGGCTACAAGGGGATCGATTCCGGCGAGTTCATTTTCGACGGCTACCGCTGCGACGCTGAGCTGTGCCTGATCGGGGGCGAGGAGGGCCAGGGGTTCTACATGGCCACCGGCGGTCTCGAGATCGGCCGCGTCAACATCGCCGCCCGCTCGGTCGGCATCGCCAAGCGGGCGCTGAAGGAAAGCGTGATCTATGCCCAGACGCGCAAGACCATGGGCAAGCCGATCGCGGAACACCAGGCGATCCAGCTGAAGCTGGGTGACATGGCCGCCAAGACCCGCGCCGCCGAACTGCTGGTCGAGGACGCGGCGCGCGCCTTCGACGCCGGCGGACGGATCGACATGGAGGCGGGGATGGCGAAGTATTTCGCGTCCGAGACGGCGGTCGAGGTGGCGACCGAGGCCATGCGGATCTTCGGCGGCTATGGCTATTCCAAGGAATACGTCATCGAGCGGCTGTATCGCGACGCTCCCCTGATGTGCATCGGCGAGGGGACCAACGAGATGCAGCGCATCATCATCGCCAAACAGTTGGTGGCCAGGAACAAGATATGACCGCGCCATCCTCCCCCATCGGGGGAGGGGGACCGCGTAGCGGTGGAGGGGGCCAGCCCCGGACACCGGGTTCGTGTCGGACCCCCTCCGTCGCTGCGCTTCGCTCCGCGCCACCTCCCCCGACGGCGGAGGATTAGATGCGGCCGCTTGAGGGCGTCCGGGTCCTGGCGGTCGAGCAGTACGGGGCCGGGCCTTACGGGACCATGCTGATGGCCGAACTGGGGGCCGAGGTCATCAAGATCGAGGCCCCTTCGATGGGCGGGGACGTGTCGCGCGCGACCGGACCCTATTTCCTGGGCGAGGGCGACAGCGAGTTCTTCCAGACCTTTTCGCGGTCCAAGTCCTCGGTGGCGCTGGAGATCAAGACGGCCGAGGGGCGGGCCGATTTCGAGCGGCTGGTGCTGTCAGCGGACGCGGTGGTCAACAACCTGCGGGGCGATCAGCCGGCGAAACTGCGGATCGACTATCCGGTCCTGAAGGCCATCAAGCCGTCGATCGTCTGCGCCCATCTGTCAGCCTATGGACGCAACAACAGCCGCCAGGCCTGGCCGGGCTATGACTATCTGATGCAGGCCGAGGCGGGGTTCATGAGCCTGACCGGCGAGCCCGACGCGCCGCCGACGCGGTTCGGCCTGTCGATGGTCGACTTCATGACCGGAACCATGTGGGCGATGGCGACGGTCTCGGCGATCCTGAAGGCGCGGGAGACCGGCATCGGCTGCGACGTGGACGTGTCGCTGTTTGATGTGGCCCTGCACCAGCTGTCCTATCCCGCCGTCTGGGCCATGAACGAGGGCCATGACATCGGACGCCTGCCGCGCGGGGCGCATCCCTCGATTGCCCCGTCGCAACTGGTGAAGACCAAGGACGGCTGGGGGCTGCTGATGTGCCAGACGCCCAAATTCTGGGACCGGTTCTGCGAACTGGCGGGGGCCGGGCCCCTCAGGCAAGACCCGCGCTTCGCCGATATCCCCTCGCGCCGGGCCAACCTCGCGGTGCTGACCGATGCCGTCGATGCGGTCCTGATGACCCGGACGACCGACGACTGGCTGTCGCTGCTGGGGGGAGAGGTGCCGTTCGCGCCGGTGCGCAATGTCGCCGAGGCCCTGGCCAATCCCTTCGTCGCCGAGGTCGGGATGAGGGATGTTGTCGATCATCCGGATCGCGAGGGCGGGCTGCAGATGCTGGCCAGCCCGGTCAAGATCGACGGAAACCGGGCCCCGGGCGTGCGGGCTCCCAAACTGGGCGAACAGACCGGCGCGGTGCTGGGCGAATGAAGCTGGACGGGGTCAGGGTTCTGGATCTCAGCCTGTTCCTGCCGGGACCGATGCTGACCCTGATGATGGCCGACCACGGCGCCGAGGTGATCAAGGTCGAGCCGGCGGGCGAGGGCGAGCCGACGCGCCATGTCGGCTATCGCACGGGCGTTGAAAGCGTCTGGTTCCGGAACACCCATCGCGGCAAGTCCTCGATCCAGCTGAACCTCAAGGACCCGGCCGACCACGCCGTGTTCATGGCCCTCGCGGCCGAGGCCGATGTCGTGATCGAGGCGTTCCGGCCGGGCGTGGCGGCGCGGCTGGGCGTGGACTATGAGGCGGTCCGGGCGGTCAATCCGGGCGTGGTCTATTGCGCCATCTCCGCCTTTGGCCAGGACGGCCCCTATCGAGATCGCCCGGCCCATGATGTGGCGGTCCAGGCGCTGGCCGGTGTGGTTGCGCTGAACGAGGGGCAGGACGGGCTGCCGGCCATGCCCGCCATGCCGGTGGCCGATGCCCTGGCCTCGCTGACGGCACTGTCCGGCGTGTTGATGGCGCTCCTCAGAAAGCGGGAAACCGGGCTCGGCGACTATCTGGATGTGGCCATGTTCGACAGTGTCCTGGCCTGGACGCCCAATGTCACCGGGCGGATCTTCGCGACCGGCGAGGCCCATGTGGTCAAGGATGAACGGTCCTGGGGCGGCAATGCGATGTATGGCCTGTACCGGACTGCGGATGATCGCTGGCTGGCGCTGGGCGGGGCGGAGGTGAAGTTCGCGCGGAATCTGCTGACGCCGCTGGGCCGGGCTGATCTCGTCCCTTTGGCTGAGCTGCCCCCGGGGCCGGGGCAGGAACCATTGCGGGCGTTCCTGCGCGAGGCGTTCCTTGGGCGCAAGCTGGCAGAATGGGAAGTCTGGTTTGTCGACAGGGATGTTTGCTGGGCCCCCGTGCGGACGCTGAAGGAGGCCTTCGCCGATCCGGCGCTGGTAGCGCGGGGGATGCTGGGCCGGGACGCGGACGGCCATGAGGTGGTTGGCACGCCGATCCGGTTCCGCGAGGAGCCGGCGGCGATCAGTCCGGCTGTCCCTGTGCTGGATGGTCAGGGAGCGGAAATCAGGGCACGGCTGAGACCCTAACCCTCCCGTCGATACTGCATCGAATAGACGAACCGGCCGCCGGGGTGGAGCGAGTCCGAGGCCAGGATCAGTGTGTCGTCGTCATGATAGCGGCGCAGGGTCCGGAGCGCCGCCCCGCCCGGCTCGGCCTTCAGTCGCGCGGCATCGGCGGACGACAGAAGCTCGGCGGTGATCTCCTGATCGATCCGGCCGGCGGCGACGCCAAACCGTTCGTCGAGCAGGGCGTGGACGGACCGGCCGTCGCCGAGTTCGCCGGCCAGGCCGGTGAAGGGCTGGGGCAGATAGATGCGTGACAGGGCCAGGGGCAGGGCCTCGGCGATGCGCAGTCCGTCCACCACGAGCCATATCCGGTCGGTATCGCCCCCGATCCGGCCGGCCTCGGCGTCGGTCAGGCGGCGCTGCTCCTGGGTGAGTACCGTCAGCCGCGCGGTCTGGGCGTATTGCAAAAGCTCGTCCACACCGCCCAGCGGCTGGACGTAGGCCTGGGGGCTGGCCGAGGCGATGACGGTGGTGCCGGCACCCCGGCGGCGTTCGATCAGGCCCGCCTCGGTCAGCAGCCGGATGGCGTCGCGAGCGGTGTGGCGCGATACGGCGTGGGTCTGGGCCAGTTCCAGCTCGGGGGGCAGCTGGCCACCCACGGGATAGTCGCCCCGTGCGATGGCCGTGCGCAGGGTGTCGGCCAGTTGGCGATAGCGGGGGGAGGCCATGAGCGTTTCCTACATCGTCCGCCGCATCGCCGACCAGTCGGCGGCGAGCCGGTCGCGATGGGACGGGGCGGCGACGGAAATCAGGGCCTCGGCCCGGGCCTCTATGGACAGACCGCGCAGGTCGGCAACGCCATGCTCGGTCACGACCATGACGGGATCGGCCCGGCCGATCGAGGGCGGGTCCGGCAGGCGGGGCAAGATGCGGCTGATGTCATCCCCCGTCGTGGCAGCGGGCAGGGCGATGATGGGGACGCCGCCTTCACTGGCCCAGGCTCCGCGCAGGAAGTCGATCAGGCCGCCGGCCCCGGATATCTGTCTTCCTGCCATCCATTCGGCGTTGATCTGACCGAACAGATCGACCGTGATGGCTGAATTGACCGCGACGAACCGGGGGATGGCCGCCAGGGTCGCAATCCCGTGCGTCGCTCCCACCGTCCTGAAGCACACCCGGGGGTCATCGGCGAGGCGAGCGTAGAGGGCGGGCGAGCCCAGGGCGACGCCGGTCGTCACCGCTTCGACCGCATCCCGGTCGAGCAGATCGACCAGCGGCTCGGTGACCATGCCGGAGTGAAGTCGAAGGCTGCGGCGGTCGCCCAGCGCCGCCAGGGTGGCGACGCCGATCTTGCCGAGGCCGGTCTGGACCGTGGCGCGATCGGGGATCAGGGCAACGACACGGGCGGCAATCGCGGCACTGACGGGGTCGATCGCTCCGGCCCCATAGCCGGGCAGGGGGCTGTCCGCTTCGACGACGATATCGAAGGCGTCCAGCGGCACGGCCGGCCCGTCGCGGACGGCGGGCATGGCCGGGTTGATCCAGCCGATGCGCAAGCGGGTCGCCTCAAACACGGCCGGGCTGAAGTCGGCGGCGACGCCGAGGCTGCAGCGCCCGTCCGCACCCGGGGGGGCGATGGCGAAGACGCCCGCGTCGAACCTCTGCCCGGAAAGACGGCGCCACATCTGCGTGTAGGTCAGGGGTGAGAAGGACAGCCGCCCGGCCTCGAAACTGTCGCGCCACTCGGGGGCCAGGAAGATCGCCTCGGCGCGCGCGTCGGGGTGAATGCCCGCCCAGTCGGTGCGATTGACGCCGGGGATCCAGACGCCCTCGAAGGTCAGGCCGGTCGCCGCCCCGGGTCGACTTTGCAAGGCCTCGGCGAACGGCAGCGGCTCACCCGCGCAGCCCGGAACGAAGACCCGTCCACCGTCCGGCAGGGCACTGCGCAGGGCCTCGAGCGCCGCGTCCATCGTCGTAGTGTTCATGCCGGGTCGTCGGTTCCTGACTTGACCGTCTCGGGCCGGGAACGCGATATAGGCATATGTCCGGACAATTGTCCTCCATCACCGAGCGACTGGTGTTTCGCCTGTCCGAACCGGTCGCGCCTGAGGACCGGGCGCGAGCGCGGCTGCACCTGCTGGACTGGGTCGGGTGCGCCGTTGCCGGGGCGCGCGAGCCGGACTGCGCTCGGGTGCGGGCGCTGGCGCAGCGCGAAGGCGCGGGGCCATGCCGGATCATTGGCGGCGGCAGGGCGGGACCGCAGGCGGCGGCCCTGGCCAATGGTCCTGCCGGAGCGATCCTCGAGATGGACGATGTCGACCGGCGTGGGCTGCTTCACCCGGGGCCCGTGGTGATACCAGCCGTTCTGTCGATGGCCGAGTCGTTGGGAACCAGCGATGCGGATGCCCTGCTGGACGCCATCGTGCGTGGGTATGAGGCAATGATCCGCATCGGCCGTGCAGCGGGGGCGTCGCACTACCGGTTCTTCCATCCGACCGGAACCTGCGGCGGTTTCGGCGCGGCGGCTGCAGCGGCCAGCCTGTTAGGGCTGGATGCGGAGCGCACCTCCTGGGCGCTGGGGCTGGCGGGCCAGCAGGCTTCGGGTCTGTGGCGCGCCCGCCATGAGCCCGGCTCGGTCAAGGCGCTGCATGACGGGCGAGCGTCGGCCAACGGCGTGGTGTCGGCGCTGCTGGCGCGCAACGGCTTTCGCGGACCGCTCCGGGTGCTGGAAGGCGAGCAGGGGTTCTTTGCAGCCATGGCACCGGACAGCGATCCGGAAGCCGTGCTGGTGCCAGCGTCCGGCTGGGCCATTCACGACGTCAGCTTCAAGCCTCATGCCGCCTGCCGCCACGCCCATCCGGCGATCGACGCGGCACTGGCTTTGCGAGCCCGGCTCGGCGGCCTGCCCGAGACGTTGGTGGTCGAGACCTATCGGGACGCGGTCCTGTTCTGCGACAGGCCGGAACCGACAACGTCCGCCGAAGGCAAGTTCTCGCTGCAGCACAGCGTCGCCGTTGCGCTGGTCCACCGCGATGCGGGCCTGTCGCGGTTCGAGCCGGAGGCGCTGGTCGATCCCGCCGTGGCGGCGGTACGGTCGCGGATCAGGGTCGAGACGGTCGGCGACCTCACCGCCGCCTATCCTGGCCGGTTCGGGGCGCGGGTGGTGGTGATGTCGGGCGGCGTTCAACACCGCGCCGAGGCGCTTGATGCCCTCGGCGATCCCGAGAATCCGCTGTCGCCGGAGGCCATCCGCGCCAAGGCAGCGACCCTGATGGCGTGGGGCCGCATGGCTCCGGCCGCCGCCGACCGGTTGATCGGCGTGGTGGAGGGTCTGGGTCTGACAACGACCGTGGCTGACCTGTCCGCCGCCCTGCCGGGAACGGAAGCATGACCCTCTCCCGTATCCTCGCCGAACGCGCCCTGGCCCTGACCTGGGCCGACATCGACCCCGTCGCGCGGGAGGCGGCCAAGACCTTCCTGCACGATAGTCTCTGCGTCGGCGCGGCCGGAGCCAAGGCACCGCTGGCCGATGCGGTGCTGGCCGCCGCGACACGATGGGGGCAGGGGAATGATTGCAGGGTGCTGGGACGGTCAGGCGTGACCCTGCCGCAGCCATCGGCCGCCTTCGTCAACGCCTTCCAGATCCACGCCCAGGAGTTCGACTGCGTCCACGAACCGGCCGTGGTCCATCCGATGGCGACGGTCGGGGCGGTGATCCTGTCGGAAGTGGACCGGTGCTCGGCCGACGGTGATCCCGTTGCCGGCGAGCGCCTGCTCGTCGCGCTCGTGACCGGCGTCGAGGTGGCCGCCTCGCTGGGCCTGTGCGCAACCACGCCTCTGAAGTTCTTCCGGCCGGCGACAGCGGGCATTTTCGGCTGCGTCGCCGCCCTGATCTCGCTGCGGCGGCTGCCGGTCGAGACCGGCGTGGCGGCCTTCGGCTATGGCCTGGCCTTCGCTTCGGGCACGATGCAGGCCCATGAGGAGGGCAAACCTGCCCTGCCGATCCAGATCGCCAATGCCGCCCGTGCTGCGATCATGGCCGTCGATCTGGCGCAGGCGGGCCTGCCGGGACCGGAGGCCTCGATCGAGGGGCCATTCGGCTATCTGACCCTGTTCGAGACCGCCCACGACCTGACGCCCCTGACCCATCCGGCACCCGGGTTCCGGATCAGCGAGGTCAGCTGGAAACCCTTCCCGACCGGCCGCGCGGCCCATGGCGGGATCGTCGCCCTGAGGACGCTGATGACCGACCACGGCCTGACCGCCGCCGGGGTGGCCGAAGCCGTCTATCGCGCCCCGCCGCTAATCCATCGTCTGGTCGGGCGTCGTCCAGTCCCGGACATGGCCCCGGCCTGGGCGCGGTTGTGCCTGGCCTGGCTGGGGGCAGTGGTCCTGACGCGAGGGACCGTCGGTCTGGGCGACTTCACAGCCGAACGCCTGTCCGATCCGGCGCTGCTGGCCCTGGCCGGGCGGATCCGGGTCGAGGCCGACGACAATCCCGACCCCGCCGCCTTCACGCCCGCCACCCTGACCGTGACCACGACCGACGGGCGGGTGCTGAGCCACACGGTGACCGCCCAGCTGGGGTCGCCCTCCCAGCCGCTGACGCGCGACCAGCATCTGGCCAAACAGGCGGTCTGCCTGGAGTTCGTCGGGCTGGACGAGAACGCCGGGGCGGTCACCGACATGATCGACCGGTTCGAAACCCTGACCGACGCGGCTGAAATCCTGCCCCTTCTCGGAGCCCACCCATGACCGACACCCACCGCACCTATTGGGACGAGATCGATTTCGCAGCCATCGCCCGCGATCATCCGATCGGCGATCCGTTCGTGAAGATGGTGACGTCGATCAGCCGCGACGAACTGCGCGCCCGTCAGGAGGTCCTGTTCGCCCGCTGCGTCGACCGGGCCTGGAAGACCGCCTTCTATCGCCGGTTTTGGGGGGATGCCGGGATCGTGCCCGGTGACATCCGCTCGCTGGACGACCTTCCGGACCTGCCCGTCTTCGACAAGTCTGACATCATGAAGTCGCTGGAGATTGCGCCACCGTTCGGGGACTTCGCCGGCTTCGAGTCGTACCCCGAGGACAAACGCCCGCCGGTTATCTTCCACACGACGTCCGGCACGACGGGACGGCCGCAGGTGCTGCTGTTCGGACCCAGGAGTCGGGAGATCCAGAACCTGCTGCTGGCGCGGCTGTATCGCTGGCAGGGATTGCGGTCGGGCGACGTGGTCCACTC
>Ga0105047_10004833_pt1 | contig 23337 bp, 9 predicted proteins | sample MAT04_FD_78384 | JGI IMG/M metagenome (GOLD analysis project Ga0105047, IMG submission 78384) | Freshwater microbial communities from Lake Fryxell liftoff mats and glacier meltwater in Antarctica - MAT-04 (megahit assembly) | ecosystem: Environmental > Aquatic > Freshwater > Ice > Liftoff... | reverse complement strand
TGATTGTCTATCTACGATACCCACACATTCGTGCTCACTGGGAGCGGCAACAGAGTAATGGGTCGCATTACGGACTGACGTTAGACACGATCTGTCAAGGTAGTGGTATCAAAAATCCGCTGAATCAGGTCTCTCCATGAGTGTACCCGTTCGCTCCGCGAGCGGGTACATCACGCAAGCACTTCGGAACATCTCATCAGCGGTGCGCAAATCCGTTCGCCGAGCGAACGGGGACACGCTCCCGTCGGCGGTCGAAATGGTTTCGCGGCGACTGACGATCGGCAAAATTCGACGCAAGTCGTTGCGGCGCTAAGGTTCTACAGGAATTATGAAATGGTTTCGCGGAGGGGTGGGGGTATCCGGCCAAAATCAGTTTTCTGTCTTGCTCTCCCCGCCGACGCACACGTCGCTCAGAAAAACCACGGTAGGACGCAACTGTCTGGCTACCACAAGGCGGCGTATCCGAGGGCGGAGGATTTGAAACTCGTGAAGGCGACCGGCGCGCAGGATCTGCTGAAGGAACTCGACGGCGCGATCCGCGAGAACGATCAACTGCGGGCGATGGTCCTGGCCCACGTTTACGGTCAGCAAAAACTCGACGTCCGCGCAATCTCCGATCTGCTGCTGAAGTACGCCATCAGCGAAGACGGCCTGCTGCACTCGGAGAAGTACTATCGAACCGTACAGGAAGAATTCCAAACGACGCGGCCGGCCTTCCGCTGGTGGCAGATTACCGCGCTCGCCCGGGTGACCGCGAGCATGTACGACTTCGGCCAGTTCAACAAGAAAGAAGGCCGTGCGCCGGGGTATGAAGAAGCGTGCCGGTTGTTGAAGGTGTGATGTCATAGCCCGACGCCGTTCGAACTCCATCCCGCGTCGGATTCACGACTTCTCCGTCTCCGCCAACAATTCCTCCGCCAAGCCGAGCAGATTGTTGCGCTCCGTGTCGCTGTGGTTCTGGAGTTCCGCTGCCAGATAATTCCGCACCGTATCGGCGAACGACCGGGTTCGCTCGGCTTCAGCTGGGGCGAGCGATAGTCCGAGGCGGCCGCGCTCTTTCCAATCGCGGGCGTACCAACGCGGGAAGATTTCCGCGAGTCGCTTCAAAGTGTCGTCGAGGCTGTCTTTCCCCGCCTCGTAACGCACGTGCAAATTCACGAGATCCCTTTCGGCTCCTTCGGTTTCGGCCTGCAACCGGGGCAAATCGACCTCCGGATCGTCGAGGGTCACTTCGTAAATCGGCGTGCTCGGCAGAGGCACGACTCGGATCTCGCCGACGCGGCCGGCCGGTCCGAGTTCGAAAACGCAGACCGATTTGCTGTCCGACGCTTCGCCGAGATCCATCTTCTCGATCGACCCGGAATACCGGATGTGCTCGTGACCCAAAAATTGCGGTTTGTGGATATGTCCGAGCGCGACGTAATCGAATTGATCGGCGAACGTTTGCCCGTTTACGACGACATCTTCTTGCGGGCTGATGCGGAAGAGCGATTCCCCGACAACGGCCCCAAACACATTGGCGTGGGCCGCGAGGACGCTCGGCACCCCCGCCCGGTAATTGGGATGCTTCCGCAGCAATTGAACCGTTTCCTCGAAGGCCCTCACGAGCAGCCGATTCTTTTCGTCCGGGTCGGTATACTTCTGACCGTCCGCCCCCAACAGGTACCGCGTCGGAGTCGGGTAGGGCATCAAGAGGAACTGGACTTCGAACTCGCCGCTCGGATCGCGGAGCCTCAGGAATGTCGGCTCGGCGGCGAGGTAGAGCCGGCCGGGCGGGACGAGGTCGCCGGAGTGGCCGGTGCCCGGCGCCGCGAGACCCATGGCGTTGAGCAGCGTCTGGCAGAAGTTTTCGTTGTCGTGATTCCCCGTGAGGGTGAGGATCGTACCACCGCGACCGAGGAACTCGGCGAAGACTTCCTGCCAATGGTGGATGGTTTCGCGGAGGGCATCGGGCCGGGCGAGTTCGCTGAAGAGGTCGCCGGCGACGATCAGGACGTCGATGGATTGCTCGCGGCAGATCGCCGCGACGCGTTCGACGGCCCGTCGCAGATCTTCGGTGCGATCGATCCGGCCGAGCCGGTCGTTCAAATGCCAATCCGCAGTGTGCAGGAGTTTCATAGGGGTGATATAGCGAATGGACGCGGCCACGAAAAAACTCCGCCAGAAATCCGGCGGAGTTTTTGCAAGCGGCCCAGGCGGGTCGACTACTTGGCTTTTTTGAGGAAGGTCACTTCCGTGGCGACTTCTTTTTCGGATTTGATTTCGAGCTTCGACTTGCCGGCTTTGAGCTTGCCGAGCATTTCGGTCGCTTTCTCGGCGGGGACGTCTTTCTCGCCGGCCTTGTAGGTCGTCTTGTCGTTGAGCTTGTAGGTGATTTCCTTGTCGCCGTCTTTGACCTTCAATTCATTTTTTTCCTTGTCGAAAGACTCAAAGAGCACCGGGGCGGCAAGGAGCAGCCCGGCCGAGAGCAACAGGCTGAGGGCGGCGACGATCATCTTACGCATCGAAAAACTCCTGGGTGTGGGTCCGGGACCGCTGCGTTTGGCGAAGTGCCACGGGGGCGGATCCGAACCGACGGTGTGGGCCAGCGTGAAAGATTTCACGAAACCGGTGCCGAAGGGTCAATGGAAAAACCCGTGAAGTTTTCAGAACCACGGACATTCCATCACCCTACCGGAATGCAGTACCATAGCTATTAACACGGATCATCGGATTTGGTTTCGCCCCGCCCGAGGTTCTCAGCGATGTCTCATATTTCTAATATCCCGCACCGCTTGGCACTGATCGCGTTGCTGGGCGTCTGCGTAGGGCTGGCCGCTGTCGCGGGGGAAGAAGAGGAAGTGGCCCCGAAGAAGCCGGCCAAGAAGATCATCGTCGATGACGACCCGGTGGCGCCCGGGCAGACGGGGAATTCCATAGCCGATTTAGCACGAGCCGCGGTTGGAACCGACCACGCAGCGATCAAGAAATATTACGCCGCTTGCGCTGTGCCGCACGACCGCCTGACCTTGAAAACGGGTCGCTCGGCCCGCATCGCCATCGTTCCGCTGCTATTCCCGGCGGACAAAGCGTCGTTCCCCGACCCTTTCGGCGTCGCCGAACTCGACGCGCAGAACAAACCGGCCGAGGAGACCCTCGGCATCCCGATGAACCAAGTCCTCAGCCTGCTGCCCTTCGAGCAATACGTCTTGGTCGAATCCGACAAATTGCTGGCGCTCAAAACTCCGAAGCCGACCGATCCTCCGTCGATGCGAGACCGATTGCTGGCAGTGGAACGGGCGCTGACTCAAGTCCTTTTTTTCCACGAGTCGGCCCTCGAACAAAAGCTTCGTCGCGGCCCCGGCTGGGCGCCGGTGAAAACTGCCCTCTCGGATAAACTCGCCACGGTGCGCGTCGAATTGACGCGCGAAGCGGCCGAAGTGAAAGACTGGTTCCGCATGAAGGAGTCGATCGCGCGTTTCTCGGTTCGTTACCGATCCAATCCGAAGTTGCTCCAAGAATTCGCGGCGTTCCGCTTGCTCGAAGCCGAGGATCTCACGCAGTCGCGGAACATCCCCGACCTCGAACTGGCTCGCGATCTGCTCCAAGATTTCGAATCGCGATTCTCGAACTCCGGGAACCCGACCATACCGAAGATCCGCGCCGGTCTGAGCGCGCGGGCCCAAGAATTTTTGAACGACGCCCGCACCCAATCCGATGCCGCCAAGGCGCGGAACAGTTTGCGGACCGTGCGCTCGCTCGACCCGAATCAAAAAGATCTCCGCGAACTCGAACTCAAGTTTGGCAACACCGGCGACGCGCTTGTCATCGGTGTACGGCGTATGCCCGAGTTCATGTCCCCCGGTACGGCCCGATTCGACAGCGAACTCTGGGCCGTGGAACTGCTCTTCGAGGGATTGCTCGAAGCGATCCCGGACGAAGCCCTCGGCGTCACTTATCGGCCAGCGCTCGCGGCGTCTAAGCCGATGGTCAGCCCGTTGGGTCGGAGCGTCTCGCTTTTGGGGAACGCCAAATGGAGCCGGCCGAATTCGGGAGTCTTCGACGCGGCCGACCTCGCAGGGACGATTCAATTGTTACAGGCGGGCCGGCACACCCCCAACGCGGTCTGGGCCGATTGGCTCGACGACCCCGAACTGAACTCCAAGAATCCGCTCGAAATCCGGGTCAAATTGAAGCAGGGCCACCCTGACCCCCGGACCATCCTCACGACGAAAATGCTCCCGGCCAAATGGTTTCTGGAACATCAGCGAGCCATCGACGATCCGGAATTCGGCCGCCTCCCTTTCGGCACAGGGCCGTACATACTCTCGCCGAATTATTCGCCGCCGGTTGTGGGGAAAATCGTGCCGGACGTGACCTTCGTCGCGAATCCGGATTACTCCAGCCACGCGGGCCGGGCGACCCAACCGAACATCAACGAAATCAAGTTCGTGAACCTAGCGAACTACCCCGATCCCTTAAACGAGGTGCGCGGGGATCGCATTCACATCTTGCCCGACGTACCGACAAAAGATTTGCCGAAGTACGAACAGCAAGACCGGGCCACCGTGGCGACCCCGGCGGTGAATCGCCGCATCCACCTCCTCGCGATCAACCATCGGTTGCCGGCCTTGCAGGATATCAATGTCCGCCGCGGGCTTTCGGCCGCCGTCGACCGCGAGGCAATTTTGAACGATGTCTTCCGCGCCGGGCAGAAGCAGTATCACAAGGCCCTCGCCGGGCCGTTCCCGTCCGAAAGTTGGGCGGCGCCCCGTCCACTCGGCGGGCCCGCGCCGGCCGTGTTCGACCGCGATTCCGCCGCTGGGAAATTCCGGGCCGGCCGTGCCGGCACGATGCAATTCACGCTGCTCTACCCGGAGGACGACACGCTCGCCGCCGAAGCCTGCGCGAAAATCAAAAAGAACATCGAAGACGCCGGGGCCGATTCCAAAGTGACGATCACTTTGGAATCGGTCGCCCCGCGCGACTTGTACCGCCGCGTGGAAGTCGAACACCGCTACGAGCTGGCGTACACGACCTTCGACTACCGCGACGATTGGTACGCGTTGAACTTGGCCCAATTCCTGGACCCGACCGCCGCCGGGGAGAACGGTCGCAACTATTCCGGTTACCTCGACAAAGCGACCAATCCGTCCAACGAGGATTCCAAATTCGGCAAGATGCTGACCGCCGCGAAGCAGTCCCGCGACACCGACGGCAAGCTGAAACCGCTTTCGCACGATCTGTTCACACGGTTCAACGAAGTGGTGCCGTTCGTGCCGCTCTGGCAAATCGACCGGCATATGGTCGTCACGGCCAAGCTGAAGATCCACTTCCCCGGGCGGACAGAACCTGTTTCACCACGGCAATTGAACGCGGGGACTTTCTTCGATGGCGTGGGGGCTTGGAAGCTCGACACGGGCCGATAATCACTCCAGTGTGAACCCGATCATCTGGTAGATCACCCGGCCGTCGACGGTGAGGAACCCGTCGGCCGTGAGGCGGTTCGCCGCGTTGTCGGCTTCCGTCACCTCGAGCACGACGACCACTTCGCGGTCGGTCGGCAAGACTTGGCCCCGATAAGTCCAAGCGTGTTTGCAGTTCGAGGCGACCGTCTGCCAACCGCCGACAGGGGGTGCGCCCCAGCGCTTCCACGCGACGTACTTAAGCAGTTGCAGGAACGACTCGACTCCGAGTGACCCGGGCCAAACGGGATCTTGGTAGAAGTGAGCCTTGAAGAACCAGAACTCCGGATCGACCGCGATGCGACCCTGAATGAGGCCGAGCGATTTCGATCCGCCCGTCGGGAGATAACCGTCGATACGATCGACCATCCGCAGCATCGGCGCGGGGAAAGGCGATTCGTATGGCAACAACTCCCTTCCGACCTTCTGCGCTTCGCTCAAGTACGGAACCTTCGCTTGCGGCATGCCGACTTGGTTGACGAGGGCAGCCTTCGCGAAGAAGCCGAAGTAGGTGGTGCCCTCGTAGACTTTCCGCTCCCCGGCAAGGACGAGCAAATCGTAGTGCTGGATGATCATCCCGGCTGAGTTCGAGACTTTGGTCATGGTCACCCGGGTCGTCAGCGTGCCGATGTCCGGCCCGACGGGTGAGAACTGAGTTCCTTGTCCGCCGAGGTTGCGGAATGACAAGTCGTTGTCACTGGTGAGAGCCGAGCCGCAATAGGCCGCCAGCCATCCGCAGGGTTGAAGGGCAACCTCCAGCAAGATGCTGAAGGGCATGCGATCGCAGCGGTTCGCCGCGAAGTACCACGCATCCGGCGGCACGGCGTAGAGCGCTTCGCACGAAGCCCCGTCTTTCAAAACAAACGGCTCGCCAGTGACGGCGGTGATGCCATCGAGGAATTGATACGGCGGCCCCGGCAAGCGGGCGATGACGCGTCCCGCGTCGAAGATGCGGTACGGTTCACCGAAACCCTCCGAAGGTTTCCCGTTGGAATAGGCCATGATTTTGGCGCGGTCATACAAGTATGCGGGGGTTGTGGAGCGAGGATCGAGTATCGCGGAATCCCAGATGCTTTCGAGGATCGGCTTAGAAAGTCCGCTCATCCGAAGAGAAAGGTTGCTGATCTCGACGATCGGTTTGCCATCCGCGTACATTAACGCGTCGGCGATGCAATACGGTTCGGGCCGGAAGCCGAGTTCCTTCACGCTGACTTCGTAGGTCACGAGTTTCGTCGTGTCGAGCACTTGGCCGCGGCACTTCAACCTACTCTGCACACCGGGCACCGGTTCGCAGGTCACCGCGCCGTCTTCACCGATCCATCCCATCCGCATCAAGAAGATGCGAAGCGTGTGCAGGCAGCACTCGTACATGAGCGTACCGGGCATCACTTTGTCGTCGATGAAATGGCACTCGATGAACCACTCTTCCGGTTGGATGTCGTATTCGGCGCGCACGAGCCCGAGGCCGAAACGACCGCCGGTCGGGTCGAGCAGTGGAACGCGGTCGACGAGCCGCAACATCCCCGCCGGGAGTTTCATCGGATTTTGAAAACGCGAGAATCGCGGTCCGAACGCCTCGGCGATGTCGCCGCGGTGGAGTGCAAGAACGTGATTCACCGTCAGGGAACAAACCGCGAACGGCACGAGTTCTTTCCAATCGGCGGGACGTTTCCCGATCATCGGTTGCCGGTCGAGTTTCGTGTGGACGATCCCCTGCCCCGCCGCAAGAGCCTGTGCCGTGAAAAACCCGGCGATCCCATTGGCCATGCTCAGCAGCGGTTCGCCATCGATAGTCCCTTCGAAGTGGAACCGGAAAAGCCACGAGTCGGCTTGCCGAAAGAATTCGTCGATGCGGATGTCGTATTCGATGCGATCGCCGATGCGGGGGAGTTCGCGGTGGAACGTCACCACGGCATCGAGCAGGCGGTAAACGGCCCGGCCTTTGGTTTCGAAGTCGATGCCCAAGAATCCGGCGAGGAACAAGTCGGCTTGGCCCGATTCGACCGCGATGCTCGTCGGGCAGCGACCGTTGTCGAGGTACCATCGATCAGCGCGCACGGTATGGTCCGTGACGACCCGACCTCTCGACATCGATTTCGGTTCGCCTTCGATATTCAGCACGCGATCGACGAGCATCAGCGGCCCTTCGGGCAAACGGACACGCGTCGGGAAGTCGTCGATCTCCGCGAAAAGCGACCCGAGAACGCGGCCGATTTTGCCGACGGCGTACTCGGTACATTGCGCGAAGTCCAGTGAGCGCGGCACCACCGTCGGCTTGGCCGGCAGGTCTTCGACTTCAACTTCGCCCAGCAATCGCCGGATCAATTCGTTTTGAAACTGCACAGTCGCAATCGAATTCTGGGTGAATCCTTGTTGAACGCGCAGGAACACATCGTGGGCTTGGGCGACGGCGGTTTGCGTCGAGGAACTGCCCGCGAGTACCGGGAGAATGGCCGCGGCCCACCCGGGTATCGCGGCGGGTTCGTCATGCAGACGGGGCCCCGGCGTTTCCACCCCGCGCGGTGCCGGCGTTGGCACGAGCAGGTCGGACGGGTTGAATCGGATCGGCGGTCGCAATTGTAATGGCGGGGGTGTCGGCACCGGTTTCGGCGTCGTGACCAGTTCGGGGGGGAGCGCCGGGACCGGCGGCGTCCGAGTAATATCGACGCCATGCGAAGGCCGGCCGACCGGGATCGTGACGGTGCGTCCCGGAGTATTCGATTTGATCTTGGAAACTCCGAAGAGTGCGCCGAGATCGACCGGATACCGCTCCGCGATGAGCGAACCGAGTAAACGCAGGATATTCGATGTCGCATCTTGCCGAGCGACCGAAATTGCCCGCGCGAGGTGCGCGCTGCCAGTCAGCGATTGTCCGATCATCCGCGTGCAGGAGTTGCCGGGACCGACCTCGATGAAGACGCGGACACCTTCGCGGTAGGCGGCGTCAAGCACCGCCGGGAAATCGAGCGTGTTCAGCAAACCCGCCGTGATCGAGTCGGCTGCGTTGGCGGTCGTCACTTCATAGGTTCGGGCCCATGCCCCGCTGAAAATTTGCAAACCGGAGATCGCGGCCGACGGCAATGTGTGCAGTTCACGATAGGCGTCTTCGACCGGCCGGCCCGCTTCGCAATGGGCCAGGGTGACGCCCGCCAGCGGTAGGAAAGATTTGCCCAACATCGCCGCCAACGCTTCGATGTCGTCGCGGAGGCCGCCGATGACGCATTCCGCCGGCGTGTTCACGATCAACAAATACGCTTTCGAACCCGGCCGGAGATGCGAGCGAACTTCTTCCGCCGAAGCCGGGACGACGCCTGTGACCCAATCGACTTTTTCGATACCCCAATGGCGACGGGCCGCATCGTACGGCGGAGCCAAGTCGGTGGCAAACAAACTCGATCCGCGGATGCGGCCGAACATTTCATCCCGGTCAGACCAGACGCGCAGTCCGAACAGGCTCGACGATTCCCCGAGGCTCAAGCCGATTCCGGCATCGGGCTTCACGCGGAGTGACACGAGTATGTCACTGACAAGAGTGCCAAGTGCGACTTGGCCGAACAGGAACTGCTTCGCGGTCGTGTCGGCCGAAAGGAAGTCGGCCCAGAATTTGTCCGGGGCGTACTGCCCGCGCAGGTGGAGGTTCTCGCTTTCTTGCTTCCGGAGCACCTCGGGGAAGGCGGCGCTGAGGTCGCGTCCCATGCCGGGGAAGTGATTCCCCGAGCCGGGAAAGACGAACGCGATCTTGCCCTTGGGCCCGAGCGGCACGGGGGAATAGAAGACGCGATCCTTCAAGGTCGTCCGCAATTCCCGCACGGAATCACGGGCCGACGGATCGGCGATGCACTCGGCCAAATACTCGATCTGCTCAAGGAGTTCGACCCGACTGCGCGCAACCAGTGCCGCGCCGAGTTTGCGATTCGCATGCAACGGATTCGCGTGACACCACGCCCCGGCGAGTTCAGAGATGGTTCCGGATTCTTGGGATTTCAACCACGCCGAGAGCGAGTTCAATTTGCTCTGGAGTTCGACCGCCGTGCCGCCATCAATCGCAAACAAACCCTCGAATAATTTCGGCGATTCGACTAGCGGCTGCTTGGATTCGACTTCTTCCAATACGACGTGGACGCACGAACCGTCGGCGCCGATGGCGGCGAGCGCGGCCCGGCGGGGCGCATCCCGTTCGGCGAGCCAGAATCGCGGCACCCCTGCGGAATACAGTTCGTCGCTCGGGGTGATCCGTTCCGGCGCAGGTGTCGCGGGGAGGAGTTTGTGGTGCAGAGCCAAACCGAGTTGGACGAGCGAGACGAGCGCCGACGCGGCCCCCGTGTGTCCGAGTCGGGAGCGACTCGCCGCGAACGCCAACGGAAAGGGTCGTTCGGTCGTACTCAACAATGCGCTCAACGCTTCGGCTTCGGGGTGGTCGTCCGATGCGGTTCCGGACGCGGCCCCGTCCAGCAGGTCGATACTCGCGGGGTCGATCATCGCGTCGGCGCAGGCGCGCACGAACGAAGTGGCATACGCCGCGGCATCCGTACCGAGTGCCGCGGGATCGCCGCCTGTGGAAATGCCAATGCCGCGGATCACGGCGTAGATGCGGTCGCCGTCTCGCTCGGCGTCGATCAATCGCTTCAACACGACGGCGGCCGCGCCCTCGGCAGAGAGTGGCCGCGATTCGGTCGCCAGCAACTGCCTCGGATCGCCGAGTAGATCGACCCCGCCGACGACGGCGCGATCCAACTCACCGCGACGCAGCGCCCGCACGGCGAGCGCCATCGCGGTTCCGGCGGACGTTTCTTCACTGCAACATGTGAAGCTTGGCCCGCCGAAATGGAAGGCTCGGGCGATGCGGCTCGCGGCGATGCTGCCGAGGGCGCCCATCGTCCGGTCGGCCGTCAGCGCCGGGAGATCCGCATCGCCGGCCCAACGCATGTGGTAGTTTGTCGTGTTGAGGTCGAGACCGAGTCCGATGAAGACTCCGGTGCGAAGATTCAACAGCTCAGTATCTTCGGCAACGGCGTCATCCATCGCTTCGGCGGCGACGCGCAACATCAGAAGTTGCTGCGGGAGCATCTCCTCCATTTCTCGCGGCGGAATGCGGAACCGGCCGAGCGGCACTTCGATCGATTCTATGTAGTGCCCAGCGGGGGATGGGGACGGCGCATGATCCCAACCGTTGCACTTGCGTACCGGGGCTACTGCGGGGGAGTTGGAGAGCAGGAACGTGTTCAATTCTTCGGCGGTCTTCCACGGGCCGACGTGGATGCCGATGCCGACGATGGCGATGGGTTCTTGCGTTTCGACTTCGGGAATAGGCGCGGGAACAACAAACCCACCCACAACGATCGGAGCATGGATTCCGGCAAAGTCCGGCTCGTATTCTTCGATGAGCAAATGGGCGTTCACCCCGCCGAAGCCGAAGCCGCTGACCGCGGCGCGTCGCGGAACCTCACTTTGCCACTCCACGGGATTGTTCAACAGCCGGAAGGGGCCGTCGGCGTAGTCGAGCTGAGTGTTGGGCGCATCAAAGTTCGCCTGCGGAGGCAAGATTTTGTTCTCAATGGCCAAAAGCACTTTCGCGAGCGCAGCCGAACTGGCGCCGGTGAGCAAGTGGCCGACGGTCGATTTGACCGAGCCGATCACGCACTGCCCGGGCTTCCACGAATGCGCTTTCCAAAGCTCGCGCAAACTCTCGAATTCAACCCGATCTCCGACGGGGGTACCGGTTGCGTGGCACTCGATCATGCCGACGTCGGTCGGTTGCCAGCCTGCCATTGCATAGGCATCGCGCATCGCTCGGAGCTGGCCATCGCTCGACGGAGCGAGCAGGTTGCCTCGGATGTCGTTGGACAGACCCCAACCGCGAATGACGGCTCGGATGTCGTCGCCGTCGCGCTCGGCGTCGCCGAGCCGTTTCAAAACGAAGATTCCGGAACCTTCGCCGACGACGAGGCCATCGGCCGTCGCGGAAAAGGGCGAGCATTTCCCGGACACCGAGAGTGCCCGCAACTGCGAGAATCCCATCTGGGTGTAGAGGCAATCGGGTCGCGACGCGCCGCCGGCGAGCATCGCATCGGCGCGGCCAGAAATCAATTCGTCGCAGGCGAGTTTGATGGCGTACAGGCTGCTAGCGCAGGCGGCGTCGAGTGTGAAGTGACCGGCGCCGAGTCCGAGCCCTTTGGCGAGCATCCCGGCCGAGAGGCCGGCGACATACCGGTTCCACGGATGAACCGGCGGCGATTTCGGGACGAGGAAGCTCCGGGCGAGGTCGGAGGCCCTGTCCGTCGGCAGGCAGATGTTGCCGAGCACGACGCCGACTTTCCGGCGGTCAACTTCGGCGGTTCGCGCACTCTTCCAAGCACGGTGGCCAACGTCCAAGATAAGGTGGAACAACGGATCGAGTTCGGCGATCAATCCGGGCGGCAATCCCAGCCCCGCGATGTCGGGCTCGAAAGGGTCGAGGAAGTAGCCCCGGGTGGAATAGACCGTATCCGGGTTCGCCACGCGCGGGTCGAAACATCGCTCCGGCGGCAGCAGCCAGCGTCCGGCCGGTACTTCGCGGGAGCAGTCGGCCGCCGTGCGGATGTTCGTCCAAAATCGGTCGAGGTCGGATCCGGAGCCGGGGAATCGGCCGGCCAACCCGACGATGGCGATGCTCGGGGGGTGATGATTCATGGAGAAGCTGCGTGCTAAGCCTTCGCGCGGGGGGATAGTTGGTTGCGTCGGAAGGCTTGGTTCAACTGCGGGTCGATGACGCATTCGTAATCTTGGATTTGCGCGATCACGGAGCCGTCGGCCGGGTCGAGGTAGTCGATATCGGCGCGGGCGTACGTGCCGCTGTCTCGCGTGATGCGCACCCGCACGAGCACCGGACCGGCAGGAAATGCGCGGCGGTATTGGCGGTAGCGCCCAGCGAAACACGGCAACGACCCTGCGCCGTGTTGTGCGTAGCTCCAGAGGATCATCATTTGGAAGCTGACGTCGAGGACGAGCGGATCGGCGACCCAGGAGCTCCGCAGCGGTTCCGCGATCCAGTCGCCGGGGGCCGGGGCCGGGTGCACGCTCGCGGCGAACGCCCCTTCGGCGACGCCCTCAATGCGCTCGATGCCGCGCAATTCCGGACCGTGGAAGAGGAAGTGCCGGTAAACTTCTTCGAGTGGATGCGGGTACGGTTGTAACTCCGGGACGCGGTTCGGCGAAGGCGGCTTCGGCAGTGTGGCCGTCAACAAAACCTCGGCGCGGGAGTGGACGACTTCGCGGCCATCGCGGCGGCGACCACGCAACTCCACCGGGACGAGGAAGCTCTTATCGCTCTTCGTTCCGCGGCCGGCGAAGGCGCGCACGATGGCGGGCGCCGCCTCGTCGATCATGATGCCGTTCGTCACGCGCATGTCGTTGAAACCATGGAACAACAGTCCCGGGTTGCCGTGCAGCGCCGCGTGGGCGAGCCATTCCATGTGGAGCGCCATCGGCAAGACGGCGCGGCCGTCGATGACATGCGACCGCAGCACGGGGTGGGTCGCCAAGTCGATCGCGCGCTCGAAGACGGCGGTCATTTCGGGTAGGAGCGCGGGTGCGGTCTGGGCCGCGCTCGGCGCCGGAACCGCAACTCGCGGGATCGACGCAATCGAGCCGCTTGGTGCGGGCGGGCCTTTCGCGGGGCGGAACTTGCCTAAAGCGACGACTTCCGCTGCCCGGCCGGACAGGTTCAATTCTTGGAGGGCGAACAGGCCGCCTTCGGCTAGCGGGATCATCCCAATCCCTTCGCTCTCGAACACTTTCCGGAGATTGACGGTCACCATGCCGCCGTCCCACGGGCCCCAGTTGATGGCCACGACGCGAGTGTTTGGCCTTCGCCGAGATTCGACTTGGGCCGTTTTGTTCAGCACTTCATTCGCGACGGCGTACGCGGCTTGGCCGACGCGGCCAACGCGGGCCGTGGTGCTGCTGAACAGGATCAGCAACTTCAACTCTTGGCCGCCGAGGTGATCGAGCAAGTTCCGCAAACCGTCGACCTTGGTGGAATAGACGGTGTCGAATTGCTCGGCGGTCAGGTCTTCGATGCGCTTGTCGGCGAGCACGCCGGCACCATGAATCAAGCCGGTGATCGCGCCGTATTTCACTTGGATCTGATGGAACAAATCGGCGACTTGGCGAGAATTCACCACGTTGGTGACGAGGTAGACGACCTTCGATCCCCCCCGCTTCATACGGGCGATGTTGGTTCGGATCTCACGCTGCGCAATGGCTTGGTGGTACATCTCCGAAACACTTTTGGGCGTCGCGGCAGCTCCGAGGTGCACGGCGATGGCTTTCTTCAAACCCGCTTCATCTGTCGCGACGGACATCCAAGCCGGCTCCGAGCCGACGGGGACCGGCGTGCGGCCGGTCAGAATCAGCGTCGGCTTGAAAGTTTCCGCGAGCGCTGCGGCGACTTCGGCCGTCACGCCGCGCCCACCGCCCGTGATGACGATGACGTCTTTCGGTCCGAGCGGAAACGGTATGCCCGACGGCTTGCGCACGCTGCGGGCCAGCTCCACCGTGCAGCGGTGCGATTCGCTGATCCCCACTTCGACCGGTCCGATGCACAGCAGTTCGTCGGCGATGGCCGCCGCCGCGGCCGCGGGGTGTTGGGCGGCGAACTCGGGGGCGAGGTCGATCGCTTTGCAGGCGACTTCCGGCCACTCGTGCTGGGCCGTTTTCACCAGCCCGGCGAGACCGCCGAGAGCGGGGTTGGCGTTCTCGGTCAGGTCCATCAAGCCAAACGAACCATCGAGCTGGGCGACCGTCCCGAAGAACGCCGCGCGGCCGGTCGAGCGCAGTTTGGGCGCAGCGGCTTGTGCCCATAGGAAGGCTGTCCGATTCGTGGCCGGACTCGGGGCTCTCGGCGGAATCAATATCAATCCGACCGGCCGGCCGTCGGTCGGGATCGGATCGGCCCACGCGAAGAACTTCGGCTCCAACCAGGTGCTTTGAAATCGGGCCGCCAATTCGCGGCCGATGGATTCTTCCCCCGCGACGATCCAGACTTCGGAATTCTCGGGTATATTCAGCCGTGGACGGGGGGCCGCGAGGTCGAGATCGACCGCTTGCAAGATGCTTCGGTCGATCTTCTCGAGGGCCGCGATCGAAGCGGCCGCAAGGTTCGCACTCGCGAAAACGTCGATCGTCCGCGCAGGAATTGCGCGCGGTGCCGGCGCGAACGTGGGGATGATCTCGGGCATCCGGATCGCCGAGATCGGCTCCGTCTCCCCGCCGGTCGCGAGGAAATCGGCGACGTCCTGCAACGTGTGCAACTCCCCGAGGTGTTCTGGCTTCACGACCGGCGCGGCCGGCAACCTGTCTTGCAACGCGCTCAGGATTTCGACCCGCTTGATCGAATCGACCCCGAGGTCGCCTTCCAAACTCATCCCGAGATTCAACATGTCCACCGGGTAGCCGGTCTTCTCCGCAACCACGGCGAGTAAGACCGCTGCGATGCCGCCGGCTCCGTCGGATTCGATCCCCGAAGGAAAGACCGTGTCGAATGTCACGGGGCCAATAAGAGTTGCCGGCGCTTCGGCGAAAAAAGTCGGGTCGATCCTCATTTCGCGGGTCGGGTTGACGATCGCGTCGAATCGGTTCGGAGCGAGCGGAGCCGTTTCGGGGGCCGGGACGGTCGATAGAAAATCGGCGACGTCTTGTAATGTGTGCAATGTCCCGAGGTGCTCCGGCTTCACAACCGGCGCGGCCGGCAACTTGTCTTGGAGCGCACTCAAGATTTCGACCCGCTTGATCGAATCGACCCCGAGGTCGCCGTCCAAACTCATCCCGAGATTCAACATGTCCACCGGGTAACCGGTTTTTTCTGCGACCACCGCGAGAAGAGTTTCGGCAACCCCGGGGTGCACCGGTTTCGGGGCGAGCGAAGGCGGGGGAACCGCGATCGGTTTCAACGTGGGTGCAACCGGGACGGGCGTCGGGCGCGGCTCGACCGACGACACAATCTCTCGGCGCAATAATGGAATCGGGTCGGGCGCGGAAGCAGCAGTTCCGAAGAAAAGTGATTGTTGCTGGGCCACCAATTGATGCAACGTGCGCTGGGCGATCTCCTGCGATTCGAGGAACTGCTTATGCAGTTGCGCCGTTTGTTCCTGCATCTTCTGGAGTGCGGCGAGGGTCTGTTGCGTCACTTGCAACGCCCGGCTCAACTCGGTCGACTGCGGATCGTTCATCGGGCGTATTCCTGCGGACGACTTCGAGGGGACTACCAAACCATTCGCGGACGAAATGGGGGCGCGGGCGGGTCGTTTCGGACGCGGTTGGACGACGTTCGCCCCGCCGATCGGCACGGTCATCAACGGCTTCGATGGCAACGGGGCCGGGCGGCAACGGCTGTTCGCTTCCCAGGCGGCAAGGTTCACCGCGTGGCCCCGCGCGGCGAGTCTGGCCAGAGCGAGGGCGAGGTCTACCATCCCGGCTTTCTTCGGGGATTCCAACGAAATGGCTTCGATGTCTTCCGTCGACGTCGCTTCCGCGACGATCGATTGCGTCAGTTTGGCGAGCGTGCCGCCGGGGCCGACTTCGAGGAATGTCCGGACCCCATCTCGCAGCATCGCTTGAATCTGCCCGACGAACTCCACCGGTTTTGCCAACTGGTGCCCGAGCAAATCGCGGCAGGAAGCGGCATCGCCCGGGTATTCGGCGGCCGTGGTATTCGCGTACACCGGTGACCCCGCCGCGAATGCGACGGATTCGAGGTCGTCTCGGAAGGGCCGCGAGGCCTCGGCGACCAGGGCGCTGTGGAACGCGGCGGCAACCGGAAGTTTCACTGTGCGGATGTTTGACGACGCGAAGATTTTTGCGATGGCCTCGATATCGGCCGTGCGACCGGCGAGCACCGTCTGCAGCGGGGCGTTCTTGTTGGCGATCACGACGCCGGGGATCAATCGGACTTCGATCTCCGAAAGCGGGGCGAGTACGGCGATCATCGCGCCCGGGTCGCCGACGCGCTGCGCGGCCATCAACTCGCCACGGCGGCGCGAGAGCCGGTAGAAGTCGGCATTCGAAATTCGCCCCGCCGCCGCGAGCGCCGGGAGTTCCCCATAGCTGTGCCCCGCGAAACAATTCGCATTCAATCCGAAACGTTCGCGCAGGATGCGGTAGGCTCCATAGCTCACCGCGCCGAGTGCCGGTTGGGCAATATCGGTCTGCTTCAGGGCTTCATTCTGCGCCGCCTCGGCTTCCGGTGCGAATGACGTCGGCGGGTAAATGAAATCGCTGTGTCGGTCGCCCGGTTGCCCGGCGTTGGCCAAATCCAACGACTCCAACATTTCGGGGAAAGTGCAAGCGAGTTCGCGGAGCATGCCGACGCTTTGCGAACCTTGGCCGGGGAACAGCACGGCGAGTTTTCCCGGCGCCGGGCCACTGCCGAAGAACGCCCCCTCGGTCGTCTGCCATTTTTGGGAACCAGACTGCGTCGTGAGCCGGGCTTTCGCTCGCGCGACCAACTGTCCGAGGTCGGTCTTGCCGCGCTGGGCGACGAGCACCAACCGCGCAGTCGCCGAGGAATCGAACATCGCACGGGAGGCTTCCGCCGCGCGGGCGAATTCGTCCCAATTCGGCATTTCGCCGAGGGGAGCGAGCGCCGTCAGTAGCTCCTCGACATTTCGGCCCGACACCGCGAGGATTTCGACTCGGCCATCCCAGTCCGGATCGATTTTCGCCGATCGGTATTCTTCCAACACCGCGTGGAAGTTCGACCCGCCGAAGCCGAAGGCCGACAGCCCTGCCCGACGAGGATGTTCCGAACGCGGTAGCCACGGTCGCATCTGGGCGTTGACGTAGAACGGGCTCTCGGGTGAATTGAGCGGATCGACCGGTCGATTCACTTTGATCGTCGGCGGCAGCACTTTGTTGAACAGAGACAGCGCCACTTTGATGAGCGACGCCGCGCCGGCCGCGGCCTTCGTGTGGCCGATCTGCGATTTCACCGAACCGAGGGCGCACCACGGCCGGCCGAGTGCATGCCCCGAATTACTGAAAACATCGGTGAGAGCCGTCGCTTCCGCCGCATCGCCAACCTTCGTTCCGGTGCCGTGAGCTTCGACGAGTTCGACCGTGCCGGGGTTTATGCCGGCGCGTTCGTAGGCGTCGTTCAAGCAGCGCTTTTGTCCCTCGGCCGACGGGGCGTAGATCGCGTTGCCTTTGCCGTCGCTGCTGGTGCCGATGCCCTTGAGCACCGTATAAATTGTGTCTCCGGCCGCTTCCGCATCCGCGAGGCGCTTTAGCACCACCATGCCGAGGCCTTCGCCCAGAGCGGTGCCGTCGCCGTTGGAATCGAACGGCCGCGACTCGCCTGATTTCGACAACGCCGGCGTTTTGCTAAAGCACATGAACATGAAGATGTCGTTGAACGTATCGACCCCGCCGGTGACGACGACATCGGCTTTGCCCGTGGCCAATTCCATCGCCGCGAGGTGGACGGCGCTCAGCGAGCTGGCGCACGCGGCATCGACGACGCAATTCGTCCCGTGCAGATCCAACCGATTGGCGATCCGCCCCGCGACGACGTTGCCGAGCAGGCCGGGGAAGCTGTTCTCCTGCCACGGGACGTAGCTCTCGGCAATGCGATCCACCACATCTTGGGCCACGTCGTCCGCGACGCCGGCATCCTTCAACGCGGCGCGCCATTTCGGATGGCCCAAACGGGCGCCGAGGGGAATAACGAGCTCGAGTGTCCCGGTGACTCCGAGAATGACAGAGGTTTTGCCCCGCGCCGTACCGCCCGGAACATCGAATACGATACCCGCGTCCGTCAGCGCCTGCTTCGCAGCGACGAGGCCTAACAATTGCGATGTATCCGTCGCTTCGAGGTCGCGCGGGGCGATCCCGAATTCGAGGGGGTTGAAATCGATCGGCGTCAGAAACCCGCCCCGGCGGGCATACGTGTGGTCTGGCGATTTCGGATCGACGTCGTAGTAGTCCTCGGGGTTCCAATGCGTCGGCGGAACATCGCCGATGCAATCGACGCCGTGCTTGATGTTCGCCCAGTACGCACCGGGGCCCTCGGCTTTCGGAAACAAGCAACCGATGCCGACGACGGCCAACGGAACGAATCCGATTTCGGATTTCGGATTTCGGATTTCGGATGTCAAACCAATCACCCCATCGCATTCGAACTCAGTTCAAGCGTTCCGCTAATTCATCGTCCGTCATCGGACGCAGCGGAAACCAATCCCCCGGCAATTCGACTCCTTGTTGCCGGAGCGCCGTTTGTCGGGTGACGATGCACGCCCCGTATAAGAGGTTATGGGCGACGTTCATCACGGTGCGGTTCACCGGGATTTCCAAGTGGCTCCCCTTGGCCCACTCGTTGAAGGCGCCCATCGCCGGCCCGCACCAAACCTGATAATCGAGCTGCCGCCCGGCATCGCCCGCGTTGGCCCATCGTGACGACAGCCCCAAGTACCAGCGGAAGACGAGGGCCATCTTATGCTTCGCGTTGGCTTCGGCCTTCGGCACTTGGGCCGGGTCGCGCTTCAGGAAAAACTCGCGAGTCTCGGACCAAACTTCTTCGAAGGTGCGCCGCAAGATCGTCTTCTCAACAGGGACGCGCTCGGCGTCGGGGATCGCTTCCCAACTCGGGTACGCCCGGTACAAGTCGAAGAGTTTCTGCGCACGCATCGGGAACATGGTGCCGCGCTTGAGCACCTGCAATTTCACGCCCATTTCGAACATGTCTGCGGCCGGGGCCATGGCCACATCGGCTTGACCCGCCCCCGCCAGCATCGCCCGCACCGCATCCGAACTTCCCGATTCGATGCAGGCTTGGTTCACCGAGCCCGTCACAATATAGGCCGCCCCGAGGGCGAACGCACCAGCCACGCTCGCCGGCGTCGCGATTCCCCCCGCAAGACCGACCCGCGCCGGTGCTGCGAACCCGAATTGAGCTTGCAAGCGATCCCGCAGCGCCGTCATCGTCGGCAGTAGAGTGATAGCCGGGCGGTTGTCGGTGTGACCGCCGCTGTCGGCTTCGGCAGTGAGGTCGTCGCACATCGGTGCAAACGCGGCGAGTTCGGCCTGTTCCCGCGTGATCTGCTGCGCCGCCAGCAATTCCCGGACGATTCGCTCCGGGGCCGGTGAAAGAAATTTCGTAGCCACTTCGACCCGCGAGACCTTCGCGATGATCCGGTTGCCGATTTCGATGGTTCCGTCCGGTCTGCGTTGCAACCCCGCGAGCCGATAGCGCACGACGGCCGGGGTGAGATCCAAATACGCCGAGGCTTCGATCAGCCGGACGCCGCGGGTCAGGAATAATTCCGCGAGGGCCATCTCGTGGCCGGCTTCATTCGGACTGTGGATCAGATTGATGCAGAAGGGGCGATCTCCGAGATTCGCCTGCAAACGATCGACGGCTTGTGCGACGCGCTGGAACGACAACCCCGCCGCACCGAAACTGCCGAGCATTCCCGCCCGGCTCATCGCTTCGACGATCTCGGCCGAGGCGATGCCGTTGGCCATCGCCCCGGTCATATAGGGATACTTCAAGCCATGGTCTACGACGAACACGAACCCGCCGAGTCGGGCGGGGGGTAGCGATGGAAGGTAGGCCAAGAGGTCGTGCGAACCGGCGTGTTCGTTACCGAAATTCCCCGATCCCCCGCGGGCCACGGCGGCGCCCGATTCCCCGGCGACTACGGAAACGGTCGAGCGCAAATCGCCGAGGATCGCAGAGGCTTCGGCCGCGAGAACGGTCGGCGCCGAGCCGTCGGAGCGCCACCGGCCGAGGGGTGTTATTGGAGAAGTCATAGTTAGGGTTAAGATAACGCGCCACCCCGCTGCGAACAGGCGCCGGGCGGAATCCATCGACGGTTTCCACGGACTGCGATAGGCTGTTTGCAATCGGCCCAACGTACATTTCACCCCGGAAATTCCGATGCGTCTCCCACTCGCCTTCGCTCTCATCCTCGCGATCTCTCCGGCCGCTGCGGCCGCGGGGGGCATGGCCGTTTCCGTCTCGCCGCCGGCAACGGATGTCGGCGGCGACATCCTCAAAGCCGGGGGGAACGCCGTCGATGCGGCGGTCGCCGTCGGTTTCGCCGAGGCGGTCACGTGGCCCGAAGCCGGTAATATCGGCGGCGGTGGGTTCATGCTCATCCACCGGCCGAATGCGAAGCCGGTATTCATCGACTATCGCGAAATGGCCCCCGCCGCCGCGACCGAACAGATGTTCGCCAAGGCCGTCGATTATCAATCGGCGAAGACCGCCGGCGTGCCCGGCACCGTCCGCGGCTTCGAGCTCGCCCACAAGCGATTCGGCAAACTCCCGTGGAAGGATCTCGTGCTGCCGGCGGTGAAACTCGCCGAGGAAGGGTTCGCGATCAATGCGGCACTGGTCGGGCGATTGAACGGTGCGAAGACCGCGAGGAACCCCGAGTTCCAAAGAATCTTCGGCAAGAAAGGCGGTTGGAAAGCCGGTGATATTTTGAAACAGCCCGATCTCGGTTGGTCGTTGCGGCAGATCGCCGAGAAAGGCCCGGACGCGTTTTACACCGGCGCCATCGCCGAAAAGATCGCCGCTGAAATGAAGGCGGGAGAGGGGTTGATCACGCTCGAAGATTTAAAGAATTACAAGGCCGAGACGCGCACGCCGTTGACCGACACCTACCGCGGTTACGAAATCATCGGCGCCCCGCCGCCGAGTTCCGGGGGTACTGCGCTCATCACCGCACTGAATATATTGGAACTCTACGACCTCAAAAAGAACCCGTGGATGAGCCCCGAGACAACGCACCTCGTCGCCGAGGCAATGCGCCGAGCCTTCGCCGACCGGGCCAAATACCTCGGCGATCCCGGCTTTGTAAAAGTGCCGGGGAACTTGCTGAGCAAAGAACACGCGAAAGAATTGGCGGAGTCAATCGACCCCGCGAAAGCGACCGCCAGCGAATCGCTGACCCCCGAAATCCAGCTCTCCCCGGAGAAAAACGAAACCACGCATTTCAGCATCGTGGATGCCGACGGTATGGCCGTGGCCAACACCTACACGCTCGAAAACTCCTTCGGTTGCAAGGTCGTCGTCCGCGGGGCCGGGTTCATCCTCAACAACGAGATGACCGACTTCAATCACAAACCCGGGGTCACGGATCGCGCGGGATCGATCGGCACCGAGCCGAACCTCGTCGCCCCTGGCAAACGCCCGCTGAGTTCGATGACGCCGACGATTCTGCTCAAGGACGGCAAACTCGCGCTCGTCACCGGGAGCCCCGGCGGCCGGACGATCATCAACACCGTGCTGTGCGTCGTGATCAACTACGTCGATTACGGCGGCGACATCCGAGCCGCCGTCGACGCCCCCCGGATGCACCATCAATGGTTCCCGGATCGCATTTCCATCGAGGATTTCCCCGGCCGCGCGCTACTCGACGGGAAGTTGAAAGCGTTGGGCCACACCGTCGTCACGAACAAGCAAGGGGACGCCCATAGTATTGCGGTCGACCCAAAAACGGGAAAATTGGTCGGCGCCGCCGACAAGCGCCTCGACGGGAGTGCGAAGGGCTGGGAGAAGTGATCCGTGAGAATCGTTCACGGTGCATTTCCGGTGCAGTGCATTCCGTCTCATGCAGTTTTGGAACACCCGCTTGGATCGCCGCATAAGAGCGTGGCAAAATCCGGAGGTATCCCCTGCAGACTCCTCCCATACAATACTCACCAAGGAGTGCTGGCGATGCCGCGAATATTGATAGCCGACGACAACCCGCAAAATGCGGAGCTGCTGGAAGCCCACCTTGACGGCACCGGCTTCGAGACGCAGATCGTCGCTAACGGTGAGGAGACACTCGCGGCCGCGCGGGACTGGCAACCGGATGTACTGCTGCTCGATGTGATGATGCCGAAGATGAGCGGCTTTGAAGTCTGCAAGCGACTCCGGGCCGATCCGGCGACCAAAGCCGTCGGAGTGATTTTCATTACGGCCCTCGACGAAGTCACCGACATCGAACGCGCCGTAGACGCGGGCACCGAAGACTTCCTGACGAAACCGATCAACAAAACCGAATTGCTGTTGCGGGTGCGGGCTTTGCTCGACGCGCGCCAAGAACCGAATGAAGTGGAGCGCAGCTTGGCGTACTTCCGCCGCGTGCTCCGCGGCCATTGACCCACGCCCGACTACGGGCCTGCCCTGCCGGGCGATTCCCTGCTCGTGCGCCGACCCGGCAGCGGTCCGCGCGTTCCGATTGGTTCCCCCGTGACCGTGTCTTCCGAAGTCTCCGGCCAAGTCATTCTCAAGCCGAAGCGCGCCCAACCCTTCTACAGCCGGCATCCGTGGGTGTTCGCCGGGGCCGTCGAACGGGTCGAAGGCAAACCCGCCGACGGGGCCGTGGTCGATCTACGCTCGTCCGTCGGCAACTTCGTCGGCCGCGGGCTGATCAACAGCCAGAGTAAGATCCTCGTACGTCTGTATTCGTGGGATGAATCGGTCGCGCTCGACCGCGACTTCTTCAAAGTCCGGTTAAAACGAGCCATCGAACTGCGCCACGATCAATTGAAATTGAACCACGGCCCCGAGGCCGCGTACCGCGTCGCCTTCAGCGAAGCCGACATCCTGAGCGGGATGGTCATCGACCGCTACGGCGAGTTCCTCACGGTGCAGTTCACCTCGCTGGCGCTCGCCAACCGGCGTGAGATGTTCGGCGAATTGCTCACCGAATTGCTCGGCGTGAAGGGCATCTATCTCCGCACCGAAAAAGGCATCGGTAAGCTCGAAGGGTTGGTGTTGCAAGATGGCTTGCTCTGCGGAGAAACCCCGCCGGCGGAGTACGTCATCCGCGAAAACGGCTTGCAATTCGCGGTGAACCTCGCCGAAGGGCAGAAGACCGGCTACTACCTCGACCAGCGCGACAACCGCGTAGCCGTGGCCAAG
>Ga0105047_10004829_pt1 | contig 23340 bp, 19 predicted proteins | sample MAT04_FD_78384 | JGI IMG/M metagenome (GOLD analysis project Ga0105047, IMG submission 78384) | Freshwater microbial communities from Lake Fryxell liftoff mats and glacier meltwater in Antarctica - MAT-04 (megahit assembly) | ecosystem: Environmental > Aquatic > Freshwater > Ice > Liftoff... | reverse complement strand
TGGAGGTGTTTTAGCAGTCATTTAAATGTTTTGAGTTGCGAGTTTAGAAAAAAGATTTTTGGGAAGCTTTGCGATCGCACAACTTCCAATTTACCGGAAAATGACAGCCGATCGCTAATCTGCCGAATTTTCTAAACTTTGCACCGATTCGATCAGATTTCGCACGGTTTCGGTACCTTCAGAAGGCTCAAAGGATAGCGGGAATTTGCCGCGGGCGAGCATTCTCAAACCCAACGGGCCCAGACTCAGCAAACCTTGAACGTCGCGGAAGTAGTTTCCGACTACTTGGATGCCAAATTTGCGCTCGTCTATCCAGCCACCTTCTTTGACGAGATTGATTAAGACTTTGCGGTGGCGGATCGATCGACTGGCTTGTTCGTCTTTGCGATCGAGAATCTCCTGCTTAATCTTACCAATTTGATCCATCGGCGCAACTTCCATCGGGCAAACCGAGTTGCAGTAATAACAGCGAGTGCATCCCCACACGCCGGAAGTACCTTCGTTGTATTTTTCGAGCCGGTTTTCGGTTTCGCTGTCGCGGGAATCGGCGATCGTGCGGTAAGCTTTGGCGAGGGCGTGGGGGCCGACAAATTCCGGATTGACTTCGCGGGCGTTGCACTCAGAATAGCACGCGCCGCAGAGGATGCAGTTGCCTGTTTGGTCGAGTTTCGATCGCTCTTCGGGAGTTTGCAGAAATTCCCGTTCGGGAATTGCTCGCGAGGCGGTGCTGATATATGGTTCAACTGCTTCTAGGTTGTCCCAAAAACTGGTCATGTCAACAACCAAATCTTTAATTACCGGCATATTTCCCATTGGGGCGACGGTAATTTCTGGGATGGAATCGGCAGACTTTTCTGCTGAACTGAAATTGGCTATTTTGTCAAGTCTGGCGAGTTCGCTACCGACATTTTCTTTGCAAGCTAAGGCCGATCGACCATTAATTCGCATAGAACAACTACCGCAAATGGTATTGCGACAATTTTTGCGATAGGCTAAAGTGCCGTCTTGTTCCCATTTGATGCTGTTGAGACAGTCGAGGATAGTATTGCTTTCTTCCACGTTTAGGGTGTAAGCGTGAACGCGGGGAGCCTCGTTTTGATTTTGGCGGACTACGTTAAAGCGGACTTGCATATTTTGATAAAGAAATTTAGTGTCTATTTTAACGCGATTTTTTGATAGTATCAAAAGCTATTAATTATTTTAACATCTATCTCAAGTAGTAGATTTAACAGTTTTTTTATGGTTTGGTAACAGGGAATACTTCGCAAGTCATAAATCGTCAATTGCAACTTTTTTTAGCGGATTTTTGATTGGTTAATTGAACAGAGAAGTAATCGATCGGTGGAGTTAGCGAGTCGGAGGTGGTGTGATGTCTAGCTTGTTTGTTTTAACTTTTATGTTTTCAATGCCGGCTTTTTGTCTGGGTCTGGTGAATCCGCAATGGGTCGGAATGGGCGATCGCAAGCTATCTATAAGTTTATACGGCGTTTTGATGGCAGTTTCGTTCGTTTTGGTGGGAGTGACAGCACCTAAGCCGCCGCAGCCAGTTGCTTCGGGGCTGCTAGCCTCAACTGAATGGCAAGAATCTATGGTCAGCGAACCTTTGCGCTGAACGTAGCTGCGCGCGCACCTCACGTTTCTGGCCGCGTTACCAAGAATTTTACCAGGACTTACGCCCGGTTGGGGCGAGAAACCGATTTTTTTCAGGAAAATACGATCGCCAAAAACCTCAGTTAAAGCCTTGGTTTTTTTCAGTGATCCTACTGATGTGAAGAACGCAAATCGATCGGCTAAAATTATGTAATTGCTGAGCTTTCGCTGCTGTATTAGTAAGGTGCATCTATGACTTACAGCTTGAGAATTGTCGATTTGCCAACCAGTGAACGGCCGCGGGAGCGGCTGATGGCCGGTGGCCCGAAAAGTTTGGCGACGGCGGAATTGATTGCGATTTTGCTCGGTACCGGTCAGGGAAAGGGCAAACTTTCGGCCGTCGGACTCGGACAGTATATTTTAAATCAGTTGAGCCAGCATTCCCGTGACCCTCTGGCTGTGCTGCGTAGCATTAGCGTGCAGGAGTTGACGCAGATTCACGGGATTGGGCCTGCTAAGGCAACGGGGATTTTGGCTGCGGTGGAGTTGGGGAAGCGGGTGTTTCAGTCGCGCCCGCCGGATATGGCGGTGGTTGACTCTCCCCAAGCGGCGGCGGATGCTCTGAGTCAGGATTTGATGTGGCAGTCTCAGGAACGTTTTGCTGTGGTGCTGCTGGATGTGAAAAATCGGCTGCTGGGCACTCAGGTAATTACGATCGGCACAGCAACGGAAACTTTGGCTCACCCCAGGGATATTTTTCGGGAGGTGATCCGCCAAGGAGCGACGCGGGCAATTATCTCGCACAATCACCCCTCGGGAATTGTAGATCCGAGCCCAGAAGATATTGCTTTGACGCGACAGTTGCTGGCGGGAGCGCAGTTTTTGTCGATTCCGCTGCTGGATCACTTGATTTTAGGAAATGGCGATTTTCGGAGCTTGCGGCAGACTACGACGCTTTGGGAGGAGTATCCCCAGGGTGATTGAACTCTTATACTTAACTAATTCCATTGCTATGATTAGTTATTTGTATCTTTGGCCTATCCGAGGGCTGAATCAACCGTCATTGTAGGATATTTTTGAGGCTGGAGTCCCGGAGGAAAGCGTGTTTTGGCTGAATGTCGCTGCTGATACTTAGTTGCGATCGCAACTCGGTTAATCTAGTATAAGTATGCTGAAGAGGTCGCTGATTCGATTTTTTTTGAGCATACTAAACATATACTGAACCAGCAGCTAAATACCCAATACTTAAGAAATTATTATATTGGGTGTAAAATACACGGCGTGGTGATAGGAGAACAACTGTGTTTCTGAGACTTGCAGAACAACACCGTAAATTCGTCCAAGATTTGGTAATGAACCTTCAGGCTTTGGCGATCGTGCTAGAGCGTAGGGGTTATTTGGCTTCCTGCTACACTTGCGGGGGTCAGATGAACAGTGCCTCATTTATGGTCAGTTTGACGGACAACCATCTGATTCGATTTTTAGTGTCAGATTACGGTATTACTTGGACGGAGATGCGGGACGATCGCGAACTGATGAAACTTGAAGGTGCCGAAGCGATTAGTCAGTTACAAGAACTGGCAAATCTGGTGAAGTATCACATACAACCTTCGGAAGCTACTTTGGCGACGGCGCAGCGAGTTTAGCGAGGGTACGGTTCCGAGAAAGGCCAAGCCCGAAATTCCGTGCTTGTCTGCTACAACGGCAATCCCCAACGATTTGGTTGAGAGGATTCAAAGGTTGTAGACTGATGGTAGCTCAACCGATAAGGCTACTTTGAGAGTGCCTTCAGACATTCAGTTTAGCGCTGAGTCGATCGAACTCCCAGCAGTCAGACGGCATACTTTATGCAATTCGTCTCAAACTTGGAACCCCTAGTTTTTTTTGCAGCAGTTGATTCTCCCTTGAGATCGATCGGCAAAATGTAGAAGTGCTATTGCTAGTCTGCTGCGATGTTAATTTCCCGCTTTGGCATTCAAAAGTCAAGGAATTGAAATTAACTTTGAGCAGGCAGGTAAAATTGAACATCCAGATCGAGGATGAGGCTGTGAAGATTGGGCGAAAAGCCGCCCCGGGGTGTGAAGTACGGGTAAACAGGATTTATTTTTGCTTTTCGACTTAGCTGATAAAGCTAACAAACAATTAACTTGAAACAGCATCGCTGCTGTAAAAATCTCACAGCCGGCTTTAGCCGGCTAAGTTTTGTGTAAGTAAGGGCTTTTGGGCAATATGCGGTGTGGTTAAACAACTTTTTGAAGTGCGCGATCGCGCTGACCAACTATTATTTTATAATATTTTAATGATTATACCAATTTCATAAAGTAGCGCTAGATTTGACCCCCCCAACCCCCCCGCGAGTTCGGGGGGGCTAAGACTTCATCAGCACATCTTTAGAAAAATGGTATGAGTCCGAAAATATCGATCGCCAAGCTGGGAATCAAAATCAAATGGTAAATTTAAGCGAACTTCTAGAACCAATCGCCAGTCAATTTCGCAGCCTGGGAATTCCCGAACCAATTACCCATTGGGGACATCCTGTAATGATGGGGATCGTGATTGTAGCGATGGGCAGTTTTGTCGGCTATACAGGATGGCAGGGACGTTTGGCCGCCGATAAGGATGTCGCACTCAAAAGTCGATCGGATCACCGCAAGCTGGCACCGTGGATGTTTCTATTTCTAGCTTTGGGCTACACTGGTGGATTGCTGTCGCTGGTAATGCAGCATCAGCCCGTGATGGAAAGCCCGCATTTTTGGACTGGTTCGACAGTGCTGGTTTTGTTGGCTGTTAGCAGCTTAATTTCGCTGACTGGTTTTGGGGGGAACAAGCTAGCACTGCGGGCGGTTCACGCTTATTTGGGCACGACGGCTTTAGCACTTATGGTGCTGCACGCAGCTTTCGGTTTAAAATTGGGTCTGTCTATTTAACGCAATACCAGTTTTTGTAGTTGTTTGTAGGGTGCGCATTGCGCACCGGTTAAGTTTGAGCAGCGCCAGAGATCCCGGTTGACTAAGTTTGAGTATCTTAGACTTGAATTGCATCAATCTTTGATTGATAGAGCAACCGCAGATGCAAGGCAGATCAACGGAGATAAACGCAGATAATTTTAAGATACGATAGCGAATGAATGCAATTTTGTCTCTTGATTCTAAACCAATATCAAAGGCAGCTTGGTTTGGAATCAAAGCACTGATACTTGCTCAATCAGTGCGGTGTATATTGCCCGAAAAAGTTAACCGGTGTGCACTGCACACCCTACAAATTCAACTTTCCTTCCTTCTGCCATACTTGCTAATTAATGAATCAAGCAACGGGTGTCATTTTCTGTCTTGCCTACATTTTGGGATTGATTTCTACAGGGGTTTCCTGGGGTAGATACGGGATACTTGCTGTGGGAATAGCGGCCGCAGTCGCCATGCCTAAATTGTTGTTAAAGTATGCTAGAAATTCTCTCAAAACCACTAAGAAAAGACGCAGCAGAACCAAAGAAAATGTTGTTGCAGAACCCTTAGAGGCGAGGGAAGAGTTGAGTTTGTTGGAGATGCTGCCGAGAGCAAAATGGGTGTGGGCAGTGGCGGGTTTGACGGCATTTCTCGCTAGCTTTTATTTGGCAGTTCGATCGCCCCAACCGACAATTAATGACATCAGCAAACTGATTCCGGCGGTTGGAAACACTCAAGAAGTGGCGGTGACAGTTCGCGGTAGACTTGCAAGTACGCCCCGATTGACCCGATCGGGCAGATCGCAATTTTGGCTAGACACAGATGTAGTTAGCGAAATCAACGGTAGCGACGGAGGAGTAGTCGTCAACCGCCCTGTATCAGGCAAACTCTACGTTACAGTGCCTCTACTGCAAGCAACGGGCTTGTACGCCGACAATACGATCGCAGTTGTGGGCTCGTTGTACAAACCGCAGCCGCCGTCGAATCCGGGGGCTTTTAATTTTCAAGCATATCTAGCTAGAGAAGGGGCTTTTGCAGGGCTCAAAGGGCGTCAAATCGACTGGAAGAGAGAAAAGGCGATCGCGGATGTCAATCGACTTAACAGCAAAACGGCTGCTTTCTGGGAGTCAACCGGGATGCAGCCGTCGCCAATTCAAGCGATGCGGATGCGGATCGTGCGATCGCAACTATCGCAGTTAAATGTTCCCGAAGGGCCGTTGATCAGTGCGATCGCCCTAGGCAAACAAGCGGTTGATTTACCTTACAACATCCGCGACTCTTTTGTGCAAGCTGGGTTGGCTCACGCGATCGCAGCTTCCGGCACTCAAGTTTCGATGGTTTTGGCTTTAGTTTTGGCTTTAACTAGGCGTTTTTCCAAACAGTTACAATTTTGTTTTGGCGTGGGTGCTTTATTTTTGCTGGTGGGATTAACAGGCTTTGAAGCTTCAATCTGCCGCGCCGCTTTGATGGGATTTGGCACACTATTTGCTTTGGTACTAAGTCGCGAAGTTAAGCCGTTGGGATTGCTGTTAATCGCGGGGACTATTTTACTGCTAGTTAACCCTTTGTGGATTTGGGATTTAGGTTTTCAATTGAGTTTTTTGGCAACTTTGGGGTTAGTGGTGACAGCACCGCCACTGATGGCCAAATTGGATTGGATGCCGCCTGCGATCGCTTCGATTGTTGTGATTCCCATCGCCGCTTCAGTTTGGGTGCTGCCACTGCTACTTTATGTTTTTAGTGTGGTATCACCTTACAGTATTTTAGTCAATATTATTGCGGCTCCTTTGCTGTGGATTTTGAGTATTGGTGGGATGGTTAGCGCTTTAGCTGGATTGATTGTTCCGCCGGCTGGTAGTGTTTTGGTGCAAGTGTTGGAGTATCCTGCAAGGTGGTTAATTGCGATCGCCCAATATTTCTCGCAATTGCCCGGTAATTCGGTAGCTGTCGGTCAAGTATCGGTGTTTCAGTTAATCGCACTTTACATTTTAATCTGCTGGGTTTGGCTGGGGGGAAGAAGTTCGGCAACGGATTCTGTAACGGATGTAACGGATGTCAGTTCGGCAACGGATTCTGTAACGGATTTAACGGATTTAACGGATAGAATGAGGAAGCAGGAAACAAGAGGGAAGAGGGAAGTAGGTAGGAAGAAAAGCCAGGGAAAGGGGAGAGGGAATAAGGGGAAAAGTAGAGTTATTGCGCTGCGGATTTCTTCGGCTTGGATTTTACCGCTGGCGCTTGTGGCGGGAATTGGTATCATAGTTTTGCCAGCTTGGCACGTTCAATCATCTTTGTTTCAGGTTACTTTGCTGGCGACGACATCTGATGAACCAGTTTTGGTAATTCAAGATCAGGGAAAAGTCACCCTAATTAATAGTGGTGATGAAAATACGGTGCGGTTTACAGTGTTGCCTTTTTTGCAGCAGCAAGGAGTTAATTCTGTGAATTTTGCGATCGCCACTCACGGCCATTTAGGCATGAGTGGCGGTTGGGGAAAATTATTAGAACGGTTGACAATTAAAACATTTTATGATAATAACGCTCCCAAACAAATTAACCGCGGCAACAATCAAGAATTGATGACTGCTGTCCAATCTCGTCAAGGCCTTTACTTTCCTTTAGAAACTAACACGAAAATTGATCTGGGTTCGACGCGGTTGCAGTTCGTGGATGCGGAAATCCCGGTGGTAGAATTGCTGATGGGCGCGCGTACTTGGTTAATTGTTGGTGAAATGACACCGGAAGCGCAAAGTATGTTATCAAAGAGATTGGCAGCAACGGGAACATTGAAGCGGACACAAGTTTTGTTGTGGTCAGGAAAAACCCTGACAGCCGAGTTGTTGGCCGCAGTTGGGGCACAGGTGGCGATCGCCTCTGCGGACGAAATAGACCCAGAAACCGCCGCCCAACTGCGTCAAAGCAAAACCCAGATTTTCTGGACTGGGCGCGACGGAGCCCTTCAGTGGACACCAGTAGGGGGATTTAAGACGACTCTGGAATCTGAAGAAAATCAAACTTCTTTTCTGTAAGGATTTACAATGTGGTGCACTGTGCGGTAAGATAGCTTTAGCTCGCATCTCAAGTCAATTGGAGAGGTGGCAGAGCGGTTGAATGCGGTAGTCTCGAAAACTACTTTAGGGGCAACCTTAACGTGGGTTCAAATCCCACCCTCTCCGTACATCTAAACGTCAAATATCAAGCGCGCACCTGATTAACCTAGGGTGGGCGCTTGGTATTTTATGCAAGCTGAGACTTAGCGTACCTTGTTTATTTTGGAAAAGGTCGATCGCGCAACTGCTGTATTTCCCCATAAGCTAATATAACTAACCCAAATTTCAACGTAGGGTGTGCCCACCTATTTATGTTGGAAAAGATTGATCGCCCAACTACTGTATTTCCGCATACACAGCATTGCGGAAGAATTATAGTCCTGGACGAAAAATATGGTTTGACGCGCTACTGCGGCAAGGTGCGCAGTGCGCACCCTACAATAACTAATCTACACAAATATGACCTTTTATGAACTCAATAATATGACTTTTATGAGTTCATATAATGAATTTATGAATTGACTTTAACAAAGCTTTTATTGATAATCAATACATCAACTGATAGCAGCACTGAGCAGCTACTACAAAAGTCGATCGAAATCCAAGATACTAGATATTTCTATAGGTTGACAACCGGAGCATTCCCGGCTTTAGCCGATTTATTCCATTCTGCCAGGGAATGCTTACCCGAAATCAAAGCCTCAAAACAATATTAAACTCAGGAGAACTAATCATGCAAGATCCTACAAAAAGAAAAGGCCCGCCACCAATTGTTTTTATTATGGCATTTGCTTTGATTGCCATTGGCGCATTCAAGTTTATTCCTAGCTTATTCAAGGGCGGAAATTTAGATTTCTCTACATCTGATTCTAGCAAACCTCGGATGAGTTTGGGAGATAAGATATTGGTGCAATCGCAAACAACAGCAGGAAAACAAGCAGGTGTTCAAGCTTTTGCTAAGGGAGATTACAAAGAAGCTATCAAAAACTTTCAGGCATCGCTGCAACAAAATCGCAACGATCCAGAGACAGTAATTTATTTGAACAATGCCAAAGCAAACGATAATAATCCTCTGAAAATTGCCGTCAGCGTTCCCATTGGAACTAACCCGAATGTAGCGCAAGAAATTCTCCGAGGAGTAGCCCAAGCTCAAGAGGAAGTTAATTCTAGAGGAGGCATTAATGGTGCGGGTTTGCAAGTTTTGATTGCGAACGATGATAATAGTGAAAGTTTTGCAAAAGAAGTTGCAACCGGATTCGTAAATGACCAGAAAATTTTAGCAGTCGTCGGACACAATGCTAGCAATGCTTCTCTAGCTGCTGCTCCTACCTATCAAGAAAACAAATTGGTGATGGTGACACCAACTAGCTTTGCTAACAATTTATCAGGTTTTGGCAGCTACATTTTTCGGACAGTCCCCGCGATTCAATCGATGGCGGCTCCTTTAGCAGAATATATGGTTAAGAAAGCTGGCAAAACTACTGTTGCTATCTGCTATGACTCTCAAGCTCCCGATAACGTATCGTTTAAGGATGAATTTGTAGCGTCGTTTTCTGCTTTGGGCGGCAAGGTAGTGCCTACGGTTTGTGACTTTTCAACGCCAGGATTTAATTCGAGCGCTAGCGTTGCTGATGCTGTGAAGAAAGATGCACAAGCGTTAATGATAGCGCCTCATATCGATCGCATCGATCGCGCGATCGACCTAGCCCGCGCCAATCAAGGCAAATTACCACTCTACGGCAGCACTACGATGTACACCTTTCAAACGGTAAAAGACGGGCAGAAAGACGTTGACGGGCTGGTTTTGCCCGTTCCGTGGCATCCTGACACCAATCCCAATAACCCATTTTCTAAGAATGCGATTCAGCGGTGGGGAGGCGTGGTGAATTGGCGAACCGCAACGAGTTTTGATGCGACTCAAGCTATCATCGCCGGTTTGCAGAAAAGCAATACGCGGGAAGGATTGAAACAAGCACTCAAGAATCAGAATTTTTCGGCTATGGGTGCGAGTGAGGATGTGAGGTTTTTGCCAACGGGCGATCGATCGGGTAAACCGATTTTAGTACAAGTTGAGCGCCAAGGAAATGATTACAAGTTTGTGGCGCTGCCGTGATTCAGTTGATCGATAGAGCCACCCCAGATTTGAGGCAGATTAGCGCAGATTAACGCAGATAATTTAAGAATTGAGAGCGAATGCTGGCAATTGAAGTTTATTCTGGAGCGCCGTCCACGGAAATGCCCGATCGCCCTATAATGAGAATTGTTATCATTCGCAAATTAGCAATTCTCCATGCAAGCGGACTCAGTAGCCAATTCGCAAATTGATTTAGCTTTAATCGGCGCCGGGCCCCACGCCCTGACTCTCATATCACATATATTGCAAAAACGCAACAGTCTGCGGGATAAACTTTTAGCATTCGATCCGAGCGGCGAATGGCTGAGTGAGTGGCGGAGGCAATTTGCAGCTTTAGAAATTGGACATTTGCGATCGCCCGCAGTGCACCACCCAGATCCCAACCCTTACGAATTGCGGAGGTTTGCCGAAAATCGCTCCTCGGAATTGTTTCCCCCCTACGATTTGCCAGGAAGTCGGTTATTTGAGGAATTTTGCGCTGATACAGTTAAACGGTGGGATTTGGGCGATCGAGTTATCAAAGCAAAAGTCACCCGCATTCAGCCAAAATCTGGCCGTTTCTGCCTATGGTTTGAAGATGGCCTCATTGCGATCGCCCGCCGAGTAATTGTCGCCGCCGGCAGCGGAAAACCCCATTTACCAGCCTGGGTAAATCAAATTCAAACACAGCATCCTGGCGAAAGAATTCGCCACTCTAATCAAGTAGATTTACGAAATTTAGAATTATCAGGAGAACAAATATTAATTGTCGGTGGCGGGCTAACTAGCGGACATTTAGCAGTAGGAGCAATTGCTAGAGGAGCAAAAGTTCTGTTAATGACGCGGCGCTATTTCCAAGAAAAATTATTTGATGCGGATGCTGGTTGGTTGGGGCCAAAATATCTGAAAGGATTCGCCGCTGAAGCTGATTGTCATAAACGTTGGGAAGCTATTCAACAAGCTCGCAATGGCGGCTCGATGACACCGGAAATTATGACGCAGTTACGCAGGTTGTCCCACAGCGAAAAGCTGAAATTTCATGAACAGTGCGAAGTTGTTGCTGTTCGGTGGGAAGATAATAGATGGACTGTTGATTGCAGCGATGGGGAGAGCTTATTTGTCGATCGCATTTGGCTAGCAACTGGCACTAAACTAGATATTACAGCCGAGCCTTTGTTCAAGGAAATGCTAGAAACCTATCCCATTGAAATAGTTAAAGGTTTGCCAGTATTAGATAAACATCTGCGTTGGCCTGGATGCGAATTATTTGTGACTGGTGGTTTAGCAGCGCTGCAAGTGGGCCCAGTCGCGAGAAACCTTTCAGGGGCGAGAATGGCGTGCGATCGCATTGTACCCGCGATCGTCAAATCCAGCGTTGCACTCTCGCCCGCAATGATCAGAACAACAGCTTAACTATTGCAACTTAACAGCAGCCCGCTGAATTGGCAAAACTTCATCCAATGTCAATTCGCGATCGGCCATCAGGTGACTGGAACAGAAAATTGTGCTGAAATAAAGAGGACGACCGACAACTTGAGAAAAATGCTGTTCCAAAAGTAAGCGAGAAGTGATATCGCCCAACAGTTCAGAGATATCTTTTGTCAATTGTTCAGTATCGTCGCGGTGAGTAATTCTGAACTGAAAAGGCGTTTTGCCGATCGACTTTTTAATTTCCGCATCAAAAGCATCATCTTTCCCAGCCACAAAAGCCGCAGACTGAGCTGTCAAAAATTGCCAAGCTTCTGGAAACATCTCGCGAATGTTTTCCAGGGGATTTCCTGTTTCGTAAACTAAACTAGCAGTTTTGCAATCCATGAATCCGACCTCAGATATTAGTAGCGTGTCTCAACTATTTTGAGTTTTTGACCTTGATTATTATCTTGCATAGCAGTAACTAAATCAAGAGTTTTTGATGAAAATTGATAAAGATTTATAAGTTTTAACAAATGATGTATCTCAGTTTACCAATTACCAATAACTACTAACCAATGACCAGTGACCAATGACCAATGACCAATGACCAATGACTACTGACTAATGACCAATGACCAATGCCCAATTCCCAATGCCCAATGCCCAATGCCCAATGCCCAATGCCCAATGCCCAATGCCCAATGCCCCATCCCTCCGCTTCGCTTCGCCCAATGCCCCATGCCCAATGACCAATTTGTTCATTTCCAATACCTGCGCCAGTGAAACAAATTCTCCCATAAATTCTGGATCAAAGTATTGCTGCGGAGGCGCTCTGACTCCCAAACGGCAGCAGTTTGACCGTTAATTGCCGAAAAACTCGACCAAATATAAGGAAGTTCTGCGATCGCCTCAACTTTCATTCCGTGACGGACAGCAAAGGCGATCGCATGAATCAACTCAGCAGCTTGTGGCCCCACAATACTCGCTCCCAAAATCTCCCCATTGCGCCGCCCGACAATCTTACAAAAACCCGTTGTCTCCCCGGACATTTGAGCTTTTTCAACATTCTTGAAATATTCCCGACCAACAATCAAATCATCTCCAAAACGTCGTCTTGCTTGCGCTTCAGTCAAGCCAACCCTCGCCAACTGCGGGTCAGAAAAAATCGCCCAAGGAATCCCGCGATAATCTATTTGATACATCGGCAAAAACAAAGCATTTTTCACAGCAATCGCAGCTTCGCAATTAGCAATGTGAGGGAACGAATAACCCCCAGCAACATCACCGATCGCATAAATCCGCGAATTAGTTGTTTGCAGCTTTTCATTTAAAATCAACCCGCGATCGCTAAATTCAACTCTAGCCGCTTCCAGATTTAACGATGCAAAATTATGCTGGCGGCCCGCGGCGAGAAAAATCTCCTCAGTCTCGATCGCCCTTGGCCCAGCTTGAATCCACTTTTTACCCTCAATCAGCCTAGCTTGAGTCACCTCAGTAGCAGTCAGAATCCGCACTCCTTCGGCTTCCATTGCAGCTTGAACCAAGCCAGCAGCCTCTCGCTCTTCTTTCGTCAAAATGTGGGAACCCTTGACCACAAGCGTCACAGCCACCCCTAATCGAGCCAAAGTTTGAGCGATTTCGACACCGCTAGGATCGCCACCGATTGTCACCAAACTTTTAGGTAACTGTGGGAGTTTTGCTAATTCGCCGACTGTTTCCGAAGTATAAAAGCCAGCAGACGAAAGTCCTTCAATATTGGGAATTCCAGGCATTGTTGGACAAGCTAGCAAATAACAGCGCGATCGCAAAGAACGATCGCCCGTAACAAAAGCCAACTTCGGTTTTGCAACAAACTCGCCGCTACCAAAAATAATATCGACCCCGCGAGCAGCCAAAACGCCGAGATCGTCAATTTCTTCTAAATTAGAAACAACACCTTCAGTCCATTTGAACAGACCATCTAGGGGCAATTCGAGCGGCGCGGGCGAATCAGCCACATCCGGGCGAACACCCAACTGTAGGCGGCTAATCTGCTGGGCAAAACGAGCAGCCTCGCTCAAAGTTTGGCTGTATCTTAAACCAAGGTCGATCGACTCTTTCCCCCCAATCGGCAAATCTTGCGAATTACTTAGCGGTTCCACCAAAGCAACGCGGGCCGGGAAATTAGTTGCAGTCAAAGCAGCATAGCGTCCGGCCGGAGTTCCACCAATAATCACTAAATCATAATCAAGCATAAATAAAGAAGTCAGTAGTCAGTAGTCATTAGTAGATAGGACGGCGGTTGAAACCGCTTCTCGTCAAACGATGTCCGCCTCCGCGGACTCAAGAAAACAACGTAATTTCAACGGCCCACTCTTCAACCCCTCTGAGATCGGGTTTTGTCTGTGTAGGCGCGAATTCCATTCGCCGGATTTTCTTCAACCCCTCTGAGATCGGGTTTTGTCTGTGTAGGCGCGAATTCCATTCGCCGGATTTCCTCAAGAAAACAACGTAATTTCAACGGCCCACTCTTCAACCCTCTGAGCTCGGGTTTTGTCTGTGTAGGCGCGAATTCCATTCGCCCGCTCTTCTGGCTCTTCTGGCATTCATCTCACGCCAAATCAAAGATTAAGACGTGAGATGAATTTCCGAGTTAACGGCTAATGACATCCGCAAGCCCAGCAATCAGTCGCAGATTGTCAGCCTTCTCGCGCACAGCTACTCGAAAAAATCGATCGCCCAACTCAGGAAAACTCAAACAATCCCGAATCAAAATCCGGTGTTTTTCCAGCAGACTTTTTTGAATCGCAGCCACCGACAGCGACGACTCAACCAACAAGAAATTAGCCGCCCCAGCCATTGGCCGCAAACCTGGTAAATCAGCCAAACCCTCAAATAGCTCTCGGCGAGCCACAGGCAGCCAATCCCAAGTTTTCCGCTCAAAAGCAGCATCTCGCACCACAGCAGCCGCCGCAGCCGCAGCCAGAGCATTCACAGGCCAAGGATCGCGCCGCAACTGCCAGCGGCGGAGAATATCGGGATGGGCGATCGCACATCCCATCCGCAGTCCCGGCAGAGAATAGAATTTGGTGAGCGATCGTAAAATCACCAAATTCGGAAACTCCTCAACCTGAGCGATCAAAGTTTCCTGCTTCGCAGGCGGTAGAAAGTCCATAAAAGCCTCATCCACCACCACCAAAGCCAAATGCTCCAAATAAGGCCGAATCGCCTCCCTAGCGAACAGCAAACCCGTCGGATTATGCGGGTTGTTCAGTAGCAAACCTCGATCGGCAACATCCAGAGCAAGAGGAACCGGGATAGCCAGAGAAGGGGAGACAAGGGAACCGTTAGAAACCGACAAATCATCCGTTACCAACCCGCTTCCAGTCTCCCAGTCCCACGATTTCAGATCCAAAGGACAATCCAGCACCTGCGCGCCAAAAGCCTTCAGAGCCCGCCAGTAATCGCCAAAAGCCGGAGTCACCAAATAAGTCGCCTCCAGCTTCGACAAATCAAGAGCCGCCCAAGTCAACAATTCCGCCGAACCATTCCCCGGCAAAATCCAATCCGGGTCAACATTAAACGCCTCACCCAAAGCAGTCCTCAGATCTCCATAATCCGGGTCTGGGTAAGCCGTGAGACTGCTCAAATGAGCTTGAATCGCATCCAGGGCCGACTCAGGAGGGCCCAAAGGACTGATACTGGCAGAAAAATCGAGAATAGCAGAGGGAGGGCAGCCAGCCAGTGCGGCAGCCCAAGCTAAATTCCCACCGTGTACAGGTCTAATCAAGACTCAGTTCACCAATTAAATTTTGGGTTCTTTCGGCGGTGCAACTCTGTCCTTAAACAACTTACCTGCGGAAAATGCAGGAACTCTGGTTGCCGGGATTTCCATCTTGTCACCAGTTTTGGGATTGCGACCCTCACGGGCCTTACGTTCCCGCGACTCAAACGAGCCAAAACCGACCAGCGTCACCTTGTCGCCTTCGGAGACAGCTTTCATGATTGCTTCCAACGCTGCACTCAAAACGGCATCTGCCTGTTTTTTAGTGACACTAGCATTTTCCGCGACTGCATCAACCAATTCACCTTTGTTCATTCCGAACTCCTCTTCTGGATTTGCAAAATACGTCAAACCGAGTTCAACTATTAGCTGTGAGTGTTAACTGCATTGGGAGTTTGGGTTTGGAGATTTGGGTAGTCCCCTATTGCTCCAGTCCGCTTTCCCCTGAAAAACTCCTGCTGAATACCAATTACCCTAGGATAATTGGTCAGAAAAGGAATTTTTGTTTCTAATTGCTGAAAACCCCACAGCATCTAATTTTCACTGCATTATTCTAAAGTCTTGCCGACCGTTATGGATCGGTGGAACCTTTAATTTATATGGAACTTGCCAACTTTTTGAATTAATACCCAAATTTCGCTAAAAAAATACCACTTTGGAGAGCCGATTTCTTGCCTCGGTGGATTTGAAATCGGGAAAGCAGTAGAAATAGCAGGAATAGAATGTCATTTGTCAAGGGTTAAGGGGAAAAAATTTTCCTTTAGCTTTCTGCCTTTCCTCACTTGGGAGAGGGAGAGGTCTGCTTGAATCTCCCGAAACCGTCAGGGACTGAAGTCCCTGTCTCATAGCTGAAGTCGTCTGAAGACGACTGATATCCTGGACGATCGAGTGACCGCAATCAGCAAGGTTCGTAGTGCGGACTTCAGTCCACTTTCGGGCGTCCTGGAGGGCGCACTACGAAAGGTTTTTGTTATGGTAATCGATCGTCCAGAATATGAAAGAGCGATTCTAGACTAGGCAAATCCTCAGACAGCAGACCGGCACTAATTTTTAACTGGTTCCCCGACCAAGAGCGAAAGGAACCTATATCTAGAGGCTCTGCCTCGCTTGGGAAAAGGTCGGCAGAGCCGACTGATCTGCGTTACCAGGCGGGAGCCTGGTAACGAGTAGTTGAATCCGTTAAATCCCGCACGTTGCTCGTTGCCGAACTTCCTACTATCTCGGTTGGGCTGGCTGACTGCGCTGCAACAGTTGGCGCGCGTCGGGACTGATGTTGTTTTGGTAGCCAAAGTTCGATCGATCGCTATCATCCAAAATCTGCGGAGTCAGCAATACAATCACCTCCGCCCGCTGGTTACTCTTAGTGGTTCTCCTGAACAGCGAACCGATAATCGGCAAATCTCCCAAAATCGGGATTTTGCTCGCTTCAATCTGTTCTTGATCGCTGATAATCCCCGAAACAATCAAAGTTTGACCGTCCCGCAGGCGAATTAGCCCCGATTGCAACGAACGCTCGGCCAGCAGCCTGATCTGATTGGTGTTGCCGTCAGTGGTCAGGTTTTGAACGGGGCCCACCGCCCTGATAATCGGGTTCACCCGCAGAGAGACAAAGCCATTATCGTCAACCCGGTCAACTGACACCCCCAACTGCAAACCAGCCCTATCCTTCACGGCTGTCACCGTTCTGGTAGTTTGATTTGCCGTTGACTGCGATGTCGAGGTGATGTTACTGATCACCTCTTGAGTAATATTCACATTCGCCGTTTCTCCTTCTTGAACCACCAGAGTCGGATCGGTCAGGATTTTGGCATTGTTGGTGAGAATATTTGCCTGCAACGCTGACAAGAACCTCCTTGGATATTGGAACAGCGGGAACAGGTTAAAAACCGCACTTCCGGCAGAATTCACGGTTGCAGGGTCAAACGGCGTGTAATCGCTAATCCCAACTGCTGCGGGGTTATTAGTAATCGGCGCTGTCGGCTGGACGAACAACCCGCCGCCCAGTCCTGTGAGGGGCACGTTGATTAAATTGCCTCTAGGATCGTAGAAAGGTGCCCTGTTTTCTATGGGAATATCTCGGTTGCCGACGATCGGCCGACTAGCTATGCCAGTCCTGGCAGCATCGGTGTTAGGAGGATTGATGCCGCCAAAATTGAGACTTGCTGCTCCCCCGTCATTGACAAAGAAATTGTTATTAATTCCGAAAGAGAAACTGCTGCTACTTTGGTTGTTTCCCGACAAGTTGATATCGATCACCTTGACGTTGACAGCCACTTGACGGCGGCGCAAATCTAGCTGAGTCAAGAAAGCTACGGCAATATCGACTTTGCGCGGATCTCCCACCAAAGTGATCGAATTGAGCCGCGCATCCGCCAGCACCGACAGTCCCCTCAGCAACAGCGGCCCGTTGCCGTCCTTAGCGCCGATCGCCTTAATGTCTGGTTCCCGAATTTCCACATCCCGCGCCGAATTTCCCTGGCCCACGGTTTGAATAGTCACCCGAGTAATCGGCAGTTGAGTTTCTGCACCTTGAGCGCTCAAAAAGTTAGCTGCATCGGTAGATCTGACTTGATTGAGCCGCAGAGTCCGAACGATAATATTGCGCGAGTCTAGGGGCAAATTAGCGCCCACAAAAATCGTGCGCCCGACGCGGTTGGCTTGCAGTCCGCTGATCCGCAGCACGTAATTAAAAACATCTTGCACCGACTCATTTTCGATGTCCAAGGAAATCTTCGGCCCTTCATCGGAGCCTCCTGCCGCTCCCGGTGCGGCCGCCGGTTGGCCAGGTTGAGCCGCCGCCCCGCCGCCTGTAAAAGCAATGTTCAATCCCGCAGCCCGGGCGAGCAGAGCTAAAACGTCCCGGACTGGGGCATCCCGCAGCACCAAGCGGGGGATGCGTTCTCCCGAACTCAGCTCAATATTTCCCACGCCGGGGGCGATGTTAGATACGGAAATATCTCCCAATGGCGGCGGCACGGCCCGCGACAGGAAAGGCGCAGCTTGATTGGTTTGAGATTGAATTTCGCTTGGTAGGGGCGGGCGATCGTTCCTAGTAACAGTAACTTCTGGATTTGGTAGCAGCACGCCCTCGTTTTGCGAGGTGCGGATTTGGGGCTCTGGCCGGGGAGCTGTTTGGTTCAGCGGCAGTCCCGGAGGCGGCGGGGGCAAAGCTTGGGTTTGGTTTAGCGCGGGCAATGCAGGCGCTGCAGCTTGGGTAGACTGCACAGTCCCCCCCTGTCCGGCAACGCTGAGGACGATGTTTTGGCCTTGTCCGGGCATAACTTGTCCGTTGGGAACTCCGTTGGTGCCTGCTACTACAACCCGGATGCTGTTAGCGTCTACCTGGGTGATTTCTACTGAGGAAATGCCCGGAGCGGGGTTATCTTGACGGAAGCTGTTGCCTTGGGGCAAGCGGAGCTTGGTGTTGGTAATTGTGGCTTGGTAGGTATTGCCGCTGTAGATGGCGAAAACTTGCGGGCGATCGCCCTTTTCCGTAGCCAGGACAATATTTACCCCATTATTGGCTTGACTTACTTGCACTCCTGTGACTTGAGTCGGCGCTGCCGAGACGGGCGCTTGGGCGATTATAATTCCAGCAACGCTGCTGAAGATTCCACCACTTAACCGTAGATGCTGTTTCACGTTCTCTCCTTCACTACACTTGGTTATTTGTTGTTCGCAATCTTGACTCGCGAGCTTTTTGCACTGACTGAAAACCTCTCGTTTTCAGTTTGTTTTAAATTAAGAAATCGGGCGAAAATTAGGCACAAACTATCATTTAAAATTCACATAAAAAGATTTTTATGGTCTTTTTGGGTGAATTCAACCTTCAACCTTCTGCCTTCAACCTTCTCCCGAAACAACGAATTGAAATAGCTAAGGAATAACAATTAAATAACTGTTCGTTCCGAGCGTTACCAGGAAGAGCCTGGTAATGCACGGCCGGAGACTCTGCCTCTTTTTACCTCGCCACTTCTGGAGAGAAAAAAGTGTAGCAGATGTTTGAGTTATTAAATTTGCGTTCCTAATATAGCCTTGCGAGCGAAAAATGAGGTGCGATGGGATTTTTCCTAATTGGTAATTTATGACTTATCTACAGCAATCCTTGCAGAATTTGTGGGATTACTCGTTACCCGACTTTGCGAAAGTAACGCATATCCCGAGCAAGAGCCGACTTAGATAAACTGATTGCTATAGTACCCCGAAACCTGGTTTTTTCACCAAAATACTCGCCAAAACAATCTTAATTTCGGTAAAAAACCAGTTTTCTAGAGTCTTCTGTGTAAGCCATGTAATTAAGGAGTTCATGTACCTCGCGGAAATTGAAAACCGCTATCTAGCAATCCTTGCAGGATTTGTACATATGTAGGGGTAGTGCCAAGAGTGCCTACCAAGAGCGTCAACTAAAGAGGGCAACCACGGGGCCAAGAGCCCCTACAAGAATTACACTGATGAACGGACTGTTAGAGTCTGGATAATGATTTAGGATTGCTATATCCGCTCGCATAGCGCTATTTAGCAGGACTCGGAGCCGGAGTTGGCGGTTTTTCTTCTTGCTTTAACGGCAGGAGCGCGTACAAGTCAAAAGCCGTTTTAATTTTAGTTACCGGCTGCTCTACTGGGACTATTTTCCCTTTCAAAAAATCGATTTCTAGGGACTGAGTTGATGCTAGCAATTCAGATTTCAAATTCCTCACTACTAACAGGGACTGCATCAACTCCAAACTACGCATAAAATTGCGGGTTTGAGCGAAATTACCTTCAAACTCTACCTTATATTTTTTGCGCCTGAGCTTGCCAACCAGGGACGGGCCGAAGGACGTATCGTTGAGAATATCAGGGTCTGGAGCTCCCGCTGCGGCGGTTCCTGTAGCTGGCGGCATATTCGGCTCAAATTTGGTAATTTTAGCCTTGAGGTCGTCTTCTTGCACGCCGGCGTTGATGCGATTAACCAGTTGGGTCATGTCAAGCAGCAGGGTGTTGGCGCTCGCATCGCTGGCAAACATTGCCGTCACTTGGGCGCGGCGCTGTTTTGCTTCTTCTTGCTTGGCTTCTGCTTCTGCCTTTTTTTGAATTTGAGCTTGCAATTGAACTTGCGTTTGCTTGCTTTCGGCAATTTTTTGCTTGAATTCGCCGCTTTTTTGGAATTCTGGCAGTACGAACTGGTAGCCAAGGCCACCGGCAATGACGAGGCCGACAACTGCGACGCCTATTGCTTGGACTTGGGGTGTCAGCTTAATGCCGAATATTTCCTGACCCCCTGTCTCTTCTGCTCCGCCGCTGGAAATAAATTCTGCTGTCATGGTTTTTTCACTTCTCCTTTTTGTGATTCTAGTATTCCTTTTTCTTGAAGTGTCTCTATCCGTATTGCTAGTCCGTCTGCTTGCTTGTTCCGCAGTTCGGAGAGCAACTCGGAGGCGCCTGTCGGGCTGAGTGTGGTTTCAATTTTATATTCCACCACGGGTCGCAGTTTGGGAAGTTCTGCTGCTGATGCGCTTGGGTTGCGTACTTGTAATTGTGTGGGGTTGTTTTTTAATGTGGCCGCTATCAGTTTGGTATCGGTGTCGAGGAAGAAAGGAGAGCGCTGGACTAGCAGAATAAAGTCGTTAACTTGAGCAAAGGTACTTGCTATCCCTGAAATTTCTACTCTTGCAGTTTGGGGCGGGACAACGGGGATGGGAGCAGCCACTGGGGTTGGGCTGGCTGGGGGAGTGGCCCCCGGAGACGGACTCGCCCCGGGGGAGGCGGCGGGAGTTGCAGCAGGCGGTGGGGGCGCTGCAACGGGGGCGGGACTGGGGTCGATTTGCTCAATTTTGGAAATTTGCACTCCGGCGGGAGTGCGGGCGCTGATGTCTTGCAGCATCGCCGACCAGGGTTTAATTTGGTCGAATACTCCGGCTAATGCTTTGTATTCGCCGGTAACTTTGTCGGTTTCGGCGTTGATGGCTTTGATGGCGTTGGCTTGAGTGTTTAATTTTGCCAGTTCTTGGTCGATGGTTGCTTGTTCTGTGGCTAAGCCGGTATTTTCGTTTGTCGCCCACCACCAGGCGCCCATGACTGCGGCGTTGATGCCGAAGGCAAACACCAGCGCCCCTATTAGGGGCAGTTGGTCTTTTGCTCCGCCGGAACTTCTTTTAGCTGAGCTTTTGGCTGCTGTGACTGGTTTGTAGTCGGGGCGATCGTTGAGAAAGTTAATATCTAGGCTGTACATGGCTTCACTCGATTTTATAGCTGAAGGAAGAAGTCATTGGTCATTGGTCATTGGGCATTGGGCATTGGGCATTGGGCATTGGGCATTGGGCATTGGGCATTGGGCATTGGTCATTGGGCATTGGGCATTGGGCATTGGGCATTGGGCATTGGGCATTGGGCATTGGGCATTGGTCATTGGGAAGAAGGAAGAAGGAAGAAGGAAGAAGGAAGAAGGAAGAAAAAAGAAGGAAGAAGGAAGGCTTTAGTTATCGTCGCGAGAGACTTTTGGTTGCAATCTACGGCTGATGTTTGAGCAATTAAGAACGTCTTAACTGTGAGGGCGGTTGCTTTAAATTTGAAATTTTAGATTTTAGACCGGTCGCCAGATTGCGGTACAAGTTAAGGGTTTATTTAGGGAAGAAGGAAACAACTTTCTGCCTTTTTTATAAGGAATTGGCTGCTTATATCTCGGATATTCTACCTTTTACTTTTTACCTTTTACCTTTTACCTCCAATATTTTACCTTCTGCATCAGGGGTCTTCTTTTTTCGGAGGAAGCTTTTTCCTCAAATTCTCAAATCTGTTTTTCTACTATTATCTAAAACTGTTAGGTTACAGCACCTCCCTGAGTCCTAAACCTAGGGCTACTCCTAAGCCTGCTCGCTGTTCTGGGGTAATTTCTTGGGTGATTTCGAGTCCAAGGGTTTCGATGGGATCGACTTGGGATGCGGGTAAGCTTAATCTCTGCATAAAAAATTCGTCTAGTTTGCCGATCGCAGCTCCTGGGCCCGCTAGCAACAGTTGCGCTACTTCGAGTTCTTCGCTCTGGTTCAGGTAAAAGTCTACTGAACGGCGCAGTTCGTCTGCTAGTTCTCCCAATACTTTAATCATGGCATTTGTACCTGGATTGGCGTCTCCCGATGCACCCATTGTATCCGTTACTGGCAGGGTCATGCCTTGCAGTTCGGTGGTGTCTCTGGTTGGGGGCAGGTTCATGGCTTGGTTGAGGGCGCTCTGGATTTGGTAGGTGCCGATCGGGATGGTACGGTTAAATTGTGGTATGCCGTCCACTACTATAGCTAATTCGGTACTGTCAAATTCTATGTCTGTGAGGACGGCGGCTTCTTGGGATGAAAATTGTTGCAGTTGGTCTTTGAGGGTGCGAATCAGGGCAAAGCTGGTTACTTCTAGCACGTCTATGATCAGTCCGGCTTCTTTGAAGGTTTCGATGTATGTGTCGGTAACTTCTCTGCGGGTAGCTACTAATACCACTTGCACTTTTTCTACGCCGTCGCCATCTACAAATAGGCCGATTTTTTGATAGTCTACGTCGGCGTCTTCTCTGGGAAACGGCAAGTACAGCCCTGCTTCTGCATTCATGTAATCCCGCAGTTCTTCTTGGTTGAGTTCTGCGGGAACTGGAATCAGGCGGATCACAGCTTCGCGGCCAGGAATGGCTGTGGCTACTCGCTTGGCTTTGATTTTGTTTTCGGCGAGGACTGACCGGATGAGTTCTGCCATTCCGGGCGGATCGACTATTTGTCCTTCTTGTACCATGTCTTCTGGTACTTCTATTGAGGCGAGGATGCCTAATTTTAATGCCTGAGCTTTCTTTTCGATCTGAATGATGTTGATGCGGTCTGGGGCTATTTCGATCCCGATTCCTGGCTGGCGTTGGGAAAGTAGACCTTTGAAAAAGTTAACCATGTGATTGGGTCGCCGGTAGTTGCTATTTTTTGATTTTGTAGTTGGCCAGCCTGATTCAGCCGTTGGGTGTTGGAGATTCGGTTTCCAATTGCCACTGATACTGTAATCTCGGTATCCCGCCTGCTTCTGCGCTGCACAGTCTTTGTGGCGCGATCGCCAGTTCCGATTTTATGCTATCCAATTTACTTGACAATAGCTATTCTGCGGAGAATGTCAACAAATTTCAGATCGATCGACCGAAAACCTGCCGATTATGCAGCAAAACCGACTCTCTCCCTCGCCCGCAGAGAGCACAAAACTCTCGCGCTTGAGTCTCTCGCGTTCTCTGCGGGCGATACTTTTTTCTCCTTGGCGAACCATGATTCTGAAATTAAATTCTATGAAGCGTAAATCTTGGCAACTGTTTGCTGTTTTTGGGCTGGTGGGGCTGCTGCTGGCTGCGGTGGTGAGTTGCGGCAAGCCTGCTGTTAATTCCCAGACTAAGAATGCCAACGAAATCGAGTTCTGGACTATGCAGCTTCAACCTCAGTTTACTGAGTATTTCAATCAGACGATCGCCGGTTTTGAAGC